>Ga0116227_10001980_pt1 | contig 46752 bp, 24 predicted proteins | sample S1TSphgellanicum_FD_89693 | JGI IMG/M metagenome (GOLD analysis project Ga0116227, IMG submission 89693) | Host-associated microbial communities from peat moss isolated from Minnesota, USA - S1T2_Fb - Sphagnum magellanicum MG | ecosystem: Host-associated > Plants > Peat moss > Unclassified... | reverse complement strand
CCATGAGCTCCCTTCTTCTAATGTATTTCTGGGGTACTTATTCTGTTTCATATCAATTAGTTGGGGGTGCCTCACAAGTTCAACTTTTCTTTTTTTTTTTTTTCAATGAGCCAATTTGATTGGTCCATTCCCAAAAAAAGTTGAAACTATGGAGGCTCCCCCATAGAAGATTCTATGGAAAGATGGAGTGCCTCCCCCTTTGGCCCACTTTGGCCCACCTATATAGGTGAGAAGGGGAGGACTTTGGGCAAAACATCTGGGATTAAAGCAAGGTGCTATTGGGAACACCCTTGGGGAACACAATGGGAACTTAGGGAACATACTAGGAACCTGATGACAAACAATTAGAAACTTGAAGGGAACATGTTGAGAACAAAGGGAAAAAGAAAAAAAATTCTCTTCCCCGCCCCCCTAACCCACCCACCCACCCAAAACTTAAAAGAAAAAAAATCAAGGCACTTTGAGTGCATGCTGAGCCTTCTCGTTGGATGCATGAAATTTCTATTTCCAAAACTGTTCATCACCATTTTTTGCCTGGGCTAATACCCCCATTATAAACTGGGGGTACTTATTTATAATGATGGATGACCAACAAAAGAACAAATTATTATTGGGATGCAATTTATTCAAGAGCGTCTATCTCATGAGCTGAGCTTCTTCTAGTGATGACCAACACCACCCCCGCCCTCAAAAAGAAAAAAGGCTGTAAGTAACAAACCAGACTCTTTGAATGGTCTTAAGTTAATTATGCATATGTATAGGTTTCTTCAATACTTGCTGATGTTAACAAACAAACAAACAAATGCTGAGGGTTTTGGGGTTGATGGGTGGATCTCTTTGTCGTGTAGGAAAAGCAAAAGAAAAGAAAGTGAGATTCTCTTAGCTTAGAACGCAACAGAAATTTATCTATTGCCCACTTTACCTATTGGGCTAATTTAGCCATATTTTGCCATTTTGGTGTGTTAAATAACATGGTTCTATCATACTACAATATGTTATAATTCCAGGATGTGGGTAACATTGCACACACAAAAGTGGCGAATTGAACCCACATACAGTTCCAAACTGACCATTCAAGTCCTAGTCTTTGCTAATGGTTTGTTGTTGACACTTGGTGATTTGTTGTGGCAATAATCTTGGTCATGACAAAATGGAAGTTTAGGGGATAATTGCAAAATTTGGATGCTCAAATTGCAGTTTCCCACTACAACCGGTTTCCTCTTTGTCACAGACTTCTTAATTTTGTTGGATGATGGTGTTTTCTGATACAAGTATGTTCCCTGATCATTTGATCAATCTATCTCTTTTGATTTGCACCAAGGGTTTTGTCCCCAATTCAAAACTTCTGAATTGTGGGAGCAAATAGATTGATTTAATCAATGGTCGAAATGTTATTCACTCTGTAACCCTTGTTTGTCCTCCATTGATTTACTTGTTCATTTGTGGGTGCATCCAGAATTTACATTCATGTATTGTGAAGACCATATTTGATTGACTTATCCCACCAAATTACTGCATATTCCCACACTTGAAGATGGTACTGTAGTTAAACCGATAATAGTTCCTCTTAAGGGATGAAAAGGGTAGCCTTCGCACGAGTGACAGGACATTTCTTAGATCTGCAACTTGACTTGCTCTTTGTTGGGTCCTACCCCCATAGGAACAGGGACCATTGCATTGGATCCAACTTTTGGAAGTTTTACCTTATTAGAACCATTTTCACATTAGAAGAACCGGTTTTTTTGGTGAAAGCGTTTAGATTGGAACGGATTGTTTTGGTGTTCAGAGTGTGGACACAGTAGGTAGATGCACAACATCTTATCTATTGCCAGGGCCAGCGTGTTTGTGATCCCTTGTTAACACCTGCTAGAGCATTCCCCGCTCTGCTCAGAATGTGACCCTGCAAAATTATTTCTCACCTCAATCTTTAGTTATTTGCTTTTTTGCAACCCCACACATGAAACTGATTTGAGACTGCAATAGGTGGGGGACTACTAATAGCAAACCACCTGGAGCAATCATTAAGATTGGCCAATCAGAAACAGGGAGAAGTAGTCAGATCATATTTATTACGTTCTCTAGCAGGTTCACAGCTGTGATGCATATCTTACCAGGCTTAGCAGTTTGTGCAAATGTGCTGGGCCAAAACCATTTTCTTGAGCCATACTGGCATGTTTTGACTTTTCTTCATCCAATTGTAATGTGCAGGTCACACACCAGTCACTGCAGGGATGCTCTTAGTGCATCTCCACCAACGCTCAGTTTGTGACCCTGCAAAATTATTTCTCACGTTCTAATTACTAACTCTTTTCCTACCCAACCCATAAAACTGAAACTGGGCCTGCAAGTAGGTAGCCTAGCAGACTAGTAAGAGCAACCCACCTGGATCAATCAAACTATCTAACCAATCAGAAACAGGGAGCAGCAGTCAGTAAACACGATTGGACTGTCTGTGCAGCTTTTCAGGGTCCTAGCATCCTTCCAGGGAATTCACTCCATTGGACTGATGAACCTCATCCAAAATTTCTAGTGCAGGGTCCGATACTGAGCGTTAGTGGAGATGCTCTCTCTTAGATCATATGTCTTATCCTCCCTAATTATCTAATTCTGATGCTGAAGTATCACCATGGTCCATGAGACTCTGTGTCCAACAAACTTTATATTTTATTTAGCTTTTGAAATATATGACAATTGGAAGGAAAAAAAAGGAGGGGCATAACTTTATAAAATATATGACTATTGTCATTAATCAAAATTTTACGTTTGGGAAATTTTATGATGATTTTTCATTTACTAATGAGCTTTGGAAATGTATGCCAACTTCAATGAGCTTCCAAAAAATATGACAATTCCACCAACAATTTAGCTTTGGAAATGTTTGCGAATTTCATTTAGCTTTTGTCAATGTATGATGATTGCATTAACAAACTTAACAGGTGGTCTTGGCATCTTGGTTTTAAGGTTTTGGACATCACACATCTAAACCAACTTCAATCCATAATTTCCCCTTCCTCTACATCCGGGGCCCTCACCCTCTTCCCTATCTTTTTCCTTTTAAAATTAATTTTGAAAATATTAAATTCTAAAAATAAGTTCTTATTTGAATTCTAGAAATAAGAGGCATGCAAAGGAAAACAACCTGCCAATTTTTTTCTCTTTTTTTTCAAAAGATTTTTTAAAGTAACGAAGAATCTCATCGTCTCGATCTCAAGCTGATCATATCATAATTTTGGAAACTTCCTAGGTTGATGAACAAGTGACATCACGGGCCGTACCCAAGAATTCCTTGAGCTTTGTTGCCATTGAACTTCCTGAGAAGCTTCAAACCAAGTGCAAAGCTTCAAACACTCAAGAACTTGCAAGTGGTTTTTAAGTTTTAACTTGAGTTTGTCCTTTCATCACAAATGACGGAACTTTGCAAGTGGTTTTAAGTTGGGATTGTGTCGTATTTTGACGTCACCTCATGCAACATGCAATCTCATCATCTAGAGTAGTGAGATGTGAAAGGAATTTTTATTTTGTGCTAGGGATGGGTCCTCCCTCACTCCTCACATGGCATTTTCAAAGTGTCCAAATGTGCACCCAGCACTCCAATTCTACACTCAAGTTAGGCAAAAACACAATCTTATGGAAACTAATAACAATGTGATAAACATACCTTCACTCATTTTGTTGCAAAGTATTGAAAAAAAAAAAACAGAAGAACATAGCTGAATTCCACTTCCTACATAGTCTTTTTGTTGGCCTTGCCTTGGTAGGCAAGGATATTGTGTTTAGATTCATTATAGAGTATAGTAGTACTTCAAGGGATTTTGGCCCCTAGGTAATGGGGGTCTATTTTTATATGAGGACTTTTGAAAGATGATATTTTTGGCTTGTGTTGAAATTTGAGATTAGTTATGGAGTTATAATATGATCTTGAAGGATTTTGGTTTCTTTTTAGAGGATTTTTTTGAAGATTATATTTTTGCATGGTGAAATATTTGAGTCTCCATAATTCTTCTTCTTTTGCCTTAAGATACTATTTAATGTAAATGGCAAGGCCACAATGTGACACACCCCTTGTTTTTGGGTAGCTATAAAGTATTAGAGAGTGGAATGTATATGGTGGATTTTGCCAGGTTATCATGCCCTCGATGAGCCTACTATGATGTGCTTGCTCACTTGGCAGAATTCACTGTATACAGCTTGCTCTTTGGTATTAAAAGGTAGGGAACACCCTGGGAACAAGGAGACCTAGTAAGGGAACGTGGCATAATTTGCCAGCTGCATGATCAGAAGGGGGGGCTGATTCTGCAGAATTCAAGAGTCTAAAATACGACAGAATAATCCGGCTGCTGCCTTTAATGTATAAAGAGTGAAAAATAAAAAGGGGTTCTCAATGTTGCTCTTTCTTAACCCATAGTTTTGGACAAGAAATTGGGCAGAAGAAATTAAAAAGAGACTAAAAAAGGAAAGCAAGAACTGCCCAAAGTCAGTCAATGAGAACTTACTACCTATGAGACAATTTGGTGGCAAAACTAGTCAATGGCCACCATCATTGGCATAGCAACTATGACCAACTTGAATGTATGATCAATACTATTAAATGCAGTATTTTCTCTTCAATTTCTGATTTGGCAAAAGTGGCAAATTTATGCCTTAAAAAAGAAATAAAACATTGGAACAAATTACACACATTTTCCAATTTTTTGTAGATCCAAGACCCTAAACCCTAAAATTTGCCACAACAAAATCAATAGTATTTACAATTTATATTTTGAACTACCATTGATTTTGAGGAATACATTTAAATATCCTTGGGATATGGAGCCACACACAATGTTGTGTTGGGTGAGTTATGGAACTAGTTATGCATTATGCATGCAAACCCGCAAATTACAAACACATTATAAACCTATAAGTAGTTTTAGGGTCTCATTTTGGACCCATTTTCGAGAAAAAAGAAAAGGGTGCAATCGTGGTGGTCTGTTGATTCCAATATTCGGGATTGATACTCATGGAGGATAATACAATATCAGTCTTGGGCAGTTATCAAAAGTAAGAATAGATCCTAAAACCATGGTTCTCAAAAAAATTCAATGTATTGGTTCTAATACATAAGCACGATTTCCAAAAATTGGAAAAGCAAAACAAAACAAATAACAACTAGTTTTTTTCTCATCTTTTCCCAATAACTGAAATTTGAACTAATTTAAACATAATCCACAAAATCAAACACTTGCCCAACAATATAAAATACAATACAAATATCAAGTATATCTAGAATGTTCATTCATCGGAATCGATAGCAAAAACACTTCATATTATAGAGCAATTGAAGAAATATCCTAGTGTATTTGAAGGGTGCCTCATATTGATGAATATCTCTCCTATAAAAGAGGAGGGATTTCATGGCTACTCCTTTAAAATGGGAGGGTATTTATGCCTATTTAAGTTGAAATTATATAATAAATGTCTAATATTTTAGAATTTGAATGTTAATTTATTATCATATACTACAATTTGAGCAATTTTGTAACCCAATTTGTGTTTGTTATTTTCACAAAAAATTTATAACCCCCTAAACTTGATTTTCATAAAAAAACAAGATAATGAAAATTTTCAAGATTTGTATTATTCTTGACTACCACCAAATAATTTTTGCTTGTTTGTGCATTTTTTTCAACTTTTTTTTGAGTAGGCAAACATTTGTGATTTTTTAAATAAAAAACGCATGTTACACTTCTTTTTTGGGGGAAAAGTTTTGCTACTTGGTGAAAAAAGTAGGGAACACAAATCTTACAAAAGATTTTTTTGAAAACAAAATTGAAATTGCCATATTACTTTCTAGAATGTCTCCAAAACATAGTAGGTTCATCCTAAATTTTTGTAATGTCCTCATTAACCTATAGCCAAATTTGGTTAAGTCCTTTTGTAGATGATTGCCAACTTGCTTCACAAAATCGAACACCATGTTTGTGTGGGTATTAAAAATGTTACCAAACCCATTATAGTTATCAACAAAAAAAATTAATCTCATAACTACTCTTTTCAAAAATTCAAATAATTGGTTTTTATTTACAATTTGTTATTTTTCAAAGATGAAACTTTCCATGTAATGGCTTTGCCTTTTATTTTAAGGTCAAACAAAATCATCAGAGATGATGAAATCATGTGACATGCATAATTAATTTGTTTATCATTTGTCCAAAAAAATTCAATTTTCTTATTCAAAATTTTCCCCTTGTTATGCATTTTTCAAATAGATTCTTTTGCCAAACTTGGTCAACTAGTAATTTTTCTAATGTAATACAATTACATTTGAAAAACAATCTTGAAAAAAAACATTGACAAAAAGAAATGTAGCATTGAACAAATAATTTGAAATAGTTATCTATAGCTAATATAAACCATCAAAAAATTTGAAAACAATTCATAGACTCAATTATGAGTTGCAAAAATATTTGTAACAACATGTTTAAAATAACAAACAATGTGGAAAAATTCAACAATGACTTCCAATAATTATCTACAATAATAATTAAACTCATAAGCAAAAAAAAGGACAAAGAAATCAACAACTCACGTATGAATCATAACAAGTGACCAAATTAGCAACACATGAAAAATAAAAGAAACTATGTGAATTGTTAATAGAAATATGATGAAATGCAATAAAAGAGATTGGAAATATGATTCAACTTTAAAACCAAACGAAATGAATTAAACTGAAATGTATTGAAAGTATGAAAATTCAATGTGTAAAAACTTAATATCTAAAAACTTAATGTTTAAAATTGTTTGTCAATGAGACATTCATTGCAACTAACTATCACCTACAAAATGTTGTTTATTTTTTAATAGGTCCTCCAATGTGTAATGTTTTAAATGACTTGGTTGATGCGGCAACACCCACTACCATAATTAGATTCAGAAGGATGGGTCAACAATTGTATTGAACCTTATAATTTCTTGCATTTGATATTATTGATATTAGGTGTTAAACCTTTTTGCAAAAGTTGAACTTCTTTTTTAAAAAAAAGTTTAAACAACATTTTTTAAGTGACTTATTAGATGGGTTGAATAGGAGCATTAATAATGTCCAAAATTCACATAGGTTGCAAAATCAAAACATAGAAATGATTACATGATTACATGTTGCATTTGAATGTTGTCTCAACATGCATCAAATATATGTGGCATATAAAATTGAATTGACATTAAGACATCTTTGCACTTCTAATTCTACTAAACACATGCTAGAAACCTATATATTTAGTTGGTGCAAAAGGATGTTCATGATGGAGTATGGGGAGGCAAATTCTTGGCATGTTCGTTGTTGCTAGCTTGGCCATCGATAATAATGTGTGATGATTGAGAAACTTTTATTATCAATATTTTATCACTCTTGTTTTCATGTTCTATCTACAACAAGCTTCCTTGCAAGTTATTTTGCTTCAAAAAAATAAGTACAAGAACTAAACACCTTGCCATCACAATTGCCCTATTCTATCATGGGAGCCATCATATAACAATTATTCTTTTGCATTGAATTTAATGCTTTACATCCAAGACAATTGGTTTATAAGTTCATCAACTCCAATATGAGATTTGAACTTCCTTGGTTACCAATTTTAGGTATATCATGCATGCAAGAATTGTAACACAAAAAGGATTCAAACCTATATTGAAAAAGGAACACATCCTCCTCTACTTGTAATGGTTAGATGCAACAACATAAATGCCTAATAACAACAAATAAATTATAACATTTTCAAGCTCCAACTCAATATTTAACAACACCTTCTCCCATCCTCACATTAGCTAATTCTACAATTGCCAAACAAAGTCATCCACACAACCACATGTGGTTTATCAAGCATCACCTAGATTGATCATGTTTTCAATATACTTCTACAACCAACACAACCAAGAAGGTTGACCGTGTAGGTGTAACAATCCAACTTTGGTAAAGCCATGTAGACTATGATCATTGCAACATAATAGTGCATGTGTCATCATTTACCAAACTTGCATTGCAACAAACTGATAAAGTACAAACAAAAATTATATGATTGGTTGTACACATTTTTCACACATATGTTGAAAATGTTTAAAAACTTCTTTACCTTGGCCCTTTCATGGCACATGTTCCCAAGTATAACATTCCAAGTGACCACATTTTGACATGCCATCTTGTTGAACATTCTTAAAGCATCCTCCATGCTCTCAAACTTTGCATAGATGTTACCAAATTAATCCAAATTAAGATTTTGTTATGGTAAAATTGTTGTAATTAATGTTATGTTGCCATTTTAAAGGTTGGCTTAGGTGGTCACCTTAATGCCACCAATATTGTTGTAAGCCCTTGTATCCACAAGAACTTCCAAGTCTAGGCTAGATTGATGTTGTTACATTGTTTTATAATATCTACTTTGTTATTAGTTTGACATTTGTTTAATTCACTTTATTTTGTAGCCAATTCTTACAACATTGGGAATAATTATTGAATTGTTAACATTTAAGCTCTCAAACTTTTGTTGTTGGTATAAGTTTGGTTGTTGGGTGTAAATGTGGTCTCTAATGGCTTGTGGTGTTGCCTCATTAGGATATGATCATGGAATTGCTTGGCATGTTTTTCACTTTGATGTATTTTGAATGTATTAGATGTTGCTAGCACCCAAAATGCCTAAGGAATTACAATGTTGAAATGAAATGTTTATGGCCGTCTCTTTTTATTTGTCCAAAACCGTGAGTTTACATAGATTATTTGTGCATGGTCAAATATGTTAGAATTTTGGTTTGTTCTTTGGAAAATGAGGATTGCAAAAATAGTTAGGGTTGTAGTATGTTCAAATCTTCCAACAATTTCAAACAAAGGTCGGGTTATATTAAAGCTTATTGTGGAGTGAAAAGCTTTCAATGATTATGTATGACATTAGGGAACACAATTGCAGTGATTGTTAGTGAAAAAGTAAGCATCTTCTTGGTAAGAGCAACCATTTATGAGGGAGTTTTTTGGCAAAAGTTGATGCATTTGGACATTATGGAAACATATTATGTTCAAATGATTCAAAAAGGGTAAGATCATTATTTTACATCTTTTGAAAAAACTTTTGTGCCATGTGGGTTCTAAAACTTTTAATTGAAAGCCTACTTGTATTATTCAAAATTTCATGTGTGAAGGCATGTTTTCTAATATTTTAATTCCCTAGCCAAAGAAACCATGGATGTTCTACTAAAAAGGGCTAAAATATTATTGGTATGCTTCTTCACTATCTCTTCCTAACAATTGGTTTAACCATAATAACTTCCTTACATTATATCCATCAACATTGATTAATAATAGATGACCTAAACATTAACTTGACATGCATTGAAATGGGTGAATATTTGTGTTTGGATATCACTATAGATTGCACCAATAGGGTGTATATGAGTTTAAACAAGCCAAAATTGATGTCAAAATGTCAACTTTTCTACAATGTTTGTTACATTTGTCTATGTGGTGTGACTTTAATGGCATGTGAATCATGTAAAGTTGTGTTTATTGACTAATATGGATATTGAAAAATAAAAAATGAAAAAAAAACTCCAATATCAAAGTTTGGTTTGAATAAAAGATGTTTAACAACTTCATTCAATGATGTTATTTTCATAAATGGCCCCTTAATTTTCATAATACAATTTATTTCATCCCCAAAAAATTTATAGTAATAGGGTATTATTAGAGACATCTAAAAAACATTCAAATTTTCATATGTTTTGATTTTTTGTTTAACAAAAAAAATAAAGTCTAAAAAAAGTTCACGAGTCTTTTTCAACATGTAAATGTGATGCAATGTATATGTTGTTTAAAAAAAACTTGTAGCTTATAACATAAAAAATTAAAATTGAAAGTGTTAATATGTTTTGGTATGATTTGAAATTATGACAAATTTTCAAAATGAAACAAAAAATATAGCAAAATTTGTGCACTTTCAAAAAAAATTGGTTTCTCCAAATTTGATTGTAAAAAAATGACATATTGGGGCAACTATAAATAAAATAGATAAAAAAATTCAAAACATTTCATTTGAAAATTCCTTTTTAAGAAAACATGTTTTTCGGGGAAAAAAAACCCCAAAAAGGATAATAGTCCTAAAAGCAAAATAAACACATTGGCTTGTTATATGTCATTTGGACCCAACATTAAAGAGTTATGGCACACAAAAAATGTGCAACTTAATCTGGAAAGCGAACATCAATGGATCAATAGAGCTCAAGCTATTGCATTGCATTAATTGGGCTCATTATAGTCCTCCCTTTGATCATATATACCAACTACATGTGTGATTTTTCTAAACCCCATCATACATGCATATAAAGGTCTTATGAATTGGTACATGGCAAATTGCTTCAACATTCTTTCATCGTCTACAAGTTTGAATAATCTATGTACTTATATAATAATGATATTTATAGAAATTTGTCTTGTCCAAACCTTGAATTTTTTGGGTTTTATAAGGATTTCAAATAGATGAATACTTGGCATGAAATAATGTATGGAGGTTTATTAACTTCACTTTTGAAAAGCCTTTGCATCAACTTGATAGTTAAGGTGGGAGAAAGTGGTCCATGACCCATTGAATCATCTTCCATTTAATCATCTTCCATTCTACTTGGATGGAGTTTATAGCCCAAATAACATGGAAGCATATGCCAACTAATTATGTGGTGAAGGTGGAAAAGGGTGGTTATTTAAAAAGGGAATCAAATGGCACCTATTGCATTGAGGCAAACTTTGATGTGGATAACAAGGAGTGAAATATTATTCTAATTTATTGATCAAAATGGTCAATTGTCCCATTAAAACAAAAAAAAATTACATTTATTTACGTGTATGAGGATTTATTTTTTAATTGTATTAATTTTGGCAAATCCAATACATGTCAAACTCCTAGGCATTTAAAACCTTGCATTGAGGTCTAGCAATTGGTCTAGTCATAGCAACTTTCTTACATTGTGAAATTCCAAAAACCTTTGGTAGTGTAAAATGAGCCTAGATAGGATGCAATTCACCAAATAAAAGGTCCTTTCATTTGCTACTTTTTTTCCCATAAAGTACCCATTACACACAAAGTAGTAAGTAAAGGTCTTACATAAATCTAAACAATTGATTTAAGTCTTTAAAGTTTATAAACATTCTTGACTAGGCCAAAATTGAACTTTGTAGGTGATTTTATTCAATTAGAAGTCAAAGTGGAACCCACAATCTTTGTTACCTCTTATCATCAATATGTGCATGCATATTAAAAAATGGATCTACCATCTATTGGTAATAGCTAATTAGTAAAAGGCTTGTGTTGAAATGAATAAAATATGTTTAAGGTTAGGTGTTGAAAACCATAGGTGTCCAAAGAGGATTGAGGTCCAAAGCAACAATGTTTGGCAACACACCTTGTTGCATTTCTCAACATACTTCAAGTGCCTTTTGTCGTAGTTGATGTTTTGCATGTCCCAAGATCATGGTAGTCTAAATGACCAAAATTCAAGTTGGCATCTTGTGGAACATACTTCAAACATCCTCCATGCTCCCACATGTTTCATACATGTAAACAAAGGTACACCCCACAAAGACATTAGACTCACAACCCCTTTGAATGAATTATTCGTGAACATGCTTGCCATCTTCAAGTGTTCCCAAATCAACACATTTTAATAACTTAAACAAAAATGAATTTATTAGGATTCATCACATTTGTTGGAAAAGCTACATCATTGCCTTAGGTTGTCCATCCTTCACATGTTTTGCAAGTTTTTAATTCCATGCAAAAATGTTCAATTGCATTATGTTTAGTGCCATTGTAACCATCTCTATTCCCAACCATGGTGGGTTTCATTGGAGTTCAAGCTAGAGTCCTTTTTGTATCTTCTTATGTGTGAGATCCAAATACCTTGCATTACCCTCAACCAAAAATCTAGACCAAGATCATTGGGCATGTATTTTCCACAATCGAGGCATAGATGCATCATAAGAACAAATAAAGTTCCATTTACCTTATCTACCAACATCCATATATAAATAGTTGGAAATTTTATTATGAAATCAATATCCATGTTGAAAGAAATTTTTCTAGTAATGGTTGATCACTCAACATGGTCAAACACCATTGAAAAATCCCACAAAATGGAATTAACTTGATTGTTGTACCAAAATTTCAAAGCAATCCAAATGTGAACATAGAATTAGATGTTCATTGCTTCATGTAAAGGTTGCTTCGCACTTTTCCCTCATATGCTTCTTGCAACAATATATTCCTTTACATTGTTGATAGTTAATTATTTTTTCAAACCATATAAGAGCCATGACAAACATCAAATCTAAATCACAAACCACCACCTGCTTCAAACATTTATCATTATAATCAAATTTGGTGGTAATGCATGAACAACAAATACCTTGATGTCTTCAAACAAAAAATATGCTTATCAATATTCATATGCTCTATCTTCCTCCAAGCCATGCAATAATCTATCTCCCCCATCATCATCATCATCATCATTTCTAGTTTTGTAAACATATAAATTAGGTATATTACACTATCAATTTCTTTTGCCAAAATTCATGGTTCCTCTTCAAGTCTTCAAATGAAACCTTAAATTTTGCAATTACAAATCCTTCAATGTTAGAAAATGCATTTTTATTTGTGATTGCAATTCCTTCTTCAATGTTGGAAATGCCATAGCAAAAATACTAAAAAACGATGAAAGGTTTATTTTATTTTATTTTATTAAACAAAATATCCTCAACCTTTTGAAGAAATGAAAGCTCCAACATCAATTGGCTAATCCACTTTGGCTAAATTGTTATAGCTTTAGTTACATGTCATTGTGTTCATGATCTTCAAAACTAGGTGATGTGAAACATTACCATGTTTTTGCCCTAAGGCCATTACTAATTAACTTGTTTATTGTCATCTTTTGTTTTTATAACACCCCTTGTAGTAATGTCATGTGTGAGGAAATTGGGACATACCTTGATTGGATTCAGCAACAAATTGCCAAATAATTAATCAAATTTTAATCCTCAACTTTAGCACTTGGTTTTTAAATTTTGAAATTTTCAATAGGCAATGGTTATAAAAAATTAAATATTATGACTTCAAGTTTATGGGATAGTCTAATGTGTCTAAATTATCTCAATCTTAGATCTTTGAAGTTTAAGGTCTATGGTTCAAGCCTAACAAAAAAATTATTATTATTATTTTTTCATGACTAATAAATATTTTCTCAATTATTTAGCAAAATGACGAATAATTTAATTTATGCCGAAATTTTTTAGGTTTTACGATAGATTGTCATTGGTGTTGCCCATCCTCAATCAATTTCAATTCTTTTTTACTTCTATTTATCTTTCTTTTTTTCGAATAATTTTTTTTGTTGTGCTAAAAATGTACCACAAACTTCTTTGGAAACTTTTTATGCCTACATTTTATCATATGCAACAACACATTGGATGCAATTTGTGTTGCACAATTTTGTTAAAAACTCCAATTTTTTTTAATAAATTACACCCCAATAATCTACTGTAATGACCAATTTTCATTATTCAATGTAACCATTGTTAATCATGATAGCAACAGACAAACAAAATGCAACCCAAGTTCATCCACAAACTAATTTATCATGGAAACACACCTTGGAAAAGATGGCAACAAAAAAAAAATGAACCTAACCAAAGAACCCAAATAATTTATTGCATGACCCACAACCTACATGTTTTTATCCTTCTTAAGATTTTCCCTTTTTGACCTACCTTCTTGTATGACCTACCTCTTTAAAAAAAATTGATCCAAATAACACAAGCCAAATTGGTGTGCTTACAATTACATCCATCCAAAATGACATTACACAAGACCACATGTCAATTCAAATTAGTTATGAAATGAACAAAAAAATTATTCCCAAATCTTGCACAAATGCATGATGTTTTATAGGCATAATGAATAAACAAAAAAAGCCACCTAGAAATTGGTGGTTCTTTGTGGCTTATTTCATGACAATCACAAACACCTTAAATTTTTAAAATAATGACCAAAACTATAATTTTGCTTCTAATTTTTTTTCAAACACACATAACCAATGGTTCTTGGATCTTAAACTTTAAAAAAAAAGGATAAACATGGGCTATTAACAAACCAAAAACTTGCACAACATTGAGAAGTGCCAATTTAGGTAATTATATTTTTAGAAAACTATCAAGTCATTTTTCCAAAGGGTCAAAAGAACCAACCTTCCTTTTGAAAAAAAAATTCAAAATCCTAGCTATTCACCAAAAATATAAATTTCCCCAAATTTATTTAAAGGTGGTATTCATAAAGTTAGTTCTCACATTCTTCATTATAATTAGTTATCACATACTTCTTTTTTAAGTCACAAATTCTTATCAAATTTTTGATTAATTATTAAATAAATGAAATCTAAATAATATGGGAGAAAATTACACTACTAAATATAATAGAACCAAATAGAAACATTGCATAAACATATAATAAATAATCATGTCTCCATTACTTCATCCCTTTTAAATGAACTTTCAAACTTTTTTAATTTTCTTTTAAACTCACATCAATTTCCATTAACTTCAATAGGTTGAAAGGCATGATTTACAATCAATACTAAATGATTTAACTTATTATTCTCACAAATATCATAGCACCTTTTTAGATTTGGCACTCAAATGTTGAATAATTTTTATAAAACAAAGTCAACTTGAGTAATTAAAAATAATAATAATTTAATTTCAACAATAAATATAAGAATTTTTTTTGGCTAAGTTTTTTGGATTTTGATCCTTTACCATAATGGGACCTTTTACAAAATTTTCCCTCCTTTCTAATTTCCTTAAATTTTGACATTTTAAACAAATATTTTTTTAAAAAATTGGAATTTTAAAAATAATTATTCCTAAACATGAAAAGGTACTAAGATAAATGATATTCACAATTATTTAATTGGAGGTGAAATTTGCTTAAATTAATGAGTATTTCAACAAGGGAATTTTTTTTCCATTTCAATTTCAGATCTTAGCATTCTTATTATGTGACAATTGGTTAAACCAATTGTGAGCCGTATAGACTTGTGTTTAGCCCATGAATGCAAAAGGAAATTTAATGTCTTTCACATCCACATGATATGATTTAAGATTCTCAAATTATTTATTGACAAGCTTTATGATTAACTCATTGTGTTGGGTTCCATTTCAAAAAAATCTACATTCTAATCCCCACCATTTTGTCAATTTATAACATCACCCCTACATTGAATAATGGACACAAATGATGATAACATTTAACCAACATAGGAAGAAATGATTTCCTATCATACTCATATACTATTGCGACACCTTGTTCACAACTAGTGCATGAAAACATTATATGAAAGCTTTTAGATTTAGGATCCAATGTTAATATTTATTTCAAATGGAAAGGAAAGAATTAAGGACACAACACATTTCTTTCATGATGTTACAACCTAAGAGGTACTAAATTAATATTAATTCTTGAATTGTTATTCATCATATTTCTTACTAAGGGTGGAAGGTTCATTTCCCTCAATTTCAGGTTCATCATTATGATTTGGGGGGGGGGACATTTAGTGTAAAGTTTGGGATTTACATGCGTCAAATTTTTGGGGGGTATTAAATAATTGTCAAACCTATTTATTATCATTCCATTATTATCTTATATATATCAAAGCCACCCTAGATCAATTATAAACCATTATTTTATATTATTACGTACTATATATTAGAATTAAATTGATTATTTGAATAAATGTACCTTATTTTTCAACTAATTAACTTGTAATTTTTATCCAACAATTGATATATTGCACCCTATATTTTTACTCGCATATTTTCCTTCTTTTTTTACTAGTGTCCCCCCGTTGTGAACATTATGATAGAGTGCAATGTATCATTTAACAACCAATGCCCATGAGATTGGTTCAAGACACAAGTTGACACAATAAGAGAAAGCGAATCCACAATAGTTTGAGAAATATGCCATGTGAAAAGGAACAACACACGTTCATGAATATTGACAACAATTTTTCTAATGTAACACACGGCAATGATTTCTTGAAATTGATTAATGTTTGCCTTGTGTTATTAGACTTGTGACTGTTAAACTAGAAATTACAAGGCATTTGTAGTTCAAGTAAACATAACATGCATTTTGTAATTTTATTTACTTCATAATGTCAAAATTGTAAAAAACTAATGATTGTTGTCTATCCCTTGTGGTTTGTCCTTTGTCCATAATTTTATTTTATTTTTGTTGATTCTTTTTGTAACATCCACAAAAATACATTTGCATTTTGCACACCACTTGTGGGCATATATCACAAGGTTGTATAATAAACAAACTGATGTAGCAATTAAAAAATTGGAATAAAAGATGAGAATTTATAGGTGAATCTTGGAGAAGAAGTTTTAACACATTTTATCATACGTTCATACCCATAAAAAATCACTAAATAATAGTATAATTCAAGAATATTGCAATTTCAATGTTGAAAAAAAAACTCTATAACCCAAAATCAACCTATACATCGACCTTGGAATTGTCTAACATAAGAGCTTGAAACTAACCCTATACTTTAAACCAATGAACAACATAAAACTTAAAGTTGTCAATTTGGGGAACTATTATAATACCTAAGTGGGTTCGACACACAAGTGCCAAATAATTTATTTATTTTAAACTTTAAGATTTTACATGTGAGTTTTTAATTTTGGACTTTTCGACATATAAGGAATTTACATTTAAATTTTAACTCAAATTCAGAGTTCCCTTATTATCCTTGTGGTCATTGTGTTCATAAATAGTGCACTTATTTATATTAGGCCACCGTTTGATTTTAAATTCTTGTAATTTAAATTTTTGGAATTTTCAAGAATGGGCTTAAAGATTTTATTTAAAACTCCACAAATTTTTTTTAAAAAAATTTATGCCGAAGCCACCCATGTATTATGATAGTAGCTTAAAAAATTGAATTCAACCTCAAAACTAATATGCTTTAGTTTTTGAGAATATTTTTAGATTTGGACTTGTTGTGCATTCTTATGTCAACACCTACAACTTGTATCCTCTACTAACATGGGCCTACTGAACAACTAAACTAACACACATGATAGACCCAATGGGTCATCCATTTTAAATAAGAAATGGATCGAGACTTGATGGTTCCTTGAAATACCTCTAACCTGACCAATAATGGCATTGATGAATTTTTTTGGGCATAGACTTGAATCGATACAATTTCCAATCCACTTTTGTTTTCTTGAATTATTTGGTGAAATTATACAATTATGCAAATCTACCTATATAAATTTTATAAAAACATAGATCTCAAACCTTTGTAAACCTTATCGTGTATTATTGCATATTTGTTCTAGGGTTGGATGGATTGATTTCATTATTATAAAAATAATATAGAATGCATTATTTTGTCACATTCACTTCAAAATTATCATTGTTATTTATGTATGTAATTTTTGAAGGATTAATTGTTCCCCATTTTTTTACTACAAACTAGGGAGTGTTCAAACATTTTTTCCACAAATCCCTCTTATGTTGCCTTTTCATTATATTTTCATTTCCATTTGATTGCTCCATATTATTTGTTTGACCATATTATTGGATAAAGGTCATTGAAATAAATTTATATTTTGTCTAAATATATGATTATTTAAGGTTTTTTAACAATTAAAATCAAAACATTTATAAAGAAAAAAAATGATATGCTTGTTCAACAATCATTCATTTTTTTCTCCCAACTTTGAAATCAATGCAAATAGGTATGCAAATGGAAATATATCAAGTATGAGTTATGAAGTGTGTTGAAACAAGTAAGAAAAAAAACAAAAAAAATTGGTGTGAACAAAAAAAAAAACAAAAACAAAAGACAAACAACACAATTGTTAGTTATACAATGAACGAACAAAAGTCAATTTGCTCCGATTATGAATTAAAACAACATAATCAAATAAACAATGAATTGAAACAAGAAAACTTAACCGAGTTGGAGCTCAAAGGTAAGAAAAACTCACACTTCACACTTGTACAAAAGCAAGAGGGTGCAAAGTACAAGTAGCACAAGAGGAGAATTAGACTAATAAAAGGAGAGCCAAGAAGCAATCAAAAAGCCAAGGTGCAAGCATGGTGCTTAGAGTTTAAAAAAAACTCAAGTTGAACAATAGGAGGATAACACAACAATAAGATATGAGTGAGTATAAATGGGCAATTGAATGCAAAGTGAGGGTTTAACAAAAGGAACATAAAAGGAGAGTCAAATATAAAAAGGAAAGTTGAACAACAAGCGAAGAGTTGAATAGTTGGAGGAGAACATAATTGTCAATATACAAAACAAATAATAAAAAACAAAAACACAAAACACGATTATAAAATACAAGGGCAACAACAAGAAAACAAAAACATAAGAACAATAGACAATGTGAAATACAAGCACAAGCCCATGGTTTTCTATTAAAACCATATGTTTCTATCCACAGAAACATGCATTTAGTGCTAATTTCTCACTTGCCACAAACCCTAACCCTAATCAACTTAACTATAGATATTAAATCCTTAGACCCATTAATTGGAATCAAAGGTTAACTTTCTATCCTACCTTGGTTTCAATTTTGGAGAAAGTAATACCTTATGTAATTTTCAAGGGTTCAGTTCTCTAATGGGAACATTGATTTTCAAAGTTAAAATGATAATCATGGGTGCAATCACAGTAACATGTACCACATCAAGTGTAACCAATGCTTGATGTTCCATGTTATTAAAAATCTAATTGAATTTCATGTTGAAATTATAGGATTTACTTATATGAAAACATTTATAATATGTCATGGGAACTTGTGAATAAATTCGAAATTAATCAAATGAATAAAAAAATAAATTAAAAAACACTAATAAAACATTGTAACAAGTGTTTTTAAGTAGTAAAATGGCATGTTCAATAATTTTTATTTTATTTTTCTAAACAACATATTTTGACAAATTTTTTATGTAAAACTTATCAAAGTAATATAAAAAAGATTATCATGATTTTAAAAGATTTTTTCGAAGACTTTTTAAAGAATATTCTAGGAATATTTCTTCAAAAGCAGTCACAAAGCAAGTAGGTGTGGCTCATGTTATCCCATTTGCACCTTCCTAGGTATTCAACTTTTAACATCAACTTGAACCTTTGGGTAGTTTTCAACCATTTTGTGAAACCTACCAAATATTAGTAAATATCAATGTGTGCAATTATTTGAACTTATAAATAACCATTAGTTTTAGGTTTTTACATATTTCATAAAACCATTGATTTTTTTGGTCTTCTAAATGAAATTAAAATCAAAGGATTTTCCATATTTTGGTTATTTCAAAAAATTTAAAAAACCAATCTTTTTCATCAAAAAATTAAGAAAAAAACTTGCCATTTTATAGCATTGATGTTTGATATTTTTCAAAATATTGAGAATTATGATTATATATACTAGAATTAATTCTTTGATTGTTTGAAAACTAAGGTCACAAAACTCAATAATTTTTTTGGTTTGGAGTATGAAACCTTGGAGTTCAAGTCTTTATAATTTAAAGTTAAATTGATGCAATATATATAGCATTAGCACAAGAACCAAACCATGGAATTAACTTGTTAGAACCATAACCGAAACCTTGAAAAAAAATAATGATTATGGTAACATTTTTCAAATACCTAAACAAGTTGAACTTTTTTTGAAAAGTTGACAAGTAGGGTAAAGTTTATAGGTCCTTGATCAATTTAAATTAAATTGTATACCTACGTCCCTACCCTACCCCACCCTACCTTGCAATTAGTTTCAACATAAATTAATTAACAACTAAGATGTTAAAAATGTTTTTTTGGATTTATCCAAAGTCTATGATTTTAGGTGTCATATATTTGTGCACCCTAATTTTTGAAAAAACACATTTGGACTTAATTACATGTCAAAAGACGCGATATTCATGTTTGGTAATGTCTATTTTTCCTTTAGGAGGTAAGGAGACAGGGAGGGAGGCAAGAAGAAAAAGGTCGAAAGAAATGATAGTAATGCTTCTAATGCTATTTAAAGATTGATGTAGATCATCAAGTTGAAGCTTAGTTCTTCCCTTGCTTAAGATTTTCCAAAGAGATCTTTATGCAATTTTGGGTTGTAAAATTAGAAGTAATAAAAAAAGCAAGTTGTAGTGAAGGTGGATGCTTGTGGTGCTTTGTGGGTAGGGAATGAGATGAGTTGGAGATGCCATGGTCAAAACTACGTTGAATTGGTGTAAACTTTGTAGAGTAACATCTTTATCTTTCTAATTTTCATGTGAGAGAACATTTGCTTGCTTCATGTTGCAGTGATGTTTTTTTGGTTGTGTGGAAAATATCAAACATATTGCCACACAAGCTTTGCACCTTTTAGAATTTTCAGTGGATTGGAAGAAGTATTCTCGAGAAAGTATGTTGAATTGAGGTTTAAGATGAGTAGAGTATGGCATCATTTCGTCACCAAAGGCGGCAACAACCATGTCCAAAATTGATCGCAAGTTGTTTGTGCAGGAAGGTGGTTTGCCATATGCTAATGTTCCTTAAGGTCATAGGTGTTGGGTCTACCATCCTTTGATTATCCTTGAATTCAACTTTGCAAACTCTCTAAAGCCCTTCAATGGAGAGAAATGTTTTTCAAGTTGTTTCCCTTACAACACGAGGAATGTCATGTTTTCTTTGTAGTGAAGAATGTTGTGATTTTCTTTATAGGGAGGAATGTTGTGTTTTTTTTCTTATAGTGAAGAATATCATGTTTTATTTTCTTGTAGTGAGGAATGTCATGTTTTCTTTGTAGCAAGGAATGCCGTGTTTTCTTTGCAGTGAAAGAATGCTAGTTTTCTTTGTAGTGAGGGATGTTGTGTTTTCTTTGCAATGAAAGAACGTCATGTTTTCTTTGTAATGAGGAATGTTGTGTTTTCTTTGCAATGAAAGAATGTGATATTTTCTTTGCAATGAGAAATGTTGCATTATCTTGGTAGCAAGGAATTTTTGTAATGAATAATGTTGTTAAAAGAACAGATCTAGGTCTGTAGGGTTTGGAGCGACCATTTCAGCACTGCACATGGTAAGTTGCTAAAATCATGTATCATCAATGTGGGGCATCATGAAAAACAATTTTGTTTGTCCCATCTGAAAAAACTCAATTAAGGAAACATTTGTTTGAGGTCCTTACCCTGTTGTGCATCATCATCCTGTTGGTGGAAGTGCAAGTCTATTATGAAATTAAATTGTGTTGCCACCAACATTTGTCCATAACAAGTCACAAGCAAAAGATTTTTTCTAACTAATATGGTGAAGAATGAGTAAATTTTCTTAAGCCCCAATGTTACATATATATCTATTGAAGGTTTATCTTTTGTTAGGGTGTAGCATGGCTAATGTCTATTGATGTTAGTTAATCACCTGAAACATGTATGAGTGTCTTAGATGTTGGTTTTAGCTTAGGTTACTTAAAGTTGTGTTTGCCCTCATGGTTTGTGTGACTCTTCTTCCCTTTTCCCCTTCATCCCATTTGTGGTAGTAATGAGAGGAAATTGTGAACAAAAATAATTTGAGTAGCCATGGCAATACCACAAAAAACTTTGTAATGCTTTTATTACTATAAAAGTTGGTGATCATGTGATTTCATATATATTTGAGGTTTGCCATGTTCCAGGTGGGTGAAACAAAATGAACAGTTAGCACTACAACAAAAGGTGTCGTTGTATGTTGAGTGATTTCGTTAAATTTTGAATGAATTCACTAGTTTTAATAAACATGGACTAGTTGGAAAGTAATGAATTCATTGGTTTAGTGAGTAGGGACTAGTGAATTGCACCCACATTTTATAATAGTGTGGGGTTGAGCACATCCCTGAGCTTGTTGATCAGTCTATTGTTTTTATTAAGCAAACACCTATTGTGACGCGCTCCTAAGTCCCTTTCTAGACCCACTTGAGGGTCCAAGAATGTTAAACTGCGGAAAGTTGGGACTTGAAGGCCGCTCCCGACTTCCAGCACTAAAAGGGGGTAGAGGGGCGTGCTAGAAGTCCTAAAATTAGACTAGGAAGAGGGAAAAGTATTATCTCACTCGAATCTGCATCTAAAACCAACCACAAGAGGGTTAGTTCACATTCGGGAACACCCTTGGGTGTTGGGACAAGCCACGGGCACTTGGACTCACTTGATTCACCACGGCCTGGACTCAGGGGAAGCCACCACCTTCCCCCATATAGTATTCTTTGCAGCTCTCGGTGGAGGCTACATTCAAATGGCTATTTTTCCCAGGACTCCCAAGGAGGAGTCCCGAAATTGTCCCGGGTTGGAGTCCCGGGTTGGAGTCTTGGGACTTTGGGAGCTCATATCTCTCGGCTTCGACCTCCGATTGGAGTGAGGTCTAAACCAAAGTTGTAGCTCTCTTCAAGAGCTTTCCAACGCCATGTCGTACTCCTTCAGCAGACGTCGAGAAGAGGTCGATTCCTGACTTTTAATGGTCGGGAGTTAAACTGTCAATTTGACTCTCAGCCCTTCTTTTGCCCATAACTTGAGCTGCAGATGTCCAAATGGCACATGCGAGGCCATTTTGGGCATCTACACTTCAAGACCTTTCCATTGATATAAAGAACACCTCAATACGAGGTGTTTTGACCTTTGAACTCGAGCTCTAATTTTTTGGGAGTTCCGGAGGACTCTAACTTCCCACTTTTGGGGGTGTGAGTTTCATCCTCACACTTATCCCAAAGTGGGGTTGCGACATATTGGATCTCTTTTTAACAAGGATCATTTCAACATCTATTATATTTGATGAATATTTGAGCACCAATAACATTGTCTTATGTGCATTAAATAGGATAAGTTATTGTTAGCAATGTAATGATTGATTATTGCATCTTTTTCTCTACTATTTTATAACACTTCAAGAATTTTACATAGTAAGTTTGGTCAAATTTCAATAGTGGGGTCTTTCACTTTTGGACATATGGCAAATACAACACAATGGATTTTCAAGCTAGCAAAATCAATTAGATTGTCTTTTAGTTTTTACATTATATATCTAACTAGTGTTGTGCCCCATAAATTTGCCATGTTCTCTTAGTACTAAAGTGGGTATTTAGGTCATATTCTATTGAATGATTCTTTTGCAATTCTCAGGTAGATACTATCAAATTTTATTAAATAGGAATATATTTTTTTAATGCTTGCTTGTAAGAGTGTCACAAAATTTTGATAATTGTTAGTTTGCAGTGGTTGATGGAAAGTTAGGATATGTAAAAGAGGACCATATGATGCCATCCATGTTGGAGATATTATTGTAGGTTTAGAATCTCCACTTATAATTATTTACACATGTATAGTCCAAACTAATATGTCTGCCCCAATATCCTGTATATTTTAAATTTCTCTCTGTCTCTCTATCTTTGACATACATTTTATTGATGAAACATAATTGTTAGATCCATTGGTGAATCAATTCAAACCTAATGGCCGCATGGTGATTCTAGTTGGAACATCCTCCTAGGTTTGGTTTTTCTCTATCTCCCACAAGTTCTCTTCTTTTATTATGGTCACACAAACTACCTAGTACTGTTGATGAAGACTTCATGTCAATCAATCCTTTTGATGTTTTGATTGATTGATTAATATCATTGTTCAGGGCATTTTGTTTCATCATAGAGGAGTTTATGTTCAATGTGGATGGTCTTGAAACATTCACATTACAACCTATATGAAGAATAATCAATCCCCCTCTCATTCCTGTCAAATCCTCCTTGACATTCTTTTAGAAAATTCTTATCACCAATTCAAGAAATTCCTCTACTTTCAAAGCTTTTTCTTGTTCCAATACACAAGAAAGTCTATTATGCAAAATTGAAAAGAAATTGGAATTGTGTGTTGAGAAACAAACAATGCAAGATTTGCAAAGAGAGAAATCCATAAGATCATCCACATGATGATTGTTGTTTTTTGCTTGGTGAGCTCCAAGCTTTAGGTGAATGTGATGGTTGATAAAAAGATTTTTTAGAGAATCTCTATGCAATTTCATGGTGGAGGGTTTTGGATTTTTTGATTGTTAGGTAACCAAAACCTTTGCTCTCTATCTTTGGAAAGAAAAATGTAGTGATGGTGGGTTTCAAATGCCCCATGAATTTTGATTTGAAAAACTATGTCTAGTGTATCAACACTAGACTTTTCTTTTGATCTTCTTTGTGATTGAAATGAATGTAACACCTCTACGTGTAAAATGGCAATTGAGAGGGTTAGCATTGAAGCGCTTTTTTACCAAATTGGAAGAATAGGAGTCAATTGAGGGCTATTATATACATCTATCTTTATGAAGAAAAGGTTGTGTGTGCACTATTTCTTTCAAATCATCTTACCTTTAGCATAGTGAAGTCTTAATGACCAAAGGTATCACAATTAACATCAACAAATTCCTATGGATTTATTATGTACACAAACAATCTTTCTCAAGTCTAAGTATTTCAATTATCATTCTTTGAAAACATCAAATACCATATATGAACATTGTGAGTAAAAGCACACCAATAATGAGATTCAATTTGAACAATCGTGTAGGCCATCAAAGAGCACTTTGCAATGCACTAGCAGTTGGAGGTAGATAGGAAAGTTTGTGGAGGATGCACTTGTAGAATATCAAGAGGATGAACATTTCATATACTATATGAAATAAAATAAAGGAAAATAAAATGCAAATGGAATTATTATTTTTAATTGTGAGAATTGACATTAAATAACCTTCGATTAATCCAGAGCTTTTTTCCCCGGTCATGGCGTTCTAGTAAGAAATTTCGATACAACCTTACTTAATTTGTTAATAATTCTAGATTGGCAAATGTGAAAACACAATAATTGTTGCATCCACATGTCTTGAAGTCAAAACACCTAGAACTTGTAATTACACAAAATTTCAAGAAATCTCCATATAGAAGTGATTTCACAAATATTAAAAATAAAATAAAATAAAATAAAATAAGATAAACACACACACACACACATATAGTATGAAATTCTAAATACCAAAAAATTGAAATAACACAACACTTGGAGCCATAGCACACTTGGTCATTAATCCTACAATCTCATCATCTTAAAAATTTAATAATAATAATAATAACTCTAAATATTAGTGTGTCAAAAGTGAAAACCGGGACCGGGGGTTCTCTTCAAAATGAAGAACCGGTCAATACTGGTCTGTTCCTAATTCTGATAACCGTCCAAACACTGGGAAAGGAGAAGAACACCCCTCTTCTCCCCAAATCCATTTTGCGGCGATTTCGTTGTTTTGTTTGTTCTCCGTCCGTGTCGCGCGCCTTTGCCTACATCCCTGCGCAGACTCGCTTGCTCCGTCTCTGCGGTGCGCATAGCGCTGCGCGCAGGGGTACGTACGTCTCAAATCGCGCTCTCTATCTCCGCTTGTTTCTCGTCTCATTGCACGCCTTTTTCCCACCCCCCTTTCTTCATCATGTTATCGCATGTCAATCCCAGCAGCAGTTTGAATGCGGTTCATTTTTGGGTTCATTGCAATGTTATAGTTTGCTGCAGTTCATCGCTCTTCTTCTTCTTGTCGCTCACCTTTCACTCGCAGCGCTTTTAGCTAGGGTTTCTGTTTTCGACTGCAGTTTGTTTGTTTGTTTGTTTTCTTTTTTTCCCTTTGGCGGATGTCTATTGTTATATATTGTCGGGTTTTTTCGATTTTCTTTTTTTTTGGTTGTGGTGTAGAGGAATGTCTTTCTTTCCTTGGTGCTTTTGGTGATGCACGCATGACACGCGGCAATGAGGGTTTCTAGATACCCTAATGCCCGGGGTGAGAAGGCGCGGGGGGGGAGAGAGGAGGAGAGGTTTTCGGTTTGGTGTCGTTGTCTCCGGGGTTTTTTGTATCCCTGGCAACTAGGGTTTATCGATAGACTCTGCTGTATTGGCGATTTCTGCTGGAGTTTTCTTGGATTGCTGTCTGCGGGCAGTGAGCGAGACTAATGCGTTTTGGCTATGTGTAGGAAGCATGATGGATAAAGGCAAGAAGGCGAAGCTGGATGACGAAGAAGGTTCTGAACTGGACACAGAGTTGGTGATGGCCATTGAGAAGCTACAAGAAGTTCAGGATGAACTGGAACGGGTCAGTTTGTTTTCTCTAATCTTCAGCCCCTCCTCCTTCATCATGGATACAAAAGGAAACTGTTGTACAGATTTTAGGAACTACAACATACCTGTCAATGCCACCAAGATCTATGGCTTTTCTCTTGGTTTTGGCAAGGCCTACTCCATTCCAATGTAAAACCCTGGTAACCCTTATGTCATCATTGAGGTACAATAGTGAAAGTTTTGTGGGGTTGCAATTGTGTATGTTCCCATGCAAGTCTTTTTGAGACTTTCTAGTGAGAATTTGAAAGCTTGATTTCAAATTGGACATGGCATTCCTCTTTCTACATGAAAGCACCGTACAAGTTAAGAGAAAAAAATGCAAGATGTGTCTTTAGAGCCCAGTGAAAGAGACCAGCACTGGTTGTGAGAGTCCAATGGCTGGCTACTGGGGTGAATGGGCTCTGAGTAAGGTGTGCTCTAGTGTAGCTGTTTTTCCTCTCTCTTGTTTTGTTGTGACACACATTTAGCAGAGAGGAGGTTGCCTGCTCGGGCTAGCTCCATTTAGTTCTTAATTGATTTTTTCTCATGTCTAACTCCAGAGTATTCTTGCACTCTGATGTGTGTTCTGAAGATCCAGGGGCTGTTCAGATAGAGCTTGACGAACAATGTAATGGTTAATAGGTGAATGAGGAGGCCAGCGACAAGGTTTTGGAGGTGGAGCAGAAGTACAATGAAATACGGCGGCCTGTTTACAACAAACGAAATGACATCATCCGCAGCATTCCTGATTTCTGGCTAACTGCGGTATGCTTGCTGTTGTTTCTTAAACCTCCAGAAATATTGTTCAAACCACGGAGTTGTTAGAGATAGCAATTGGTTTGGTGTTATTTTGTGCTGATGTATTGCAGCTAGGGATAAGTTCAGTGTCAAACACCAAAAGTTTGGGTGCACTACTGCTCTAGAGCAATGGCTGTTGATTTTTCATGGTCTATTGTCATGTGCAGTTTTTGAGCCATCCAGTGCTTAGTGATCTCTTGACAGATGAGGACCAAAAGGCAGGTTTCTTTTCATTGTTCTTTCCAATCTTTCTGCAGTTGAAAAGATGTGAATATCTGGAAATGCTTGAGAGAGTCATGTGACATTCATTAGCTGACCTACATGCAAGCAGCAAATAAAGTGGAATTTATGTTTGCTGTTAGATGGATTGTAATATTTGCAGTCTTGGTGTTTGCTTTTATGCACTTAGAAATATGTCTCTAGCTTGAAGTGTGCAGCTAATGAGTGTTGGGTCTGCTCTGTTCCAGGTGTTCAAGTACCTGGACTCACTTGATGTAGAGGACTTCAAGGATGTGAAGTCTGGGTACAGCATTAACTTTGTGAGTGTGTTCTTCCTAATATACTGTCACATGATTTGACTGATGCTCGGATCCTTTAGTAGCGGATGTCAATTTGATGTTCCCATAACATGCAAGCCTGCCTGGTTTGTTCGTTGGTAAAATTGCACACATGAAGAATTTGATAATCAGGACAGAAGTATGACAATAGCTGCTCTTTGTAAATGCTACTGCAGGCTCTTTGGTTGTGACATTATTCTCACCCCCTTGCCAATTCCTAGCCCATCTTGAACTGTGCTGGAAGCCCATTTGATGAAATTGCAAGGTGTTTTGTATCAATGGAATTGCATCTTGTCCTGGTTATGCCAGCCTAACATCTGGCATTTTTGCACAAAGGTTGCTATTATGTGAAATGAGGCTCATATAAGTGTGCTGGTTTGCAGATATTTAGTTCCAACCCTTACTTTGAAGATACAAAACTGACAAAAGTATTTCGATTTTCGGATGAGGGTACTACATCAGTGTCTGGAACCCAGCCACGGTGGAAGGATGGCATGGTAATATTTCTATTCACATTTTTGTGCTGATTCACAATCATCATGCTGATTGGGTTTCTGGCCATTTCTGAGTACTTGACCACCTCTGGATTTGTACTTCAAGGAGAAATCACATTGCAAAGCTTCTTTTTATATTGTGTAAACCATGTAACAGCATTGTGAAGAAAATAAAAGTTGAATGTGATCAGCACTATCTTGACATGTTTGCAATGTTGTGATGGAGCCTCTTCATTTTAATACGCTGAGAACTTTATTAGTGTAGAGTGGTGATTCACACATTAGGGAGTATCCACATGCAGTCAAGGTGAAATAATTCTCCCAGTACAGGATCCAGATGTGGCCAATGCTGCTGTTGGTCATTGGCAATGAAGTCCAGCGCTATGCACTTTTCACAGTTAATGTGGGACCTTCACTTTATGGCTGGTTCTTTGTTGTTGATATGTGGGGCATACTGAGAAATCATGCCAGCTGTGACAGGGCTTGGGTTGGAACATTGAGTGGGTGGTTAGACATTTATGATTAGGTGTAAAACATCTATTTGGTAAGGTGCTTGGCTAGAGTGGCACAAGACTCACAATGCAGGGATTGGCAGGATTTGACAAATGGTGTAATACAAGATAAAGAAGGCCACAAGCGGTCCCATGTTGAGGATAGGTTTGTGCTGTTGAATGCTGTCTTTCTTATTGCAAACTCTGTTTGGTGTGTATGTGTGTCCCTTTCTGTTGCATCAAAGTCACTTGCTGTGGTCTAGTATTGGTGAATCAGGCCTTGTTCTGCCAGGAGGATGGAGGACTTCTTTTGTGTATGGCACATCACTAAATTGCAGACAATGCAAGAAATTAGGGACTGATTCTTCAAAATATAAGTCGGTTTGTTCAAGGGTTTGAAAGCATGTCCATTCTGTCTATTTCCACAGTTCTTTGTGATGGTGCAATCGATAAGTCTAATGAGGTGGGTTTATTGCAGTTTTTTCAAGTGGTTCTATGATACACAACAGAAGGAGGCAATGGATTCCCTTCAAGATGAGGTTCAATTCATCTTGCTCTTCTTTTCTGTGTGGTTTTGGATTTGTATTTGCTATTGTTGCATGTCCTTTCAGTTCTCTGTTTTCACTGAGGTAATAGGCAATGAGACGCATTTTCTGGTTTCACATGTTGCTGGATGATGGTATCAGGCATGGTGGAACATAGGCTATGTGACACCTATATGTGGTTCTTGTTTATAACAGAAATAGCTAGGGAGATGGAAGCAGAATTGCAGGCTCTGACATTTTCTTGGATTGCAGTTTGCAGAGGTGATCAAGGATGATCTGTGGCCCAACCCCCTTAAGTATTTCAACAATGTAAGTCCCTGTGTGAACCCACTATGCTTGTAAAAGGTCTTATGCTGGTTTGTCTCTGATAGTGCATGGCCTATTGTTTTGTTTGGTAGGTGCTGAAGTTGAAGTATTTCTCTTAATGCAGGAGCAGGATGAGGATGAATATGAAGACGATGTTGAGGAGGATGAAGAAGATGCAGTAAGTGCTACTATCATCTCTCTATGTTTAAGCGTTTTACTTGTGAAGGTCTGGAGATTTCGTACTGGGTTAACTGAAAAGTTTGTTTCAGCTTTCAACATCAGTAGGGTTTTGTGCTGAAAATACTGAACGGGCATCCTTTTATCTGGGTTTTCACAGTTTTGTGGATTTCCTCTGACATTTTGCAGGGAAAGGGTGCTGGTGGCCTTGATGATGATGATGAAGAGCCAGATGAAGATGAAGAGGAAGAGGAGCCTTGAGTCAATAGATGAGTGTCACTGTTGTGTTATTTTGTTATTCACAACAGCAACTGAGTTTTTTGCCAGATTAGGGGAGTTAGTACATGAGACCCTTGTTGGAGGGCACATGTTTGTAGATGCAGACTCCAGGATCCTGCAATGGATGCATTTCTAGCTGTTAAAGCAGGTGCACAGGGATCAATTTTCTGCCTAGTTCTTTAACTGGGCAATGGCCATCATTATGAGCACTCTGCACCAGGAAGGTAGGCAGTTTTAATTGGTGTGTTACTTTTTTTCTGGATTGTGTGGTTTCTGAGAAAGAGCACCAACACCTTACTAGAGATGGATGTGGTTACACATGTATTGTCCCCACAGCAGTTGGAAAGTAGTTTTGCTGTGATATGGGTATGAGAGTGCCAGTTCTGTTGATTCCTGGAGTGGGAATTTTGTCTATCACTGGTTTGAGCCTTTTTATATTTCCTACTTATGTTATTTTGAGCAAAGAATCATAAAGGGAATCTGTATATGTTTGAAAAGGGTTACGATAGGGCCATGATGGAATTTAACACATGTTTATGTTGAAACTGTTCTGAGGTAATTCATTAATGACTAGTGTGAACCCCGTGCATAATGCACATTGTTGAAATAGCACACCTGTGCATTATGCACGGGGTTCACACTAGATGTTTCTGGTTTTAAAAAAAAGCTTTTTTTTTCAAACAACTGTTGGTTCCCCCCCAACGGTTCTTTATATTTTTCCAATTGCTGCTAAACATCGATTTCCATCGGATCGCACTGGGCCAGAGTGATTCAGCACCCACCGACGCACCATCCATCCACTGAATGCCTGAACACCAGTTTCCATCGGATCACATTGGGCCAGAGTAATTCAGCACACTGGTGCACCATCCATCCACTGGATGCCTGAACTTTTTGTGGAGGAACCTGAACCTCTCTCGAGCCCAGCCCGCCAGTGCTGGCCCACAGTCACAGACTGACAGACCAAGTGAATTAATATATATGATTTTTGTTAGTCCCAACCAGTACAATAAATCACAAGACAATCTTCCAGAATTGACAAAAGCAGTGTTGAAGGAAACAGTAGTGCAGAACACAATAATTTCATCCTATTTGATGCTTTTGCATTACTGATTTTCTCCACTGGGACTTGATAGTAATCTTCATGCTGCCTTAGTATCAGAACATGTGTATCTTAAGCTTTGCTGTATTAGTTTCAGGATACAAAAGTTGACAAGCAAAAGATTGCATAATGCCAAAAGAACCAGGTAGTAGCACAAAGACAGGTGACAGGAAAAATTGAAGTTGATACTCAATCTTGTCAAACATTACGATACTCAAGTATCTCTCTTCACTCCAAGAGCAATGTAATTTACACTAGTATCTTCTGATAAGGACCATTTCTGGCTAAAAGGATTATACACCATGCCTGCCATCTCCTCAACCTGTAAACACACCACCATGCATAGCTATTTATTTAACAAGCTAAAGCTTCACCAATTGCACATCTTCTGTTTGCAAAGATGTGATAATCTTGTCAGAGCCAATTGCAAAAGGACAAGATAAAGATGTCATTTTACCGAGAGCGAAGCCTTTCCCATGAGAAGAGCAAGCTCTTCTGGCGTCACAAACTTTGACCAATTATGTGTCCCTTGAGGTAACTGCAAAATCTCAACAGCAAAAGATCTCACAAATCTGATAAACCCTCAAATCACTTTCCCATGTCCTTAGGGATCATATCTTGCCTCTTTCCTACTCAAAATAAGTGTTTTTAAGTTTTAAGCCTTCTAGCTCGTCTGACGTGCCATTTTCTGCAATTATTTGGTGACAATATACTCTTGTGCCTGCAGTCTGACTAAGCAAAGGAGCATACAGCTCCCAGTAAAACTGCCTGCTAATTTCAATTCAGATCTCAGTTCTGCTGTCCAAAATTATAATCTCATACAAACAGCATCAGAATATCAGTATTTCAATGTTTAGGATTAGGCATAAGCACTAGTAAGGATGAAAACAAATTGGATGTCACAAATGAAACCATATTGCAAAAAGCACTATGCACTCACTATCTGGAGAATACAGAAGCTAAGAGAATGATAATGCAACAATGAACATTATGGTAAGACAACTCATCTGCCATACTGTTGTAACAGCAGTAAGACCAGTTATGCTTAGATTCAAAGGAGATTTACTGAGGAAGAGAAAACATACCCATCCAAGGACATACTCAGCAGCAACAATTGCCAGGCCAAATGACTGTATTGAGCGATTGAGAGTGGATATGAACACTATCCCATTCTTCTTTGTTAGTGCTGCAAGAGACTTGCAAAACTCCATTGGATCTGCAACATGTTCTATCACCTAGAATGCCCCATCCCATGACCTTGCCTTGAGCTTCTCAGCCATCATGTAACAACTTCACCGAGCCTCTATTTACCTGCACTCAGGAAGACTCCACTCTTTTGAGATGGTCCCTAACATACTTTGCTGTTTATGAGCAAGAGCAGTCTATGCTTTTGCTCATGGCAACAAAGCATGTTAAGCACAACCTCAAAAGTGCAATCCTACTGAAAGACACTTTAATGTGCTGTGCTCAAGGCAGTGTGCAACAATGTAAGAGTTCTCTGCAGTGTCATTATGCATACCAAGGCAAAGCAAGATTTTGAGATCACATGCCATTGGAGAAGGGCACAGGAGGCAAACCTCAAGAGCAATAACAACATCAAATTTCTCCTGCTCATGCACCATCTGCTCTGCAAGCAACAGCTCTCCTCATTACAGGGGTTCAGACATTTACACAACATGCAGCTGCACCCCAACTCCATCAATTTCTCAGATGTCCATCCTTCTCTCACTCCAGATCTACCAGCTCCAAATACACAAAAGGACAAGAAAGGATGTATGAAAGCCCTTGGACGAGAAAAGCAGAGAGTAAAACATACCAGCTGTGGTACACAGATACTTGATTGAAGCTGTTGCTGGATCCCGTGCCTGTGTCCACCCCAAAACAAACCCAATGAATCAGGAAGTTACCATAAGTACATGCACACTACAATATCATGATTCTTTGCTGACTGGAGACAGAAATTTCCCCAATAACTGCCAAAGCACACCACATAAGAAAGTTTGAAATGAGTGCTGGGGAAGAGAGGGAGACAGAGAGAAAGACCGCATGCAAGGATGCCACACCAAGGTTCTTCTCAACGGCATCAACGCCTGTTATTAGCCCTCCCATTCTTGCAAGTGGCTGCACAAACCAATTTCAACATCTACACAATCAATGAACAAAAATTATGTAACAGGATGTAAAAGCCAACAGGAGTTAAGTCAATGTTTCATATCTCATTTCAATCCATCTGATAGTAGGAAAAAAAATTCAAAAAATACTAAAGCAGTCTGTAATGGAAAACATTCCCAGAAGTATGTCAGTACTACATCTCTAGGAAAAGCTCAAAACCTCAACACAGGAATTGTGAGACCAATACTTACTTCACAGAGAAGTCCACCCCCACAACCCACATCAACAATCTGCAGGCCCTCCAATGGCCGTGCAGAATTTGCATCCTTTCTGCAGATGAATATTTGCCAAGGAGAATCATTAGAAAACCAAATGCTCCAAAACCATGTATACACAAATAATCTGATTGTCCCCACATCTGGATGAAGAACTTGCACTGCTACAGAGTTCTTCAGAAAAAAATAGCTGGTAATTATGCAAATGAACTGTACATTCATACATGAGGCAATTGTTTTCAAACCTGAAATGGCGGCAGATAGCGGAGCGGATGAAGGAAATTCGGATCTGGTTCATGATATGCAGTGGCTTAAAAGGTCCTTGGTAATCCCACCTGCCAAGAGGCACACAACAATATTCAGCATTACACCTCCCCATTCAAAAAGCCATCTCTTTTCTTACGAGGAAGTCAAAAGAAATTGGAGAGAAATTGTGAGAGAGAGAGAGTGCCTGCATACCAAGTGGCTGCAATTGCAGCAAACTTCGTTGTCTCTGCCGCATCCACAGAACTCCTGTGAGAGCCTTCTGTTGGTGCTGACGTAGGTGCAGGCTCCACAGGAACCTGCTCTGAGCTTTCTGGAAGTGCTGGAGGCTGTTCATGATGATGATGATGATGATGAAGAGGAGGAGGAGAAGGCTCGAGAGAAATTGCTCCGAATGACTTGCCACTTGACCACTGCACCGACCTGAATCTTTCATCATCTACTCTCACTAACATCAAGTTAGGGTTAGGATTGGAAGCAACAACATACTGAGAATCCCAAACAGTAGTTGATACTTTGTTTCTGGTGAAAAATCTTGTATGCTGCTGCAACAGCAACAACAACCCGGGAGCACAAAATTCCTCCAGCCTGTCATTAACGATCTGTCGAGAACTGGCAGCAATTCTCATGGCAATATGTCGCAAACCCATCACACACACAAAACAAATCTGGCACGAATGTCTTTCGAGGGCAGCATAAAAAATCAAACCTCCGCGAGATCTTGCAAGATGGTGTCTATCTTCTCCAACAAAATGAAACGTGTGATGAAACTAAAAATGGAAGATCCAATCATCAGACTGAAAAAATGCAGCGAAGAAATCCCTCAAATCACATTGAAATGCACAGCAAAAGCTTCAAACAGCAGCCAATAGTATTTCCAAAATAAAAAAACAACAACAACAACATTTTCATGCGAATGCAATTTGACCTAATTCCAGCTTCTGATGAAGAAGGTCCAGTGCCACCAAGAGCAAGATGACGATTATTCAAAACTGGAAGGTCGTATGGGATTTTACTTTTTGATGGCAGCGGAGCCTTCCACGTTCAATCTTACGGCTTAGATGTGCCTCGAAGATGGACCGTGCGATGCGAGAGATCGATGGCGTAGGAAGGTAGACGGATTAGGGTTAGGTCTCCGGCACAAGGTTAGCCGCGGGTTCTCTCCTTCGTTTCTCCTCTTTTCCATCCGCATCCTGTCGCGTACGTGGTTTGTGTTTTGCACCGGCGTCTTCTCTCCCGGCGTTACTTGTGTGGGCGTTGGCTTGTCGGCACCATGGTACTCTCCCGACTCTCCTATCAATTAGATTCTATTAGATTTCTCTTACTGATGCAATTTTTGTGAATTTAAGGCCTTCTTTTGCTCATGAGTTAAGTTTTAAGATGTTCAGGCCTGTCTTTACTCACGAGTTAAGTTTTAAGATGTTCAGGCCTGTCTTTTCTCATGAGTTAAGTTTAAGATGTTCAGGCCTGTCTTCGCTTATGAATTAGGGTTAAGAGGTTTGTGCTTTTATCCTTTGCAAGTTTGGAACCTACGGCGCTATCCGTTTTCTCAGCAGTTTTAGTTTGAAGCTGGTGGAAGGGTTTCATGTTTGGGAGTATGAGTTTTTGTTCCTTCTCCTCGAGTCTCTCGTCAAGAGATTTTTGCTTTACTATTTTCATTATGGTCTTTAGTGTGTTTGACGATCCCTTCATGCCGCTAGCTAGGAAAGAAAGGAAGAATGACGATTTCAGGATACTTGGGGATTTATCTCACGCGTTGAAATGAGTTTACACTGTTGTATCATCTGTTCTTAGAAGTATATGTGATTTGTATTGCATCTGTGGTCTATTTTTCATTGTAGCCTTCCCAGAAAACATTCAGGATTAAGAAGAAGTTGGCAAAGAAGCAGAAGCAGAATCGCCCCATTCCGCACTGGATCAGGATGCGAACTGATAATACCATCAGGTATTTCTCCAGCTTTGTAAGACTCTCTTTGCGTTTCCCTGGAACACGCACACACACACGCGCGCGCACGCACACACACTCACATGCTTTGATAGATTGGCTAAGATGTCTCAATTTTATTCTCTTTTAGTCACAAAATTGAACTAGTTCCAAGAACTTAGATGTTTAGAGCGATTTGACATATCAGCACATGCCTCACTTGGAATATCAGGGTGCTTTTCTTTTCATATAAGTCAGAAATTAGGGCATGCACTTTTGCATTCATTGAAGTCTTTCCTTGATCTCAGCAATCCTCAGGGGTACCATTTTTATCTCTCACTGTCAGGTACAATGCGAAACGTAGGCATTGGCGCAGAACAAAGCTTGGACTCTAGGATTGATGAGTGGAGGAGGAATGAGAATGTGAATTCAACATTCAGCTGCAATGTGGTGCCCATTGCAGCTCGTCTTTAGACCAGTACTGGAGTAACAGACTTCCATCTTTCCAATCTTCATGTACTTGCCAGATTGCCTTTGATGCTCACTGGTACATTTGCAGCAATGACTATTGTAGAGATGGTTCTCTGAATTGCTGCACAGTTTGTTGATTCCTATTGGCCCTGATTGCTATTTCACCTTATATTGGGAAGTTCTTGTCGTCTGTATCTCAAGTGTTGTATGTGCATGTCTCACCAGTGAGGAAGTTGCAAGTGATTGTAGACCTTTCTTTGTTGTGTTGCTAACCTTCCTTATCTGTTTCTTCTTCTGTCTCATGACCATGTTGTGTTAGAACTCTGGCAGCTGCAACATGGGTCAAGAATTTGTTTTAGAGAACAGATGTTTTTGGAGGGTAAACAAAGAAGACTGATGCTTTAAAGGCACCAGCTGAACTTTCTGTGCCCCATCTGTGTTGCATCAGATATTCTCAAACTTGAATAGCTCAGTGTAGGGCATGAAACTGTGTATACCAGTCTGTGGAGGATGCAGATTTTGTCAAATGGTTTGGCTCAAATTTGAGTGTATTGTTATGTACTTATCTATGCTCATGGTCAGGAGCTGATGTCAATGGGTTATAACTTCACCAGGTTATGACTGCACTCATTGTCATCAACAATTTCCACAATTCTTATAAGTGAGGTGTGCTTTCTGATGCTATCTACTTTTGGAGTTAGGTTGCTTGGACCTAAAGGTATGTGTGGGGCATCAAGAAGCCCTTATGTATGGAAAAACACAGCTTGTGTATATCCTTCAAACCATAATGATATCATTGAATACTAAGCTCCCTCCCATCTTTTGATTATTGGTTGCTAACAGGGTATGCTCAGATCTAATTGTTATTAAAATTGTTAAGGTAGAAAGGATCTAAAATAGTCAAAATAAGCATATTGAGTAAATTAGATTTCAATTTTTATCTACACTCATTTTTTTCTTAAATACACAACAATCTGGAATTCAACCCAAGTTGAAGTTGAGTATTTCCCTTTTTAAATTGTGGGTGTAATACTTCAAATCTCTGAAGGAGGGCTTTTAATATTGTCAACCACACATCAGTGAAGAGTGCTTGGTAAAATTTTTGTCACTCACAAACCAAGTGTGTCATTTGCAACAAGTTTGTCCCCACTACAACCATTATATTGACAGCACGATGCATAATTGTTTAGTGGTTGCATGTTCTACATAGTGGGAGTTGTGTTTTGTTGCAAGCAATTGGCAAATTGTGTTGTGGTGTAAATGTTGATGCAACCATGGTGCTTGGAGCGCATCTATTTTCCGACATGTCCACTTCAAGCATTGTAGTGTACTAAATCCTGAACACCAAAGTCATTTTCCAACATGTCCACTTCAAGCATTGAAGTGTACTAAATCCTGAACACCAAAGTCATTGTGCCTCTGCCCCATGATTTGATGTGGCAAGCATTATGCAAGTCGAAGTCGCATTTCTCTTACTTCATGTGGGGTTTTTAATATTATTTTTCCCACATGTACAGTGTAGGTGATTTAAGCACATGCACGGATGCAAATATTGTCACTCCCTCAAAAATCCTCAATCCTCAATTCATATGAACCTTCATTACAACTGTTCATGTGTAACTTCATCACCTAGTCTAGGGAAAAACCTTTGATTTGTTACATTTTAACCTTTTACAAAATCTCTAGCGAAAAATGTATGGAAGCTTTTGTTGTTCTTCCTCTCCTCTTAGTCTATCATATGTATATGTGATATCGTGTGATTTGTATTAATTAGTTTGAGGGGACAACTTTGACATTTTTTTTCTTTTGGTGATAGGCCTTTCTGATTGGTCATTATCCGAAACAAAAAAAAATCTACACTTGACACACTAACACACTTTTAACACAAAAAATATCTGCATAGCTCACTTAGAACTAATGTAACTGAAAAAATTAAAACTTTTTGTAAATCTCCATGCAAAAAACAAGTAATGAGATAACAAAGAAGAACAAAATGACATGATAAGAAAGCAATGAATTTATGAAAAAACTTGATAAAATTAGAAAGCCAAAAAAGAACCTTTAGTTTTTTTAACATGACACACCCATGTAAGTGACAAGAATAGAACTTCATTGGACCTTCACAACCACTTTGCAAACAAAAAACAAAACAAAAGTTTATCTCTAGTGTTTTGTACATGCGGCCAACCCATGCAAGTGAAAAGAATAAAATTATTTTTGAACCACCACAACCACCTTGCAAACTAAATCAAAACCATGACAAAGAAAAATAGAAAAGAAAACGCTCACCCAACCCCCCCAAGAAAAAAACTTTGGGCCTCTCAAGTGGATGCTACATCTTCTCATTTGACGATTAGGATTTTGATTCTGAAATTTGTTGGCCACCATTCTTGCCCCACACTAATGGCAAGGGCATTAATTGGGGTATATAGTCTATCATATGTTATATGTTCACATATTTCATCTAAAATTAATTACCTTTTAGGTCAATGAACATCACCTAAACATTAGGTAAAGGTTAAAGGTTATGTATATTTCTTCATGACCTAACTCAAAGAGGCTTTTGTGTAAAAAATTTCATTTGTAAACTATTCAAAGAACCTTTTTGAGCACCTTTCTTTAACTACATGTTATGGATGAAAGGTCTTAATTTTTAAAATATTAATTTTTTAATTTATGTGTAATGATCTATGTTGAGGTAGATTATATCATATCATTCATGATACCATTAATATTTTAAGGCCTTAAAACAAATAATTAAAAAAAACCTCCTAAGTTGATCATAAACATTATTAAAACGATTTACAACTTTTTCATCCTTTTTGTCATGAACACAAAAACTACAAAAATTAATTTTTTTTCAATATGCACAAGGGCTAATACAAAGTACAATAAATCAAGCCTAAACCTCAATATAATATTACACAAGAGATAACCTTGGCCAATGATAAAAAAATATGCCTAAAAAATATCAAAATGAAATCTTATTTCAATAAGATGAAAGAATATTAACATTAAATAAATTGAAGAAGGTTATGGTACAAGGTTGTACTTTAAGACTTCAAGGGATTGTCTTTACTCATACTTGTTTGAAAAGTAAATAATGCCCATGGATGTCATGAGCTTCACATTTTGGAATTGTCATTGTAGTTCAGAAAAGGTGAAATGTTGGCTTAGAACATTATGCATTCACGCTTCACATTTTGTTCCCATATGGTTGGAAAAACTATACCCATTTGCCATGATTGCTAATTTTCATCATGCAACCATGCCAACTCAAAACCCACACAAAGTCAATGTTAAGTCAACTAGGAATCACATCCCACACTAGTTTTGGATGTTGATAAGGTTGTAAAGGACAACAAACACATCATCCTTGAATGTGATTTTGGTTGCATTGTGTTAACCCCATATATCCAGCTATATTAATTTCATAACTTCAACAAAATCCATAAGATATATGTATTATTCTTGAAACATTTTGACTAAGCCATGTAATAATTCAATGGTATGAAGAAATGGAAGTCATGTCAGATATGAACATTGAACAACCTAGTGATGATGACCTTGGATACATCAAATGCAAGTCAATCTATTAGCATTTGCATGATGAGGGGTTTATACTTTGCCAACACCTTTGGATGAGATAACATTGACAACCAATGAGTCTTCATGTTTTAAGGGATGTTCAATGCCTTCACATCCAACAAATCAATGAACCTCTTAAGTTTAAGAGGTCTTTTGCCCAATTGAAAGGTAAATGCATAGTATGGTGGCTCACTTTTTAAAATAATCATATTCCACAAAAGTCCACATTCTAGTGTTAAATTTTTAATTCTTGTGGTACTATTGGTTAAATGGTAATAAAGTCCATGTATTAAAAGCAATAAAGTCTATATTAATAGGAGCCCAAATAAAGATTCCAAATATATGCACCTTTGAAAAAAAAATTGAGAATGAATGAAAAACAACAATGTTATAAACTTATGAAAATACAAGGTATTTTAAGGCATCCAAAAGTTCATAGGGAGAATTTGGCTATTATTCATAAAGAATTTTTTCACATAAAAGTGTATTATTTCATTTTAACTCATATGTTAAGCCACTATAGATAATTTTGAATAAAATTTAAGATGAACTTTTCAATTTTCTATCATTCCAATCAACCGATCAGTCCATAATTTTGAACTTAAAAAATCCATTACTACTAGTATATGAACTTTTTATCAATAAACAACTACACAAATATCTTCATAATAAAGTTGTTAGTTTACATTCAACTTATAATTAATAGATTTTTAAATATATTATTCACCATATGTCTTTGAACAAGGGGTATCCAACAAAAAACACCATTGCAACACCAAAAGTGAGCCACCATACCTTGCATTCACCCTGAACAAAATATGAATACATTTTAATTAGCAACTTTTTTATGTTGTCAATTAGTGTCTAGGTCCATAAAGTTTTCATAATCAAATTAGTCTTATGTACAATGCAATGTAAAGGCATAAGAAAAAAAAGTTGTGTCACATTTGATTCAAATGGTGACTCCACATTATCACAAAAACATATCTTTTACACCCTTAACATTGTGATTACAATGACTAACATGACTAAAGTACTACTTGAGTTCAAATTGATGAAAGGGGTATTTATTATTTGTTTTGTCACCTCTAAAATCCGGGTATATTTGATATAACTAAGTTCATTTAACATTTCAATCATGTCAAACATTACCATTTACACATGTGACATGTCATGTTGAAGCATACAATATTGTGATTAATATATATCACTCCAAATGCAATGTGATTGGTGACATGTGTTATATTTAAGTCCTTTTTTATATTGTTATTTTGAAATTTTGATTTGTGTATGAAGATTTTGAAATGGATTCATGTTTATGGTATGTGTTGACACAATTTGTCACAATTTGAAGTTATTTGAAGTTGTAATTAGTTCGATAAAGACTTAGCTTGTGTTTGAAAAGTCATTAATAAAAAAATTGGGTTTTGTAACTAAAATTCAGTTGCATGTAACACATGCAATTGCAAATTTGTGTAGTTGCCTAAAACAAGTTGCAAATGATGTTTAGTTGCATGTAACATGTATAAACGATGTTAATATACATTTTTCATCCATACATACCAATCCAAATGTAGTTGCACCTTATGTGCAACTCTCTTTGCAAGTATAATGCAATTAATCAAAATATGACACATGTTTAAAAATTAGACAATTAATTTGACACATGTCATTATTTAATTATTTGTGTTTTCAAAATTAAAAATTCATTGGATTAATCTCAATCATTAAAGTTTTTACCATTAGGATGAAGACACATGGCACATTATGGAACATTAATTGACCATTTGACATGTCTCCATTTTTAAACACCAATTATATGGTGCCACGTGATAATTAAAGCCCACCTATTTTTTTGTTTTTAAATATTAATTAATGAAATCTAAATCATCCAATTTATGGCTAAATAAGATGTTAACACGTGGTGCCTAAGTAGGTAGGTAATTATTAAACCCTATTAGGTAGGTAGGATAGGTATGTAAGTACGTTGAATAGTAGTAAGGCTTAGGCTATATAGGTAGGTTTAAAATAATCTGATTTTATTTTTACATTTAACCATTTCATAAAGGTCAAACTTTTTTTATTCATGCATCCCCAATGGCACTTGGTATTCGGTTACTACATAGCTATTTTTAAAAATTATATACTGAACTAAATAGAATTGGAAGCCAAAGGATATGGGATAAAAAATTCCATTACAAATCTCATGAACCAACTTAGTTGCACATTAGATGTAACTACTATATTAGAGTATACCAGGTAGGTGAAGGTTTTTTTACTTCTAATGTCCAAACAAAACTTGAAGTCCTCCTCTTAACGCATCTAACACACTAAGAATCATCGAAAACGGATTAGAAACGAAAAAATTATGGACCCCCAAAGCAAAAGGGGTCAAAAACTCAAAAAAAAAAAAAAAACCATTGAACACTATAAAGGCTGATTTTCAAAACACCCAAAAAGTTCCTTTTATGTTGTTTTGTTCCTATTAGAGTTCTAATGTGATTTGTAGAACTTCAAGTGTCATTCCTATAACACTTTAAATCATTTTAAATGAATAAAAAATAAGAAAGTTATGAGGTTTGAAAATAGGAAGGGTCCAAAGAAAAAAAAGGAAAAAAAAAAGTTTTGTAACTTAGAAAGCTTATTTTTCTTATTTTTCTTCTTGTTAATTTTTAATTATTCATTTTCTTTTCCACTTCAAAGACAATTATAGGATATTTTTAATAATTATGATTACTTAATGAAAATATGATTTAAATATATTATCTAACTTAAATTAATAATTAGCTTAAGATGTTTGTGTACTTGTAAGCTAATTAATATAGCCTATTTACATTAATATTTTAATATAAATAATAAAATTTAAATATATAATACCTATTGAGTATATATATAATTGATTATCATTATAATTATAATAAACATTTAATTAATAATTATGACTATTTATAATAAAATTTAATATTATCATATTAATTGATTCTGATTTTTTTTGTTTAATCAAATTTACATTTTCTGAAAAAGATTCCAAATAAAATCAAATCAAAAATTGATACTTGCCAAATATATATATATATATATTTGACAAATAAAATTTAAAAATTTGCAATACATATTTAAACCATGGTTTAGTTTAGTTTAATTTAATTTAACATAATCTAGTTTAACCATAATTAGTTTAGTTTAATTTAATTTAGCCATTTTTAGTTTTAACCATAATTTAGCCATAGTTAATTTAGCTCAATTTATTTTAGCCATAATTATTTTAGCCTAATTAATTTAGCCATAATTTTTTTGCTTAATTTAATTTAGCCATAATTATCTTAACCTAATGTAATTTATTTTAATTTAATTTAACCATAATTAGCTTAACTTAACTTAATTTAACTATGGTTAGTTTAACCTAATTTAATTTTTAAAAATTTAGTTTAGCCATAATTAGTTTAATTTAATTTAATTTAACCGTGGTTAGTTTAAGTTTTTAGTTTATTTAACCTAGGTTAATTTAAGCTAACCTAAGTTAACATGGGGTTGACCTTAGTACTAAAAGTACATAATATTATTATACATGTATAGTATTTTAAATATGTATAAGTTTAAGCCATTATTTTTATGACACATGTCCATGTTGTGCACATTTAGTTGCACGCTAATTGCACACAGAACTATATGCTTCAAAAATTATACAATACCAAATTTGTAGTTGCAAACATGACCAAGATAATTGCAAACAACAACCAATTGCATGTCAATTGCATGTGAGTTGTATGCTAGTTGCATAGTGAATGGTTGTAAACGATAGAATTTCTAGTAGTGTATGCCATTGAATTGGATTTAGTTTAACATTTTATATGGTTTAGATATTATAAAACTTAATATACTTCATATTAAGTTAATATAAAATATGATTTGGAGTGTGCCTTCAACATTTCATGTGTCTAGTTTTTCAAAACAAACCAACATAAGTTTTTCCCATTCTTTTGTTCAATTTTTTGCCAAATTTTTTTTGTTGCCAACATTCATGAAAAAGTTCATCCATTTTCATTTTTCATCCACACTTTCATCCATAAATATCATTTATCCATGAACACATGGCAGAATATCCATCCACATCACCAAATATTTCGTCCCATGTGTCAAATGATATTCTTCAAATATTTTGTCAATGTCAACAAAATATTCCAAAAAACATTCGCCCATGTTCACTTGCTCATGTTCACATGCTCACTACTCACGTTCACACACTCACAAAATAACATCCTTGGTTTATTTGTGGTCTGTGTGTGCTCTTCTAATCATTGTCAACAATAATATTTCAAGTATAGTAGTTCTTGTAGTAGTAGCTTCATAGAAGCTTCCCATAACAATAGTAGTTTTTCACAACTATAATGTTATTATTCCAGTGGTAGTTTTCCAACAACAATAACTCCCCATGCATAACATCAACAATTTTAGTAACAACAAAAAATTCTTACATTAGTAGGAGTTCTAGCAACAATAATAGCATCAACAATAGTTTCAACAACAACTTCTTCTTGCAATAATTCCATGAGTAGTAGGGTCAAAATTCTTTAAGGTGTACCAAACTTCTATCACAATGTCACCATTTTTTGTACTCTTTTACCTAGTCCTATTTTACCATATTCAAGACACAAAATGAATCATATTGATGGAATCTAGAATTGTGACATTCTAAGATTTTGTATTGTAAAATATTTGACATTTTTTAATTCATTAACATTGTTGGGGATCCAAATATAAGGGGAAAAGGACTTTGTTAAGGATTTGGTTCTTTCCATTATGAATGGTACACATTAAAGGATTGTCGCCCAATAACTTTTCACAATAACTTAAGTTTTATTAAGAAAAAACATTAGGGGAACTTTTTTTCCCTTTTCATCTTGCATATTGTAACTTGATTTAAGTTAGTTCTAAAAATGTGACTAGAAAGTTTATTCCCTTTTTCTTGCAATGTTTAAATTATGGCTACAAAACAAGAGGAACATTTCACGAGACTTGAGACTTCAAACCAATTGTCAAATGGAGATGAAGTGCATATTTTTTTGTTGAAGTTAGTCCAATTGGTCCTCCATTTAATGTAATATTTTCTACATTTATTAATGTCAATATGAACATTGAAAGTTCTCTTAATAGGGATATGGGTTGAATAAAATCCTTATTGTTTTTACACAATTAAACCAAGTTTTGGGCTAGTGATAGTTGCAAGTATGTTCCAAGGGCATTATTTGTTATGAACAATGGGGATTTTCCTAATTGTGACCAAGTGCAACAATTGAGATGTGTTGTATCTCTTGCTTTGATTGAGAAAAAAAACAAAAAAGAAAGGGATCATTGCATACAACACTCATTTTAAAAAGGCATGTTGAAACTAAACATCTAAAGCTTTTAACAACATATGTTGAAGACCTTACTATTGTTGATGACATTTTAGGGTCATAGTCAAAGGATGATGAAAGTTGTAAGGTTATATAGCCCACCAAAAAATGCACAAAGTAGCACCAAATGTAATTTTTATTTTTTTGGGAAATAAAACTTCTTGCAAGAAACAAGATGAAACTCAATTATTTCTAGAGGACTTGATATTGTTCATGGCAAAATGGTTTTTCCCCTTAAACACATGTGGATGTGTAAGTTAATTTTGAGGTTGGATTCCAAATTGGTTTTCTCTTTTCAAAGGACATGGTCTAAAGAGATCCTTCCAACTACGGTTGCACATTATTTAGATTTGCACATGTGACTTCAACTTGATGCCACACCTATAATTATAATTTGATTTGTGGATGAATGGGGGTAGTAACATACCTTTGCTCTTGTCATAAGTTTTTTTTTTAAAGATTGGAAGCTTCATCATGTCACAATAGTTTTTTTTGAAACCAATGATATTACGGGGCACAAGTTGATAAGGCAATTGAAGGCCATGTTCGAAAACTTTGGGATTTTTAAAATTTTGTGTTATGTGAAAGATGAGGGCATCAATTTGGCGAACATGACTTGAACTTTAACGTCAATAATTTCTTGCGAGGCATTAAGTTTGTATAATCCTTTTGATGGTGCATGTTTTCAACATGCCATGAACAAGGTAACTCAAGATGTAACAAATGATGACAAGATTTCCAAAGACAAAATGCTAATTAAAGTGAAATTTGCACAAATGTCCCTCCAATCTTGCATCACATGGCCAAAATAATTAGGTATTTTTTAATATTGATTTTCACATTGCAATGCAATCATTTGGAGTCTATGAAATGTACAATAAAATCAATCCTTTCTTTTCATTGTGCATTGTGAGCAAGGTGGCAAAAAAATGCAGATGAATATGCCAAGAATTTGGTTTGCTTGAATGTAAATTAACAACTTTAATGAAAATGCATTTTGCATCCAAGGTTGCAATGTTTTAGCAATGTTGGGCCTATCAAGTTACAATTATCATGTGTTATAGTCAAATCAAAGAAATGCTTCAACTAACAAGATTCCTTCAACATAAACACAGACAATTATTAAGGCAATTTGTGAATGCATTTTTTCCTATTATGACAACATGTATAGTTAGTCGACACCATGAATATTGGCTATTGGTAGATTTTCTTTTCTTGGCAATCAAATTGTATGTGAAACTTTCAAAGGAAAAATTGGAATTGTAGGCAAAAGTTGATGTTATTGAGAACATGGACAAGTGCACCAAGATGAAACAACTTGGTGCCAACATGTAAGAGCAACTATTGTTTTGAGGCCCTTCCTTGATTTCCTAGATTTTTCAAGGCATTTTAAAGCTCACAATATGGTTGCTCTTATGTTGGATCTTCAACTTTAAGGACATGAATTTAATGGTAAACTATGTTAGCCATTTTTTTTCAATTGAGACTATTGCTACATATGACAATTAATTCCTCCTCCCAACCCTCAAGACCTTGTACCAAAATTTGCATGGATGGTTGAATGTTTTTCCAAGTGTTGTGCAAGAAATTATGTACAATAGTATTGTTGTTTTAGAGTGGGAGTATCTAAAGATGAAGCCTATTCAATGAATAAGTGTTTTTTTTTTTTTTTGAAATCAAATTTTTTTTTTATTTTAAAACTTTAATCTAACTTTTAATTTGGTTACTTTTTTTGCAAGTGCATTTTTGTCTTAAATTTTCATTTTTTT
>Ga0116227_10001979_pt1 | contig 46787 bp, 75 predicted proteins | sample S1TSphgellanicum_FD_89693 | JGI IMG/M metagenome (GOLD analysis project Ga0116227, IMG submission 89693) | Host-associated microbial communities from peat moss isolated from Minnesota, USA - S1T2_Fb - Sphagnum magellanicum MG | ecosystem: Host-associated > Plants > Peat moss > Unclassified... | reverse complement strand
TCACTACTTTGGTCTCAAACGCGTGTTTGAATTAGTTTCAAATGTAACAGACGAACAGACGAACAGAGGACAGATGACGATTCTTCAAACTTTTCTCTATATGCGAAAACACCTGTATATATAAATATCTATCCCTACACTACTATTTATAGAAATATATTAAATATAAGAAAGTAGAAAATATCCTCTGTTCCTCTGTCTTTCCTAAAGATTTGGTCAAGAAGGTGCTAAGATGGCGATTCATGATTGACGAGACGATAAGGAACGAGTACACTACGCATACGGCGATCTCTATAACCATAAACAGGCCATCCCTATGACCCATCCCGCACCGACCCACTCCCAGCTCTCGTTTTCGTCACGCGCACGTTGGGCGATATGCCCCGTTTCTGTACCCCTTAGTGCAGGAATGCCCGACAAGCCGTCACCTGCGGCAGCGGAAGGGACGGAGGCCCACGAGGTCGCCGAGTTCTACGTCAAGCAGCACTTTCGGCTCCCGGGGCACCAGCGTGGAGACGTGCCGCCGCGCAAAGCCTTCCCGGAGGGCTTCGATCCCAAAGGGCAGACGCTCGAAGAATGGGACGCCGACCTGCGCCGGCATGGCATGGGCTACCGGGACTTCATCATCGGGCTGATCGGGTCGGCGGCCGATGCTTTTGTCACGGTCGAGCACAAGGTGGCCGCGCCGTCCATTCACGATCAACTGTTCGGTACGGCTGATTGCCTGATCTGGATCGCCAGCACCAAGACGCTGATTGTGGTGGACTACAAGTACGGGTTCGCCAGCGTGGACGTCGGGACTGTCGAGTCGCCGAACAAGCAGCTTGAGGCCTACGCCATCGCTGCTATCGAGCAGACGGGCCTCACGCCCGAGCGCGTGTTGCTCGCCGTGTACCAGCCCCGCTGCCACATCGGCACGCCGGGTGTAGTGCTGGAACTGCCTGGGACCTGGCTAGAGGACGCGCGCGGCCGGCTCGCCATTGAAGCGGATCATGTCGATCGGGCCACAGCCAGCGACCCGAACCACACGACACCTGTGCCGGGCGACCATTGTCGCTACTGCCGAGCCAAGGCGCGCTGCGGCGTGGTCAACCAGTTCGCCGCCGCCGCGCTGAAGGCCTACGCCGAGCCGACGAGCCTGCACGACATGACCGACGACGAGGTAGTCACCCTGTGGTCGATGCGCACGGCCTTCAAGAACTTCCAGGAGGACATTGAGGAACGCGTAGCCGCCTTGGTCAAGACCGGCCATGCCGGACTGACCCTGAAGACGTCCCAGGGGCGCCAGATGTGGATCAACGACAAGGATGCAGGCCTGACCCTTCTAGCCCTTGGCCGCACCGATCTGCTGCGCGCCTGCGCGCTTTCCGACGCCTTACATGCCATTCCTGCCGAGGTGCGGGACTCACTGGTCAAGCGCTCGGCGTCGTCGCAGACGATCACTGCCGTCACGAAGTCCAACCCGGGCGACGTTGCGCTGATCTTCGAAAAGTACGCGAATAAGTCTTGACGCGACGATTCAATTCCGACAAGATAACGACGGATCGATTGCACTGCGGTGCACGGATAGCTCTACGAGGGAAGACGTCTGCTGGACGACGCTGCCGAAGCGATACGCGGATCATCACCGCCCTAATGACTAGATGCTCAGTTTTCGGATCGATCCAACTTAACTAACTGATCTATCAACCAAAAGGCAAACACTATGGCACTGCAAGACCATCTCGCGATTCTGACCCACTCCTCGCTCGCCGAGGCCACGCCGAACAAGAAGAAACCCGGCAACCCGCTCCAGTTCTACGCCAAGGTGGCATTTCCGCCGGAAGCCGGCAGCGACCTTCTCGAACTCGTGAAGTCCGTCGCGCCGGGTGGCAACACCACCGGCCTTCAGATGGGTGTCAAGCCCAACGCCAGGACCGAATCGCCGATCCCGGGTATCCCGGATGACTGGCTCGTCGTGCGCGCCAGCACGCAGTTCGCTCCGGCCGTCATCGCCCGCAACGGCGACCGCCTGGACCAGGAAACGCACAAGGCTGCGATCAAGGCCGCGTTCTACCCGGGGCGCCGCGTGCGCGTCATCCTGTCCGCCTTCGCGTGGACCTACGACAAGAAGAACGGCGTGTCGTTCAACCTGACGGGCGTCATGGACGCCGGCGACGGTGAGCGCATGAACATCGGCACCGAGGCGGTCGTGACCAACGCCTTCGCGCAGTACGCCGATGCGTCTGCCCCGGACCAGACGGGCAAGGCCAGCAGCGGCCAGGACAACCCGTTCGGCAACACGGTTGTTGCGGGTACGGCCACCACGGCCATCGTGGCGGATGGTACGGTGGGTGCGCCAAAGACCGACAACCCCTTCCAGCAGTCCGGCGCTGGCGCGGATAACCCGTTCGGCTGATCCACAAGGGCGCCTTCGGGCGCCCTTTCTCTATCCACAGGACCACACCTATGAAAACCCTTGGCATCGCGCTGCTGCTCGTGCTGGCCGTCCCCGTGCTGCTGGTCCGGGCGCTGATCGGATTGTTCCTGGAGGACCGCGGCCCATGAGCGAGCCCATCGCAACCACCGTCACCTTCATGGACGGGCCGCTGGCGCTCCAGCGCAAAGTACTCACCATCGAGCGTCAGGACGGCTTCCTCGTCCAAGTAGGCCAATTGCGAGACGCTGGCCCGTTGCGCTATTGGGACGCCGATTCGCCGGTGCAAACGACTACGACGCTGACCTATCGCCTGCACCGGTTCGCGTTGCGCGGCGGTAGATATCTGAGCGATTACCGCGAACACTGGCTTGGGTTCCTGGCATGACAGGCTTGTGCACCAAGCGACCCGAGGTGGCCGTCATCGACGGCCACGTGTGGGTGTTCGTCGGCGGTCGTCACCAGCGTATGGAACTGGCCTCGGCCAAGGCACTGCGTGACAAGCTGTCGGTCGCGATTACCGAGATGGAAGACCGGGAGCAAGAGTTATGACTCTGCGAACGCTTAAACTCGCGCTGCCTTGGCCGCCATCGCTTAATCGCATCTGGCGCGCAGTCAACTCCCGCATACTGTTATCAGCCGAGGCGAGATCGTTCCACAAGCGCGTGAACAATGTACTGGTCGGCCTACCGGTCGATCCGATCACTGGATGGGTCAGCTTCACCATGGACCTGCACCCGCCCCACAAGCTGGACGTGCGGGGGTATGATGCGGCAAACCGCGAGAAAATCACCTGCGACGCCTTGACCAAGCAGCGCATTTGGCGGGACGACGCGCAAATCGATGAGCTCCACGTCTACCGCCGCGGGCACCTGCCCGATCACCCCAACGGCCTAGCCGTTGTCACTATCACCGAGATATCCACATGAACGATATTACTGAACGGGCTGATCGTGAGTTCCGAGTGCAACTCACGCTCCAGGAAGTCGATCGCACCTCTGGCGAGGTCCTGACGGAAGCCCAAACAAGCGGCAGCGGTTTGGCCGACACGTCTCGCTTTGATCGCGAAATCGCCTACGCCTCGGCACTGGCCGCCATCAAATTCATCACGGATATGGATCGTGCCCACGGGTTACTCGATCGTTTTATGGCCGAACGAGACAAGAGGGCGCTCGCATGACCGCAATCCTGACCGCCGTCTGGCCCTACCTGATCGCCATCGGCGGCATCCTGGCCGCCTTCGTCACGCGCTGGTGGACCAAGCAGCAGGGCGCTAAGGCAGTTGCACAAGCCAAGGCCGACACCGCTACCCAGACGCGTCAGGACGTCGCTGCGGAGTCCGCTGCGGCCGTTCAGCAGGCCGAGGCCTCCGCACGCGCCGTCGCCGTCCAGGCCGACGCCCGTGCGGCGTCTATCGCCGCTCAGGGGGACGATGCTATCAATGCCGAACTTGCGCGAAAGGGTGGCCTCCGTGACTGACTTTCCCGGACTTGTGAACTATCGCGCGGGCGGTGCGTGGGTATGGATATCATCCCCGCTGTGGCTGGCCGTCACGGCGATTGCCCTTGTAGCTTGCACATCGCCGCCGAAGCCGTCTCGTGTGCCGCAGGTCATCGTGACGGGCTGCACGGCCCTCCCTCGCTTGCAGGCGAGCCGGCAGGATACACTGGCAACCCGCGAGGCCATTAGCGCCTACATCGACAAATGGGACGCGTTGTGCGGCCCTCCTACCGAGAAGAAGCCATGACCGACACGAACGACATCAAGCCCGACGCCCTTGCCGATCTTCACGCTGGCGCCGAGGTGGAACTCAACGTCTTGACCACCAAGCTCGCCGCAGCCGGTGCCGAAGTAAACCGCGGCGCAAGTGAACAGGCGGCCATCGCCGCGGCTCAGGCACAAGGCAATAACGGCGGCGTCCCGAACTACGCAGACCACGCCCTGGCCGCCTACCAAACCGGCATGGCTGCGCTGCTGATCGCCTTCGCCCGTGCTCACCTTCCAGCGAAGTTCCAGCCGGCTGCCGAGCAGGCTGTGCTGGCCGTGGATGACGTTCTGGCCGGTGGCCCGGCTAACAACGCCCAGGCAGTCGAGCATGGCGTGGAGGCGGTTGTGGACGCCGCGCAGGAGGCCTTCCAGAAGCCCGAGGCGCAGGCGTGAACCCGCGGTCTCTGGCCTTCCTTCAGAATCGCCTAGGGTTGCCCGCAACGGGCAAGGAGACGCCTTCGCTTGCGCAGGCCATCACCGCGTGGCAGCAGGCTCACGGCCTGAAAGCGGACGGCATTTACGGCCCGATCACCAATCGGGCGATGACGTGGCGCACGCCGGATGCGGTCAAAGTCGTGGCGAAGGAGTTCGGTCTTGATCCGCTCGCCTTCCAGGCGATCATCGAGGTAGAAACCTCGGGTAGCGGCTTTCTGGATGATGGCCGCCCGAAGATCCTGCTTGAGCGCCACTACGTCTACCGGCTTGCTACGCCTAAGCAGCGCGCTGCGCTGCCGGCGACGGTGTGCTACCCCACGGCGGGCGGGTATGGCGCGCCGGGTGCGAACCAGTGGGATCGGTTCGAGATCGTCGCCGCGGTCGATCTTGACCTGGCGATCCGCTCGGTGTCGTGGGGCTTGGGGCAGGTCATGGGCGACAACTGGCAAACCATCGGTGAGCAAAGCCCGCAGTTGATGATGCTTCGCGCAGGCCGCTGTGAAAGCAAGCAGCTTGAGCAGATGGCTGCGTTCATCGTGACCAAGGCCGGACTCAAGGCCGCGATCAACGCTCACGACTGGTTGACGGTAGCCAAGCTATACAACGGTCCGGCCCAGCAGGGTTACGACACGAAGCTCACTGCGGCTTTCGCGGCGGCTCGCTAGTCGCTTTGCAATCGACGTGGGATGAGGCGCACAAGGATTGTGCTGCCTCATTAATGGTCGATGAAGCCACCTTTGCTTGCTGCGCGGTAGCCGCCGTGGCGGCGACTTGCTTCTCCATCATGTCCCGCATAGCGTGGACATTTTCTGCCGTCTTGTAGGACGCCCATAGGTTGGCGAGCGTCAGCAACATCAACAGAATGACGGTACGACGTGCGAGCTGGTCTGTGTAATTCATGGCTTCGGGGGTTCCTTCGGGTCTTCGGAGGGCGCCTCGGGTTCAACCCCGAGCTTCGCGCCTAGCGGCGTCCTCGCGAAAGCACGTTGCAGGATGTCGATCGTGCGGGAGGCCCCCATCCAGCCCGCAACGGCTACGCAGACAAAGGTAGTGTCATCGCTCATACCTGAGCCGTGGCAAAACTTGGCGACGAGGATGCCTACGAAGCCCGCGCCGAGGGCCCCGATGACCGACTGGCCGAGGGTGGCGTACTCCTTTCGCTGAAGGCCGCCAATCAGGCCGCCAAACGCGGCTAGCGCGGCTTGCGCCGCGCTAGCTATAAGCGACTCCCGGTCCCAAGCCACGATTAGCTGTACTCGTAAACGAGAACTAAACCCGCGGCGCCGGAACCGCCACCGCCCGGATTGCCGCCCGCGGTACTGAAGCCACCCGCGCCACCCGCGCCACGGCCAGCGCCTGGCAGACCCGTGCCGGTCTGGCCGACAGCTGAGCTGCCCGGTGCTACTGCGCCGGCGCCATATGGGGCGTTTCCGCCACTACCGGCAATAACTACGTTAGTAGACAGTATGATTCCTGCTGCACCCTGTTGACCACTGGAAATAGCAAGTGCTTGCACATTTGGGCCCGTAGCGATAGTCGGAGCCGCCCCTCCGATACCCGGCGCTTGGTAGCTCGGGCCGGGAGTCCCTTGTCCTTGCGGAACAGAAGGTGCACCAGGGCCCACAATAAGCGCACCAAAAGAAGTGACCGCGCCCGCGCCGCCCGGATTACCCGCGCCGCCCGTAACACCGCCTGCGCCGACAGTGACACTTGTATTCGTGAAGCTGCTGGATAACAAGACGACAGCCCGACCACCGCCACCGCCACCGCCACCAACTGCCGCGTTTCCGGAGAGTGCCGCCACGGTGCCTGCACCGGCTGCGCCGGCACACTGCAAATCGACGATGACAAACCGAGTGCCGGGACTTGCGATGTAAGTAGAACTTCCTACCACATTGAATACCCGTACGCCTAACAGCCGCCCAGTTGCTTGACCGAACTGCATGGCTTGAGTGGGGCTCGTAGCCGCAGGTACATTAGCCGCAGGCTGGGTGATGTTCGTACCGTCCCCCACCAGTGGAGTAGGCGCGCCATTCTGGGGAATTACCGCACCAGCTCCCGCCGATGTTTTCATCACGACATTGAAGCTGCCGCTCGTGCTGTTGGTGACGTCCCAAGAATAGAGCCAAGAAGGAACTATCAACGTCAGATCGCTGGACAGCACGCCTGTCAGTAGAATCCGGCGCTTCATCGCCTGAGCCGGCGAAAGCGTTATAACCCCGCCAGTCATCTGAGCAAGATTCAGAACACCATAAGCGCGGGTGGGCGCCCAGTTGCTACCGTCTGTATCAGGGTTGGCTGTGTTATTTTCGGCCAGGTTCAACCATGCACCTTGATTGTCGGCAGCGTTTAGCTCGGCACCCGCCGGGTACCCTCCGATAGCCGCACTGGTCGCAAAGGTAACATCATAATTGAACTTGCCGCCAAGCTGCGCCCACCAACTCACACGCGCTATCTGATTCATTGCGCCGTTGAAATCTTCGAGCTGCGGCGGCTGGCCGCCTGCTTCTGGAGGCTGCCCGGTTATTGGTGGAAAACCTAGCGACTGCGACGCGCGGCCGGCAGTTGCGGTGGTCACTGGCAGTTCGACGCGCGCATTGTCGTTGTTCGCGAAAGGAACAAGGAACTTGGCGGGAATGTTGATAGATTGCATATGCTGGGCCGTCAGGGTTGATAAAACGGGTTTTGATTGAAACCTGTTACAGCACGAGGGTTGGCACCCGTGTTAGCGCCAGCAAAGCCGAAAGGCGCATAGGCAAGCGTCAAGTAAATATATACCACCGTCATGCCCGCAGGCACGGGAAATAAGTTCGATTCAATAATAGCCTGCTCAATAGCAGTAGGCGTAAATTCAAAGTGATAACCTATGTGCATCGGCGTGGCCGGATCATAGCCCACGTAGCACTTGCCGCGATTGCCGAACATCGCCCGCAACAGATAATTCAGTGATGGACAATCACAACTGGCAATGTTCGCGGCGGCTTTAACCAGTAAAAGCTGTCGGTAGTCTTCATCTGACAGCAGGTAGCTGACGGCACCTGACGGAGCACCGTTGAAGAAGGGCGCCTGTCCGAACGCTTTCCACGGTGTGCCTGCCGCACCGTTAATATTGAAACCAAAGTTATTGCCTGGAACCTGTGCTGCAACAATGTAGCGCGAACGCCCTAGGATTCGCCCCCAAATGTCTAAGCCGAAGCCCTCCGCGGTCGATATGTCCCAAACGGTGCGAAGGAAGTCGGCAGTAAACTTGGACATGTCCACCCACTGGGAGAAATCGTCCAAAAGGGCCAACAGGACCGGGCTGTTGCTGTACTGTTTTTGTATCGTTTTCGACAGATACGCGCTCATACGCTAACAGCCACCACATTGATGTTAGCGACGACGCACACGGGCTGCTGGTCGATGCCCAGTGTGACGGAGGCACCACTGGTAGGCGACGCTGTGTAGCTTATGTACAGATTGACGGGCGTGACATTACCCAAAGCCAAAATGGGCGCCGCGTAGCCGGCCGCGATGATTTCGGCACCAAGCCGCGCCCGCGGCAGTACAATCGTACCGTCTTGCGACGTGTACCCCGTGGCGAATGCGTTTGCCACTGCGGTCTGCACCAGGGATTGAAAATTTGCGGGCAGCGTAGAAACATTGGCTACCTGAATGGTGAAATACACCTGTTTTGCAGCTGCGCGCACAAACCGCACAACGTAAGATGGATACGGCGCCGAGTAGTTGACCGTATCCTGCACGGTGTAACTGACCAAGGAACCTTGGCCTGCGGCAGTCGGTAGCCCGCAACCACAGTCCAACTTGGCGTTGATCGCCGTTGCGACGTCGGCGTCTGATCCCCCCGTCACACACACCGCGATGGAGTGCGCGGGTATGGGGTAGTTAGTGGCACCGTAGGTGATGGCGCTGTCGGAACCGTTGTTGTAGACGTAGACGTCTGACACGCCCGAAACGTTTGCCACGGCGGCACGCACGGCGCTGGCCGTTCCGTTGCCGCCAATGGAGACAGACTCCGCACGACGCTGTTCGAAGGCTTGACGACCTTCGACGTCCACCCCCGGCGACGACGCGACTGCGTTCGTGATGCCTTCCCAGCCCGGCAACTGTTGGTAGATGCGTAGCGAATTGACGGCCGCAGTGGGCGCTGCACCAGCAACTAGCGCTTGGAACGTCACTGTGGCGCTACCGGAAGGGCCAAAGGTGACATCGTTCTGCGACGCCCACAGAGAACCGTCCGCCGTAGAGCGCGCCTGGGCGCCAGCGGGGAGAAGCTGCCCCACGGTACCTGTCACGACGGCGACAACGGTGCTGAACGTCGCAGGCTGTCGTGTGAGGAAGTAAATGCGGCCCAAGGCGTCTTGAAACGCCCCTTGAGACGTCATAGGGTCAACGTTGGCAACTAACTGCGCCATCAGTGCGTAGGCTTCGGACAGCATAAAGCTTTGCGCAGTCTGTAACTGGCCTTGAGGAGTCGTCAGCGCTGTATTGAGCGTCTTGCCTACCAAAGCGAAACTGCCCGTCCAGTCCTGCTGTACGCCAGTCAGTACCGACTGCGCGTCAGGGACTGCCAGGCCGGCAGAGGTGAATGTCGGGACGGGGACATTGGTTTCCATAGTCGCAGTCTACCTGCTAAGTGGGCAATCCGGGAAGCGGCGGGATCGGGACATTACAGCTAGGGAACTGCGCCATTTTAGCTTCGATAAGTGGCGGCAACTGTGCCATTTGTGCGCTGATCTGCGTCAACTGCACCGGGTAAATGGTATAGGGTTTGAGGTAAGGCGTCAGGAAGTTCGTAATGAACCCAGTGATCCACGTCACGATCGCTTGCGGGTTGACGGCCGGCGCCTCAAGCAGCGACAGCAAGGGCGCTAGCGCTGCGATCTGAGCATTGATCGCTGTGATGTTGGCCTCGACCGAGGCGTATAGATCGTTCACCACTTCGGTCAACTGATCGCAAGACGAGCAGCCTTCGATGCGCTGTTGTAGCCCTTCGAAGTACGACAGATTAATGGGTGCCTGGCCTTGAGGGATCATGGCGCGTTTGCCTTAGTAGATATTCGTAATGATGCCATCTTGTACGGTCACAGTCTGCCCCGTAGGCGTCGTAAATGACCCGCTCGCTCCCGTCCCCACCTTTACATTCGCACTTGTCACGACTTCGGCGGTCACAGTCAGCAGGGGGGCTTTGACCGTAGCCCCTTGTTTTGCTTCAATTTCTAACGTATCCGGAGTGAAGATGGCAATGCCATCCTCGTCCAGCGTCAGGTATTGAGTAGCAGCAGCATTGAGAAAGCCGCCCAGATACCAACCGTCCGCGCTCGAGTAGGTTCGATCGGTGGGGGCCGCGCCCTCCTTGAAGGTGCGCACGACATTGGACGTATCACGTTCGGCAAAGACTGCGATACCAATGTCGCCCACCACGGGGTCGCACTTGACCGCCGAGCGTCCCCCTTGTACGCGCAAAAAGGGCAAACCGTACGCCGGAGATTGCGGTATGACACGGCCCTTGGTGTCTTGATCCAAGATCAAGGGCTGGACATCGACTGTGCCGCTGCGGTTGGTCAATTCATGCACGGCGAGCACCTTGACAGGCGTCGCCGTGTGGATGTTCCGAAGAAGGCGCAGGATGATGAACTCCTGCGCCCGGTCCGGATCGAATTGCGCCTCGAAGGGCGCATCGTACTTAGAACTCTGAGACACTACCTTCGCCTTCAGGGCCTACGCTGTTACCTGTCCACACCGGTTGCAGGAAGATACGAACCGGAACCCACTGCGTGCCCGCGCAGCTAGCCCAAGCGATATCCCAAGCCTGGTCCAAGTTGTAGGCATTGATTGCTCCGTAGCGGCCCGGGCGGCCGGGGTAGCTGAAGAAGCACACGTAATTGATGATCTGGGGTTCGGTCGGATCGGTTTCGTCAGCCATTGTCGTTTCCTTTGGGTCCAAAAGAATTTGCCGCGGCCTGCGTCATCCACTGGCCGCCCGGCAAATTTACATCCAAGGTATGAGCCAGGACTGAAGCCACCCATACGGTGCGGTTGACGAAATCGAATTCAGTTTCTACATCCAATGCCAGACCCGGGCGAATCCTCGGGTCGAACAGCGTACTGACAGTTAACCCGCTGGTGGAATATACCGGATATCCGATCATTCCGGTATCCTTTGCAACCCGGATAGCTGGCGAGTTCAAAGGCGCCAAGGCATCACGCACCACGAGCTGCTGAAGGTTGATGAACCAGGTGAGATTGGGAAACTGGTTCATCACCTGCGTAATCTGCTGTACAGGGGTTCCGACCGCGCGCTGCTGGACCAGTTGGTAATCCTGAGCGCTGGTGTCAAAGTTGACAGTGAGTCCCGCCGGCGTAGCTATGGCATTCAGCGCCGATGTCAGTGCCACGGGGCCCGGGTTGGCGTAGGGGCTAGCCGTTGAGTTCATGCCCTGCATTGCTGCGTTGGCCTCGATGTCCAGATAGACCTGGGGCATCTGCGAGGCATTGACCGCCGACCAGGTGATCACCCCATCGAAGAACGGAATAAAGCCCTGGCCGTCCCATACGTTGATCTGAACGGTGTCCGTATTCTGCGGCGTCAGCGCCTCAAGCCATAGGCGTGCGATCTGGTTCATGGTCGCGAGCGGAACACCGTAGACCTGCACTTTGGCGTTGCCGTACTGCTTACCGCCTTGGCGCACCTGGATGCGCATACGGTGCTGCTCGAACGTGTAAGTTTGCGGCTGCACGTCGCCCGCTGTGTCAGGGCGCTGGATTGTCACGACAACCTGAGCGCGTCGGATTTGATAGGGCTGAAAGGGCATTACCGAACCGCCGAGTTCTGATTTTGTACGTTGCTGACCCGCTGAATATTCGTCGCCAATTCCTGCGGGTTGTTAGCGATCACCGTTACCGGTCCAGATATCTGTACAGGCGGCGTGCTGCCTGCATTCGTATCGTACTGCGCTGCCAACTTGGCCGCAGCGTAGCCGCGCAGGTTGTCCTCCGCCAGTACGCCGTGAGCCTCGTAGGTGCGTGACACGGCCACCCCGCGCTCGCCGGCCGAGGCGCCAGGACCGGCACTTGCAAAGGCGCGAGCGAGCAGTGCGCGTTCGTAGGGGTCGGTCATCATGAACTCGATCTGCTGGTCGAGCGTGGCAGCATCCGGGTTCATACCATAGCGCTTGCGGAACGCATCGATGCGCTCGCCGCGCCATTGGGCGATGCCTCGCGCCCCCTGACCGCCTCCGGCCGAGTTGTAGGCATTCGGACGCAGCCCTGACTCGGCTTGCAGGTTGGCGGTGAGGGCGGCGGCATCGGGCACGGAGAGCCCATATTTGCTGATCAACTGGCCCATGACAGCCTGTTGCATATCGCCCGCGGGCGTGCCTGTGGACGTGCCTGTGGACGTGCCCGCAGCCGGACTAGGCGGCGATGCCTTCAGGACATCGATACCATCGGCGTGGGCGTTGTCTACGGTCTCGCCCCAAATGCCGGACACTTTGCTGACGATCGACTTGCCAATGTTCTGGCCTGAGGCAACGAGTCCCCAAAAAGGACTGTGGCTCGTCTTGTTGACTTCTGTCTGTACCCGCTGGTTGAAACGATCCCCCCAGCCTCCCTTACCCCGTATCTCGTCAATAACTTCGCCTATCTTCTTGAATCCGAAGATAATGACGTCGATGACATCGGCTAGCCCGCGAAGCGACTTCGCGACGGTGGGCGATTCCTCGTTGAGCACCTTCATGAAGCCGTCTATGCCGCCGCCTGCGGCAGTGACACGTTCCCCAAAGCGTTGGGCATCAACGGCAAAGGTATTCAACCACGCCGCAGCGCTCTTTATCCCTGGCTCAAGGATGCCGGCCATTGTGTTTGCGATGCTGATCGCGTTGTCCTTGGCGGACGCCACCGCGTCGTTAAACTCAGACAGCGCCTTGGTGTTCTCCGCAGTGGCCTGCTGGAGCGACTTGTTAAATGCCTCGCGCACGTCGGTCTCGGACTTGATCATGACGATCAGGTCCGCACTGGCGCCAGATGTCGATAGAACCGATTCGATCTGCTGCTTCTGTGCCGTAGGTGCGTTACGGTAGGTCTGCTGTGCCTGGGCGAGCATGTCTTGCAGCGGCACGTTCGGACCGACGTTCACACCAATGCGCGCGAGCGCCTGCATGGTCGGTGCGTCGCCCGTCAGGTTGAAGTTCTTCTGTTCGCGGGCCAAGTCCGCGATCGCCGAGGCGCCTGCGTCGGCGTCTGCGCCCAGTCGGCGTGCTGTCGAGCCCCAGGCCTGCATCTCGCGGTTGGACAGCCCGGTAGCCACGCCTTGACGGCGCAGGCCCACCTCGAACGCGTTCAGCCCCGTCAACGAGCCGACCACGGCCGCGCCTACAGCGACGACGAACCCGGCAACCGCAGCGAGCGCTACGCCTAAGCTTTTGGCTGTCGATGTGAGACCTTTCATGCGCGAGGACTGGTCACGTTCGCGCGTCTTGCGCTGGGCCTCCTTGTTCTTCTCTTTTTTCTCGGTGCCAGCCGCGCGCGCATCTACTTCGGCCTGCGCGTCCTCATAGGATTCCGCATCAAGACGAAGCTTAACTACCAGTTCATCGACAACGTTCTCATTAGCCATTATCTATCAACCGGTGATGTACTTGGCAGCATTAGCAACCGTCGCCTGGGCCCTACTGACTACCGTTGTGAACACCCGTCCGACCTGCTGCACCGGCGACGCTGGCGCTTCGGCGACGTTCGTGTAGATTCCTGCGCTCGACTCGATCTGCGGCACCTGCTGGAATTGCAGCTCAAGGTACAGCATGTTCGAGCCGCGATCCGGCCGCGTTGTGTTGCGGATGCCTACCAGCGTGTAGTCGATGTAGACCCCCTGGGGCGAAATCAGGGTGTACAACTTCGTCGGCTGGGTGTCCTCTAGCTGCTGGATCGCCGACAGCCACGCAAAGCGGGCCAGGTCCGAACCGGTCTTGATCATCTGCACGAAGACGGTAGACGGGCGACGCACCTTGTTGTAGCCGGCGAAGCCGCCTGCCTCTACCGGGTAGTCCGACACCAGCGACTCACGCGACGGGCTGAACTCGCCCCAGGACGAAGGGATCGTCAGCGGAATGCCATCGTCGGACCCCACGATGGCATAGATGGGCGTCGGTGGGTTCAGGTTGGGCAGACGCGAGGCGATGACCGCCAGGCCGTTTAGAATTGCCACCGACGCGACCATGATTAACCCCCGAGCGACAGGCGAGCGCTAGCGAAAGTCATGACGACCGACCCCAGCGTCTTCAGTTCCTTGATGTCCCCGTCCGGACCGACCATGACAGGACGCCACGCCTCGGGGTGCTTCGGATCGGGCGCGATCTGCACGTAGCCCAGGATTTCGGTCACCAGCGTGTGCACGGCCACTGGGTCGCAGCCGCGCAGGATCGCCAGCAGGGCGTCCAGCTTGCTTTCGTCCGGCTCGTCCGCTGGTGCATCAAGATCGGCCGGCGCGGCCAACTGGCGCAGCGCATCGAAACTGGGGATTTTCAGCGCCGAGACCAGGCGCAGGGCCAGCCCGGCGAGGAACAGCGGGTCCAGTTCCGGGAAGCGGAAGCGCTTGCCTGCGTCTCGGCCAGATACGGCGGTAATAGTCATGTCGGTCATGCCAAGCGGTCCAAATCTTTAACTGCCTGAACGAGCTGGCGATATTCGCGCGTACGACGATCAGCATCGCCGTTATTTATGGCTTGGACCAAATCCGCGCGTAGCGTAGTTTCTCGAAGCCCCTCCACGACCACACGTCCGTCTGCGTAGTGTTTTTCCGTACGCATCGCATAACGGAGAACCATTACAGGTTCTGTCGCCATGTGCGCGGACAGCCGGGCCACGACGTCCGACGCCACCCCAGAATCGATGAGTGCCTTTTCGATGTTTGACTGCAAAATTTCAGGGTTAACATTACTCATGGGTTGGGTGCCTTTTGTTGGGAAAGTTTCCACTCGCGGATCGCGTCCACGTTGATCAGTTCGACCAGGTTGTACACGTCCTCGGTGCTCAACACGGTCTCCAGCTCGCGGTAGGACGCCTTGCCAGAGTGTAGCACCGCGGCGATGTGGGGCGAGCACCAGGTGACGTGAATGTCTGCCACCGGAGAAGTGAGCATCTGTGCGGTCAGGGTAACGGGAATCTCCAGCGCCTCCCGGCCAATCAGGAAGCCCACGTGCAGGTAGAGCGCGGCCTGCTGGAGCCGCTCGACTGATCGCCAGTCCTTGAGGGTGAACAGGTCCACCCCTTGCACGAAGGGCTGAAGCAGCCGCAGGGAGGCCTCGCCAAGGTCGCGCACGGCCTTCATGTGATGAAGGGCTAGAGCGACGACGCCACCGGCCGGGTCTTCGTCCACGGCCTTAAGGGTGAGCCTAGCGTGTCGGTCCGCGACCAGTGCAGGCAATTCAGTAAGGGCGACGATGACGCCCTCGTCCTTACCGCCAAGCTCGAAGGCCTGGGACTTCAGCATTGATCCACCCCCATCCGCCCGGCTGACGGGGCGGCGGCGAGCATGGCGGATAGCTGCTGCATCGCCCACACCTCGGGAAATTCCTCGCGCACCTCATCGTCGGTGAGGTCGTCATCCATGTTCGGATCGCTGTCGCCCGTGGCTTTGTCCAAAGCATCGACGACTGCGCGGATGGTTTCCACCCACCCACCCGGCACAGCCTGTCGCGGGGCAGCAGAAGCAAGGTTCTTGTATGCGGCGAGGGCTCTGCGAATTACGGCCCATTCCTCGCGGTTGCGCTTCCAGTCGTGGTTATGGGAAGAGGTGACCAGGACGTGCAGCCACTGGAGCGCGCGTTCCACATCCCCGCCTACTACATCGGGGGTGGGGGCGTCTAGCCTGCTCTGAATTCGAGGAATCAGATCATTTGGATTCAGCGTAACGAGCTGTAGCCACCACTCAAGCGTTGATCGCTCAATGTGGATCACGGGCGCGGCGTTGAGGTGGGCGTTTGCGACGTCGAATAGCTTAGTCAACATTTCGTCGGTTACTGTGCCGTACTCATCGGCGTACCCCTCGATAGCCACTAGTTCGTCCAACGACATTACGGGCGCGGCGCTGGTCTTGTCGGTCATGTGTGTTTCCTTGTTGTAGGTGTGATAACGATACTTGTAGGTAATCGGCATGTCAATAGGCTGGACAAAGAAAAGGGCCAAGAAGCAAGGAGTGACTTCTTGGCCCTCGTCCCATACCTACCCACGCGAGGCACCCACATACCTCAGGGCGAAGTGTTCCACGTGGAACACGAGGCTGTCAAGCGCCCGAGAGGCGCTCCCGCAGCAGGTAGCCTTCCAGTAGCCAGATTTTGCGCTTCGCATTCTCGCGAGCGATGCGCTGGCCGATGGCTTCATCAAAGTTCTCAGGGCTAACGCACGCCGACTCGCCAGTAACGGTAAAGCCGTTCTTCAGCACCAAAATGCAAATAGTCAGGCAAGCCAGCGCAGGCAGCTGCGGACAGCCCGACGTTGCCTGTGCACCTGTGACGAAATACTCACCTACGATCGTGTCTTCGATCTGTTGCGGTGTTACGCGCGCAGCCGTCTTGCCGGCGTGCTGGATGGACTGCTCGATGTCGTTATCGCTCATGGTCGTAGCCTTTATGAGGCCGGGAAGTCCGGCGACAGCTAGCCTACCACTCACGCGACGGTCGTACCACCTTCTGTACCGGGGTCGCCGTAGTACAGCCGGAAGCGCTTGCCAGGCCCCATGTCGGCCCATTGCGGATCGGACGTGCCGCGCAGGTCTACGAAGTACAGCCCTCGCGGTAGGCCTAGATAGGTTGCCGGGTTGATGTTCGTGCGATCCAGACACAGCCGACCGTTGGCGACCGGGACGCCCTCGTACAACACGTCGGCTAGCAGGCCGACTTCGGTGGTCGTCAGAGTGATCTGCGCCGTTCCGTTGTCCAGTGTGGCGGAGAACGCTTGCGTCGGCACCGCCTGCACGGGAATCTCGGTGAAGCTCATAGCGTCACCTGCGAGCCGTTGCCGGCCGTATCGGATAGTGTGATGGTGCCTGTGACCGCTCGATCCGATCCGCCGATGAAGTGGAAGTCGGGCAACGCGGTCAAGCAGCCGGGCACGTTGAGCGCTTCCTGCGCGAAGGCCGCCTGAAGCAGTGACAGGTTGGGCGGGCCGCCGAGGTAGCGCGGATAGTCAATGCCCTGTGCCGTGTCGAAATACACCTCGCCCTTCCACGACCGCACGCGACAGGCGACGTCTTGCGCGAGACGCATGCCCGGTCCTGTGCTCTCTGACTCGGGTGTAGCGTCACCGGCCGTCGCCAGGTTGCCCCAGACGTCCAGCGTGAGGTCCCAAGAGTCGTTGTCGAGGCGCAGGGTGTCCATGCGCCAATCGTATCCGTGCCGGGCGTCAGAAGCTACTACTTTGGTCTCAAACGCGTGTTTGAATTAGTTTCAAATGTAACAGACGAACAGACGAACAGAGGACAGATGACGATTCTTCAAACTTTTCTCTATATGCGAAAACACCTGTATATATATAAATATCTATCCCTACACTACTATTTATAGAAATATATTAAATATAAGAAAGTAGAAAATATCCTCTGTTCCTCTGTCTTTCCTAAAGATTTGGTCAAGATGGTGATGAGATGGAAGTTCACGATAGACGAGACGGTTACGTGGTTGACCGCTAAGATGGTTGCATGTATTGTAATCGCGCACTCAAACCAAGGACTCCTATGGAAACTACCGACATCCTCGCGCAGGCGATCGAGACGGCCGCAGCGTTCAACCGCACACACGGTGGTCACTATCTGATCGCCAACAAAGGCGCTTGCAGCGCTGCTGTGTTTCAACCTCACGAACTGGACAAATTGCGAGCCAACGTGCACGGCTGGTTTACCGCCAAGTCGCTGTTCGAGGCTATTCGCCAGCGACGCGCGACGCACGGCGAACTGGTCAACCTAGGGCGACAACTCGCCAAAGTCTTTCCCGTACAACGTCGCGGCCCTACAGGCTACTATTTCATCGGACTTGACCAGACGCCCGGCAATCTGAGCTAAGCTACCCACCCACATGCCACAGGACCCACCATGGCAAGCCCACGCTTGACAGTCGTCACCTCCGCTTCCTGCGAGATGACCAAAACTTTTGAACTGAACGACAGCGGAAACATTACGAGTTCCGCCATTGCCCACATGACCCAGGGCCACGCGAGCATTCGCGAAGTGCCCGACTTGGACGGTCTGCGCACACTGCTGGACTCCCTTACGGACCACCAGGCTATCACCCTGGGCGTGCCGCTCGTGGGCGACACGCCGCTGACGACGCGCAAGGGCGCCGACTTCAATCCTCAGGCCGTCGCTCGGACCAATGAAGCCTTTCGCTACCTCGATGGGCCTGCATTCTTCCCAATCGACGTGGACACCGACACGGGTGTCTACAACACGGTTGCGGACGTTCTGGACGCCTTGGAGGCCACCTCACCGTGGCTGCGCCACGTCGCGCGCGCCGCGCGCCCCTCGTCCTCGTCGTTCGTCGGTGGCCGCGGCCTACGCGGCGTGCATGTCTACGTGCCCGTGACTCGGGGGTCCGACATTCCCGATCTGGGCAAGCGTATCCAGCTGGACCAGTGGGCGGCCGGACGCGGCCGCATCGTGATCAGCCGTTCGGGTGCCCTCTTGGTGCGCCAGTTGTCGGACGCAACGGTCTACCAGTCCTCGCGGCTGATGTTCGAAGCCCATCCCAAGCTGGCCGAGGGTGTCGTGCGTGACGTGCCCGCCGATCAGGCGTGGGTGCACCGCGCACCGGAAGTCCTGACCAAGGTCGCCAGGTACAAGACACCCGAGGGCTGGCTGGACGTGCAGGAACTGCCTGCCGTTACCGACATCGCCCGCCGTCGCTTCGACGCGGCCGTGCGCCAGGCCAAGGATCGCCTGCGCGTGGAGGCCAAGCGTGTCGCGCTGGACTATCACCGCGGCAACGCGCTGGCCGCTGGGCGCGAGGATGGCGACCGCCTGGGCGTGCTGGCGCTGCGCGCGCTGGGTGACCGCCGCCTGCCACTGTCCTGGCCGCTGCGCGTCGCGGGCGTCGAGCCGGTTATCACCGTCGAGCAGGTGCTGGACAACCTTTCCAGCGCGCTCGGGCGCACGTGCGCCGACCCCTTCGACACCTTCCGCCCGGACCTGAAGCCCGGACACCTTGGCAAGGCCGAAATCGTCACGATGCGCGGCAAGCCCGGCATCTGGTCGCACAAGCTTCAGGAATTCTTCGAGTTCGCCGACGCGCATGCGCATGAGCCATCCACGCCGCTCGAACTGGCCGCCGAGCGCCTGCGCGGCACCTTCGAGGAATGGCCCGACCGCGGCGACAAGAAACGTAACTCGCTGCGCAACGTGATGTTCGCCATGGACCACCTGGCGCGTGCCGCCGATATCGAGCTGGCGCTGGACGTGTGCCTCGAGGAGGTGCTGCCTACCGATGGCCCCTCCGTCTCGGCGTGGCTGGCCGCGCTGACGCACGTGGGCTGTTCGCAGGTCTCCGACGGTACCGTGGAGCGCGCCCGCGACCACCTGGCTGCCAGCAATCCGGTGGACCCGTGGAAGGATGCCATCCTGGCCCTGCCGCAGTGGGACGGCGTGGATCGGCTGGACGAGATGTTCTCCGACATTTTCGGCGCGTTGCCCAGCACGGCGCTGACCTACGCCGCACGCGCGTTCGTCGCCGGCATGGTCATGCGCCAGCTGCGCCCGGGCGCGCCAGCGCCTATCGTGCCGGTGCTGATCGGCAAGCAGGGCCCGGGCAAAAGCCTGTGGGTCAAGCAGTTCGCGACGACGCTGGGTTTCCCGGCACCGACCGAGCTCCCGTTCGGCGACGTGCGTCGCATGTCCATGGCCGCCGCGCGCTCCCCGGTGGCCGAGCTCGCCGAGATGGCTGGGCACGGCAAGCGCGACGTGGAAGAGGTCAAGCACTGGATCACCGACACGCAGGACGTCTTCCGCACGCCCTACGGCCGAAAAGAGCAGTCGCACCCGCGCCGCTTCGCGCTGGTCGGCACGGCCAACAAGCCGGAGATTTACCGCGACGAGACCGGCGAGCGCCGCCTGATGCCCGTCTGGGTCATGCAGTCGCCCAGCCCGAACTGGGCCGTGGACGTCGCCCAGATCGTCGCCGAGGCTAAGGCGCGGTTCTGCACCGACTACGAGCATTACCTGGCCCTCGTGCGCGAAGCTTCCGACGCGGTGCGCGCCTTCAACGAGGAGGCCATGCGCAACGGCGTGGGCCTGCCGGTGTCGGACCTGGACGACATCCTCCCGCCGATCCTCGAGCGCTCCGCCGCACGCGTCAGCAACCACTGGCGCGTGCTGTCCGCCGCCTTGCGCGTCGCGCTGGACGTGCAGATCACCGGGCGCCGCTTCTCGGCCCAGGAGGTCGCCCGCTGGCTCAAGGCCCGCGGCTGGCAGGCGGGCTGCGATGCCAAGGGTATGCGCTATTACGAAGCCCCGCCGGCCTTTGTTGACATGCTGCAAGAAAATGCTAAGATCGCGCTTACCGAACAACCCACAAACGAGGTGCAATATGGCTGAGGATCGTTGGACCGTAGCGCAGGAAGACAAGCTGCGAGAGCTGCTGGACGCGAAGAAAGCGGCGCAGCTGGCTGAAGATGCCAAGTTCCGCGCGCTGCTCGGATCGATCACCGTGTACGGTGAAATCGATGAAGATTCGCTGATTTCCTGCTTGCGAGAGAACGCTAAGGAATTCGTGGAGTTGCTGATACCCTATGTGCCGCGGGGTGACGCATGAACGTCTTCAAGGTCGGTGACCGGGTACGATTACTACGCCACCTCGAATATCTCAGTTGCGAGGCTATTGTCCCTAAAGGCGCTATCGGCACCATTATAGACGACGATGCCACGTTGCCCGATGTACGGTGGGATGTGGTAGAACCGCGCTCCCGCCTGCGCGGCGTCGGCGAGTATGACGTCTGCGCGGTAGATGCTGACCTGCTGGAGCTGATCCCGTGAGCGCCTTCAAGGTCGGCGACCGCGTGCGCTACGTCGGCGGCTACACGCCGTTCTACGTGTCGCCCAAGCCCAACGCCGAGGGCACGGTGACGTTTGTACCCGTGGAAGATTTTCCCGGTAGCCATCGCATCAACGTGGAGTGGGACGATCGCCTGCGCTACTGCAAGGAAACTGATCGCCGCAACTGGGCAATGCAACGCAACGAACTGGAGCTGATCCTGTGAACGCACCCACCGAAACCCCGAAGCTGTACACCGTCGAGGAGGCCAGCCGCTGGCTGACCTGCGCCCAGCCGGTCCCGCTGCCGCTGCTCCAGAAGCTCGGCAAGGACTGCTCGCTGGTCACCCGTATCTGGAAGACCCCGACGGGCTACAAGCCGACCCCCGACAAGCCCTGGCCGCAGGAGAAGACTTACACGGCCGAGGTGATCCGTGAGGTGTTCGGCTCCAACCCGGACACGCGCAACTTCCTGCCGCCCGTGCCGGGAGCGCAGTCGTAATGCGCGGCGTCGGACTGGCCGCCATGCTGCTGGCGACGGCAGCGATCGAAGGCGACGAGCACGCATTGCGCGCGCTCGTCGGACCCATCACGCCGCGGCGCGGGACGGTACCCAACCCGGAACGGCAGACCAAGGCCGAGAAGAAGCGTGCTAAGCGTGCAGCACGGAACCTGCGCCTCGCTGAACAGGCTGAACAGAACGTCAACGACATGTGAGGGCGTTCGTCTACACTCGGCGCGGCGGTGCGATCCGTTCGCGCTAAGTGTTGACATCCCGGTTACCTAGGACTATCCTTTGCCCATGAAGACGATCACCACGTTGCGGCACGGCCTTGCCTCCTGGATCGACCAGCAGGCTGTCGCGGACCTTCGCCGGGCCTGGCACTTCGCCAATCGCGCCGACCAGGCCCTGCACGAGCACCGCAAGCTGATCGCCTTCCTGCTGCTGGCCGCCCACGGCTACTACCTGTCCCGCGGCGACCATCGCCACGACGCCGCCGAGATGATCCGCCCACCCACCGCCGGAGACACCCACGCATGAACCACCGCGATCGCCACCCCGATTTCAAGTTCCCGCAGGGCCGCGGATACACGCCCGAACCTGAGCCGGTCCCGCTGTGGTTGCTGGCCTGCGCCGGTGTGTGCTGGGTGGTCGTCGTCGCTGCGGCGACGGCCTTCATACTGCCGCTGGCCTCGCACTTCGTCCGCTGGGTGCTCGGCCATGGCTAATTGGCAGCTTTGATGCCTTGGCCGGCGCGTTGCACCCGTGAGTGCTGCAAGCAGCGCCAGCGGCTGAACCGGGCGGTGCACGAGTACGTCCGTGAGCCCAAGTGCAAGCGGTGTGGCAGTCGCCTGCGCATCGACGCTTGGCGACTCGCGCACGAGCGCCAGCAGCGGCCCTGCAACTGCTACGGTTATTCCTTCCCACATCGGCCCGGGTCGAAGTGGTGCGATCACAATCCGGCGCTGACGCCGGAGATGCTACAGGACCGGGAGCGATACGCGTGACCCACATGCAAACCCACGTCGGCGACTGCCGAGACATCATGCGAGCCCTTTCTGGGCTTGGCTACAAGGCTAGGACATGCGTCACCAGCCCGCCTTACTTTGGCCTGCGGGACTATGGGCACGAGGGCCAGCTGGGGCTGGAACAGACGCCCGAGGAGTACGTTGCCAACATGGTCGAGGTTTTCCGCTGCGTGCGCGACATGCTGACCGACGACGGCACGCTATGGCTCAACATCGGGGATAGTTACAACAGCGGTGCGAGTGGCGGCCTAGGCGGTTCCACACTCGGGGGCGGTCAAGCTAACCAAGCGAAAAGCAACCGCAGCGTCGGGCGAAAGGCTACTGGACGACTCGAAGGGCTGAAGCACAAAGACCTGATTGGCATTCCGTGGATGCTGGCCTTCGCACTGCGCGCCGACGGTTGGTACCTGCGCCAGGACATCATCTGGAACAAGCCGAACCCGATGCCCGAAAGCGTGACCGACCGCTGCACTAAGGCGCACGAGTATGTATTCCTGCTGTCGAAGTCAGAGCGGTACTACTTCGACCACGAAGCCATCAAAGAACCTGCGGTGAGCTCGCCTAGAGGAAATTCGCATAGCTTTGCGCGCGTTACGCAGACCACACCACCGCCCGGCAAACCCGTTCAGCATCGTGTTGACCGTGCTGAAGTTGCTTACCACGACACGCGGAACAGGCGCTCCGTTTGGAGCGTCGCGACACGTCCCTACAAGGGCGCACACTTCGCGACGTTCCCGCCCGATCTGATCGAGCCTTGCATCCTGGCCGGCAGCGAACCGGGTGACATTGTTTTGGACCCGTTCGGCGGCAGCGGCACAACCGCAGGCGTTGCGCTGGCTCACGGACGTGATGCGATCCTGTGCGAGCTGAATCCGGAATACGCCGCGCTGGTACCTGAGCGGGTCGCTTCCATCGCCGCCAAACTGCGCATGCGCTAATTGCAAATCCGACGCTATGGCAGTAACATGCCATAGCGTTTTTGCTTACAAAGGAACCCACATGCGCCTCACCCCCTACTGGTATCAGCGGGAGGCCGACGCGGCTGTCGTCTCTACGCTGATCGCCGCCTCGAACGTCAACCCCATCGCGGCGATCGTCACCGGCGGCGGCAAGGCGCTGATCGCGGCCATGCTGGTCGAGAACATCCTCCAGCACTGGCCCAAGGCCCGCATCATGGTGCTGGCGCCCTCGATGGAGCTGGTGGCGCAGAACGTCGAGGAGGCCACGGGATTCTGGGCGCCGGGCCTGGTGTCGCGCCTGGGCGTGTACTGCGCCGGCCTCAAGATGAAGGACCGGCAGTCGCAGATCATCTACGGCTCGCCGCAGTCGGTCGCGCGGCAGGTCGCGCGCTTTGGGCGCATCGACTTCGTGGTGGTGGACGAGGCGCACACCTTCGACGTGTCGACCAAGACCGGCAAGTCCATCGTGGACGGCCTGCGCGCGAACAACCCCAAGGTGCTGTTCATCGGCCTGACTGCCACCGATTACCGGATGAAGGGCGCCAAGGTGGTGCCGCTGACGCAGTGCGGCCTGTTCGACACGCGCGTGTACGACCTGACCAGCGGGAGGAAATTCAACCGGCTGGTGCGCGAGGGCGTCATCGCCCCGATCGTCGCCCCCACCATCCGGTTCCCGCAGATCGACACCGAGGGCGTCAAGACCAAGGGCGGGGACTTCGACGAGGCCGAACTCGCCCGGCGGGCCATGGAGGTCACGCAGCAGTGCGTCGCCATCGCGCTGGAGCACACGCCCGACCGCAAGCACTTCATGTGGTTCGCGGTCAACGTCGAGCACGCCCGGATGATCCACAAGGCGCTGATCGACCGCGGCGAGTCGGCGGTGCTGATCCATGGCGACCTGGAGAAGGGTGAGCGCGTCGAGGGCATCGACGCCTACCTGTCTAAGCAGCACCGGCATGTGGTCAGCGTCGCTATGTTGACGACGGGCTTCAACGCGAAGTTCGTGGACTGCTTGGTCATCCTGCGCCCTACCAAATCCCTGCCGCTGTTCCGCCAGATCGTCGGTCGTGGCTTCCGGGTCTACCCGGGCAAGGAGAATTGCCTGGTGCTGGACGCCGGCGGGAACTTCACGCGCCACGGACCGATCAACGCGCCGGTGGACGTGGGTGACTCACGCGCGGGCCTGTGGGCCTGCTCCGACGAGCACGTCACCGCGCCGATCGAGGCCGGGCGCAAGACGGTCAGCACGTCGCTGCGCGAGAAGTCGGCCATTCGGTTCCCGGTCAACAACCCGGGCCAGCCCGAAACGGACCTGCGGCTGGTGCTGGGTCTCATGGAGCCCGACACGCCGCCCTGCGGTTATCTCAACGACGCCGAGCATTTGACCTGTAGGCAGTGCGGCCGGCCACGCCAGGGCTTCATGGCGACCCGTGTCCGTCGCGGACCTACCGAACCTAGCATCTTGGGTGACAGCGACAGCTACGAGCTGCACGACGAGGATGCGGTGGTCCTGCGCGACGAGCTATGCCGGGAGACTCGCACGCTCGAAGTGCGCGGCATGCGCGTCACGCCGTCCGCCAACAGCGTGCTGCTATTCGAGTACGAGACCGACGCGGGTATCCACCCGCTACGGCTGGACTTTGATCGCACCACGGCGGACAACCGCTTCTACGCCCAGGCGCGCAAGTTCTTCGAAGCGGCCACCGGGCGCAAGGTGCCGACCGAGGCCTACCGCGTGATTCTCCAGCGCGAGCTGATCCCGCAGCCCATTGACATTACGCTTACCAAATACGAAGATGGCCGTGTATTTCTGACCGAAGTACGCTTCCTTCATGAAGGCACCCTACGGAGTTTCCGCTATGACCCAACCTATTGATCGTCGTTACATCCGCGCCACAGTGTCGTTCACCGAGTGCGACGCGACCGGCATGCCACTGCCCGGCGCCCCGGTCTGCGAGCGCAGCGACCATATCGCCGTCGCGGCGATGGAGTTGGCTTGCGCACGTTACCCGGAAATTGTGTGGGCCGATCGCGCCCTGCATGCCGCACAGTACGTGCTGTTTCGGCCGAATCTGGACCAGACGGCCAGCGCGTTCGGTGCGTTGATGGCAAAGGGCCATGTCAATGCTGGCAAGGATGGTGGGGCATGATCATGCTGCGCCAGCTCAACCCGTCCGAACTGGTGGGCGTCTTCATGCAGGCGATGCGTAAGGATGGTGGCGCGTGAGCGAGTTGACCGAACTGGAGCAGGACGGCATGCGCTACCGGGAGATGCTACGAATATTCGATCGCATCACGGTGGAGATTGCCGGCATGGCAATTACCACCGTGCCCGCGCCGCAGCGCAAGCTGTTGTTCGATGCGTGGATCGCTGGCGCTATCGCTGCCGATGTGGGTACTATTGACCAATGACTGACCATCTGCTGTTTTTAGACTTTGAAACCGCCTCACACGAAGACCTGGGCGCGAACGGGCTCGGCCGTTATCTGGCCGACCCGTCCACGATCGTTAAGTGCATGACGTGGAGGTTCCCGGACATGCCGGCGGCGGAGCTGTGGGAAATCGGTCAGCCGATGTCGCCGCGCATCGTGCAGCATATGACGGCGTGCCTGCCGTTCGTGGCCCACAACGCCCCGTTCGACTTCCACATCTGGAACATCGTGCTGCGCCGCATGGCCGGCTACGAGACGTTGCCCGAGTTGCAGGTGAGCCAGGTGCGTTGCTCGGCGGCCCGGGCGCGCTACAACGGCCTGCCGGGTTCCTTGGCCGACGCCTGCGAAGCGATGGAACTGGAAGTCCAGAAAGACGTGGACGGCAAGGCCAACATGATGCTGCTGGCGACCAACCCGGAGTTCACGCCTGCCACGCATCCGGCCGAGCACGCCCGGCTGTACAAGTACGCCCTGATCGACACCAACGCCATGTTCGGCCTGTGGAACGCCACGGTGCCACTGCCGGCGCAGGAGCAGCGCTACTTCGAGCTGGACATGGTGATCAACCACCGCGGCTTCGCGGTGGACGTCGAGGGCGCGACGGCCATGGAGGAGGTCAAGGACTACGCCAACGCGGCGCTGGACTACGAGCTAGCCGTGCTGACTGAAGGTGGCGTGCTCGCCGCATCCGAGGTGGCGAAGATCAAGACCTACGCGGCGACGCACGGCGAGGAACTGGACGACGCTGGGCGCGAGACGCTGAAGACGCTCACCGCGCGCGACGACCTGCCGCAGCACCTGCGTGACGTTCTCACGCTGCGCCTGGACGCCTCCCGTGCGCCGAAGAAGTCGATCGCCGTCCTGCGCGCCCATACGGGCGGTCGTATGCAGCACACCACCGTCTACCATGGCGCGCTGTCCGGCCGCTCCACCGCGCGCGGCGCTGGCGGCTTGCAGGCACTCAACTTCGCCAGGCCACGGCCGGGCAAGACCTCCGAGCTGTGCGAGTCCTATCTGGAAGCGGCCAAGCGGCGCGACTATGCCTACCTGTCCGAGCCCGAGCACGGCCCCGTACTAGCGGCGCTGGCCGACGCCCAGCGTTCGCTGGTGACGGCCTCCGAAGGTAACCTGCTCGTGCAGGCCGACCTGTCGGGCATTGAAGCGCGTATGGCCGCATGGCTCGCTAACGACGAGGAAAAGCTGCACGACTTCGAGAACGGCGTGGATGGCTACAAGAAGGCCGCTATGTCGATCTACGGCGTAGCCTACGAGGACGTGACCAAGGACATGCGCCAGGTGGGCAAGGTGGCTGACCTGTCTCTGGGCTTCGGCGGCGGCGATGGAGCGTTCGGCAACATGGCCGCGAACTATGGCGTGCACTTGCCGCCCGAGCAGGTCTCGGACATCGTGTGGAAGTGGCGCGAGGCGCGACCGGCGTTCGAGCGCTGGTGGTCGATGCTTGAGTACGCCGTGCTGATCGCGCTGGACCAGCCGGGCAAGGAAGTGAAGGTGCCTGTAGGCCGCGGCGAGTGCAGCCACGTCACCTTTGTGCGCGATCACCGCGCGCTGCGCATGCATCTGCCGTCCGGGCGCGCGATCAGTTACCACAACGCACGCCTGCACCTGGAGCCCGGCTCCAGCGCTCCGCTAGCGATCTACGACAAGCCCGAGGGGTACATCGAGACTTTGGACCGGAAGATCCTGTCCAACAACATGACCCAGGGTCTGGCCCGCGACTATTTCTGGGAGGTGCTGCTGGACGCCGAGCGCGTCGAGCAGGTCGTGCATTCGGTCTACGACGAGGCCCTGCTGGACGTTCCAGCCGCCCGAGCCGAAGAACGCCTGGGCCAATTCCTCAACCGCATGAAACGCGGTACCAGCTGGGCACCCGGCTTGCCGCTAGAGGCCGAAGGGCACATCTCATTCCGGTGGCGCAAGTAGTTTCCTACTCACATAACAACCTATTGAAAGGATTGAAGAAATGGACGATGTACAGAACACCCTCAAGCAGCGCGGAGAGCGTTACGGCGATTTCGAACTAGGCTCGATCCTCGCATCTGGACTGAAGCGCTGTCTGCGCAACCACCCGAGCCATGCAGCCCTTGCCGCAGGCCACCAACAGGCCTTGGACATCATCATGGACAAGGTGTCCCGCATCATCAACGGCGACCCGCTCTACGCCGACAATTGGCACGACATCGCCGGCTACGCCACGCTCGGCGAGGAACTGTGCGAAAGATTGAACAAAGCCAATAATTGAGTTACGCTCCACTTACCTTTACACGAGTTGACGATATGAGCCCGAAACACGCCCCTGGCGACTACTTCACCCTGCCGATCGAGCAGTGGACGGTGCGCGACCTGACCGACGCCCTGGGCGTGGACGCGTCCGTCAAGCTCCTGAATTCCACCCGGCGCTCGCTCTACACCTCCCGCAACAAGTCGATCATCGGCCGCGCCCGGTTGATGCGTTTGATTGATGCGGTGCGAGCCAACGAAACTGAGTGCCGCAGCAAGCTCGTTGCCCTCCGCAATCGTGATGCTAACCGCGTCGCGGTCGCCTAACCCACCTGGAGCTACCCATGCACGTCGCATTTGATGATGAAGGTCGTTTTGCCGATTTTGCTTACCTCTATCTGCTGGGCCGGCAGGCCCAACTCGCCGGTCAACGCCTCGAGCTGAAGGCGTCGCCTACGGTGATCGGCGAGCTGGCCGTTGAACTTAAACCCGGTGAAGCGTTTGACCGGCTCCCGCGCGAAGTGCTGAACTGCGTCAGGGCCGATACGGGTCTGACGGAAGAAGAACTGGTTGCGGGCGCGAACAAGGGCAACCCCGAGCGCCATCCGGAAGTCCAGGACGTCGTGCATGAGCGCATCGACCTTCCCGATGCCGACCCGGACGCTGAAGCGCCGAAGACCAAACGCAAGTGCCGTACCAAGGCCGAAATCGCCGCGGATGAAGTTGCCGAAGCGGCTCGTCAGGATACGGATGGCACGGTTCTCGAAGCGCCGGAACCGGAAGCTGGGGAGTTGCCCGTAGGTTTTGTGCCGCAGCTAGAAGCTTCGGATGTCAAAGTGGTCGAATCCGAAGCTAGCAACCCGGTCGAGCCGGCCGCGACGGCCGGCGACTACCCTGCCGAGCTGGTTGAGTCGCTGAAGGCCCAGGCCGAGCTGTTTGAAGCTGACCGCACCGCGCACCTGAAGGAAGGCCGCGAGGCAATCTCCAAGCACGGCTATGGTAAGTACCTGGCGACCATCAAGGGTCTCGGCTTGGAAAGCGCCATCCAGACCTACAGCGATGAGCAGGTAAAACTGCACCGCGCGGCCATCGCGCACCTGATGGCGTCCTGATCGTGGACCGCAACGCGCGGGAACTGGTGGACTGGCTGCGTAACTACGCAGCCAGTCTGCGCTACCACAGCGACCAAGGCATCTTGAAGCAGCAGCTGCACGAGGCGGCGACGCTAATCTCCAAGGGCCAGGTCATCATCAAGCGCGAAGGTCGCCACATGGTGATTGGTGCGGCCGGACAACCTGGCTGGCGACGTTTGACTTGGCGGGAGCGACTAGCCCTGTGGCTGCTCCGCGACAAGACGGAGATTCGACCCTAACGACAAACCCCGCCAATTGGCGGGGTTTCTCTTTGTGCAGCTTGTAGGTCCGAGCGTTACAGCGGCGACGGCACCAGTCGGGAGAAGACGCCCGACACGACGGCCGGCTGTAGAATCTTCTTGCCGCTGGGCGCCTTGTACTGGCGCAGGTAGCCCTGCACCAGGTCGTAGCGGCGGCCATTGCTCACGAGCGACAGGGTGGCATCGAGGCGCAGCTTGGTGCGGTTGCTGACCTCGTAGTTCCAGATCTGCTCGAACATCGCCAGCGATGGGCTATCGGCCTGGAGCGTCCACGTGAACGGGATTTCGTTGAACACGAAGCCCGCCGACAGGTTGCCGTCGATGCCCATGGAGTATTCGCCGTTCTCCACGTTCTCGAAGTCAAACGCGTCGTCCGCGGAGTAACCCTGAATGCGCTGAGCCTGGGGGAAAAGCGCCTCTACCGTGAGCGTCAAGGTAGAGTTCGCAACGGTAAGTGTACCGGCCATTGTCGTTCTCCTTAGATGACGGCAATCGAGTTGAGGGAAATCTGCTGGATCGAGCCGCCGTCGCAGTAGAAGAACGTCGCCTGCGGGCTCGTGCGATTCTGGCGCGCCTGAGCCGCATTCGCTGCGTCGGTGATCAGCAGATACCAGCCGCGGGTGCTGACAACACTCGCCACGTCGCGACCGGCCTTGTTGTTGACCTGAGCAACCTGCGACGCCGACAGCGTGACGCCGGCGCGAATGATGCCCGAGGTCTTCGCCGCTTCGGCCACGTCGGCCCAGGCGCGGTAGAACGCGTCGTAACCATCCTGGTTGTAGGGCAGCGAGTTGTAGGCCAGCATCGTCTCGAAGCCGGCGCGCTGAAGCTCACGATTCAGGTAAATCTGGTCGAGGTAGGTATCGGCCCACAGGAACTGGCCGGAGGTCTTGCCGTCCTCGAAGATCAGGTAGTTGTTCGCGGCGTTGGCGTAGGCGCCGTAGTACGTGTAGTTGTTTGACAGCAGCGCGTTAGCGGTCGCCAGGTCCGTGCAGCTAGGCGCCACGGAGGCCGACAGAGTACGCCCCATGAGGGTTGTGCGGCCGTTCGCCACATTGAAGTTCAGGGACGCAGCATAGGCCAGCGCGCCGCCTGCAATGGCGAGGTCGCCATAGATGGGAATCGTGCCGTTACCCTGCGAGGCGAAGGCCTGCGCACCGAACGACAGTGCGTTGTTGACCTGCGTCGAAGCGGCATCCTGGTCCCAGCCCACATACCAAAACTGCGAGTTCTGCGTGGTGTTCCATGCATGGAAGGCCAGTCGATCGGCCAGCGTTGCCTGCCAAGCGGTGGTGAACGCACCCCAGTTGTCCGAGAAGGTCACGGCACGGGCCATAGCGGAAGCCGGCGTATCGGCTGCGACGCCCGTCTGCTGGATGTAAGCACCAGAGGCCGCCGACAGGCCGACAGGCGCGGCAAGCGTGCCCGACACGTCGGTCGAGGTAGCCGCGATGCCGGTAGTGGTCGTCAGCAGTAGGAATCGACCACGCTGGGCGTCCCAGGTGATGGCGAAGTCCGGCGTCGTGAAGCCCGCAGTCATGAGCGTCGCCGCATTGGCGTAGCTCGTGGCCGTGGCGAGGTTGATCGTGCTGGAGGTCTTCTGCGTGCCGTTGGTGGTCACGATCAGCGTGCCGGACAGCGCTTGAAGCTGCGAGAGCGTGGACGGCACGGGCGCACCGTACGAGCCCGCAGGCGTCGCCGCGAGCGCGTAACGCACGACCTTCAGGTCAAACGGGAGCTGACCGCCATTGTTGATGCCCGGGAAGTAGCTGGCCGCAGCCGTGGCTTCAGGGGCCGAGGGACCGAACCAGTTGGTCATGGTGGGCGCATCGAAGAAATCCAGTCCCTGGCCGGGCGGAACGGAAGCATCCTGCGAGAGCAGCAGACCAGTGAGGCGCGACGCCTGACCGCCCGCTGCGATGACACCCGGTACAACCCGGGAGATTTGACTAATAGGGATCGTGTTCATGCCGCGACTCCGGGTTGACGTGCTGGGATTCTAACAGTTTCAGGGTCTTGCTGGCGCATTACACCACGGGCAGGTCGTCAGCGACAACGAGCCCGATAGCGGGCGGATCGGTGAAGAACGTCTGCGGCAACGCCACCCGGTGGTTGACTTGTCCGTAGAGCTTGCACATGAAGCGCTGCTCCCACTGCAACTCGCCGTTGACGATGTTCAGCTGCTGAGGCTCGTCAGCGTACAGGGGGGTGATCATGGGCGGCTGGTCGCTATTGTCGATCGACCACAGGGAAGGCCAGGCGATAGCGATCGTGTTGGCCCAATCCGGACCCATCGGCCCATAACAGTCCACCTGATAGCTGTAGGTCGTGCGGCGGGTCAAGATTTGCATGCCCGTTACCGGGTCGTAACCGCGCTCAAGCTGATTCTGCCGGACGTTCACGCCCGGGGAGATGACGATGTAGCTACCCTTAGGCGTCGCGGTCAGGTTCTGGAAGCCCTTGAAGATGACCTGCTGCACCGACGGATCGAAGTAGGCGGCGATTAGGTCCCAGACCTGGCCGAACACCTGATCCTCGGTGGGGGTGAGCACGGCGGTCATGGCGTGAAACCCTGTGGCGTTGCGACGTCGCCATTCTTGATCAGCGCCAGCAGCGCGTCGAGCGTGGCGGCGTCCAGCTGCTGCGAGACGGACACGCAGCACCACGTGCTCCACCATTCCTGGACCTGTGTAATTACCTGCCAGTTACCATTATAGTACAAGATATCGCCGCCCTTACCCTCGGGACGGTTGAGGTCCGACAGGTTGCCGTAGGCGTAGACGATGGTGTGCCCGACCGTGTAGGCCAGCGAGCGCTCATGCCACAGCTTGTCGTGCGTGTCGGCTTGCACCTGAAAGTCCACGTTCGCCGCGGCGAAGGTCGGCGTCAGGATGCCACGCACGTTGGTGTAGCCGGTGGAGACGTACACCGTGCCCGGGATGTCGGTATTCACCGACTGGATCGCGCCGCGGACGATGCCGTGCATATCGAGGGTCATTCGGCACCTTCCTTACTACGCGACATGTGCATACACCTTCGCGGGATCGGCCCAAGTTGCCCCCTTGCGGATCATGTAAACCATGCTCGGCGAGATGTTAAATTCTGCGGCTAGGTCTACACCTTTCTCGCCCGCAGAAAGCCGCGCCAAGATGGCATCTACCTGCTCGGGTTGAAGCTTAAAGCGGGCGTTCGGGTTAGTGCGCCCATGAAAGCGTCCACGCTTAGCGGCATGCTCCTGATTGGCAACCTTACCGCACCACTCTAAATTCGCTACGTTATTGTTGCGCTTGTCTAGGTCTTTGTGGTTTACCTCGGGAAGCCCGTCAGGATTCGGCAAAAAAGCCGCTGCAACCAATCGATGCACCAGAAACACGCGATTGGTCTTTCGGGCCACCTTGAAACCCACCCCCAGGTACTCGCGGGTGTGACCGTAGGCAACCTGTGCCAGCTCCATTTCCTTCGCCGTGTAGTGGTGGCCATTGCTGCGCTCGATAACGCGCTCGCGGCGCAGGACGCGGCCGCAGTCACTGACGAGATACTGATCTTCAAAACCCACAACAGGCCGCCATTCTGACACGTCACTCGCCCTCTATTTCGGATGCGATGGAGTTTAGCAAGTGCCCCGTAAATATCAAGCCATGCGAAAAGCCCTTGAAGTCCGCCCACGACTTAGCATTGTCCTGCGGCCAAGAGCGAATCGTTTCCTGGATGTCTTCCTTCATGACCTGGCCTACGGTTAGAAGCGCTTCGTCCGCTCCATCGCCGCCCTTGACCAGTGTCCGCAAGGCTTCCGCCCATTCCGGCCCGTGGTTGGCGACAGAGTTCTGCATGAAAGGCCGGGGATGGTTCTGCCCGTGGCCGTACTCCAGCGCCATGGCGATGGAAGCGACGGGCATGCCTTCACGCTTGTCCGGCATTTGTTCGCCTGTGCGCGCATCGGTCAGCATGTCAGCCGGATACGTCGCGCCCGACAGGACGCCAGCCTTCACCGTACCTGTCTTGAACAGGCGCTTGGCGAAGGCCGGCATACGGACACCGCGGCGCGAGACGCTCATATGCCGCCCGGGACGCGCGGCCAGTAGGGCCGATCGTAGTTGCGCGAGAAGCCGATGCCGCTGTCGCCATTAGCGACGTAGCGCGCGCTGCGGTACGGCGCGATGGCCGTCCAGTAGAGGGCGCCGTAGGGCGTCTGGAGGAACCAGGGCGCCAACATGGAGCCTTGCGGAATCTGGTACTCGAACCCCGCCGTGACGCTGCCCTGCGTGGCCGTGGACAGGCGTCCCGGGGGCGCGCCCGAACCCGGCTTGATACCGCCCGCACCGAACAGTGTCAGCAGATGCGCAACGAGCAGATAGAACAGGTTCGTGCGCACGTCCAGAGACATCACGGGCGAGTTGTCCGTGTTGTCCAGAAGGGCACCCGCAGCCAGGCCAAACATCGCCACGCACCGCGCATCCGGGTACGTGGTGAACTCCGGGTAGATCGTCTTGAAGGCGGTTGGGTCAAAAACGACGATAGCCATGACTGCGGGCTCCTGCGGTTAGCCCGCGAACGGGTCGCGGCCTTCCTTGCCGATGTTGCCCCCGCCGTTCTGCACGCCCTTGGGCAGGTTGTTCGGGTCGATCGGCTCGAAGCCCGCTTTACGCTCGGCTTCGTCCTTCGCCTGATCCACTGCCGAGTCGTGCTCGCTCTGCGCGAAGACGAAGCCGTTGACAAGCCATTTGGCGCCAGCGTGTTCCTGCTTGATGAAGTCCCAGGTGTCCGAGCTGACGCCCTGGGTCAGGCCGAAGCCGGCCACGGCCCACGGTGAATTCGCGCCATGCAGGTGCAGGTGCGAACCATCGGGAAGCTTCACGGCGAGGCCCATCGGGAGCTTGCAGGCGACGGTAACGGTCGTAGCGGAACGCTTGGTGTCATTTTTTGCCATGAGGGTGCTCCAAAGGGCTAAAGGTTGATGTAGTGGGAGAATATCACGATGCCGCGCTCTAGGGGTGTTGACATGCCGATTACCTAGCGGTAAGCTACGCCCACACTCACCTGCTAGACGCCCCCACAATGAACACATCGAATCAGGATAAGGCCGCGAAGTACAACATGCTAAGAAATCGACTCATCGAAGCTGCCGCGGACGAAGCATGGAGCGGCGCGCAGCCGCCCGGTGAGGCTCAAGCAATTGCAGCCGAATTGATGGCGGCGCGCCTTGAACTCGATCAGTTTGTAGTGGGCTTGATCACTGGACTGGAGGTCTGACCATGTTCTACAACCTCACCTATACCATCAACGGCGTGCAATTCACCGATGACTGCCTCACGACGGACCTGCTGTCCGACCGTATCGCGGGACTGGCTCGCGAGCACGACCGCGGCGAAGGCCACTACGTCGTCATCCTTGAGGTCAAACCGCTGACACCTAGTCTGGATACTTGGGCATGAAGGGCTACATCGTGACACCCTCCCTACGCGTCCAAGCGGTGAACCTGCGGCCGGCTCTGGATGCGCCCGACTACTGGCTCACGGGGCGGCGCAAGGTCCTGAAGGCCGATGTCTATGCGAAGGCTAGCGACGCGATCACCGCGGCCGAGACGCAGCTAGCCGCTATCTACGACAATCTCGTCAAGCGGCTCGTGGACCTGGATTGCCGCGCCGGCCGACTGAAGCAGGCGCGCATGCACCTGCGGCAGGGGGAGTGATGGCCCTTCTGCACCTGAAAGACGAGACGCGCACCGTGCGCGTACGTACGACGCCCGTTCCGCAGTCCAAGTCCATGCATGGCGCCATCCGGCTCCCGACGCGTTTCATGATCTACTACGCCAATCGCTGGTGCCGCGTGTGGCAACACTCGGACGGCTCGCGCTACATCACCCATTGCTACGTGCGGTCGTTGGTGACCGCGCTGCCTGGAGACGGTTCATGAACCTGACCGCGCTTGTCTTCACCCTGTGCAGCATGCAGTCGATGCAGTGCGTGAACTACGTCGCCAAGCTGTACGCTAGCCCTACTGCGTGCCGGATCGCCGCGTTGGGCACACGTGAACTGCGCCAGGAGGGTCCAGTATTTGTGCGCTGCGTCCCGACCACGAAATAAGTGTTGACATAGCAGTTACCTTTCGATAAAGTAGTCACACACTCACAGACAGGAAACCCCATGACCACTACCAATAAGTCCCATTTGTCTTTCTTCGGCGATGCCGCGCTGAAGGCGACTCACGTTGCCCAGGCCGAGCGGCACGCTGCTGCTGACATGTTGGTCGCCGGCACGTTCGGTGACGTAGACGCCGGCCAGTTCCGGGGCTGCTCGGTTGGCTGCTTTGCTCACGAGATCGAACCGACCACGGGTGCCAACTGGCACGAGGTGGTGGCAGGAGCGCGTGGACTCCCCGTCTGGTTGATCCGCCTTCAGGATTCGATGTTCGAAGGTCTTCCGCAGGAGCTCAGGGCCAACTTCCATGTTGACCTGGCTAAGCGGATCCCGGTGGGAGCTGATCTTGAGCCTGTCCAGCACTGGATCGCCATTGATCGTATTGACCGGCAGTTCGGCACGTTGAGTGAGCTCCTGAAAAAGAAGCATGACCACGGCGTGCATGAGGCAATCGAAGGCGTTATCGCCGCGCTGGGTGTCGGTCGCCGCGCACACGAGGCCGCCGCCGGTGGCAACACATGCGAATTGTCGGCGGCGCGGTCGGCGGCGCGGTCGGCGGCGCGGTCGGCGGCGCGGTCGGCGTGGTCGGCGGCGGCGGAGTCGGCGGCGGAGTCGGCGGCGGAGTCGGCGGCGGCGTGGTCGGCGGCGGCGTCGGCGGCGTCGGCGCGGTCGGCGGCGCGGTCGGCGGCGCGGTCGGCGTGGTCGGCGGCGCGGTCGGCGGCGTGGTCGGCGTGGTCGGCGCGGTCGGCGGCGGCGGAGTCGGCGCGGTCGGCGGCGTGGTGTAGCGAGCGCGATGCCCTTTTTGCCGCACTCGAGCGCGCCGGAGGTAAGTCATGACCCCGGAAGAACAGGGTTACAATAGCTACCTAGAGTTGTGGGTTACGCTCGGGCGACGCCCCCCTGGTAGCTGATTGCTTAGCGTTGAAATGGCCGCTCGGTTCGGACGAGCGTAGGGCTTTCATCAAGGGTTGGCTCAAAGCGAGGGACGGAGTATGAAACGATTACTAGCTACTGCACTGCTCGTGCTGATCGCGGCGCCCGTGATGGCCGAACGCTACGAAAACACTGCGTACACTCGCCCGCTCTTTGAATACTGCGTCGGTGTTGCTGGCGTGGCGGGGACGCTAGCCGGTTACCGCGACGATGGGTTCAAAGAACAAGCGCTGCTGACCATTCTTCGGCGGGGTCCGGCCAACACCACTAATCCGCGTCTCGCAGCGGACAACGAAGTGAACCTCACCATGGTCTACCACTACGGTGGATGGATGATGTCCACGCCTGATCAGATTGCCCAAGGCGCCTTTGAAAACTGCATGGCGCAGCATGGTTCGGAAACCTGGTGGCACCCGCGTTAAGCAAATGTCGCGGTGACAACGATCCCGCCGCCAGTTAGCGCACTCCCTAGCTGAGCTTGGATCGCGTTCCCGGTGATCGGCATGTTGAGGTTTTCGAGGTAAGCCAGCTCGAACACGTTGTTGGTGGACGCACTGGCCGCCGCGTAAGGTAACGAATAGACCACGCTGTCGATGATCAAGTGGAGTACGCCAGTCCCTGCTTGAGCGGCTTGTGGATCGTAAGCGGTAGCCCGCAAGGACTTTAGGACACTCATGGCGCCCGCGGGCACCTTGATGTCCACGGGTGTATCCGAAGTCACGAACTCACTGGCGAAAGACGTAGCACCTGACGATCCACCGCTCGCGCCGGCACTGATAGCCGAACCGTCCGGATTGACCACGGCGGTCAGAAGGACCGATTGCGGCGCGGAGCCAGGTGCGAGATTGGTTGCGGTCAGGTCGTATTGAACGTTCGTGGTCATGCGTGGCTCCATTCGTTACCGCACGGTTTTAGCAGCCTCACACTGACTGCACGGCAACGCGCCTCAAGTGTTGACAACGCGATTACCTAGCGATAAGATGACCCCACTAACCCATTGAGGAACTGCCCATGCCCAGCACTGCCAGCGAGCACTACTGCAACGGCATCATCGAGGGCCGCAAGGCACTGGAGAAGTACGGCGTGGACATCGCGCAAGACGCGTTGCGGAACCTCAACAGCACGATCAAGGGCTTCCCGGCAAGCAACCCGGTCGGCCAGATGCTTCGCGGCGAGCGCGACTTCTGGAAGCACCAGATTGCCAAGACCGCAAAAGAAAAAGGCCCGGAATGATCCGGGCCTTTCGGTCTAGCAGTCAGTCGTGCCCCGATCCAAGGTCAGATGCCCAGTTTCTGCGCTACGGCGAGCGGCTGGAAGATCACCGCACCCCAGGTACCGGCCGACTTCTTCTGACGGAAGTAGGAGCTGTAACGTTCCACGGCGTGGGCGCGCATCTTCTCGGTGAACGCGCAGGTCGCGGTCTGCTGGCCCTCAACTTCCGGCGCCCACATCTGCATGAGACGACCGGTGGCCGTGTCGAACTCCGGCACTTCCACGATGCGGATGCGCGGGAAGGCATCCTTGAGCAGCTTCGCCGCCGACAGGCCGTACGAGTTGGTACGGTTGTAGTTACCCACGGCGGTCGGGGGCAGGCCCAGGGTCAGCTCGTCACTCTGCTTGATGAGGCCCTGCGACTGCGACAGCAACTGCGTGAAGGTGTCCACGATGTCGTTGAAGATGGCTTCCGGAGCGGCCGTCGCCCAGTTGACCGTACCGGCGACTGGAGCCGGAAGGCGCGGGTCGTTCATGAGGCCGTAGTTACGCAGACCGGCTACGCCGAACAGGTAGGACTGGTTCAAGAACTTCGCCAGGCCAAGGGCCGAAGCGTAGTCCAGCTGCGCCGCCAGGTCGATACGGCCGGCACCGGCCATTTCGAGTTCACGCTCGCCCCAACGGGTCCACGTCTGGAAGAAGTAGGACTGGCGCTCCGGGTAGTTCACGTTCGTGTTGGACGTGCCGTCGTTGCTGTAATCGCCATAGGTAGCGACACGGGTCAGCGGCTCGGCCACGATGAATGCGGCGTTGAGCGTGGTCCAGTCGCCCTTCTTGGCTTCGCCAACGAGTTCGACGGCGGCCATGGGGGCGACCAGGACCTTGATCACCTTCGGATCGACGAAGGTGGTAAGGAACGACGGAATGCCCGAGTTGGCATTGGTGACCAGCGTCGGGGCCAGGGACGCGGCGTCCATGGCGTACTGGTCTGCCGGGATGGAAATGTTGCTGACCGACGAGGGCAGAATGACGCCCTTGTTAGCCAACGACGCGATAAGCTGACGATCGTTCATTGCTGTGCTCCTGTTCGCTTACGCGCCGAGGTTGGAAATGATGACAGTGGTGCCGACCGTGGCCGACTCGCTGAGCATCTCGTAGCCAGTGTCGATCAGCGTGGCCGTGGCCGTGCCGCCAATATTGATGAGGCCGGTAGTGGTGTCCCACAGAACGGCGGCACCGCGAGACGGCGTGCCGGTGATGGCATCCACATTGACAAACCAGTCGCCCGCGCCCCACGCCGGGACCGGCTGCCCGACCTGGATCGTGTTGCCGTACTCGTCCAGGTACGTGGTGATCTGCGCGACACCGAAGCTGCGCGACACGAAACCGATACGCGACAGACCGCCAGTCGGGGCTGCGCCCGGGATGGAGGTCACGGTACCGTCAGCGTTGAGGACGCAGAAGCGACCCACGGTGACGCCAGCCGCGTCGGCGACCATCTTGCCGGTGCTGGACACCTTGTAGATGCCGTAGTTAGTGGAGGCGAAATCGCCCGGGACGGCCACGGCCGGAGTGATGTAAACCTGATTCTGGAACATGGTAGTGTTCTCCGATTAGCCGAGGGTCTTGATGCTGCCGAGGGTGGCAAGCAAGTCTTTCTGCGTCTGGCCGATCGCGTCGGCGTCCATCGCCATGTCCGACTGCGAACGCGCACCGCGGGACTGGGTAACCGTCTGCACGTGTGACTGCCAAGCCAGCTTCGCCATGCCGCGGGGGATGCCGCTGGTGTCGATGCCCTGCGCCTTGAGTGCTTCGCGGTAAATCTGGCCGGCGTTGTCCATGCCGTACACATCGCCCAGCACGCCGCGTACCGCGCGCTTGGCTTCGTCCACTTCATGCGCCCGGCGCCGTTCAGCGGCGACCGCCGAAGCCACGTGGCGTTGCACCGTCGCCGCGTCCATCGCACCTACCGGCGACGCATTACCGCGCGCGGTCGTGCCTTCCTGGCGCGCCTGGCGCGGCAGTTCAGTCTCGCCCGGGGCGGCCAGCGGGTCGACATCATCGCTGGCGTTCAGGCCGCCTGAGTTGGGCACGGTTTCTTGGAGTTCCAGGTCCATCGCACCACCCGTGGCGTCGTCATACGGATTGCCATTCTCGGTCGGATCGCCATCCGCCTTGTCCTGCGCAGGCGCAGCTTCTTCGGGCTTGGGTTCAGCCTTCGGCATGCCTTCCATCATGCTCTGAAGCATGGTCGCGATGTGCTTCAAGCCCTCGCCAATGGAGGCCAGGTTGGGATCAGCCGCGGGCGCGGCGGGTGCAGCAGGAGCCGCAGCCGGAGCAGCCGCAGCGGGCGGATTGGCGTCGGCCGCGGGCGCGGCCGGCGTTGCCGGGACGGCCGGCTTGGTGATATCGGTCATTGCCATGTCTCCACAGGTAAGCGATTGGGGGTCTTGCAAAGCACGGTCGGCCACATGCGCCCCACTCGCGCGACCGTCGTCCACCAGGGCAACATGGTTGCCCTGAATATTGCGCATCGTACCATCAACCTCACGGCCATTGACGGTGCGCGGGGTCATGTCCGGCGTATAGCGGTAACCGCACGAGAGGTCCGCCAGTTCACCCGACTCGATCAGCTCGATAGCCTTACCATCCATGACTAGCAAGTCACCGCGTAGGTGCTTGCCTTCGAAGCGGATGGAATGCACCGCGCCGCCCATCCATTCCTTGCGCGGCTCATCCGCGGTCTGGGGGATGTGCTTGACCATGATCGGGTTAGCTTCAAAGGTCGGGACCGACTTCTCTAACTCGTCTGGATCGCGGTACAGCTCGTAAATGCGGTTTGGGTCCAACCCGAGTTCTTGCCAACCCGGAATTTCGTTGCCGCGGTAAGGGTTCACTTCGGCGGTGGACAGCACGCAGTCCTTCACGCGCATGCGACCGTCAGCGTCCCGCGAGCGGGCACTAGCTTTGTCGAAGGCGAAGGTGACGCGATTGTCGGTCATAAATTCGGGCGTTATCACGGACTTGCTGCATAGTAGACAAAGCGAGACCTGCTACACAACACATTGTTGACAGGTAATCGAGAAGTAAGTAAGATAGACCTACACCTACCCACTGGAGTTATCGAAATGACGGACAAAGTTGTACGCGACGGCAAGGTTGCCGTTCTATATTCACCTGGTTACGGTGCGGGATGGTCTACCTGGAACGGATGCCTCGGCGAGGAGGCGGTTTTCTGCCCCGATCTCGTTGCCGCTGCACTTGGCGAAACTGGCGAGACACAGCTGGCCGTGATCGAGCGGGTGTGGGCAAATGAGGAATACGTGTGCACGCTCGGCGTGCCGCTGTCGGTGGAGTGGGTGCCGCAAGGGTACACCTTTGAGATCAGCGAATATGATGGGTTCGAGGCTGTCCGTATCTTCGACGAGATGTCCGGCTACGTGGCGTAGTGTCTTCACATTTCGCGGCGCGTACTGCGCCCACCTAAACCGCCGGAGCGCCAGCCATGTTGATGACCATTCTGATCGTCGTGTTGATCCTGGCCCTGCTGGGCGGCCTGCCGACCTGGGGTTACAGCGCGGGCTGGGGCTATGGCCCGTCCAGCATCGTGCTGCTGATCCTAGTCGTGGTCGTCGTGCTGGCGCTCACGCACCGCCTTTAACCTCACCGAGGCACCCACATGTCCGACAAGTATCCTTTTGATGAATCTCCCGCACAGCTGCGCCATGAGTTGCGAGCCTTCAACCAAGCATTTGAAGTCGCCAGCGAATTCGGTCCCCTGGATAAGCGTGCCGCGATTCTTCTCTGGCACTCGGCAACGGGCTATGCGATGGGGCGGCAGAGAGAGCCATGCAAGGGCCTGCGGTTGCTGACGCAGTAGATGACCCTTGCCCCGACTGTGGCGCTCAGTTGTCACCGTCTCGGGGTGGTGGTGTTGCCTGCAAGGCTCCGGGCTGTGGTTACTGGTTCTGTTGGTAACTAAGCGGCCATCTTGTAAGCGCCCGGGAAGCCAGGGACGGCAACCAGCTTGGACGGATCGAACTGCTTGCCCGAGGTGAGCCCGCGGGCAATTGACGGGATGAGCGTGCGGCCCCCACAGCGGCAGTTAATTGCGCCCCCGCCGGGCAGCACGTAGCCAAATCCGTCGCCGAAGTCGATGCCTACCTGCGTGTCATAAATCCACTCCTCGCGACTGGCGCGCACGTGCGCAGCACGTGGCTCCTTGCCTGCGCTCGAGTGGCGCCAAACGGCCCACTTCAACCCTAGCTGTTCCTGACGCGCCGAGTTCATCTGTGCGGTGAGCTTGTTGGCCTGATCGCGCGCAATCGTCGCGGCGCGGCGCGTGGTGATGCCTTCGTGTTTGACAATCTCCGTAGCGATCGCGTTCAAGTCTCGACCGGCGACGAAGCCGCGCGCAACGACGCCCTCAATCGAGGTGTGGAACTGCTGCGGTATGGACTTGATCAGCGAGACGTTCTCACGCACGGACAAGTCGAGGATAGCCTGCTGTGGCGCCGTGAGTTGCATCGGGATATCAAACCCCGCCTTGCGCACCTGCGCCGCCCACGCGGTCTTGTTGGCCTTGTACAGCGCCTGCGTCGCATCGATGGCGAGCTTCCGGGCCAGGTCGGCGAAATGCCCGTCCCAGTACTTCCGCAGGCGGTCCAGCTCCTTGAACAGCCGGTTGCGCGACCACTTCGGCGCGGCGTCGGAAGCCAGGTCGCCATTGTCCGGGACGATGCCGGCGTCGATGTTCTCGTCCATCGCCTCGCGGTAACGCGCGCCCAGCCAATACTGGTAGCTGCGCGTCATGAGGCGCACGGCCGCTTGGAGCTTCTCGCGGTAGGCCGTTTCAGCCGAGTGGCTGGACGGGATCGGTGGCAGGGTCTTGGACCGCTTGCCCGGCATCCGTAGTTCCATTTGCAGCTTCCTCGGCCATAGGCTCAAGCAATTCGTTGACGATGCCTTGGACGTCAGTGTCGTCGAAGTCGTCCGGCGTCGCTGGCCTGTTCAGGATGCCGGCATAGCCGCTGGTCGGATCGTTCGCCAGCCGTTCGGCTTCCTGCTCGGGCGTGATGACCGTGGCTTCGATGTACTTGGCCGCCGTGTCGGCGTCCTTCGCTCGGCGATCGGCCTCCTCCAGCGCGGTCAGCTCGTGCAGCGGGTTCCAGTCCCATGACAGGTGCTCGTCGATGACGCTATCCAGCGACAGCTGGACCAGCTCCAGCACGCGCGCGATGAAGGGTCCCAGCACGTTCTTGCAGTAACCGCCCACGCGGTCGTACCAGACGCGAATTTCGCCGTCGCTGGAGGCGTTGAGACCTGCCGGGGTGATGCCGGTCAGCTTGACTAGGGGTGTCTGGCTCACCGCCGACATGTGCTCCTGGGACTGCGCCTGGAGCGCGTCCAGACCGGTCAGCGGCGTGTTGACCTGAAAGAATTCTTCCGTGGCCTTGTCCAGTAGCAACAGGTTGCGGTTGTCTTTGTAGGCATTGATAAGCGCGGCACGCATCTGAAGGTCAGTACCGGCGCCTGGTGTGAGCTGCTGGGCCAGGTCGGTCTGAATGCCCGATACGGAAAACTGTTTGGTGGTATCTGACACGCTCTGACGCGTGCGCAGCCAGTTGTCCACGTAGGGCATCGCCAGCTGGGTCAGGGAGATGCCGCGAAACGAGTAGGTCGGCTTCAACATGTCCGATACGGGGCGCGACACGATCGTGTACAGGCGCGAGGCGTGCACCTTGACCGATAGCACCCACCAACTGACCGGCTTGTAGAAGTCCGCACGGGTCGGGTCGATTGCGTTGTAGTCGTTCGGAGTGACATGGCGAGGCTCGACGACCCGAATGGCCTCGAACGAGCCCTTTCGCACCGTGTACGGCTTGGCGACCAGTGGCAACTCGCGCACGGACTCCTCGCGACCTTTCTTGCTCACCACGTCGCCATCGTCGCCCTTCATCTTGAAGAACGCATGGGCGCCGCCGTAGGCCTGATCATCCACAACCATCTGACGAACCACGGCCTTCAGGTTAAGACGCTCAAGTTCGGCCTCAATGTCCCGAATGCGCTGCGGGTCCGAGTTACCGGAAGTGACCACGCGGCCCCACTTACGCACGCACTCGTCGGCCAGTGCCTCGTGCATCACCCGATATTCGGCCAGCTGACCCAAGAGAGCGAGCGTGGAGAAACCGGGCCAGCCCGAAGCCTCCACGAACGACAATGCGTTCATGCTGGCGCCGTTGAAGTCCATCGCCATATGGGCCTGCGCCCGCTCACGCTTGGAGTAGTGTTCGGGTTCCACGTGGAACCCCGTCGCCGCGGCAACGCTGGGCGTAGGCCCGGCCGCGGGGGCATTCAGGACGGCCGCGGCCAAGCCCGCGCGCCGCGTCTCGTTAGAACCGAGAGGGGGTAGCGTCGTAGCCGGGGTCGCGCCTGCGAGCCGTGTGGCTTCGGCCCGATCAGCCGCCATTTGGGCCTTCGTGCGGCGGTAACGCTTCGGCTTGTCGTCGGTCATCAGGTGCGCACTCCGGCGGCGCGAAGGATATCGGCACTGATCATAGCCGAAATGGGGTTACGTAGGCACAACTGCTGAAGGGCGATAGTCATGCCGTCCACCGCGTCGTCGTGGCCCGTGGTGGTGTCCGGGAAGCTGGTGATTTCGGCGACCACCGGCTTGATGCCTGGTGTCTCGTCCGGGTGCGGCAGGTAGACCTTACCAGCATCCCACACCCACGATACGGCGTGTGCGCGGGCCTCCTTGGAGCCCAAAGGCTTGACGCCCTCCAGCATCGGGAAGTGCTTCTTGAGCATGTCGATTAGCGCGGCGCCATTCGCCGCTTCTTCAATGTAGACGCGGGACACGCTTGGGTGGTCGGTCTTCAGGTCCGCGATAGCACGCGCAGTCGCCATAAAGGCGAGCTTCTCGCGGCGCCAGTGAATGAGGTAAACGTCCTCGTCCTTGGTCTTGCCCCAGACGCCCACGAACACGTAGTCCGAGGCGTCGCCGTCCTTGAAGGTCGCGTCTACCGACATGATCGTGCGCACGAACTGCTTGGGTAGCTCGGCTCGGCGGTAATACTTGAGCTTGTCGCGCTTGAAGATCGCGCCGAACTCGGACAGTGGCACCTGCTGGAACATCGCAGACCACCAGAACTCGCCCATGTGGCGCTGCATCTCGCGCAGTTTGGTCAGGCTGTGCAGCTGGGGGACCAGCGCACCTTCGGGCAGTTCGGGGTCGTAGCCAATCTCATCGGGCAGGTTCAGCGCCGGGAACGATAGCAACTGGAAGCGCGGATCGCCCTCCAGTTTGCGGCGCACGCGCGCGAGCAGGTCGTTGGAGGACCAGGGCGTGCCGATGATGACGATACCCGATCGCTCCTGGAGACGCGTGGACAGTACCGAGTCGTACCAAGCCTCGAGGTTGTCCTGGGTCACTGCGGACAGTGCCTCGAGCTGATCCTTGGTCGGGTCATCCACCAAGGCGACGTCTACGGAAAAGCCCGTCAGCGAGCCGCCGACGCCGACGCCGCGCAGGCCACCACCGCCTGGCACGTCGAAGGCCTCGGCGGTATTCACGCCCTTGAAGCCGATCAGGGAGGCGTGCGGAAAGATTTCTCGATAGATCGGCTCGCCCATGATCGACTTAGCGTCGCGTGCGTTGCGCCGAGCCAGAGACAGGGCGTAGGAGGCGCAGGCGATGCGCACGCCGCTATCGGCCGAGTTGCCTAACTGCCCGGCAAGGCGTCCGAACAGGTAGGGCCCCAGACAGCGAGAGATGAGGCTGCTCTTACCATGCTGTGGCGGCGCCGTCAGCATAAGCACGGGGCGCTCGCCGCGTATCACCGCTTCCACGAACTGATCGACCGCCGCGCACACGCGCAGTGAGAATGCGCTGTGCATGAAGCGGGGCCGGTGAACGGCCGAGACGAACGCGGCGTAGTTGGTCCGCGCGGCTTCGATCAGGAAGCGCACCGGATCGACCTCGACCACCGTGTTCACGTGCGGTCCCGGGCGGCACAGACCGCCGCGTAGGCAGCCTCGGGCGTGTCGAACAGCCCGAGGTGGTTATTCGCCCAGCGAGCGCGATAGCGTCCACGAAACGGGCCTACGCCCGTGAAACCCGTCAAGTTGTCTTTGTGCACTCGCCCTCTGAGCTTTTGCGCGCGTTTGGTGCGCGTAGCTTCAGATTGCGCGCGGCCCCGACTTGTGAAACCGATTTTCAACCGGGTCTCCGCAGATACTTGACGGCCTAGCTGTGAGGCAGACATGCGCGCTCGCGTGGTGTCGGAACGTTTGCGGCCCACCTGGCCCGCACGAATCTTCACTCGCGTAGCTTCCGACTGCGGCACGCCCAAGCGCGAGCCGGCGGTTGGGCTAGCGTTGTACAGCGATCCGCGAAACGTATCCATGAAGGTCTGCTCCGCGAGGATGAGGTTCTCAATTGCTACAACTTCCAATATCTCAAACTGCAAGCGGTCGATGCCGTACTTGACGTACGCGGCTTGCAGCCCGGGGCAGTGATGGGTGCCGCGGGATAACCGCGTGCGATGACCATTCCAACGGCGACGGAAGTTCACTGCGCTGCCGATGTACAGCTTTCCCGAAGGCGCCCGAATTGCGTAAATGCCGCTCTGGTTCATGTTCATGTGGCTTCTCTGTTGTACCGATAATGTACACCAAAGACGTACTCATGCGCGCTTACCCATCTGATCAAGCGCGCCCGCTGCGGCTAGCTCTTTCAGCTGCTCCACGTATGCGGCACGTTGGGCTTCGGACAGCGATTCGGCGAAATCGGCACCGTTGGCGATTTCCAGCACAGCCTTGTCGAAGCCCAACAGCTTGACCAACGTGGCGTAGGCAGCGGTTTTACTGCGCATCTTGGGGACGATTTGGCCCTGTTTGACGTCCCAGCCCTCGATCAATCGGCCGAACCGGATCGACTTCAGCATCGGCATATCGAAGACAAACTGCTCGACCGCCCCCACGCCGCCGCAGGTAGCACAGGTGGTCAAGGTCTCATCCTGCATCGTGCCCACCTGACAAGCGCCGTCGCACGTCGGGCATGCAATCGCCTTGATCGACAGTAGGTCGGCCAAGTTGATGTTGATGAGTCCCACCAGGTCTGCGACTAGCGAAGCCTTTATGGGTTGGATGTCATGCTCGGATGCCATGGCGCGGACTGTACCAAACACGTCGGAAAATCACTACTTTGGTCTCAAACGCGTGTTTGAATTAGTTTCAAATGTAACAGACGAACAGACGAACAGAGGACAGATGACGATTCTTCAAACTTTTCTCTATATGCGAAAACACCTGTATATATA
>Ga0116227_10001977_pt1 | contig 46794 bp, 33 predicted proteins | sample S1TSphgellanicum_FD_89693 | JGI IMG/M metagenome (GOLD analysis project Ga0116227, IMG submission 89693) | Host-associated microbial communities from peat moss isolated from Minnesota, USA - S1T2_Fb - Sphagnum magellanicum MG | ecosystem: Host-associated > Plants > Peat moss > Unclassified... | reverse complement strand
CCTCAAACCCCAAAAACAAACCCTAAAAACCCTCCCCCACCCTCCTTAAAGATAAATTTTTTTATTTAAGTTTTCCCCCCCCCCCCCCCCCAACTCAAATTCATATTGCATTAAATTATCTGACCATGTTAAAACAATTCTATCATTTCTCATGATTTTGTTTCAACCATAGTCATGAAGGCCGAAGTTATTTATGTGATGACTTGTTTGTTAAATTGAATCAATTTAACAAACCCTAGTCATGAAGGCCAAACTCATTTACCTCATTACTCATTTCTTAAATTGAATTCACATTGTACCCAACATAATGTTATATTATAATTCACAAATGTTGTGTGTCGCTTCATCATGTTGCAAAAGTGATGAACCAACGATTTATCATTCATGTGAGTCATGACCAAAATATGCGGGAAAGGAATAGCAAGCAAATATTGTACTTGTCACTTCATCAAGTTAGCCATTGCGATCACTTGGCAATCAACAGTTTGGCTCAATGAAGTTTGCAATAAGTTCCAAAACACACCATACATATAGGCTTCAAGGAATACGAGTGTGTTTGGTTAGTTAACCAACAACTATGAGCACCACCAGCATTTGGTTTTGGAAAATTTTGGAATTTTTAGAATATAAAAATTTAAAAAATTGCTATAAATTTGGAAAAAAGTCACCAAACTTTTGAAACAATTGGAAAAAATACAAAGAAAAGAAAACTGGACTTGCATACAATGAGTTTGCACCTATAGTTGGACGGGTATGTAGTTGTGCACCGGGTATTAAGGACCACCTTACCAGGCTGGTAATTATATTTTTATATTAAAAAAAAACCCAATACCAGGACCAGGCTGGTAATTATATTTTTATATTTTTAGAAAAAAACCCAATACCAGGACAAGGCTGGTAATTATATTTTTATATTTAAAAAAATACCCAATACCAGAACCAGGCTGGTAATTATATTTTTTATATTAAAAAAAAAACCCAATACCAGGACCAAGCTGGTATGTTCAAAAGTCAATAACAGACCGACATTAGTAGTAAAAACCCAACACATTTCCAATATCAAATGTTGAAGGAACTTGCCCTAAAGAAAGCTGGCTCTACCACGGTACCTGCCAGAGTGAACCAAAGCATCGAGTACATAGTCAAAGACCAAGTAGTATGTAGCGGTATGGCGAAAATGGATTATAATTGATGATCGTCAAAGATGAGTATGTACGTTATCATTGCTAGACAAGATGTCCACCATTCCCATGTATTAATAAAAAAGGAGCTGGTTTTGCACCTTAAAAAAAAGAAGTAGAGGAGTTTTCTTTGTTCACTCATGTTTTTCGCATTGACATGGTGAGAAGAGAACAACTCCCTTTGTTTTGTTTTGATTGAATTTCATTGAACCCAAAGCTTCACATGTTGTTGACAATGTACCAATCAATATTAAGTACCAATTGAGCCAAAAAAATATTTCAATTTTTATTCATTTTTGAACCGTAGTAGGCTGGACCACAAAAGCTTTAACTACGCAATGATAAGTGTTATTAGGGTTTGCCATGACAACGTAGTTTGAATATACGGCGGTCAAGGCCAGAGTGAACAAGCACATCATCCACCGGATGCCCCATTATGCCTCAGTTTGTGGATGAACCTTAACTGAGTTAATATGCGGTTTCACCTTGATAACCACTTATCATCCATCCTTCATGATGCACTGGTGGTTCACTCTGACTGGTAAAATATTGAATGTGTGTGTGTGTGTGTGTGTGGGGGGGAAGGGGGAAGAGGGGTGTCTCACATCTCACATAGTACTGCTTGATGCAATCAAGAGCAACAATAATAAGAGCATTCTCAAGTAGTGCTTCAATATGTGACCCTGCAATAATTAAAGCATCTCCAGTGGTGCTCAATATGTGACCCTGCACAAATATTTGTTACATCCAAGTTTAGTTATCTACTTGTTTTTTTCCAACCCCACCCATAAAACTAGAACAGCGACTGCAAGTTGGTGGGAGACCACTAATAGCAACTCACCTGGACCAATCAAACTATCTACCCAATCAGCAGTAGGTGTTAGGCTTTGCTGTGCCTTTTTTACCAGCCTTAACAAACTGTGCAAAAATTGCTGGGCCAAAACCATTTTGTTGAGCCAAACTAGCATGTTTTTTAAAACTTTTCTTCATCGAATTGTAATTTGTAGGGTCACATAGTGAGCACTCGTGCAGTTGCTCTGAAAGAAAGAAACTCATGAGCATCCAAATATTGAAACTCCTACCTACTACTACAACTACCCTTCAACTCTTGGATTCTCATCAACTATTTTGTCACTCATATGCAAAATTGTGATGCTCGAGAAAATTGCATGCCTATTGGCTTTGGCTGCTACTCGAAACCGACCATCATTTGCAATCGAATGCCTTCAATATGATGTTAAGCCTAAACAAAAACTCAACATGAGAGGGACAAAGGCAGGCCTAATGGGAGGCCCAACAACATGATGACTTTACGGATGACTCTCTTGTATGACTCTCTTGTATGTTGGAGTCTTATGTATCATCATGGTCTAGTTAATCACATGCAACAACCCCACTAGGCTATGCAAAGTCATGAGTCATCCATCATCCATGAGCCCCATGCAAGTGACTATGCTAGTGTTTTTGAGGATGCTTCACACTGGCCCACAAAAACAATTCATCCTTCAATGAGTGCCAATACAACTTCTTAGATCATATCACACTCAATGTCCCATCATAAGTCTCCATTGAAATTGTGCATGGAATGCATTGAGTCATTGTGTGGAGTAGAATCCAAAATCACCTTTTATTAAACCCCTCAATCTCACTTCTAAACAATCATGTCTTGTTTATTAAAAAAAATTAAGAATATTTTTATATCTAATTTTTAATAATAAATAAATAAATATGTAATTATTGTGATGTAATAATCACAATGGCAATCATCCACAAGAGGAATTAGCCAAATTTGGATACAGATAAGAGAGGGAACTAAAAAAATTTAAGAATCTTGGTATGTATTTTTGCAATTTGCTATAACCTATAAATATTGTGATTTCCAAAAAAAAGAAATTCCTTGGAAATTTGGTGACTTTGGTGCATTTCATTTCACAAAAATCCTTTGTATGAGTGGCAATGGAATTTTATTTTTTTTCCTTTTTTTGGAGTCACGAAGTGACAAAAATTTGGCCCCCCCCAAAAAAAAAAAATCTCACAAGATGCAACTTAAACCTATGTTATTACATAGCAAACAATTCCTATCAACTAGATCAGATCTCTCATGCTTGCAACTTTATAACACCGTCGTGATCAGATCTCTCATTTCTTCCAACTTATGATTCTCATGATCGGGGATCTCATTCTCACAAGGCAATATATATATATATATATATATATATATATATATATATACTAACTCTCATAATTTGCTCTTCACTTAAAAGCACACTTGTAAGTATTTATGTCTTCTCTAACTTGTGATAAAGGAATTTTTTTTTAAATAAAAAATTCAACCACAAAGGTTTTATTATCATTGGGTGATGAAAACTAAAACGTATTGAGCAACAACAATATTCACGTACTATATATACTACGGGTATAAAGGCTAGGAGGAGGGTAATTTTAATAATAGTGAATGGTGAATAGTAAAGTGCGACTAGTAAATGTGTATGATGAAGTACTTTTACTTACTACTACTAGTGAAGAAGGCAGCATTTGCAAACTATGAAAAGGTTCATGCTTTTCATGCATGTCATGTCAAGTAACGCAACGAAAAGGAGGAGTTGGCGAGTCAGACAAGTACTTATTACAAGACAACTTGATGGTTCTAGTTGAATCCTATGCTTCTTGTTGTTGTTGTTGTTGTTGTGCCTATCGCTCATGATTCAACCGAGAAGGAAACGCCCTTCCTTGGAAATTTTACCATCGACCTAAAAAACTAGTAGTGTCTTTGGAGGAATGCTTGCAAAGTGTGAGAAATGGTTAGGCGGTTTTTTTTACCATGATACCCGATGGATACCCGTCATGTAAAAACAGGGAAAAGTAAATTTAAATGTAAAAAAATTGTCGATCTTTTACACCGTGTAAACGCCCTTGGCTGCAGGCATTGCCAGACTTGGGCTCGCCTTGCCTCCCACCTCATGTAAGCTCTTATTCGGGCGTAACATACCCGCCGGGTATCACAGGACATATCCCATTTAGCATGTCAAGAAGGAAGGGTTTTAGACTTTGTCAATCACAAGTTTGCATTCTTCTGTTGCTTCAAGAAGAATGTGACTTGTGGTGGTGGGTTCCATGGAATATTTGGAAACTTGGGTGGATGAATAGCCCCATAATCTGGAGACCTTGGATTTTGGGTTCTTGTGCTGCTGCTGCTGCCTGTTGTGATGAGCTCTCTGAGGGGTTGCTCGTATTGTTCTCGGATGAGAATTAAAATGAACCTTGTGAAGGATCTTTTAAATTTCATCACAAAAAACTCCTAACCCAATGTTTGAGATTTGAGGGTTTTCAAGGAATTTGCATTGGAAGTCCCATATTACTATTTTTATTTTTAAAGATTTTTTTTTTGTAGGGGGAGAAATTTCACACTATGACGACCCAAAAAATTTATTAAAAAAATCATTGCAATGTTTTATTAAGGGGTTTTTTTGGGGGGAAAATGTGCAAAAAAAGTAGCCATATTTAGACAATGAGTTCCTGGAGTATTTCTGAATTTTCAAAAAAAAAAAAGAAAAAAACCCCTGAGAAACAACAAGGAAATTTTTTTGGTAAAAAAAAGGGGGATGAAATTATAATTATATTCGATGTGCACGACACAAATAAAAAAGGCCCACCACCACCACCCCCACATACTTGGTGTGGGTGGATCTTGCCTAAAAGCAATAACAAACCCTCCAGAGTAGTCCTTCAAATGCACGCAGTTTTGTTTTATGCCAGCAGCAGCAGCACGGTCACTTATGAAAGCCAGGCCAAAACATAAACGACATCAGTTGTTGTTGTTGCAGCAGACTGGTGGCAGCACTCACTCACTCGGGGGACAAACAAACAAAAGTGTGTTGGTTTTTCTTTCCTTTTTTTGGCAGCCAAAATACTAAAGTCAAGTGTGTAGTAGTATGTAGTGTAGTAATGCAGAGAGTGGATTTAGATTATGTCAACATTTCTAGCTGACAATTTGTTTTAGTTTTTCTTCATTCAGACTACTAACTACTACTACTACTACAAGGCATCTGACAATAAACACAAATGATTGCTTGAGTAGGTATTAGGGCAAAACTTATGAATAATCCAAACTGAAAAGGCCGCAAAAGAGATTGCAAAAAGTAGTGTAGAGTTATGAGAGCCTTAAAGTCTAATTATTTAGATCATATCCCCTCGTCACCCTCACCCCCATGTGAATTATCTCTCTCCCAGCACCTTAAACCCTAAACCCATAACCCTAAACTTTTAACTCTCAATCCTTAACTCATAACCCTAAACCCATAACCCTAAACTTTTAACTCTCAATCCTTAACTCATAACCCTAAACCCATAACCCTAAACTTTTAACTCTCAACCCTTAACTCATAACCCTAAACCCATAACCCTAAACTTTTAACTCTCAACCCCTAACTCATAACCCTAAACCCATAACCCTAAACTTTTAACTCTCAACCCTTAACTCATAACCCTAAACCCATAACCCTAAACTTTTTAACCCTCAACCCTTAACTCATAACCCTAAACCTATAACCCTAAACTTTTAACTCTCAACCCTTCACTCATAACCCTAAACCCATAACCTTAAATTTTTAATCCTCAACACTTGACCCATAACCCTAAATTATTAACTCTCAACCCTTAACCCATACTCCTAAAACTCTTAACTCGCAACCCTCAACCCTAAACCCATTATCCTAAACTCTTAACCTTAAACCCATGTATTGCAAAATATTATTAGTGTTAATTTGTTGTGTTCAATAGTTTCTCTAGCCCTTGAAGTATCAGTCCCACTTGATGGGTTGAAATCTTTCTCTTTTGTTCTCCCACAAGAAGAAGAAGAAGAAGAACAACAACAACACCACTATGTACTCCACAAGGACTCCAGAATTTGCCACCACCAATTGCCTTTCCACACATTCAGGGCTTAGAATCAGATTGAAAAGTTTATGAATGTGCCTCATTCATAAAACTTCCTCTATGTTGTGGATGGTTTAGGGTTTATGTTGTGGGGATGGTTGTGGATATGTTTGAAAAGAAATAAAAATCGCACTCAAAAAATTGACATTAAATTCTTTCACCTTCTATCCCATAGGTATGCTAGGTGACTTTAACATGGATATCCATCCTTGAATAATATGCTAATCTAGATACCACTCATTAAAATTCAATTTATGTGTGATAATAAAATGAATTTAATCAAACTACAACAATATATATATACACATAACGCCTTAGTATCCACCTTAGTAAAGGTTAGAGGATAGTTGCCAAGGTGGTTACCAATGTGGAACACTAGCCGGTAACCTATCCTTTAAACCCTCTTAGTAGGCGCTTACTTCCTTCTTCCCATACTTGGGTAACTATCTATGTAAATGGGTAAGCATCATAGGTATGTAGGTAGGGAATGTAAGTAATTACTATGTAGGTAGTTACGAAGTAGGTAAGGCACTTGATTGCCCCAAGGTTAATAGGTAGATGCATGTGTACCCAACATGGTTTGTACCCTTGAATAGGGTTTAGGGTTTAGGGTAAGAGCAAATAAAAAAGGCTCTTGAGAATCTAGGCTTTTTTTTAATGAGTACTATTTTGTTTTAGAAGATCAGAAGTAGCCCCTCTCTTTTTTTGAGCCTGACTTGTACCCAAATAATTTATTTTTTTGGATGAGAAAAAAAAATCTTTTGGATTGCCCAAAGGGCTGATTTTTTTTTCATCATCTAGCCCTTTCTCAAGTCCTTCAATCTTTGTTCAAATCTCTCGTGTCTCTCGGATGGTATTCAAAAGGAAATGTAATAAGCTTGCAGATAGATATCTTCAACATAGATAGATTTTGGATCACAATAATGCAAGTAAGTTAAAATCTAATCTTTTAGATAGATTGCACTTAGAAACTAAATTTCATCTTAAAAGAAAAATTGAAACTAAAGTTGTTTGTGTGTGCACGTGCACATGCATGCGCGCTTAGCACTTCATGCACAAGTAGTGCTTGGTTATTGAAACAATGGTTGGTTATCAACAAGGGTTAAGGGTTAAATGGTTGGTTATCAACAAGGGCAATTATGAGATGTGCTTGAAGAGTGAATATTTTCTTTTGGGATAAGTTTTATGTACAAAACCTATCTTGACGTTATATTAGGTGGTTATCAAGTCGGATATTAGGTGGGATATTTCAAAGTCCACTCTTATGCTGACCGAGTGCATATTATTAGAAAAGTAACAAGCAAATTGATAATAGGCAGGTCTCAAAAAGTTTCAAAAAATGTGGTTATGTGATACCTTGTGTGAGACTGAAAAAATAATTTCACAAATAACTTGCCCCCTTTGTGTTGTTGGTTCTGAAAAAAAAGGAAGAACCGGCTAACCCTGGTTTGAATCCTTGAGAGTTTAGCTCGTTTGCACCTCTTTGGAAATTATGAGGGGAGTCTGCATGTTGAAAGGTGAAACCAATATTGGGCAAGTATTTGATTTTGTTGATAACCTTTGGTTTTACAATGACAAAAAAATAAAAATAAAAATTTACGGTTTTCCTCTTTGCAATGGATTCTCTTCCATTTGTTGAAAATAATAATAATAATAGACAAATGGAGTGTGGAGTATTCCATCATAGCACATATTATGGGCACTTTATGAAGCTGATATAAAAAAGCTGATGCATTGTTATGAGACACCATTGAGTGATGGATTAGGCCACCCATCATCATCAATTCCAGATTAGGTTTTCCAGCAAAACAATTATGGTTAACAAGGGAAGGGGTTGAGTTGGATCCATGATGTGACCCAGGAAAAAAAATTCTCATATCGAAGTTTAGTTATTCACTTTTTCTGCAACCTCACTCACTCATAAAACTAAAGCCAGGACTGCAAACAGGTAAGATAGGAAACTAGTAATGGCAAACCACCTGTACCAATCATTATGATTGACCCATGAGAAACAGGGAGCAAGAGCCAGAGCATATGTTACACTCTTCTCCTCTGGCGGTGCACCAGCTTTACTGTGGCTGTGTGTTTCCAGTCTCAGGAAACTGTGCAAAAAAATTGCCAGCCCAAAAGACCCTTTTGTTGAGACAGACCAGTATGTTTTGACTTTTCGTCATTCAATTTTAGTGTGCAGGGGGTCACACACTCAGCACTGCTGGGGATGGATGCTGTTACCCAACTGGTTGGTGCATATGTCACACTTACCCCTGTCTTTACTTAACCCGGGTGGTATATGTTTGAGTTACTTCACACCACTTGAGAGAGCCTTGACTCTATGACCTGAAAGGTTGTAACTTGTAACTTGTAAGGGCATGCAAAATGGTTAATTATAGTACCCAACCTCAATAGCTTTCTTTGAGTACAATATATTTAGTTCAATATGTTCCCAACCTCTTGATTTTCTTCACATTTTTGACATGGTAAGATATTTAAAACCTTTAAAATCACTCTTATCTTTGTCTTGGTTTTCCAATATATTGTGAACGTTGTGCATCATTGTTCCCTTTTTCTTACAAAATAAAGAGGCAACTTTATTTGACAATTTTAAGAGTCTAATGAACAATGTCCATACAATGGTGGTCACATGTCACCTATTTTAACCCAAGCAACCATTACATATCTCATACATTAGAGGAGTGGATATTTAGTTGCTAGTTTTATTATAGTTAATACATTTCACATTACTCTAGTATGACTAGAACAATAAGAAACTTCCCTTTCAAATGTGTCTCCAAAGAGCATTTGTAAATAACAATTGTGCATAGATAAAAATTCAAGATGTTTGCTATTGCATTTGGAATCACACCTAATGTTTTGTCACTAGTTGGTTCACTAACACTCTTAGATCAAAACTCAATGAGAAAGGTCTTTTAGATTAATGAGGAGTTTTTTGTTGCAACCTTGACTTGGGCTTATGACCAAGCTTGTGACAAAACAAATAGAAATAAGTCAAAAACAATGTTGACATATCACATAAGCCAAAGAAAACAAAGCATACTTCCAACTTTAGTGAGAAATGTGTGTGAGTTAAAAGAGAGGATTCTTAAGACTTTTAAGTTGCATTCGCACTTTAGGACTTCAAACCCTTAAAGGTCCTTGATGTTTTAAAATGAAGTTTGAAATATCAAAGCATGGTTAAATGGAATGATCTTTGTAACATTGAATTTTGAATGAAAATTATAAGACAATCCTTCACAAGCCCAAAAAAACATTTTTTTCAATAATTATGGTCTTTGGGGAAACTTGAAACACAAGACACCAAAATAAATCTACATTCTAAACCATTTAGTGTGATTTGCCTTGGGACACTAGAAAACACTTGGACAAGCTCGGTGGTGGTGCATTAGTTTTTTAAAAAATTCTATTTCACATAACATATTTTCAATCTATGTCAACTTTTTCTTATTGATTTTTCAATGGTTTATCATATCATGTTATAACTACATTTTCAACATTCAATCACACAATCTCGAATAACAAAAATTTGACAAATTTAATCAAGACAAACTTCAATTCCTAATGCAAGTACAAATGGTGAATTATTCATGTAGTTTTTTTTCAACTACAAGATAAACATAGGGTGACTCCAATTATAAAATGAAAATGATTTATTTTTAGCTTCAAGCATTTTTGTTACAAAATCAAAACCTTGGGAACACATAAACAAAGGGACTTTGCTAAAAAACTAATTTCCAAATTAATAGTTGGATTCTATTGGTTGCAATGGTAGTTTTGTAACTTTGAATTATTGATAGTAGGTAGGAGTGTCTAGAAAGGCACGACCACCATTGTTTTAGGAGGTAGTTGAAATTTTCATTATTTTAACTAGTGTTTGAGAAAAATGAGTTGGTGGTTGGAGTTTAACCTTTGAAAAGGGATCTAGATTGACTTAAGAGGACTTTTAGGCAATTATTGAATGTGGTCACCACTTTCATAAGAGGTATAAAATGGTTACTTCAAACTATTTAAGGGTTATAATTTGAACATTAAAAAAGGGAAAACTTTGTGTGTGTTAATTGGAAGGTTGGAGTACTAGTATCCAAGTGTTTTAAGGGACTATAATAATGTTGCTAGTTTTTTTCCATGATGGATTTCAAAATTGTTTTTAAGTTAAGGTAGTGTTTGTCTCATACAATTATAATTCATTTTACTTAGGTACAAATGTTGTAATATTTTAAGGATATCATGTATTCTAATAGTGTTTTCATCAATAACATTTCTATGAGGTAGGAATATATTATTGGGAGCTTATTAACAAGTAGGAAGCCCTTCAAAATGGCTTCATTTTCATTTTGGATTATTGTCTTAGAACACACAACAGGCAATCTACTTATTGTAGAATGTGTTTTTTTTTTCATTTTGTTGATAGAATAACACTTCCAAAGTTGACATTGTCTAATATCCCTATTGAAGGTGACATCATTTGGTATAAGGAATCATGTGTCAAAAATGTCTCCTTTTAGTGGTGTTTCAATCTATAGAAAAGTTTAAGAAAAGATGAAAGCACACTATCATTGTCGAGGGGAAAGGGGGGCACTTTAATGATAAATGTCATATTATACATTTCAATTGTGATGTATTTAATTTTTTGTTTCACTTTTTGTGTTTGGGATTTATATTTGTATTTTCATAAAGTTAATGATATTGAATAGTATTTAGAAAAAAATAATTTAAGATTAAATTCAAGGAGCCATGGACATATTTATGGTGTACATTATATAACATAACATGTTTTTTGTAATAGATTGCATTGGTGTTTGGTGTGAATTAAGCATGCAATAAACAATTAAAATTTCCATTTAATACCAAGGCCCACCTCACATTTCTTGTCAACTTCAAATTGAAAGTGATTGTTTGTCAAATTTTTAATTTACCATGTACTTACGACAAAGCCCTAGAAAAGTTCTTATTGTGATGTAATAATTATCAAACTCTTTAAATGGTTCACAAACATGGTCCAAACATATGGAATCATAGTGTTTAGTAAATATTATAAATTACATAAATATTTAAAATAATTTCATTAGTTTTTATGGGTATATTTACATTTTCCATACATAATTATCTACACTTTTTGCACAAATATGTTCCAACATCACATCATATAAAATCAAAAAATGTAATATTTTTAACAATTTATTTTGTGTTTTTACTTACCATAATATCCAAAAAATTGTGAAAATATTTTTTAATAATGACATGGTAGAAATTTGTACAATGTGCAACATTATTGACCCCCCTCCCCCCCCCGCCCAATAGGATGTTTTTTATTTAAGATTCCTACTAGATTCTAATCTACCATGAAATATTAAAATAATCTTAAACATAATTTAACAACACTATTTTCTATTTATGTGTCATTTGATATAATAAAATCCTCCTTGGGTTACCTAACTATTGAATAACACCATTTTTGAAACTCCAATAATGGTAGTAATGTTATTTACTACCAAAAGCATTTACCGAAACAAAACTCAGCAAGATTAACTTTGATTTCAATGTTGTTTTTGAATTAATATTTCCATTTTGTAACCTACATATTGCCTATTATCTTCCATTCTCAAATTGATTGATTTGATACGTTTTAAACCATATCACAACGTAGGTAATTTAAACTATAGGATCTTTAGAAAAGGTCTATGTAATTGTAAAGTTCAAATTGCATTTCAAGGAATTTATTTATACTAAACCCTTTTGAAGGTTTTACTATTGTCATGATGGTCGTTAGGGGCATGCCACCTTTATCTCCAAGGTGTAATAGTTGATTGAACATTATTTGATAATGTTTAATTTGTTACTAGGTTCAAACGAGATCAAATGAACCAATGTGATTATTTTATTTTAAGGATTATAATAAAATTTTCTCCCAAAAAAGATCGTAATTAAAAATAAAATAAAATTTACAACTTGTTTTGAAAAATACATACAATGATCCCAATATATCACATGTTTTGTGTTAATCATTGTTGAATAAATATGAATTTTTTGAAATTTGTAAATTTTGCAAGTTTTGTGTGTGTGTGTTTTTTTTAAAAATGATCAAAACTTCAAATCATACAAAAATAGGTTAATTATTTTAAGGATTAGTTTTCTATATCACAAACTACATCTCTTTTTCATATGTCATTCACTATGTGATAAAAGACTCTTGAAATTTTGAAGTTTTGGAATATATTTTGAATTTCTTAAAAAAATTAATTTCACATGGTTTAAGTAGTGATTTTTATTTTTTGAGTTTAGGTAGTAGGTTAATAGCATTTCATATTTTTAAATATCAAATTTTCTTTATTAAAAGAGTCTTTAGCCTAATCCTTTGCAAAATTATAACTATCTTCTACACTATTTGAAAATATTGCTATGCTTTTAATAGTTCCTCATCATTTGAGCATTAATGTTCAAATGGGCACACTCCCCTCCCCTACTTGTCAGAAAGGTCTTTCATTTCTCATGTGTTCTCGTGGGATTTTGAAATGAATAATGATGTTTGTCCAAAGTGCTTCAATTTCATGTTCTTCCTTGCTTGAGGTGTTAGGGTTATGTTTTGAGAAACTATGTTTAACACTACAAATTATTTGGGAATGCAAATGGTAGCTTTCAAGATATCAATGCGAATTTGATTTGAAATGTTTTTGGAGATTGTGAAAGGAACCTTGTGAACAATTATGGGAACAAATTGATGACATCAAAGGGAACATTTGGAAGATCAATAATCAACTTTGGTGTTTACCTATTTGAAAAGTTGAGACAATTATGAGATCATTTTGGGTATTCCTTTTGCGGTTTTACTAAGATTGAGGTCAAGTGCACAATGAGACATGATTATTGGGATCTAATAACTTGAATTATGCGATATGATATTTATGTGAATCATACATTAAACCATATGCCTAATTGATTCGATAAACATTCCAAGTTCTTAACCTTTAAATTTGGTAATGTTATTGATGATTATCAATATATCAAACCCTCTTATTTTGGAAACAAGCCAAAACAAATGTTCTTTAGACCTTTTAGTACTTACTACAACATCACTATAATAGAACAACATCCATGGACATAATGAATTATATAGAGACACATTATCTAGATGTATTGGATCTAATCAATTTTTTCATTAACATACATGGCATATACAAATATGACCATACTAATTTGGTTAAGATTTACAATTCATCACCATTTAATTATTGCCACATAATCAAGAGCATGTCCATATTTCAAATCAAAATATCGGGTTGGTTAACATATCTTCTACAAGCTAGTTGAACTAAACAAAATCTTCCAATGTTATGTATAAGTAGCAAATTAAAAATTAAAAATTAAAAATTAAAAATCAGGTCAAACAACAATTTTCTAGATATATAATTGATCTACTAAGTGGAAGAAAGATCATAATTGACACCCATACGTGCCCTTTAGAGGATACTAAAGTAAATCCTCCCTCGGGCTTTCCATCTATGCATGCATCTATTTATTTATGTAAATAATCGTAGATTCCAATTTGTAGTTTAATATGTACACTCCTACAATACCTACCATGTTATTATATTATTATTATTATTATTTTCCAAGGTAGGAAATACAGGAAAGTTACATGGATCTTTCCAAGACCCGCAAAATAAATGATTTTAATTGGGTTATAGGGTGCCATTAACTCCCTCTTGCGCTATTAGTTAATGACTCCCCCCAAGGACATGTGTATTATCAATGGCAAAAACTAGTTGCAAAAAGCATTATTGAACAGCTTACATTGCAAATCTGCATATATGTCCTAAACCCTAAACCCTTTACACCAACTAAAGATGCATGAGAAATAGCAAGTCCCACAATCGAAGGGCGAAATACTAGGCACCAACAAACTACCATAAATCATATACCTATCTCTCACTACTTGTTTTTTTTGAGTACCCATGTATCATGTATATCAAGTTTTCCCACTAGTTTTCAGCACTTTTTGCAATGAAAAATGACAAAGAAATTGACTTTTAGATTTTTATTTTTTTTGGGGGGGAACACCCATGAATCGTATATATCAAGTTTCCCACTAATTTCAAGACTCTTTGCAATGACAAATGACAATTTTTTTGACTTTGGGGATTTATTTATTTATTTAGTTATTTATTTTTTTGCATCCATGAGTTATATATAGCAAGTTTCCCACTAGTAAATTTCCAAGAATCTTTGAAATGACAAATTATTTTTGACTTGGAATAGATTTATTTTTTTTTTTTTTTTGAATTTTTTTTCAAAGGCACCCATGAGCTTTCTTTGCACTAAATCTAAGTAAAATCTATTGCTTTCCGATCAATAATTCTTTCTTTCTGAGTGACTGGTGGCAAGACTTATTCACTCACTCAAACACACTTGCTTTGCTGGTGTTGGAAATTGTCAGAAGATCATCATCATCATCATCATCAGCATGATGCACTCCATTGATTTCTCTGGATCTCACTCCATGAGAGCAAATTTACATGACGCATTCCTCCTCCTCATTTGTGGGCTTTTGCATGCTTTCTTTGAGGACCCAATCTGATCAATAAAGGCTTTGTGGACTAATAGTAATTGTGTTGCCTTGTTTCATGATTGGTAAATTGATGACTCATGATGATGTCTTCTTGAGCTTACAAAGCTCCTTTGCAGTCCTGATGATGGTTTGGTCAAAGTTAAGATTTCATATTTTAGGGGAACTCCTTAATAATAAAACCCCCTAAATGCCTGTCACTTTTTGGAGGTCAATTCATAGTACAATTGGTCAGATTGTGAAAATTTTAAAAACACCCCCATTGGATGCATCAGAACAGAAACATCCAACCAATCAAAGGTGGATTAGCCATAATAAGTGCTGCCCACTTGCCCTCTCCCTAAATATTTGACTCCTGATGGTATTGTCCTTCACCCACCCTTGCTTTTTAGGCATCACTTTTTACCTAGTAAACCTTTTATATTCATGGCTACACACTGAAAACCAACTATAGAAATCTGGTATTTTTTCATATTTTAGTTTCTCACTTTTGGCAATTGAAACCGTCCAAAAAAAAACACTTCATTTTTGAAATATATATTTTTTGGTTTTTTGGTTTTTTGCCGATATTTCGCCAGTAAAAAAAAACAACTAAGGTCTAGCACCCACGAGTGCACAATGGATGATTATGTATGGATACAAAATACTTTTTCATTCCATTTGTATCTATGTAATAACAATCCACATGTGTCTAGTATGTATCCACCTACCTAGTGCCGCCAAGTGCATTACCAACTTACCTACCTACCTACCTACCTATCTAGACGGTAGTAACTAGTAACCACTTACATTCCCAAGCTTCTAACCTCTGGTACCTACCCACTTACAAATGTAGCTAACTAGGTATTGTGAGGTGGAAATAGGAAGGTTCACAATTCACAACAATAGGGTTACCCAGGTGGGTCCTTGGGTAACTCAATTGTGGTCTAGTTAGTGTAAAGACTAGTACACACTGCCAAGCTTCCAAGTTCCAAGGGAACTAGTGAACTTCATCAGAGATTTGGGAGCATCTAAGGATTTTAGAAACTTTGTTATTAGTATTAAAAGGTTCATATTTAGGTCAGGGGCCAGACATTTTAGTCAGTACCTAGTGGGGATGTGTGCAAGATATATTAATTAGGACCAAAAACCTGGTTTTACTCAACATAATCAACCTGGCTAAGTACATCATATTAAGTACACCACATTAACTTAAGTACACCATATTAAGTACATCACACTAAGTACCCCATGTTATGTACAACCACACTCAAGTTACCCAATGTTTTATGTTCACCACATTAAGTACTACATACACTTAATGTACACCATATTAAGTGATATTACGTGTGCCCAAAAAGCTATAAAGTGGAAGTTTAACCTAGTTTACCTTATCATCTACAAGAAGTTACAACTTACTAAACCCTGAACCCTAAACCCACATAGCAAGCAAGAAAGTAAATGAAGTGTCCAAAAATGACACTATTTGGATATGATGTGTCATAATTAGGGTTTTCCAAACCATAAGTTCAAAGGTCTCAAATAACTCTGAAATCAGTGTTGGTTATCTATCTATCTATATATATATATATATATTCTTGCTTGCTTGCTTTCTTTCTTCTTTCAATTTGGTGATGTAGGTAATTTGGCAATCATCCATAAGATGGTTTAGCAAGATTTGGCTATACAAAATATGAGAATAACAAAAATTTAAGAATTTTTTTTATATATTTGTGGCTACCTATAGGAACTTATATAGAATCTAACAATTATTTTTTTGACATTTGGTGACTAAAAATCCAAAAACACTCATTTTCACCATTTTGGGACAAAAAAAATGCCAAAGACAAAAAAAACAAAAAGATTGCATAAATAATGTGGGTCTTTTCTTATAAATATTTGAATAGAGAGTTCCAACTTGCAATCGATTTTTTTTCTATAAATTTTTTTATTAATAATTTAGAAAATTATAAACCCCAAAAATAGTAAAATTAATTGAATTTACACAAGAAAGAAAATTCCAAAATTTCCCCAATTTCTTTGTTGAAAACTAAGAAAATTTCACCTGCAATAAAAAACACTACTTGCAATGCATTGTTGTTACCAAACTCACCATGAGATCTTTCTCCAAGTAGTTTATAGAAGAAAGTAATGCAAAAAACTCATTTATATATTTTTAAAAATTCGTCTAACAATGTCAAATTGTGAATTTCCTTTCTTCCATAACCATTCACTTTTTTTAGGAATAGAAGTGATCGTCAAGTTTTTGAATCACACATTTTAAAAATATCTTGCAATGTTTCCCATTTTACACCCCAAGCAAAAGACATTTAGAAATGCTCAACATGTGATAAATAACAAGTAACATCTCTAACTCAATTTGGGAACATGGTTCCCAAAAAGATGTGATGTTCAATGGGTGTCAACCATGGTCCACCTAAGTTGAGGGTCACATGCATGCCATTACATTGCCTACATTAATCCCATTCATCATGCATGGGCTTGATCCAACAAAATTTCCAATAAAACAATAATCCAATTGCATGGGTAGGTGTTTTGAAAAATCGAATTGCAAAACACATAAATGAAGAGTTAGACAATATAATACTATCTCATAAATTTCATATAAAATAACTTTTGAACAAATTCATGGTAGAGAGTTACAATAAATATTCACATCCTTTATTCTTCTTTTTTCCAATAATGAATTGTAGTGGAATTCAACTTTCATATATGCATCTAACATCTAAACTAGAATGGTATGAGTGATTGAAACATTGAGTGTTTTGCTTGTGAAGTTGAAGGTCTAACTATGTTAGTTGTATGTCATTGTGTCATCCATGTGATGCTTATGCATGATTCATGTGCTAGTCCATAAATTGGGTGCAATGTATATGTATCTTGTGTTTTGTATGAACAACATTTCATTTGTTGATTCTACCAACAAGGAAAGAATTTGCATATGTTCATGATTTGGGATACAAATTTTAGTTTGAATTAGAAATTAATTTTTGTTAATAGTTGGAGACCTAGGTAGTTGCAAATTAACATGTTCTTGATGTGCACCATTTTGTTGTTGATGTAATGCATTTGTCAAGTATGTTCTTATATGTTTTGCACTATACCATCACCTTGAAATTATTTTCCACATGTTTATTATGGGATATGGTTTGCATGGAAGTTGGGAAAAAGTGAACCAACATGAAATCTACATTGCAATTAATGGTGTCCACAAGGAAATAATAGGTGAAATCCTATTCACCCCCATTTTTGCATATTTAGCACCCGTTCTAAAATGTTCAAAATTGCTTTAGTGATGATCTACTAACACACAATTCTAAATCCATGTCAAAAGATGAAACTTTTTCAAGGGTCCAATCATCTTGATAAGAGCCACTTCAAGTGTAATTGATAATTTTTACATAGTTATAAGTCTCAAAAACTAAATTAATGTTGATAATGTGTGTTGTATTATTATGTAATAATATTTTTAATATATTAATATAGTATTTGGATAAATTTGAAAATAATCCAATAAATTATAAAACACCTTTCAACACTTTTAAAAGCTTGTAATAGTGCTTGGTAAACATGAACTTTTTTTAATCCAATTTTTTTTCATGATGGTTGTTAATTTTTGGTTGTTTTTTGGATCATGGATTTCAAAATTGGTCTTTTCAAATGAAAAAATAATGGAAAATGCATTAAATATCATTAATTTCAAAATTGGAGATTTCTTTGCCAAACTTCAAAATAATAATGGGCTTTAGGTCACTAATTATACAAAATCAATACTGGCACCTTATTCTATAAACCATTTTCGAATGAATATATCAAAATTATGAAAGAAAATATTTGAAACTTGGATTTAAACATTCAAGCATTTGTAATGGAACCAAATGTATTATATATCAAAGAGGTTTGGGTGTTCTAGTTGATGAAGAAACCCCAATAAAGAAAAAAAGAATATTTAACAAAAACTCACAACATCATCAATCCTTATTGGGATGCAAACATGATCAAAAGAACCAAAGACACCAAGGGCTTGGAATGTTTTCTAAGATTGAGCTCAATCACATTTAACACATTTCACTATGAAAGCTTTAGTTTTTTTCATTCATTTTTTTTCATTCTTATTGATTTGTATTCATCAATGAGTTTCAATTGGATGAAATTCAATGTGCATACACAAATAATATTTTTTACACAAAATGAATTGATTTTCAAAGAAAAGTACACATCCCAAGATTGTATATTGCTAGATTAAACTTCACATTATTTAGAAAATGTTGATCATGTAAAATTATTTTTAATTATTCCAACTCTAGGAATTGAAGCTAATGTATGCATTTCTCACAACAATATGTTGGGAATCAATGAATTTTTTATAAAAAATTGTATCCTTCATAAAGTTTATCCATGCTTTCCACCACATAAAAATCAACAACTTTTGATAAATACATATAATCAAATTTGAATCTAGGGGACCAAAAGCATGCTTGAACCAAATTATGTTAATATGTATATTACATTAAAAATTTTACCTATCTCATTCCTTTTTTTTATTTAATCATTAACATGAATATGCTCTTCAATTTTGAAAATAAATGGTGCACATTTGATAAGCAAAAAGAATGTTTGAAATTAAAAAGTAATGTCCACTCCAATATCTTGATTCCTTTAAATGTTGCAAAGAGAACATTTGACACATCATGGATTTGCATGAATTTTTTTTCATTGAAACTTTACAAGTAATGGAATCAATTCCACAAAAATAAATTGACATTGCAAATTATTATGTTCTTATTATGTTACTTCAAAAATACAAAAGTACAAAAACAAAATAGTGTCCACCCCTCTTGAGTGATTCTTTTAATCATGTTTGCGCTTTGATGAACTTTGTATATGTAAACTAAAAGCTACAAATCTTTAATATTGTGGACCCCACTATGTTAAATATTACATAGTAATCATTTATCTTGGTTTTGGACAAATTTGTTATTATAAAATAATACTTGCTTCAATTTGCAACATAACGCAAGTCCATATAAAAGCATTTAAGTATTTCAAAATATCCATTTCCAACAAACAACAAATCCAATACAAGTTGTACTTCACTTGTAAAAATCACTTCAAACCATTTAAGAAGACAATAATAGTTCATAAGCAACATATGTTAAAGTTGCACTCATAAATGTAACAAAATGACCTCAAACATTTGTGTGTGTTTATTTCCATGTTGATAATGAAATAAATGAATACGATAAGATAATTGTGATTGTAATGACATAACCAACTTATAATGATGAAGATGTAAAAGAATATTTGAATTTGTTCTGAAGTTTTTTGAAAAGGCCACACAACATAAATGGATTTCAATGTTGTATTTAACTACATTCCTACATCAAAATTACTAGTGTAGCTTGAGCTATTGGCCCAAGTGTGAACTAGGTATCCAATTAAAATTTCCTTTCAAAATCTTTTTTTTTTTTTTTCAAAATTCAATATCTTTTGCACTTTAGGTCTAGAAATCTTCAAACCACTTTCATTAAATCCTATTTGCTAAGGGGCTTTTTTTAACAATACCAAGAGCAAACCCAAATTTCCCTAATAAGCTTTTGGTTTTGATTAAACTAATTTTCAATGAAAAAATTGTTCAATATTGAATAACTTCTCCACTATATATCAAAACAATATGGAACCAACATGGTGTATCCTTGCTCATCAAGGGCTTCCCAATGGTATACCAAAAAAGTGCATCAATAGGCATCTTGGTTTGAAAGATTTCAATTTGACAAACAAAACAAACAAACAACGTTCATTCATAGATAGATTGTTGAAAATTGCAATATATGCACTATTGCGATGCATAATAGTGCATATATCAATTGTTGATGAAGGGAAATAAAGATGAGTTAGTTATGAGAAGGGTTTGAAACTTGTTTTCAAATCTATCTATGAAGCAAGGTAGTTTGTTTTGTTTTATTTTGTTTGTCATGTTGAGATCTCCCAAACCACATCGCTTCATGCTACGCTCTTGGTATCTTTGGAAAGCTCTTAGTGAGTGAGTAGGTGTGCATCAACTTGGTTTGAGACTCTTTGAAGTTACGGTGAGGAAGAAGCTATTGATCATTGAACCATTTGCTCAATGAAATAGAATCAAAACTGAAAAAACTGTATTGGAATTTAAGGGTGCATTCTTGGTGTTGTTGGAAAGCCCTCAATGAGTCAGATTTAATAGAGTTTTATTTTTCATGATTTTCAGAGCTTAGCTGTGGAATATATTGATTTTTTGAGTGGATTTTGTTGCTGGAAAATTCAAACAAATTGCAAAAAAAAAATTTGGGTTTGGAAGGAAAAATCAGTTGAGCCCTCCTCAATGTGTTCACACTTGAGCCAACGGCAAACAGACCACACCAATGTTGTTGTTAAAAAAGGGAGTGAACATGTGTAAACATGAACCAAAATAATCTTTGAGGAAAGCCCAATACTTAATAATAAATCTATGAAATTCAGGCTACTAGGGCCCAATTACTTACTTACTTCATAATGTTGTTGAAGTGGTGGCAATTATTGAAAAGGTTGTTTTGGAGTCAACTATTGAGTTTTAGGGTTTCCCTTGGTGCATATACATAGTTAAGGTGTGATTGTTGACTTGGGAAATACACAAAGCAAAAGTTGTTATGACCAAGTTATCAAAACACACACACACACACACCAATACAATAATACCATGTCTTTGGATTTGTGAATTTTTGATGTGTGTAATTGAGACACAATTTTAATTTGAGATAATATAATTTGCTTAACATATTATTTAGGATTGTGGTAAACATATAATAAAAATGCAACCAAATATTAGTTCATCAACTCATGACGTTATTTTAAAAAAGAAAAAAGGTGGGTGATGAAAAGTCGATCACTATGGATGGTTTTAAATGGTGCGTGCTTGTGAAACATTCTTCATGTTGTGCTTTATCAAAATTTTGAGTTTAAATTTGTGATTTTGTGATATGAAAAAAGCCACCCATCCAAAAAAAAAAACTACTTGTAACCTTAAAGTGCTTAGGTTCAAAAGTTCTCATGTGATGTGATTTTCTAGCTTTAGGTCACACACATCATGAAAAACTTTCTTAAAAGTTAACCACACATTAACCCATTGGGATGTGTTTCGACTTCATTCATTCATGAAAGTGGTTTGTTTTTATAATGGTGGTACGTTGATAATTTTTCCTCCCACAAATGTACAAGACACTTGTCTACTTCCCCTAATAATGTAAAATAACACAATTACCCAATTAAGGTCAAGCAACTAAAATAAATTGTTTTCAAAATTATTTATATTCATTTGGTTAACACTAAACATCGTCAAGACTTTTTACTTGAGATAATTTGGGCTTCATCTACCCATGGTGATGCAAACCCTAGAGGTGTTAATCCACTCCAAACCTTTTTTTTTACATAAAATTAGTTCCAATTCATGTGACTACTAGATTTTTGCTTAATTTTAACTAGCATGAGTTAGTTTGAACTCAATATGTATTGATACTTCTTTTTGGAAGGTGGGGACCTACCTACCTACCTACCTTGGGTGTAACACAAAGAGTCGTGGTTGGTTTAAGCATTGTATCCATGACAAGCAAACCAAACACAAAAGGTTAAAAAGTCATCCATAGTAATATAATGGGCAAAAACATAGTGATGAATTCTTTGTAAGTTTGTTTGGGTGGAAAAGAATAGCCAACAAACTATTGTTGTTGCTATTATAGAAAGGTATTGTTGGCACTAAAAAAAAGAAAAATTGGAGTACATGAATGAATCACTCTATATTCTTTATGCATCATCATCACTAATAGTCGATCATCGCAACGATCTCTTTCTTTTGGTATTTCATGACAAAGCATGAGCTTACTCCCCTCGTACTCCAAACAAAAAGTTACAACAACCTAGCCATAGTTGCTCTATTTTACCTTTGACATGGAGTAGATTGATGCACACCTTGTATGTGTGGGTGGGCTTGTATCATTGTCGATCACTTCCTCGTGTGCTCGTGTGCAAGTTAATTTTTTACCCTCAACCAACCTTACGTCAATCAAAGTTAATCAAATCTCTTTACTAACCCTTTTGGTTAATTTTTTACCCTCAACCAACCTTAGGTCAATCAAAGTTAATCAAATCTCTCTACAAGCCCTTTTGGAGAGCACTAATTTTTTCACATGTCCAAAAACTCAATTTCAAAGTTAATTCAAAACTTGAATTTCATCCAAATTATAATTTACAAACGTATTATACTCTTCCCCCCCCAAAAGGAGCCGCTCTCACGATTGAGTAGACCCTTGAAGCCATTCACCGAGATGTATAGCTATTTGGGTCGACCACCACAAACCTAGACGAAAAAAACCGAGCACACAACCATGGGCCGAGTCAAGCTATGGTGTGAAAAAAGAAAAAGGTGGTTTTGTCAACCTAATTATTTTTTTGCTTTAGGGGCCCTACAAAAGCCATTTCTACAAAAGCAAGTTTTGCAAAAAAAGATCCCATTAAAAAAAATGGGAACCCCCCCAACCCTCCCCCCTTTAGAAAAGGCCCAGGTCTTTTCCCTTTGATGCGGGCGGTGCCGAGTCTTTTCCGAGGACAACGTGAGCCCCGCATCACATTCTATGCAAAAGAAAGAATTCCATACGGTACGAGATCTACTCAAAAATGTTTCTCTAAGACGCATGAGAGAATGTAAGGGAATGCCCCTTTTTTCGATCCGGAAAATCTTTGTTTGATACTACTACTAAGATGTCCCACTCGGCACACGGAAATCCGCAATATTCAGGTGATAAGTTATAACCCAACATATATATATTTTTTAAAAAAGTAATGATCGGATGCAATTTGTGCACCTTTTAGTAGGGCGACGACATTGAAAAAAACCTCGGTGTTTAGGGCAACATTGAAAAAAAAAAAAACTTGGTGTTTAGGTCAACATTGAAAGAAAAAAAAAACTTGGTGTCAAGGGCAACATTGAAAAAAAAAAACTTGGTGTTTAGGGCAACATTGAAAAAAAAAACTTGGTGTTTAGGGCATCATTGAAAAAAACTCGAGGTTTAGAGTGACATTGAAAAAACTCGAGAGTTTAGGGCAACGACGAAATAACTTGGCTTTCGGGCAAAACATTGAAAAAAAATTTGCAATTATTTTATGTTACGAACTACTACTTCATCATTCTCGGAGTTGACTCTACTACGGTCAGTCCATATAACTTTGGTCAGAAACATCATGGGTTTTTGACAGGTGCATAATTGTTTTTTAAAAAACAATTTTTTGACTTTCGATTCCGAGATTGTCGCTCGGTTGTGCCCTATCCGCCCCCTTCCCCCCGCCCCCCATTTGGTTAGAAAACATCACACTTGATATTACATGACAAAGCTTGCTTTGTCGGATTTTCGGGAAATTGTGTTGGGCTGCCGTTTGAAATCTTAGGGCAATGATGATGGTACCAGCAACCATGTGTTGTTATTCTGACCTTCGCAATTGGTAATTTTGCCCCTGACATGTACCGTAATTTAGAACATGGTGTGCCGCCCCGGTTAAGCTCTCCAGTAACTTCTAGTTGGGGGGGGGGGAGGGGGGGGGAATAATATAAAAAATATTAGAAGGCGAAAAAGAATAGAAAAACACCTTCCAAGTGGGTTGCTTGTTATCTCGGAGTTTAGGGTTTAGGGTTTAATCTCTTAAGCTTGAAAAATAACCTAAAATTGGTTTTCAATGGTTGGGGGCGGGGTGATGGTGGTAGTCATCGTGGTGGTGGTTGCGATGAAATAAATGTCTAGACACTTCCTTACTTCCATCTACTCAAAAGAACTCACTACTAAGTGGGGTTGTAAGCATCGCATACTTTGTTGACAAGACTTTGCAACCTTCTTTTTCCAATAATTGAGTGAGAGCTTTTTCTTGGTTCCGCTGAATTCTCGTGTTTGTGCAAAATTGTCATCCATGTTGGACCCTTTCCTCCATCTTCAAAGACGAGCTATTAGCACTCACTACTTAAATCTATTCACCCAAATGGTTGCACCCTTTCATCCATCTTCAAAGACTAGCTATTAGCACTCACTACTTCAATTTATTCACCCAAATAAACCTTTCATCCACCTTCAAAGACTAGCTATTATGACCCACTACTTAAATCTATTCACCCAACCAAATGGTTGGACCCATTTCATCCACCTTCAAAGACTAGCTATTATGATCCACTACTTAAATCTATTCACCCAACCAAATGGTTGGACCCCTTTCATCCATCTTCAAAGACTAGCTATTGTCACTCACTAATTTAGCGTATTCACCCAAATAGTTGGACCCTTTCATCCATCTTCAAAGACTAGCTATTATCTATCACTCACTATTTAAATCTAATCACCCAAATGGGCCGACTATTTGACTTGCAAGTTTTGAGAGCACTTTGTGCGACCTTTCCAATAATTGGAGAGCTTTTTCTTCTTCTAGCTAGATTCACACACTCTTGAAACTCTCATCCATGTTGGACTACTAGCTCTTTATTTATCTATCACTACTAAATTTTTTAGTTTAAATCGGTGGACTATTGGGCTCAATTTTTTGGGACCATTTGGTGAGCTTTTTTCCAAATTATAATGGGCTAAAAAGCCTCTTTGTTCATGTTCTTTTAAAACTCTCATCCATGATGGACACTTTCATCCATATTGGATGGGTAGCTAGGTACGTATATTAATAATTTATCACTACTACTTAAAACAACTTCTTTCACCCAAATGGGCTAACTATTGACTTGCAAGTTTTTTGCGAGCATTCAACAAATTACATCCAAGGCATCCGAGCTCATGTCCCCAATCCTATTATTAGACTTGCTTCAAGGCTTGATGACAATCTCCATTCCGGGGGGATTTAACAACCTCTCAGCCCTTGAAATCTACAAAATTTCCTAATTCTCGGAAGCCCTTGTTTCATGTACGAGATGGGTCTGGTGCTCGGTTAGTGTCATCTAGAACCCTACATCTTACTATATTCCTATAATCTCTGAAAAATATAGATTTTTGGTGCATGTTTGGTGTCCAAAGCATTACATCTACTAAACTATATAGTTCTAGAATCTCAGAAAAAAAAGTGTAGATTTTGGTGGTTATTGGCGTCAGAAGTGTCACATCTACCTCTATTTCTAGAATCTCCAAAAACTGTAGATTTATCACGAAGTAGAGTGGGCAAGGGCAAATTTGTTTTCTTTACGGATTTCGCATGGCCCAAAATCTTCCTAGAATCTACGACAGGTGTAGATTTGGGGCGGCGTGTGTGTGCTCCTGTTCCTTTGAGCTCTTGTCACGACAGCTGCTGCTGCTGCTGCTCTTGTTCTTGTTCTCTCGCTGTGGCCCACCATCGCTCTCCCCTCCCCCGCCTTCGCCGCCTTCCCCTCCTTTCTCTCTGCCTCCCCATTTCTCTTTTCTTCTGTTCATTGTTGTTGCCAGCTGAATCCTGTGCAAACTCTTTCTCCCAATTTGGCTTTGAGCTTGCTTTCACCAAGTTCTCTGCTCTTTCTTCTTCTTCGTCGATGTAGTTAGTTCTTCTTGTTGTCTGTGTTCTCAGCTGTTGCTGTTGTTGCTGTGATTGAGCTCTTTGCTTTGCGTGTTCTCTCTCTCTCTCTCTCTAGTAAGCTCTAGTCTTGTCGGCCGTGTGGTCCGTCATCCTTTTTGGATAAGACTTTGTTGTACCGCTCTCATAGCTCCCCTTGGAAGTTTGGCTTTTCTTTGCTTCCTTGCTCGCGTCTCCTTTCACCAGGAGATTTGAGAACCGTCTCTGCAGCCTCGACTCCAGCTTCCCTGCACGATTGTTGCAGGTTCTAGCTTCCAGCTATTTGCTTGCTTGTTTGTTTGTTTTCCGTTTGGTTGGTTTGTGTGTTTGGTTGTCTTCAAACTCTCGTGTGTGTGTGTGTGTTTCTCTCTCTCTCTCACTCTGTGTGTGTTTCTCTGTGTTTCCTCAGCAGCTTCTCGTACGATGTGACACATGAGCTGGGTGTGGACATCACCATTCTCATCTTTTGCAGTGACGACATCTGCTCCTTTATTAACAATCTCTTGAACAATGTCAGCATATCCGCATGAAACCACTCAGCTTGTGAATTCTTAAGTGTGTCTCAGCTGGGCGATGATGGGGAGTCTGCAGCTTTTCTAGCTACCAGTGCATATTCTTCTGTTGCTCATTGTTGTGTGTGTATGTGCATGGAAGAAGAAGTAGCTGGGAACACGAAACTTGCACACTATTAGCAAACAAAATCCTGTTTGGTGAAGATATCTATTCTGTTTCAGCTTCAAGTCCCCGGCTTGTCTTGAGGCTGTACCTCAGTCGGGAATGCGGTGGATGTCATTTATAGCTCGCTCGGTGGAGGCTATGGAATTGTCTCAAGACGCGGCGGAGGAAGAGCTCTGAAACCAACCTATTTGGCAAACAGCCATGGCCCTTCCTTCAACGATGCTGGATAGATGCTGAAAATTCTAGAGTTCAGGAGCTTGGGTTTCTTTGAGAAAAGTCGTTTGAGATTGTCACGCCGGGGACGGGGCGCATCAGCAGAAGAAGAACAAGAACAAGAACAAGAAGAAATTGCTGCGTTTAGAATACAAAGGAGAGGGAGGAGTTGGCGAAGTCTGTTCCAAGCATTTGTCCAAGCATTTTGCAGCAAGGATTCAAAGTCCTCCAATTAAGGAAGGAAGGAGGGGTGAGAGGAGGAGGAGGATCATCACGCTCAAAATAGCGCTTGAAGGTTTTCTTTGGGAGGCAGCAGGCAAAATCCACACAGCAGCAATCCATCATCCTCCACAATAATGGAGAAAGAGAAAGAGAGTTCACGCCTAAGTTGGCCATGGAAGAAAAAATCCAGCAACAAAGCTGCAGCAGCAGCAGTAACAAGTTTAGCTTCTGCAGGTGGAGTAGGAGGAGCTTCACCCAATTTGGCATCACTTTTCCAAGACAACAATCAACAGGTTCAAACCCCCCCATTTGCCCCCCCCGCCCCCTCTCTCTCTGTCTCTCTGTGCTGCTCTTGTGCTGTCTCAAACAAGTTCAGCTATGGTGTCGCAGTGGGTCATTGCAATACCCCAGCTTTGCAAACCTGGAGCTAGAACAGTGACAATCCTCATCCAGAACATGTTAGGACCGTCCTAGGAGTAATACCTCAAATTTGCACTTTGCATGGAAATCCATCCTGGGAGCATGGTAGACAGGGACCTTGCAGCAATACACAGTTTTGCAGTTTGCATGGAAATAGTCAGAGAATGGCAGGTTTGCAGCAATACCCAGCTTTGCAGTTTGCATGGAAATCATCCTTGGAGCAAGCACTGTGAGACCTGCATCTCTTCTTGCAGCTGTCGGTCATGAATGTGGTTGCCATTCCAGTTTGAATTCTCTGCAATGCCCTGGTCACCCTGGTGGGTTCATCTTGGTGGGGTTTCATGTCATCAGAACTTCTACCAAGGTTCTGTCTGTTGGGGATAATGAATTCCAAGCTTTTCCACAATTTCGGTATAATTCTGTTGTTGTTGTAACCAGAATCCAGCAACTCTTTCTCAGCTCCAATGAAGACTGCAGCACACCTTATGATACCCTTTTTCTTTTTTTCTTGGTGCTGTTCGCTGCATTCAATGTATGTGATGAGCACCACAGGATTTCACTGTGGACAGAGATCTTTCTTTCCCCTGAATTGATTTTTCTCAACAGGCGTGTGTGTGTGTGCGTGTGGCATTGGGGTGTTGTTGGTGGAGGCAGAGATGGGATTTGCGTCACCCCAGTGAGTTGGTGCAACTCTCACCTCACAAGGTGGTAGCCATATCTCAGAATCTCATGTGGACAGGATGGTTGGAGAGTTTCTCAGGATGTCCATCCTTGTGTTCAAGAACTTAGGAACTAAGTTTTCTGTTTTGTAACTGATTGTTTGTTTGTTGAAGAAGAATTCTCTCTCATTGTGCACTCTTCTTGTTGGATTGTCAAGTGAAGAATGGAATGGAATCAAAATTTTGATAACCAAATGAGAAGAAGTTGAATTTCAGAGTATAATAGCTTCAATTCAAGAGGAGATTTTCTTTGTTGCAAAGGTTTTTTTGAGAGGAAAACTCATGCACAAGTAGTAGGCAAAAATCATATTCCAGTAAATTGTTCCCAGCTTCTTCTGATGTGTTCTTTCTTTCAACTCCTCCTTTTGTGGGTGTCACAGGAGACCTCTGTGAAGAAGTTGAAAAACCATACCCGTCCTGCAGCAGCAGATGAGGCGACAAGGCTGCAGCAATCAGAGGAGAAGATAAAATACATCAGCGAGCAGCTTGCAAATGCGCTTGCAGATATCACTGCAAAGGACAACCTTGTCAAGCAGCATGCCAAAGTTGCAGAAGAAGCTGTCAGTGGTACACATATGAAAAATCAATAAAACCTACCTTCAGTTGCAGCAAAATGCATGCGTTTTGGAAAATACCCATTTTGGGAAAAATTGAATTTGTTTCAGGGAATGCAAAAGGCTTCAAAAGGGGATTCATGATGAGGAGGAGGCTTCACATTGTGAGCCTAATCATATGTACTAAGCTCTGTCATTTCAGGTTGGGAGAAAGCAGAATTGGAAGCAATGGCTTTGAAGCAGCAATTAGATACAGCATTACATCAAAAACTAGCGATGGAGGATCGTGCAGCACACCTTGATGGAGCATTGAAAGAATGCATGAAACAACTCCGACTTGTGCGTGAGGAGCATGAGCAACTCATGCACGACACATTGGTCAAAAAGACATGGGAGTATGACAAGCTGCGAGTTGAGATGGAAACCAAGTTGGCTGAAGCTTCGCATCTGTTAAGCCAGACCCGCACTGAGCTTTTGGAATCCAGAGCTGAGGGAAAGGCAGTCTCTCATGCACTGCAGGTACAAAACAAACACACATGTCTGATGCAACTGCATTCAATCACCAGATTCACTTCCACATTCATTCCACATATGCCCCACATTCAACTGCCCATTTCGTAACAAAGTTGTAGTCTTTGAGAGTATGATCAATAGTTAAGTTTTTCTGATTTCTGAAGTCAAACCCCATGTGCACAGGAGCGCTCAAGGAGCCTTGCAGAACTAGGTGAAGCCAAAGGACGTGCTGAAGCAGATATCAAGGTTTTACAGGTCAGGCTCAGAATAGGATTTTTTCCACATATGTGCTTTGTTTTCATCTCTTGTTCCTCATGAGAAGTTGTGTTCCAAGGTTGAAGGTTTTTGCAATTGTCATGACTGGGGTTGCTTGCTTGATTGCTCTAGGTACGGCTAGAGGCAATGGAGAAGGAAAATGCAAACCTCAAATACGAAGCACGTGCTCTCAACAAAGAGCTTGCAATTAGAAATGAAGAACGAGAATACGAACGCAAAGCAGCTGAAATTGCAAGCAAACAGCACCTTGACAGTGTTAAGAAAATTGCCAAGCTTGAGGAGGAATGCAATCGCCTGCGTGTTCTCATGAGCAAAAAGCTTCCAGGTGACTCATGCCAACTAGCTACCTATCAATGGTTGTTGCATCCTGTTGTTGTCTTCTTTGTCAATGGCGGTTCTCTTCTTCAACTTTGATAGATTGTTTGTTAGTTTTTCTTTTCCCCCTTACTCTGACTCTGATGAATGATTGATTTCTGGATGTCGAGGATTTAGAACTGACTGACAGGTGAGCTCTTCTTGTTGTTGTTACCAATTCAGGTCCAGCAGCTCTACAGCGAATGCGGCATGAAGTTGAGAGATTGGGGAACAATGTTGATCATGCTGTAGAAAACAGAAGGAGACGGTCATTCGGTCGTGCTGCCAGCCATTTGGATCCAGGTGCAGTTGTGGGCATGACAATGATGCAAGAGAATAATGCACAGGCGATAATGGGTTACAATGGGGTGAGTGGCATTGCGGAGAGAATGGCAGCGATGGATGAAGAGATGAAAATGCTGAAGGAGGCACTAGCTTGTCGCAATCAGGAGCTGCAAAATGCACAAATTCGATGTGCACAGACTGCTAATCGTCTGTCAGTAGTGCAAGAGGAACTTGATCGAGCCCTTGGAGGAGGAGGAGGAGGAGTCCAACAAAACCAATTGCAAGCAGCAGCACAACAAGATACTGCTGCCAAGGGGCATCTGATCAAAGGGAGTCATTGCTCTGTGGACAAGAGCAATGGGGAAGATGCGGCATCGGATGCTTGGACATCTGCACTTGTTGCTGAGCTCGGCCAATTCAAGAAGGAGAAGAAGTCCAAAGTGCACAACAACACTAGTAATGGCAACAATGATAAAGGCTCACCAGCAGCAGTGTCTCTCAGCTTAGAGCTTATGGATGACTTTGTAGAGATGGAGCGACTGACCAAAATGTCAGAGCCTGGCAGATCTGAAAACATGACGTATTCTGACACTGCATCGTTTGATGGACCTCCTCAAGAAAGTCCAATGGTAACAGCTACCTCAGACTACCAAATCCAAGAGCTTGAAGGTGCATTGGCATCAACTCGTCAAGAATTGGATTTAGCCAACACCACAATCTGTGACCTCAATGTCAAGCTTACCACAACTGAGGAACAGCTCACAGCTCTCCAAGCCAGGAATTCTGCAAATGAGGACTTGTTGATCAAATTGCAGAATCAACTGAATCACTTGAATGAAATCCAGTTGGGTATGGAAAAAGCAGCTGGTAATCGACCTCCAGTAGTATTTCCAGATCAAAAATCCAGGTTCTCGATCAAAGACATCCTCACCAGGAGGAAAGAGAGTGGACTCACTGCTGGGTCTAGATCAAAGACAAGCGAGTCATCTGAAGAATGCGATGATGGCACTGCAGAAGAGCATGCCACTGTCTCTGATGCAGAGTCTAAGGCAAGCCCATATCTCTTTTGTCGGGTACAACAATACAGAAGCAAACTTGAGTTGTTGAAAATTCAGGTTCACAGGCTTGAATTATTTTCTCTAATCTCTCTTTATGTAAATGGCATGGCTTTTTTTGCAGGCAAGCACAGTGCATTCAGAGCTGGCTGCATCCATTTCCAGAATTGTGCAAATTATAGAAGTGCTTGCACAAGCAACAGGAAGTGCACAACACACCTTGTTGGTTTCCACACAAATTGATGGCATGGGTGAAATCCGAACGGCAGATCTGCACGAAGACTCAAAGAACCCAATAGCAAAAAGCATGCAATGGAAAGATGTGGAGCTAGAAAATGCCATGCAGAGCCTTGTCATGGCAGGCAACAAGTTGTTGCAAGGCAAATCTAACATGGTTGATTTTCTCTCAGAGCTTGGGTCTATCTTGGAGAGAGTCACATTTCTTCTTAAGCCTGCCAGTAAAATTGCGAATCATCAATACACTGAATTTGGCAAGTCAGAACTCACAAAACATTCTGGGGCTGCCAGAATGAACTCAAGCGGACTGAAATATCCAGAATTGCCAAATGGAGAGATTGAGGCCGGGGGGGGAAGAAGTCATCTGAAAGAAGAGGACTTGCCAAGGACTCTGAATCAATCTATGGGAGCTGCTGCTGCTGGGGTGGAGCATCTCCAAACTGAGAAAGCTAACAATGAGGACCACTTGACTTCGGACAATGGTTCAAAGGAGGATGAACTACTAGAGGAAGAGTTGATGGTTCAGTCATCAGCAAATCCAGGACTGGTGTCAAGCAGCTTGCATATGGTGGCAAGTGGCGAGATGAACCATTTGCATGACAAGGTAGCAGCATTAGAAGTTCAATTACAGGATGAGCGGCAGCAACATCAGGTGGTCATTGCCAAGCTTGAAGAGCTCCAGCAGGACCAAATTCATTCGTGAGCTCAAATTCCTGATCTGTTTGTATGAGCACCAGGATGATTGATTGATTGATTACTTCTAGAATCTCTCAGTTTAAAGCAGTTTAAAATGGTCATATTCAAATCAGCTCTAAAATGATCAATCTTTGTTGCTGCAGGGGTGCTGGTAACAGTGACCATTCAGTAGGTTCCCATTCTAGTGCTGGGCACTGGGGGGGCAGTCACCTGATGTCACAAGACGAAGACGACAAGTCTAGAAAGGTATCATTTCTCTGGCACCCATTGAACACATACGAACAAAAGTTGGATTGTCACCCTATTGGGCTCAGCAAACTGCCCATTGCAGCAGCTCCTTGAGCTCCAACCAGATCAATTACTGTCTCCTTGTACGAAAAGAAAGAAGCAAAACCACCCACTCAAAGTATTGTGGTCTTTCTGTAGTTCTCTAGCTGTTTTCTAAGAGTCTTTCCTTCAACCATATTCTTCCAGTTCTAAGACTATATATATCTATTCAAATGCTTGAAACAGGAGAGAGAGGACAGGGAAATTGCCACAGCAGCCCTTGCGGAGTGTCAGAGAACAATACTGGCCCTAGGCAAGCAGTTGAAAATCACAGGAACAATTCTTCCTACAGACCAAAAAGTAACAGAGACATTGATTCACTCATCAACACTGGACACTGCGGTATCTATCCAGAAGCTGACAGAGAACATGGAGTTGCTTCGATGGCAGACAGAGGCGGAAGTGCTCCCCCCATGTGCCCTTGACATTGCCAATACACATAACCATTCTCCATCTGCACTGCAAGAACGAAGCTTCTTCCCCTGTGATATTATGTCACCTGCACATCACCCTGGTGGCAACCAGTTGAGCCCAATAGAACAAATACCTGGAAGACAGCAGAATGGACAACATAGTTCAACTTCTGATGACCAAAGCTTCAACAGCCAGAGATACCATGGTGAAAATGGTGTTACTCACAAATTCAGTAATGACTACTTGGATGGTGTGGGGGGCACAATGATGCTGCCACCACTCTCACCAGGCCGATCTGATTTCACTGGACATGGCTCCATGTCAGTGCCAGCATCACCAATGTCAGTGCCAGCATCACCAATGTCAGTACCAGCATCACCAGCCCAATCTCCAGCATCTTCTGTTCCTCGATCCATGAGGACCCGTGGCAACAACAATGGATCAAAAGCGTTCAATGAGGATTCAGTAGGCGATGAAACACCACCTCAGAAGCCACCACGAACTTCATCTATGTTCAGCAGATTCTATTCTAAGTCACCAACCAGAAGCAGTGGATCCTCTAGCTGATCAACCATGGACGATGGATGAGTATATTTCTCATCATCAGGAGCGCTTTCTTAACTCATCATTTAACTCATTTCTGGTTTGGGATGGTCGATGACAGTGCTGGAATTCAAGCTAGAGCAGCAAGCTGGAAAAAAACCCGCTGATTGATGCACAGGTTGATTTTCTCTAGGCTGGAAAAAAATTGTTGATCAATACACAGGTTGATTTCTTTTGGCTGGAAAAAAAATCGTCAATCAATGCACAGGTTGATTTCTTTTAGCTGGAAAAAACCATCAATTGGTAACTACCCTGATTGATGTCTTTGATCCACTCTACAGCAGAGTTGCCATTTGCTGACCATTAATCTTTTTGCTCAGGTATATATTCATTGGACACAAACTTATGCAAGTCAAAAAAGAAAAACACGGTGATCTTTGTGTAATTTGAGTAAATCTGTGTTGAAGTATCTCTATGTAGTGAGGACTTCCACAAATAGACATAGGTACCTGTTACCACACCCTGCCAAGCCCTTTCAATGTTGACAAATGAGCTGCTACTGCTGCATTTTTAGATGCACAAGAGTTTGCTTTCGATGGATAAAATTTGACTAACCAAATTGGTGGTGTTCATGGGCAAATTACAATTCGTAATTTTGACGAAGTACATTTTGCAGTGGCATCTGCACATTATTGTCATGCACCGTTTGCTGTACAGAAAAAAATTGCTTCAAGATTTTTTCAACTTTCATTGGTTATGGCTTTTGAGCTTTTTGCTTGTTCCTACTATCTGATTTTATGCAGTTGCTGGTTTTGTGCATCCATCATTTCAGCTCTCAAAAACTCTGCCCCACCAGATGCAGAATTTGCAGATCAATTCCTTGAGGGTTGTACATCCATCATTTTAGCTCTTAAAAAGTCTGCCCATCATGCTCAGAAATGTACAGATTGATTCCTTCTTGAACATTATGCATCCATACACATCAATCATTTTAGCTCTTATAAAGTTTGCCTACCAGACCCAAAAGGTGCAGGATTGAATCCTTACATGATTTGTGCTCAACTGCAACAGAGCTCTCTCTCTACTAGAGAGCTCACAATTGCTGCAATCTGTAGTTCTGTATTCTCTTCAAGACAACAAAGATACCTGGTTTTCAACAGTAGGATTTCCAACATAAATTTCAAACAGATTTTTGCTCTTACTTGCTTGATGATTGCACCAACAAGTTAGGCTCATTTGCATGTACAGATGGTGTAAATCATCATCACAAACTACCACATTTGTTCTCTAATACATTTAATTCTGATGCAACTCCAATTGGGAATGGAGTTCTTTCATGAAAAAGGCAAAGAAAGACCTTGTAGTTCTGATTGCCTACAATGTTTTAATACAAAGTGGTACCACAAGGTGATAGATAAAGAGTGTAACAATGAACACATCAAGATATATGAGATGGACATGTTAGAAAATACAAAACACATTAAATATATGAGATGAAAATGTTAGACAACACTAAACACATTAAATATATGAAATGAAAATGTTTGACGATACAAAAGCACAGTAAATATATGAAATGAACATGTTTGACAATACAAAAACACATATAATATATGAGAAGAAAATGTCAGCCAATACAAAAAAAACATCAAATATCTGAGATGAAAATGTTTGACAATACAAAAACACATCAGATTATATGAGATGAGAATGCTAGACAATACAAAATTGTGTCAAATATATGAGATGCAAATGTTAGGCAAAACATGGCAACACAATGGGGTAAATAGCATCTGGTTAGCATCATCCAGCTCCGTTGACAGGATATAATCCTTCATCTACAGAACATCTGTATCTGAAAATAAGCAAAAATATGTCTATTAATGAGAGACATGTATCACCTGTGAAATTATAGCTGTTATAATGTCACTATTTCCATATGACAAAGATTCACAGTTGCAGGCAACAGTTATTGTACATTGTGGAATTTGCAATCAATGATACTGGGAAAATGAGAGATTCCAAGTTGACACTAAATTGCAGAGTAATTATGTGGCAGTTCTCCTGCTCATATCTTGGTCATATCTACCAATCTAGCCTGTGTGTGAAGCCTAAGGCAACAATGTTCTATTGTCCAAGTTTCCTCTATCAAATGTTTAGTGACCATCAGTTTTGAAAACTACACCTAACCCAATTGAACAACATCAGGGTATTCAGCTGCATGTTCTACTTCCGAAGTACTGCAACTGTCTTCAAGAGGAAACTCCTCTGAGAACTGAAAGTTAAGCTGTGTATTGAGACATCACTTAAGAGACTTTCAACCCCATAGATAAATCCACAGGAACTGAAATAGCCCTTGATAAAGGAAAGTGATAAAAAAACACATGTTTAAGGACCCCAGACCATCTTGTGCAACTGATTTAAAACCACTTCAAAGACTCTCACCTAGCAGTTCGAATTTCAGGGTGTCAAGAACCCCTACCTGCATATGGAAGTTTGCTACTGTTGAAACCCATAACTCCATCTGCAGCTGCTGGATGCTCAAAGTGGGAAGGCCTTTTTGATTTAGTGCTCCTTGAGTGGCCCATGTAGTGGAGATTTTGTGACTGTTGGGTCCCTTGATTCACATCCCCATTAATCAGGCCATAGAAAACTGTGGACAGATCATTCCTTGAAGAGACAAGAGGAGGGAGCCCTGTAACATCTGTATCGGAAAATGATTGCTGTGACGATGATTCATGGTCCAGAGGCAACTCTTCCATGGTCTGGACACAAAGGCCACAAACATCCAAACTCACATCTCCTATCAAACATTTCTCCACCCATTAAGCTCAGTTCCTCAAGCCAACCAGGCCACATGAAGAAAATCCCTGCTTCTAAAAACATCTGAAGAATTATGCAGTACTGTTGCTGTATGAGTTATCTGACACAGTACTTATATGTCAAACCTCTCTTTGCTAAAAACTTCATCATTCCCATTAGTCTAGAAACCAGGCATATCAGACTTTCTTCACAGGATTGCTGCCTCCTGCAACTTAAATCATTCCTTCACCCAACTTGGTATTGTTGTCAGGTGATCAGCACAGGGTTGTGCTAGACTTCTGGAAGCTAAGTTTAGAAGCTTTCCAGAAGTCCATATGAAGAGATTAATGATTTCTTCAAAGACTGTACACAGGTAAGATGAGAAGGGGAGGAAATGCAAATTGCTCCAAATAAACGATGTGACCAAAAAGGGATCTCTGGATACCAAAGATCTTCATAAATGGCTTAACTAGAGAGTCCACTCTAGATTACACATTAAACTAGGCCGTTTCTACAGAAAATCTACAGAAGCCCCAGCTGCAGATCAAAAAAATGTGGTGTCCAATTCCTGCACAGACAGTTAAAGGTCCCTCAGCTGCAGGCTTCAGTTCCATCTCACATGCAAGCTATGCACTTCAAGTAGAGAGCATTCTTACATATGTGCTATATATCCCAACTCTTTTCATGAACCCACAAAGTTGCCACTCTCCTGACTGTTTCTCATGTACAATCACCTAGATCAACAAGCCCCTTATTGGTTCAAGGAACATAGTTTGGGTGTAGCTATCTGGAAGTCCAGCATCTCCCAATTAGGGCTTCTAAAGGTTTTGTAGCCATATTGGCCAAGTGTCCAACAGAAGCCAGAAAGAAGAAACTAAAAAATGATGAAGACAAAGAAAAAAATGGATGTTGCAATGTTCTACATACCCAGGCAGCTTGCTGCAGCACACGCAAAATTTCTTTGCAACGCTTTCGCTTCACTGCAACTTCTTCCTTTTCTTGGAGCATCTCCTCAAACAAGCTCTCCCTGAAAATGTGCCAACCAAATAAATTAGTTACTTATCTCAGACCTCTATGTATCTTGATTTCAAAGCTTCAAGAACACAGTCAAGCAAAGCATGAACTGGGTCACAGCTATATGATCTAGCATGATAATGAGCTTAGTTCAAAACAGCCTACTGCCTGAGAACAAAAGAAGCTGGTCTGAAGTATCTAGTCCCCACCAGAGGTAATTATACCTGTACAGCTTTCTGATAAAAACACTGTGGAGTTCCCGCTTCACATGGTTAACCTACCCATGCACAATTCTTCCAACTTCAGCCACTAAAAAACAATGACAAAATGAGCATGAGTGATAACATCTCATTCATTACTGCTAAGTAAACATCCCCTGCTGCATGTGTTGACTTCTCAGCAATTTGGCTAATTCCAGCAGCCTTTGGTGATGCATCAGCAGCAACATGGCTATAACACACTGATACAAATCAGACTTCCCCAACATAATCAAACATTCCACTGTAATAATGCTGCTTGATGCTAAACAGAATCAAGGTATAAATAACTCCTTTGTGCCTACCCTCTACTACCCTCTTTGTTCCATCCAGCAGCTCTAGTGGTCATGCTTCAGCAATAGTCAATTAAAAAACTTGACAAACCAGACTGCAACAACACACCAAACTTGGCTAAGGGTGCCAGATGACACTGAACCAACTCACCAGGAAATGCATGATGGCTTTGGGCACTGCATCTTGAATATTTTTGCGTACAATGTCATAGTAGGATTTCAACAGCAGCCGTGTTACAGCAATCTCTAAAGTCTCTTGCTCAGTTTGAGCATCTGTTGACCTCAGCACTGCTGGTGGCTGCAGAAACATAGTCAATGATATCATTATAAGTGCACTTAGTTATCTGGTTCTACTGAACATGATTTGCCAGCATCTTACATCTGCATGACACCTTGCCCATCCAATACTACTGTGTCCAAATAGCCTCAACCACATTTGCAAACCACCCTTATTTATTTGTCAACCCCTATCACAAACACCAGCTGAGGAAAAATCTCCTTGCACTGATGCAACAAAGAAATACATCACCAGCAAGTTTGTTGATCTGATCAGCAGTATGCCAGCTTCTACATGCAATTATCAATATTATGTGTTTGTCACAAGAATAGGAACAATGTAGTCATTCTCAACCAAGGAATCCAAGTTTCTGAACATATCTCACATCTAAAACCAGGCCAAGAGAGCTATGTTGACAGTTGCTGCTTCTAGCATGGGAGTCCTCAAGAGGGTTATTCTGGTAAGTTAGAAAGTTCCAAGGAAAATCAACAAAAAATTACTGGAGGTGCTGACCTCATGAAGCAGAATGGTTGCAAATGTGTGCTCCACAGATCCTTGGGCATCTTCACTGTAGTCACGGTTAACCACTTGCTCTTTATTGATGCCATTTACTGTACGCACCTCACTACTAGAAAATATGGATGAAATCCCCCAGCTTCCTCCAGTTGCAGAGTTCCCTGAAAAGAAAGAAGACAGCCCCTTCCACACATCTAAGCTGGTTTTGAACCATTGCCACTAGTTCGGTCATCAACTTGATGTAAGGACGTGAGATTACTTGAACATATATTGCAGAGACTATACGTTGCAGATATTATATATTGCAGAGACCTATCATTCTTGGGGATTTCCAACAACTTTCTAGAAATAATCTTGGACAAACATTGCAGCCAAGAAAATTCTATCATGTATCTGCCAGCAAAATGCCTCGACACAAAGCACAACAACTATTAGCAGCCCCTTCTTTATCTCAATTCTAGAGGATCGAGAACAAGCTGCATGCCCTTACCTGAGGGACTGGGCTTCTCCAGATGCAAAGCTGAAGGTTTTGCTGCAATCTGTGAAAAGGAGAGAAACTATAATCAGTACACTTAAATGCATGAAAAAACCTCAATTGCCTGGTTATCCCTGATTTGAAACCCTTTACTTTTATGCAAAATCCTTGACATGGAGAAACCACCTTGGCTCTTCTTATACAATCCGTGGAAGTGTATTGACTTGCAGAGGAAATGGACAATGAATCAACATACAAGATCTCTTGGCAATTGGATGCCATTACATACATGTTCATGGGCATGAAGTGTAGAGGCATTTGTGCGGGCCAAAATTGCTCGTGCCTTGGCTGCCTTCTCTGGTAAGGGAAGCCTATCAGCTCCAGGCTCCTTCCAATCATGAACATCCTGCCAATTACAACATGTTACTTTGCACATCCAACTAATCCAGAAGCACCTTCAACATGCAATGATCCATCTTACACTTCTCATGTAGAGTTGATATTTACAGAGCAAATCTCCTTGTAACACTGCACATCATGTCCATCCTGTGTTTCTCCATCATACATAAGTGCACAGGAGCAACAAAATTTCAACTGGAATGTCAAGGGTCTGACAGCAAATCCAAGTTCCAAATCCATACTGATTATTTTCTGATTTATTTGCTCCATGAGAAGCAACTGATTGTGCTACCAAAGAATATTCACAGAATAAGTCTCTAACTTTTATCCAAAACGACATTATGTGAACTGCAACCCCCATCAAAGCAAAAGCAAAGCAGAATCCTGAAAACACTAAAAGGGGCACAATTTCATGCCATGTACAAGTTCTCATCCCAAGCTGCTTGGGTTCCCTTTATCCAGGCAATAAACATTGGCTTTGGTCAAGTCAGACATTGGCACCTTGGCACTCCGTTGTTGCTGCAGAGCAATGTCTACAGCTTTACTGCCTCCAACAAAGTTTGGATGTGATGTGTTGATATAGTCCATCTGCCAAGAATAGACCCATTGACGCCATGTCAAACTACCATTCTGGAAGTAGACAAGATAGACAATGGGCAGTAATAACCAGCTGCAGTTCCAGATAATCTTGAGAATTACCATTTACAATTTCATACTATGGATGTCCATATTAGACTGTCTCAGAATTCTAAAATGCTAAGGCCACATCTGACAGTATATGAGGATATGACAGAGTGATCAGGGCAGTTTACCACTGTAACATCTCAAATTTGTTTCTCAAGGGGTGCTGGCATGGCAGTGGTGTAGTGAGCCAAAGATCCAGTAAGCCATCAGGGGTTAAGCATACATTACCTCCATTTCAATGAGATGGCTGATCATAGTTTCTGCAGGAGCCAAACCCTCCCGCAAGAAACTTGCCACCACTTCCTCAATGCGCCTCCGCAAATGTGGAAAGCGTTCCAGCTCATGTGTTTCACACCTGTGTGATATCTGCAAAGTGAAGCATCACCTAGCTTATAGGGATTGTCTGATTTAAATTGACTTTTCTTCTGATATCTATCATGTATGTGAGTGTAGAATCATTACCTATGAATAAAATCCAAGAGGTGCAGATGAGGACATGATTCCACACCAAACATTTCAAGGAGAGATTACCATGTGTGTTTCTTTTTGCAGACTGTGTTGACACTCCTTTACATGTACTATTCACAAAAATGTAGGGACGCAGAGAGGCTCAAGCTTCAACATTACCTTGACAAGCTCATCATAAATAAAACGAGCACACTGCAAGCTTGGCTCCAGTAATCGTGCAATCTGGCGGCGCACAAGTAGTTCAAATGGTACCTGTGGTAATATACAGTGGGTGTCAGAAACAGGCTGGGCATATTGTTGAATCCTTGGCCATCTTTATCCCTACATACCTCCAAGATTAACAATACACAGTTTCCCTAGCCCAAAAGCATCCCAAACATGCACAACAGAGCACATGCATCTCGGCTCTCATCCTCCTACTCTTCTCTACAAAATGTGATACAAAAAGTGGCCAAGTATTGAACTGAAAAGTTGGTTGACTAAATTTTCTGTCACTAAAAGATTTAATGGAATGAAGGTCCACTGCTGTTACCTACATGGAACACACAGAAAATCATGTGCAGATAACTTTCTCCAAATTCTATAGATAAGTCATGACTAAGCCAGTCCAACTCTCTCAGACTAATAGAAACCACAGTTGTCACCAGGTAAATCTTTGACTACTTAGTAAATGCTGCTTTTCAGTGAAGAGTACTTTCAAATGAACTTTACCTCTGGAACAAAGAGAGCATTTTTGGGCCCAGTTGCATTTTGAATGGCAATCCGAATGTCTTCATCACTCAATTCTTCACATGGATCAACCTCCTATGTCACAAGAAAACAGTAACCAAACCTGATTAACAAGGACATATCCTCATACACTAATTTATAGATTGCAGATAGAACTCCACAATGACACTTTGAAGGTAATCCCAGTCAAACCAAAACAAACAAGACAAGAATAACTGCAATCATAACCTTATGAGTATCACTCAAAAAGTACCAGGCCATCACAGTAACTAGAATCTATCCTTTTACAGTATACATAAGATTCAGATCCAAATTGTACTGCTCAGCTAACTCAAAGTCTGGGTGCAACTACTGAGAAACCTACAATCACTACAACTCTCACCATTTCAGATAGAAGATGCACTAGTCACACACAGGATTACAGATCTACACAACATGCCTTATGCTCAGAGATGTGCTCATAACATCTCCTCTACAACAACTTCCGTCCAAGAGATAGTAGAAAGTATACCTCCAAGCTCCTAACGAAAATTGCTTGAAAGATATAATGAATGCGTGCTCCTCCTGAGAGCTCTGTTGTCGACCATTCTTCATATTTGCCATCGACAATTGATTGAAAACCTGCAGGAAGGCAAATACAATGCCCAGGTAAACCTTGCTGACCTTACCAAAAGCCCAAAACGCTTATAAATTGCAAGAAATCTTTCACCCAACCTTGTCATGTGATATATCAAAACTTGCAGCTGGATAGCAGTCAACAAAACAGCAACCCCATGGTCCCACTTATCCAATGAGAGCAAAGACAAATTTGTTTTTAGAAATGCTCATTTCTTAGTTTGCCGTCAAGTCCATCACATGCATCAGCATAGGGGAGATTGTGTCATCAAGGAAACAACTGACTTTGCACCATGGCAGATATTTCTCTAACAATGCAACACAGTGGAAAAACACATTTGTGAAAATGTTAACACATGGCTGGCTATGGCTGGGACACAGGATGAAGTCTTTTACCATAAGAGTATTTGGTGATGATGTTGAGCAATAATGCCCCTTGGCCTGACTGCAGCCCCAAACAAGAGAACCACATATCACCTGTCAGAATCCTACTGTCATCAGCATAAATCCATTTCCTTTATGTGCTCCTCCAAACTCTCTGGTTGCTGTCAGCTCTTGTGCATCCAGCTAACATTAAACAAACAAGAAAAGACACAAAATTCACCTTGGATTCTGTGAGTTCCCCATAACTTGCAAGCTCTTTCTGCAAGGTGATCATCTGAGTGCTGATGCGTGCTTTCAAATCAGGAAGTATGGCCCTTATATGTTGCACCAATATCTGGGCAAGGAGCATCCGAGACATGGTGAGTTCATCAGATTACAATCAGATGCAGAGAAGGTACAAAACAGAAAGAAGAATCAGCAACATTGCCAAAAGACTACTTACCAAATTCAACTTCTTTGCCAACTGAGGAATTCCACACCTCTCTGACAGACTGTGATATACCTGCAAAATGCTGGAAAGTTAACACTTCCTGATACTAAGAAACACCAAAACTACTGCAACAGCTAATTTCAGAAGGTCAGTAGCATCTGCCTTGCAATAGAAAATACTTACTAATGAGTAAATACAGGGCAGAAAGGGATCACTTACAGGTCGGCTGCGGAAGAAGTTTTCTTCATAGACAAGAGCTTCACGAATACTTTTATTTGCAGCAATGTCCTGTAGACATGTCCAGAGCCACGTGCAAACACTTAAGAACCTAAAATATTTCTATCACACAACAAACACATTTGCTGGCCTCAAGACTACATCAGATAATCCATATTGGTCTCCACAAAGGCATAAACCCGTTTAAAGAATGCTTCAATGCTTTGGGATGCCTGTATATTAAGCTTGCATGCCAAGTGGAAAGGTCTATTTCACACCAGCAAAAGTAGATAAACACACATCCTTTTCCATACAGCCTAAAATAACTTCAAAGTTGTTGAATGCAGCAGTTACTCTTAATTAAAAAAATAGTGAGAAGCTGTCCCCTTACCTCCTGACTTCGGTTAACAACACCAACATAGCCAAGGCGCAGAGGAACCACATTCCCTAATAAAAAGTTGCGAGCATCTGTTCCCCTATCCATAATATCCAACTGCACAGCCCAAAACCCCAACTTAAAGAATGCTTTTCCCTTGAGGACCTTTGCAAAGTAAAAACATAAACACAAACCACATATTACAAAAAACAAAGTAGGGGTTGGTTTGCAGGTGCTTCAGAGACTGAACTCAAACTGATGGGCATGAAGACAAATATATAAAGCTCTAGAAAACCTGGGGTAATGAAAGTATACCTTGGTAATAACACCAATTGTTCGAGACCCTGCAGCACACAAGTTTCCATAACAGCCTCAGATACCATGGATAATTGGTCAATGACACCTTATCTTTCCAAGGCTGCTATTCAGACATAATGACTGAGCTGACAATATCATGGAGGAGACTAACCATCAGGGTCAGCAATTCGAGCCATCTGCAAGGCATCTGAGTTGGCTAAATCAGCATTTGCAGGTGAGACTGCCAAGATAATACAGGTCTCATGCTTAATGTAGGAGAGAATCATGGTTCGCACTCGTGCCTCTATGTCTGATGGTTGGTCACCAACAGGCACCTTTGTTATACCAGGCAGATCCACCATTGTTATGTTCAACACATGTGGAGAGAATATCTTCAGCCGAAGCTGCTTTTCTGAGATACCCTTGTTGTTCCCCAGTTCTCGGTCTGTCTCCAACTGCAGCCAAGAAAGGAGAACTTTTTCAAACTCCTTCAACAACAACAATGACAACCAGCTGTTTTGAGTGCCTTGTGAACCATAATAGGACAGCAATTACTGTAATGACCTTGTCCCCCAACCAGAACAAATGAAATGATCAGCCAGTGACCCAACAACAATGTTTTTTCTGTGTTACTGACATCTAACTGATGGAGAAGTGAACATTCAACACCAATAAACTCCCACCTGGATCTCTTTGCGAATTGTGGAGAAGTCCGAGAAACGACGGCCAGGAAAATGTAGAAACTCTCCCCATTCAATTGGCTCACTGCGGTCATCAGGCTTGCGCACAGTCTGCACAAGCTGCAAGACCAGAGGCCGTCGTGTGCAGATATCCTGACCTCGTGGTAAGAAGTCACGGCCAACAAGTGCCTCCAACACACTTGATTTTCCACTGCTTTGACTGCCTACAACTGCAACCTGCAAAAGAGAAAAACAATCTGCTATCCCTAAGCACCTCCTTACAACCAATCCTTTCATACATCAATTCTTGCAAATGTCATCCAAAAACAGTACAACATAATTTCAAACTCAAACTGTTTTGTCAAACACAATGTGGCACAGGATCTGCTCAATCACAATGCATGAAATCTGATCACCTTGCTCATTCTTGAGGTTTCACTACAGAAAGCTCAAGAATGTAAAACAATGTTTGACATGAGCTTCTGAACAAAATAACCTCAAGACTTGCAAGACAAAAGCTCTGCGAAATATACATAGTGACCCTGTGCCCCACCATGACCTAATTTTTCCACTGTCTTGCAATACAGGAGGACACTCAAGGCACCACCATTTGAGCACACAAAAAAAGGAATGAAATCGCTGAAAGAAGCAAGCTTGTGAACTTGCAGTCTTTCCATGCAAGTAAGGATCTTAGGCTACTTATTCTCAGGAAGATTCGTCATCTTAGACAAAATGGAGGCCTTACCTGAGGCAAGTCAATCGTGGATGCGCTTCCCAGTTGTGAGAATATGTCCTGAAGCTTGTTTACTAGAGGGATTACTGACTGCCCCAGGAATGGAGAGGAAACCGAAGCAGGCAAGGGAGGTACAGCAGCAGCAGCCGGTGATCCAGATGCGCCTGATGCTTGAGGAGAAGGTTGAGCCATAGTGAAGATGATGGCCTTTTTATCCCCTCGACCAAACTTCTTCCTTTAGCACTTGCGAGACTAACCTCTCTTTCTTCGCAATTGGAAACCAGATATATCTTCCGAAACTCGTTCCCTCTGCCTCACAGCTCCAATTCCGAATTCTTCAGTTTCCAGATCCACATCTTTGCGCACAGAGTGCTCTTTGCTGGACATGAGCCCGCCATCCTACACACAAAACAAGGAAAAAAGAGGATCCGAGATCTACGATGAGCTAGATTCTAGAACTTGCGCAACGTGGGGCAAAAACGCCGCCGCCGCTTTCTTTTGCTCCAATTTCTCACAACCAGATACCCGTTCGCCGTCAGACTCTTCTCCTAAGCATCCGCTTGCCCCCCTCAAGCCCGAGCACCGAAACACGCCAAAAAAACAGAAGAAAGAAAGAAAAAACAAAAAAAGCTACGGCCAGGAAGCTGGCAACGAAGTGTACTCCGCAAGCAAAGCAGATCGAGAAGGCTTGGAAGGCAGGCCACTCTCTCTGTCTCGCTCTGTGCGAAAGAACAAAGGACGTGTCGTCGCGCTGTCGACAAGAGAGAGAGAGCGAGAGGGTTACAGAAAATCGAGGAAGACGAAGTTCCCAAACGGGGAACTCTAAGAATGACGACGTGTCGCGCTGTAAAAAAGCGACGAGAGATAGAGAGAAAGGGTTACCTATTGCGAGCAAGATGAAGTTCCCAAACGGGAACGCTGAGAGCGACGGCCTCCGCACCCCACCACCTGCGAGCAGCCGGAGGTTTTGCCGCAATTGTCTCTGGAGAAGGAAGATCTTCCCCAAGCATCAGTACATACCCGAGATTCTTCAGCGGATTGCTGCGAATGCCGATGAAATTATGACCATCTGACAACTCCTGGGTGTCGAATTCCGCTACGACATTGTGTATCCAATCTTTGAGGATTTGTGTGTGTGTCTTTGGAGCGATCTAGGGTTTTGTTCCTCGACTTTGTTCCAGAGTAGAGAGGTCTTCCTCTGCCGCTTCTGGACTTTCCCACAAAGTACTGTGTTTTTTGGATTTGAGGGAGAGAGAGAGAGAGAGAGAGAGAGAGAGAGAGAGAGGAGGAGTCCATACATGGTAATGAAGGAAGAGGGTGTGCGGCGGTGTGAGATACAGGCATGGTATCCTGTCTTTCGTCGGCACGCGCTGCGCACCCT
>Ga0116227_10001976_pt1 | contig 46821 bp, 42 predicted proteins | sample S1TSphgellanicum_FD_89693 | JGI IMG/M metagenome (GOLD analysis project Ga0116227, IMG submission 89693) | Host-associated microbial communities from peat moss isolated from Minnesota, USA - S1T2_Fb - Sphagnum magellanicum MG | ecosystem: Host-associated > Plants > Peat moss > Unclassified... | reverse complement strand
TAACTTCCCAGCTCACCACTTTTACCCCAACACGATACTTACCCCTGAAAAACATCATTCCACCTGTCCAATTCCCGATCCAATGCTCCTAACTCAATTTATCACATCTTTATTCCTCTCCCCCACCCAGGGTAACTTAAAGTAAGTTAATTACCTAGCTAGCCCTGCTGGCGGGATAAACCCGCTTTCGTACTTCCCCCAACCCCGGCCTGGCCGCCCGCTCGCCCGTCCGGCTTCCTCCACGTTTGCCGCCAACGGCTAGGTTAAGTGAGTTTAGGTAGTTAGTTAGTTAGGACAAAGATAAAGATAGACAGACACACTGACAGACGTAGTGAATTAATATATAGGATGTAATAATATAGTTGACAATTACATGTTGTATTCTACAATTGTAGCAAGACATTATAAAAGAAGTGATTTATCATACGATGGCTTTGCCGCTTATGCCATATTTAAAAAGATCACAAGGGACGATGGAACAATATCACAAGGTTTAAGTCCAATATCATTTGTGTAAAAAGCTTTAGTTCACTTTAATTTGCATCATTCAAAAAAATAAATTTAACCATATGTGATCAAATGATGAATCATAAATTGTCATACTTTGATGAAATTTCAATTTAGTTTGTTGACAAATTTAAGTTGGAATTTTTGGGTGAATCTGATACTAGTTTGTGAAGTGTTGATAAAAGAGTTTTCAAAGATAAAGATGGAGGGGGGGCTGCTTTTGTAAAGTATGATGATGTGAATTGCTACTCAACATTATTTGAATGACCTCTCTTTAAAGTTTAGTGGCATACGCAACATGCAAGGTGCTTGGGGGCCCATTCATACATGCTGAAACATGTCAGCATCACATCACATGTTTTTGCAATCAACATGTTTTGACCCCATGTTTTGACAGGGCATGCATACCCTGCTACTCGTCTTGCCACATGCAGTGTCAGCATGCTTCAACATGTACGGCCAACTTCCCAACACCTCAACCATCATGGGCACATTCAAAAGATGCCACTCAAATAATGTCAATTTTCCTATCAATCAAGATCCAATGTTATCTATCGATAGTAGGTATTCATGGCCAACCATGCCATCCGAAGAAGGATTATCTTCATTCTTGTTCTAGTAGCCTTACATCTTTAACTCCAAAAAACATAGCCTAGAAAGTACAACCAAGTCTCCCACTATTGGTCTCAAATTGGTTCCCAATCCAATCCATAATTCTATACTGCACTTCTCCAATTCTATACTCTCACCCACAATTTGGTTCTCAATTGAAGCAAAAATTCTATCTGGAATCTTACATGGATGCCAAGTCTTGTCCTGCAAAGGAAAGTGAATAGAACACACAAAAAATGAGCCGCTAGTGGCCCAGGGGCCCCTTTTGGTGGGATGAGGCACAATATGGGTCTGTGGATGGGGCAGTATGGAGCAAGGTTGGGTGGTTCTTTGGGAATTGGATGAGAACTGGCTCAATTTTCAGGCCGATTCTCACACTGAATCCCATCGATTATCACTTTTTTCACACAAGGGCTGAAAATCGAGTTTCCCAGTTCTCACTAAGCTGAGAACTGGGCATTTCTCTTTGTTAAAAAAAACTTGATGCCCAAGTAAGGTATTGGGTTTAAACTCAATTCCAGTTCTCACCCTTTATATAATAAAAGAAAATTAAAAAATACATGTTAGGTGTCAAGTGATTATTTTCTTAAAAATCTTTTTGCAGGGACGTAGGGTATCCCATGAATTTCTAAACAAACCTTCTAGAAGTTAAGGTTTAAGGTAGCTAGGGTTTCAACTTTCAACAACCTGTCTCACCCTTTTTCAATGAAAATAAAGGGATCCAAGTTCAAGCATGACCCCACTTTGTGTTTCGTGTAATTTTGTCCATGAACGAGAATCTTTCACATTTAAAGAAAAAACAAAAAAAATTTGATAAAGAATCACCATCAGAAAACCAACAATTCTCAAATTTCTGAAAACCATTTTTATGAGAACCGGATAAATTTATATATTAAGAAAAAATTGAAACCTGGTCCAATTCTCTAAAATGAAAAAAAAAATCTAAAAAATCAGGTTGACTCTTAATTTTGTTCCCTTAATCAAAACTCACGATTCTCCCAAAAACAATGAGAACCACCCAACACTGGTATGGAGCTTGTCAAGCTGGAGCAAGGATGGGAAGGAAACTTCATCCACTGGATGGGGTGTTGTAGGACAATGTATTTAATAGAATGGGCTTGACGTTCCATGTCATGGAAAAGGTCTTTATAAAGGACAACAGTTGGAAACTGTGAAGAGACCTGGGATTGGGAATTGTAGAAATAGTGATGTAGGTGGCTCGGGTCAAACATTGTGTGTGCAAAAGAATGAAAACATACTAGGTACTAGTTGCAACGAAATGTAATGGACATGGTGAAGAAGATAGTGATTGATAGTTTGCAAGGGATACATCTTCAATGAACTTAATTGGATATGGTGAAAATTTTGTTTTGCTGTCACAATGAAATCAATTTTGTAGCTTGTTGCTCAAATGAATATATGCAGAGGTTTTAGTTACCAGTTTTCCATGTTTATTAATGAAAGTGGTACTCACAACAATTTCATTTTTAAAGCTTCACAATTTTCCACTATTTGAACTACAACTGGGAGTTGACAACTTTTGGTTGAGAGACTTAGAAGAAAGCTTTTAAAGTTGGGGCCAGCTGAGTATAGATGAAGACCTCCACGTAGCCTGTTCATAGTAACCTTGAAAAATGAGGGTCCGCAAAGGTGGCCTCCATAGTTGGACCTAGTCATTTTGATCAAAGATGATATGCTGCGCATGGGTTTACAAGTGATTGTTGCAGTCAAGGCATCTTGAAGGAAAAGTAAGAATAGGTTTGTCTGTACAGAACTTAACTTTCTGGAAGCTGAATTCTTGTCCATCACTACCTTGACATTGGAAATCAGCTGCACATGAGTCCCTAACCAAACAAAGTTTGGTTTTACCACCAACTACAACATCCAGAGATTGAATAGTTTTATAAAGAACTTCTTTGCCATGCTTTTAATAACATTCCTTGATAATGCAAGTCAATTCAATGAATTTTTCTTAACTGCTATGAGGAACTACATCATCCTTGTTTGGCTTTCCTCAAGGCAAACCCTTTTTAGTAATTCACCAAAGTAGGAAAATATTGATTGTTCACTTCAAACATTCTCAATTCTAAAATCATCCAATATTTAAAAAAAGAAAATCTATGAAAACTTTGTTAATTACACCAAGCTAAGAAATGTAAACAAGTTTGATTTGAATAAATAGCCAATCAATTTCAACTACCCAAAATAAAGAATACTCCACATCTTTCTTACCTTCCCATACTTATTCCATCCCTAGGAAAACATCTTTCTTGTTTTTGTCTAGACACCCTAACAAAATTCACAAAAATGATGGATATCAGTCATGGCATTGACTTGTTTTTCCAAGGTGAACAAATGTGATGCATTGTCATATAATTTGAACCACATCATGAGAAACATGTGAGTATGGGCATTATGACTCGTTCCGAATGCAACTAATTTTCATTGTTTCATCCTCTAATATTGGTCACTCAATGAGTCTTAGAAACATTTGCATTGTAGAGTTGTAGGAAATTTGTAGGTAAGAGGAAAAAGAGCTAGTATGTCCACTTTGAAGACAATAATCTACAAGTTGCTAGCATGTTAAGCCTAATAGCCAATAATAGCCCAAATCCATGCCTTCAATAAACATAACCCAACTACTATCATGGTCAACAATAATACTGCATTCCAAAATGCATTTGAACTTGGAACAACGTATAACAACACATTATCTAGTATGTTAGGAGGAAATGTAAACTTCAACATTATCTCCACCAACTCCAAGTTGGTCAAATTGATTATCACGATAGATACACATATGCAAAATCTATAATACACAAAGTGTCACAACCCTAGCCTTGGGCTCGCGACCAAAGCAAAGGCTTGCAAGAGTGCGGGACAAGAAGGAGGCCCAAAAGGCACATCTTATATTCCCAGGAGTGCAGGAGAGTGTGAGAGAATGAACCTTCACACTCCCAAATGAACTCCCACTTGGGGAGTTGGAGTCTTGATGGACTCCCGAATCTTCAAGGAGCGATTGCAAGGGTCAAAACCCATTGGATTAAAGAGTTCTTTATATCATTGGAAAGCTATTGAAACGTAAATGTTTAAAATGGGTTCGCATGACCCATTTGGACATTTGAAACACAAATTATGGCCAAAAAAAAGGTTGGGAGTCAAATTGGCAATTTGACTTTTGACTATTAAAAATCAAGAATCGACCCGATTTCCTTGTGTGCAGGTGACATGCCACATATCGTTGAAAAGTTCTCAACGAGGGCTATAACTTTTCTTTAAATCTCATTTCAATCAAAGGTTTGCACACAAAGTTATGGGCCCCCAAAGTTACAAGAGTCCTAACTTTGGGAATTTTAGAACTCCCATTTGCGAATCCCGAGACAAAATGCCATTTGGATGTGGGCCTCGTGGAGAAGCATAAAGTATACTATAAAAGGGAAGGTGGTGGCTTCCCCAAGTTCAAATCGTGATGAGTCTTGTGAATCCAAGTTTGTTCGTGGCTCATCCTAACACCAAAAGTGTTCCAACTATGCATTAACCAACTTGTTGTTTGGTTTTGTGCAGGTCTGTGCGAATGATTAGTTACTTGTCATTCTTCTTAGTCCCATCCCAAAGCTCTAGCACGCCCTTCCACCCCCAAAGTGCTACGAGCCAAAGAATGTGCCCCAACTTCTTGTTTTTCCATTGTTTTCACTTCAGACTCAGCTTTGAGTCTATCAAAGAGCTTGGGGGCGTGTCACAAAATGTGCCCTAATATTATTGTATTGAAATAGTAAATCCTCCCAACATTGTTACATGATAAGGACTCATCTCATCATTTGTGCTACTTTTACTACACTCATAATCTAAAGCAAGCCCACACATTTAGCCTTCTTAAAATTTACATGAAAACTACTTAATAAGTAGTTATGGTTAACATTACAACCCAAATTAAATTTGTTTACCTCCTTTCCAATAACAAATATTTATTAAGTTAAACAATGTCAATATGCTCGAAACGTTATTGAAAATGTTGTTCCATGTCCTTCATATTTTAAGTACCTAATTAAAAAATTGCAAGTAATGAAACACATTATTTCCTTATGGACTTCTATTTTTTTATTACTAATTACCACCCTTTTGATTATATTCACAATTTGTTTCTATGCACAACATCTTCATCTATGGAAAAGACATCAAGAATCAATTCCAAGAATAAGGCATAACAAAGATAGTTCAATGGACCATAAAATACTCAACCAAATGTTAGGAGTGCACTAGCATTTGCACACTAATAACCAATTCATCAATGTGTCTTCATGCTGCAACATGTTAATGTTTTCTAAAAGCTTGGGTTAGTTTTTGCATGCACACCAAATCAGAGGTCAACATTGCTTTCAAGGACATTAATCATAGGAAGCACCAAAAATTCAAGAGTCTAGCTGTGGTTGTTGTTTTCTTGCTTGGGCAATTAAAAAATTATGTGCTTAAATTACCCTTTTTAACAACTTTTAAGGCGCAGGTTCTCCCCTTTGATGATGGTGCATACAATCCTAACAATATGAACAAGTGTTTTCCATTTGCTTTCTCATGGAAAAAATTAACATGCCTATTAGAACTTCATGTAAAAAACATGATTACAATCCCCCTCAAAATGAAGATGCTATTAAGTTCCAAATAATGAACCCTGAAATCAACATATGTATTACATTTTGCTTGGTTAAAACCCTTCAACTTCATATTAGGCCACTTTACAATCTGCTTTCCTTGTTGTTAAATGGTAGATACACAAGGACTAGTAGGCAGCAACAATTTCGAAAATAGATGTTGTCATCATATTCTCCTCGTGTGATGTGCACATCCCCACACAAAGACTTCAAATAGTCATGCATTTCTTGCCATTGTCTTTCACCCTAAATTTTGCTTCAAATTCTTGCATGATCGTAAAGCATCATCGCATTTTATCCTTTGTATATTTTGATCCCTCATTGGACTGAAAAAATCATGTTCGTTAACATGCAATGATGTTGCAAGAATAATAACTTACACAATCTGAAAGGTACTCTCCAACCTATTAGAGTAACTTCCTAACTTCCATCGAGTGAAAGTTACCAACCAACTTGTCCATCTTCATTGTGAGTCTATCCCTCCTAACTAGTCCTGAAAACCTTACAAGAGAAAATTGGAAGAATGTTGAAACCATGATAACATGGAAAAAAGAAAACCCTAGAAAATCTGCAAATCCCCAATCAAATCATCATTCTTGCAAAACTATAATCAACGGAGTTGAGGTCAAGCAGTTGCAAAAGAGACAACAAAGGCACACATTGTCACTTATAGATAGCATTCCATATTGCTCTTGGCCTTTTCTTTGTTGACAGCTTCAACATATGTAAGCACATTGTTGTCATATAGATATGCAAGGCTGCAAAATTACACATCCAGCAAGAATTCATTGATTTTGCAACACAAGAAACAAACAGGGCAAGAGTCCAGATCTCAGGATCTGGTTTGAGATCTCAAATACAAACAAGCCACGTGGCCTCACCCACATCCAGCATTTTTTGTGTGCGTCATAAGTTTTTTTATTACTAGTCATAGGCCCCCTCATCAGAAAGAGATCCTTAGTCCTTGTTGTGGCATCGAGTTTCAAATTGAAAGTTTACTTATGTAGTTTCTTTAGCAGGAAAAGAAGTAACAAGTCACCAATTGCAAACACGAGTTCATGATTTAAAAAATCTCCACAACAATGGACACAATCGCAAATAAGCAAGCTTTCAAAAGTAGCAAAACAACTCATGAATTGATTTTCTTTCTGGTGAAATTAAGACTAAATTCAAGCCATGATCCACCCCAAGAATGGTATTGTTGGAAGACCCATTGATGTGAACAAGTACGGGGATTGAAAGCCTTTCTAAAGAAACATATTCAAAGAGATCACAATTATGTTCTTGACATGGACATAGTACGGGGATTGAAAGCTTCTCAGCTGTTGTCCTTCCTCACTGTTGGCCATCTTCAAGCTCAATTGTCAGCACTCTCATTGGCCACCCCATCTCTTCCACAGTTTCTACCTCATCACCACTAAAAACATGTGTTGTTAAGAAGTGGGACAACCACATCTCCCCACTCCAGCACTACAAAACGAATGGTTCAAAGAACACTTCAACAGGATACATCAACACAATAAAGCTCAGAAAGATTGAAATACAAGCTTAGATGCGAGGCCCTCTAACGAGGACAGTTCCTGTGCAAGGGACATAGCTAGACATCATGCTCTCACATCTGTTTTCCTTTGACAAATTCAAACCTCCAACAGCAGGAAGAAAGAAATTTGGGGAAAGCCACCTAAGACAACACAAACTTAAGGTGCAAATACTGTGCACAGTGAATACCATCACAGAGAGTTCCACCGCAACAAATGCTTCTAAAGGCTTGTCATAAAATTCCTCTCATAATCCTTATAACTGTGTCATGAGATTCCAGACACAGCAATGCTTCTGAACCACTTGATCTAGTGAGAGGTAAGAAAGCTACCAATCTGCTGAGCTGCCCCTGAGCAAACCCTAAACTTTACAAATGAAGATTGATGACACATAAAGCAGTACATCTTGCAAGATTATGAACATAGTACCTGCCTGCCCAATAGATGTCATCATTTTAATATTTTAGAGGATGTGGTCACACAGCTCTTCCCAGTGGACACAACCAACAAAATCAGAGAATCCAAGAATACGCATAGAATTTTAAGAGTAATATGTCTCAAAACTTCATACAATATTAATCCAGCAAACTGAAACACCTACTCTATGAAAGACTGTATGTCCACCTCAATGGGCCTCCCAACAATCCAGCAATATGCCACACAGGTTTCTTGCCAAGTCTGCACTGAGACTTGAGTGCCACTCCTGCTTTCCAAGGATGGGCACTGTCACAACCAATGTTTTTCCCAGCATTCTTAACCCACTTTCTCTGCACACACTCTTCCAGCATAGAAGGCTGAAATACTTGGCTCAACCCATAAACCATCAGCAGATTGAACTCTCTCAAGGCACCAAACATGAGCATCTTAGGCCAGCTGTTACTACCATCTGTCAAGGTGGGTAAGAAAGTAGCATCAAGGCTCCTGAGGATTCAAGATGAGCTAAAAACCCCCAGCCATTCAACCAGACTCAGAAACTGTCTGGAGTGACTCCATTGCAGGAGGTGGATGATCAACACCATACCCATTTGGAGACTCTTTTAGGAATTCCACAGGAGTAGCCGCAGGGTCAAGCTCCAAGGAGTCCTCGGGCACTCCAGGCCTCTCATCTCCTCTCATCTGATATGTAAAGATTCGATGAGAGAATCTGGACAATACATCCCTAGCTGGAATCATACTGCTTTCTTGAATTGACTGAAAGACTGCTGTAAAGCCTGGAATTTTATAAAGTGGTGCTACTTTCACACCCTTTTCTTTTGAATAGTCACTCAATACTTGCATTAAATCATACTCAAACTTCACGTTGTCTTCCTCCCCAGCATCAGATTGGACAGGCTTGTGCTGCCACCAACTTCTGTAAAGTGCCCAGACCTCACCCTTTTTGGGATATAATCGAAAAATGGATTTTGATCCCTCTATTATATCTATCTCCACCCTGTGGGAGAAAGCAGCCAATGTCTGTGCACACTCAATTCCAAGCTTAAACTCCCCACATGATGCAGAGAGATCTGCTAACTTAACAAGGCCATCAGGTTGAACTACTGGACGATAAGGTTCCAGCCATTCAACACTGACCTCAAAAGGTGTGTGAATCAACTTTGAAATGCGGCCATAGAATCGGGGCATCCCATCTTTGTCATCATAGAGAGCCCAGAATTGATTCAAGGCCATTGCATTCTCTGTGCGATCGCCATCAAAATCATGGAAGTCTGCACTGATGACATTGAACTCTTTCTGTTCATCAGGAACTGGAGCAACACCTAGATTGTCCAGAACCCCAAACTGTTGTGCATCAGTTCCCTGGAGAGACACACCGGGCCAGTGTGAAACTTCGTCACTGTATGTTTGGCTGTTCAACTGCAAACTTGTTGCTTTCTTCTCAGGTGATGGTTTGCAGCCCTTTCCGGACCCAAATGGTCTGCCCCTTTTCTTGGTGGGGAGTGTTAGCTGACTCCTCTCTTCTCCATCCCGACCAGCACACAAGCCAGAGTTTGTAAATGGCTCCAACAGTTTGATGCCCTTTGCCACTTGATCTTCTATCTGGTCTGCACAGATTACTGCACCTTTCTTTGCAACAGATCTTTGACCTCCTTTCTTTCTCTTACTGCCAGAACCTTTGTTAACATTCGACCTGCCTTTCTTCATCGAGCCAGTTGTTCTTCTTCCCTTTTGTGCTGTCACCAAGCGATAGTGCCTTTCAGTAAACGCCAAGTCTCCAACAGGAAATTGAGATCTCTCCAAGCATCCATCTACATTGGCAGCAGCCATGAGCATCTCTTTCTCTCTTGCTCTGTCAGTATCTTCTTCCTCTTCTTCTTCTTCTTCTTCTTCAGCAGTCTGCTGCTCCTCCCGTGGACCAGCAACTCCAAGAAAGAATTTTGCTTGTGCTCCCCAGCCGCTATACTTGGGTTCAGACATGGAGTGCTTCACACTTATCTTCGTTGGTGTCACCACTCCTCGTCTTGCTTTACTCCTAGATTTTGAAAGCTCTTTGTTGCCATTGGAATACAGTGGCGTCTTTGAGGCTGAAGGAGGCGAGGGTGGTGGGCTGGTAGGCAAAGTCCGTAGTGGCTTTTGCCTCACAGATCCTTTCTCCACCACATGGTCAGCCTTCCTCTTCCCAGCTGGTGACAAGGCACTCAAAGCACCATCATCCGCCCGTGTCTTCAGCTGCAGAAACTTTAATTCCACCTCATTTTTCTCCTTCTGGAGCTCTCTGAAACTTTTTTCTGCAGCAGCTTTTGTGCGTTCAAACATTCGCGTCTTACTTTCCATCTGCTCCAGAAGCTCCGTGTGCGCCCGCATTACAAATTGCAACATATCAAAGGTGATGCTCATGCCTGGCACCTTATTCAGGACCAGATCTAAGGTGAAACCAAGAGAGTAATCCTTGTCCATGGGAGTGCACGTAAATCGCACCTTCTCTGAGTCAATGCGACACAACGAATACACAGAGCTCGAGTGCTGTTGGCCAAGGTGCAATTGCACCTTATCCACATACTCGGTTTCTGTGAGTCGCAAGCTTCTTGATCGCAATATCACAGTTTTCTCTGTTGCATCTGTCCTCCAAGCATCGATACCATCAGTGATGACGAGGACAAAATGCATGGGATACCATGTTCCTTTCACACAAATCGTGTTGCTTCTCTCAGAGGAGAAACCAGATTGCTGCACACCGTGAAGCTGTACAAATGTTTCATTCCCCTGAGTCACCATCCTCTGAACAAAATGGCTCAAAACACAAGCACTTTCCCCCCCTTACTGCCCTCCCCACCGCAACAACCTCCTCCTCCTCCTCCTCCTCCTCCTCCTCCTCCTCAGAAACACATCACAAACAGCTTACACTGTGAAGCAATGAACAACAGAAAGCTTCTCAAGGAACAACATGGGAATTGCTCTGAGCATTGGTTACTATAGCTAGCTATCACAAACAACGCTCTACAGCTTGCCGATGGAAAATCTGCAGCAACAGACCAACAACAACGAGTACTATCAAACTCTACAAGATTCTGCACATGGCAGAAGGAAGCCACAGAAAAACAGATGAACAATCTGGACTCCGGAACACCAGGAAGACAGCAGATCAATAAACAATCTGCAAACCAAAACAGCAATCTTCAAATCGACCACCGATTGCTGCACTACGTAAGCTGCAACTAGTGTTGATGATACCTCTGGAAGCTACAACCATGAAGAAAGAACAAACCTTGGACACGAAGTGCGAGGAGTCGACAAACTTACATGTGAGGAGGCGCTCACGAAGCTCGAGGAGCAGGAAAAACAAACAATAGACAAGAAACCTATCCAAGCGCATTAGAGGAGCTACAGTAGTCCTGCAGATTTCCTATCTGTGCAAGCGATCTTCGAGTTTTTTTGTCGCAAGAAAGCCGCTTGTGAAAGTAGCTCCTGCAATGAATGGCTGCTGTGAATTAATATTGTACGATCGACCACCTAAACCTGCTTCGACCAAGCTCCATACGGCACAAACCATTACCACACTCAAAACCGCCAATTTGCTGCTGCACACTATCCAAGAAACAAACCCCCGTTGCCGGGTCGTCGTTGTGACCTTTGGGGTTTCTTGTTGACGAACTCCGGGAGCCGCTTTCGCTCGGAATATTCCTCGACTTAGTTCTGAACCATGAGCCAGCTTCAACCAAACCTCTACTAATGCTCCATCTGAGAGACTGGATCGAGTGATGAGTTGAAGAAACAATCGCGAGCTCGATCTCTTGGACGCCGTGTAGCTCAGGAAAAGACGATAACATCGTGGAGCGTTTGGCCTCTTCATCACAATGATGTTTGGGAGGACTAACTGTCGAATTGTTGGAAAAAGGGAGCACAAGTAGCTTTCCAGTTGTGGAAAGATCACGGCTCGCATGGCTACTACACATAGCTTCATCTGTGAGAGCCGGGGGGCTGCCTGCTTGGAAAGAATGAGCATGCATGTATGACTCCTGGGATGGATTCTTCTGTTTGTGGATGCAGTCCATGCAAAGGTGAGAGGAACTGCAAAAGTGGCTGCCAAGAGAAATTTTCAGCTGGATGTTGTTGTTCACAGGGCAATGCATATCCAATGCAATCTGGTTTGCTTCTTCTCCGACTGCAGCAGAGGTGAAACTAAAATGTACCAGGTTTGCTTGCTTCCTTCCAACAGCGGCAGAGCTGAACCTGGTGAAGTTCAACCTGGCAAAGTGTATTGTAAGAACACAGAGGTGCCTTGGGGTCATGTTATTGCCAATTCCAGCAAGCCGTTCAGCAACTTCAGGTCATTTTAGCTTGAGACTGCTAATTGTACATGACTTTCTTTTTCAAGCTTTCTGATACTTGCAGATTGCACCAGCATCTTGTTGAAAGAATTCAATCAGATTCAAAGTGGAAATTTTGGAAGCACACACGCTGTGCAACCATAAATGTATACTTTATCTTGTTCTCAATCCACAATTTGGTGTATCCCTTTCTTTCACATTGAATATAACTCACTTCAGTAAGGTAGAAGTATGGGTTTCATCAGGAGTGATACTAGGTCTTGAATCCATGGCAAGAAGGTGAATGCAAGATCTGTTTGTGATCAGTTTGGAATGATGCAATTTAGCAATGGTTTAGATAGTACAAACCCCCAAGGATGATGAATCAGGCTAACCCTTTTTGCAAATGCTCAGTCCAGAGCCTTTCAATCTCTTGTTTGTCCATATAATAATTATCCATCTATCCAGTCTTCCAGAGCAGTCTTGAAATCAACAACAGTATGGCCGCAAATTTCTGGAGCACAAATTGAAGGATTTGGATCCCAAGAAACAGTTTTCCTTTGAAGTAGTGTACATGTGTGGTCTAGGAAGTGATTGAATGATTCATCTCACACTATTGTGTGAAATTTCAGGCCGGATGATAGACACTATGAAGAAACCCCATCACATGAAGCTCCAGGTCTGGTTTTTCACCTTGCTCTTTTCTTCAATTTTGTTGCTCCTTAACCACAGGTTCTTCACTCATAATTTTTCTTTTTCTTGCCAGCCATTTTGAATAATCTTGATGCTAGGAATACACAAGAGTTCTCTACTGTGGTAGCCTGGCTGCCAAGGTACATAGCTCTTGTGCCCAAAGGGTTTTAGTGGTTTACTGGAGTCTCTAGTTAATCCAGGCTTGATTAAGATTAGTTTTTGTGCTCAATCTTGCTAGGATCCAACACTTTCGGCTACTGCAATCTCTGAATTGAACAATCATTTGCAGGTGACCAAATTTGATAGAGTTACCAGTGCTGCTACTTGACTGTTTTGATGAATCGCCTTCAAAGCTTCTTCCCCACTGATGTTTCTCACCACACTAAGTAATTTGGCACTTGGTGTGGCTGGTGCTTGGGAGCTCTTCACTAGCATTGAAAGAGAGCAGTTGGAAGCTCTTTACATGACTATGTCTGTCATAGTATCATCTTCTGCACATTCATCACTGTAAATCTTCCTGGTATAGATTACACTCCAGCGTCAGAAACACCACAATGCATGGAGGGAGATTTCCACCTTCAGAGTATTCATGTAACTTGATCAATCATACCACTTCTACCAGCAACTCCAGGGAGATAACAAATTCCACAGCATTACCCATTTCCCACAATCCTTTTACCACTGATGTTACAAGCATGGGCATATTGAAATTCACATGGCTCCCTCACTTATGCTTGGGTTATGGTTGAGTGCCAGTGTTCCTTGATGGAGGTGTATGCCTTGGGACTGATGTTCTAAATGCCTTGGCCCTCAGAGCATCTGGCCTTTTTGTAAGTGTTCATATGTTTGTGGCCTTGATTTCATCATTTGACCCATCTCTTGTTGTCTTCTGATTTTTGGGGCCCTGAACAGTAGCTGTAGGCTTAAAATATTGTCTGTCAATGTTTGCTGCCTATTAGTCTGATCAGTGAGCTGAGGTTTGTTATCTTCTTGTTGAACTGGATGTGGAAGTAAGCCTAGTTCTCTGGCATAGGGCATTATCAGCACTCAGAAACCGATGATTGTTTGGGAGCTCTCATGTCTACTGAATAGATTGAGTTAGAAATTATCCATGACAACATGTGAGAGACACTGCTCGGACACAGATTGGGAGGCCCATAGTTTTTGCACTAGCCGGTGATGGAGAGGCTGGCTTGAAGAAGGTCCTGCAAATGCTAAGGGACAAATTTTAATTGGCCATGGCATTGGCTGACTGCAAGGTCAATAGCCAAGGTCAAGAACATCACCTGCTCCCATGTGCAGACCAAATCTGAGCATCTTGCCTGCACCTCAAGGCTGTAAAACAAAATTCAATTCTACAAATTCATTCAAAAGGATTAGCTTTGTGTATTAATTTAGGTCTAACATAATTCAGTTGCAAGACCACCACCTCTATAACAATATGATTTTGTGATTAAGTTCTTGTAGTCCTTCAACCCACAAAATAAGACTTGGAGAATTCTGCAGTTCCTCCCAGAAAAATATGATTCTGTGAAAGCTTAGCAGTACCAAGAATCTAGTAATGCGACTATTGAGCTTTCCAGCTTCCAACTGCTGTATCATCATCTTCTTCAATGTTTGTCAATTGAGTTTCCAACTTCCAATTGCTATATCATCATCTTCTTCCATGTTTTCCAACAGAGTTTTTCAGCTTCAATTACTGTATCTGTCATCTTCTTCCATGTTTGTCAATTGAGCTTACCAGCTTCCAACTCCTATGCCATCATATAAGTACCCAAAATTACAATGAAAATTTTCTTTCAGCCAAGCTGCTAAAGACGAGCAACAACAAAGCACCACAAAGACACATTAATTGATTTTCTGCAGATTTCATGTGCAGAGAGATTAGGTGCTAATTAAGTTTGCTCCTTGTTTAGTGCATTGCTAATACAATTAATGGTGGTTTGATTAGCACTTAAGCTTGTGTGTTTTTTGTGTGTGCCTCTGCGTGTGCGTCTGTGTTTGGTGGTAGACTGTGCGCTTGCCGAGCTTTTCGTCGAGTGTTTTCTCCGCATTTCGTCGATCTCTTCTCTAACGTGAGTGAGCGAGCGCTCTCGTACACTCTGCTTTTTTTGTCCTGCTGTTTTGCTCTTCATTTTTGGTGTTTTCTTGTGTGTGTTTGTTGGAGTTTTTGTTCTGTGTTCCAGGTTTTCAGTTGAGAGGTTCGTTTTTTTGGAAGGGTTTTGGTTTAGTAGCGGTAATCTGTTGTGAGAACGAGAGTCGGAAAAGAAGGCGGGGTTTTATGGCAGGAACAGCGTCGTCGTCGTTGAGGGTGTGGACCGTCGCATCGACGACAGCCGTGGTGGCTTCTTCTACTTCCTCTGCATGTACTCGAGCTTCTCTCCAGCTATCTCCTCGCATCGTCCTGCCTTGTTCTCGTCGAGCTGTTTCCCTTGCGCTGGGGTTTAAACCCTGTTTGAAAAGCTCGGCCGGGGTGGTGAGATGGTTGGGAGTGAGAGCGCAAGGCCTTGCGGCGACGGAGCCGTTAGTTTCCGAGCCTGTCAAGCTCGTGGATGCGCCTGTGTCGATCGTGACTGGCTCTTCTCGGGGTATTGGGAAGGCGATTGCGCTTGCGCTCGGAGGAGCTGGCGGGAAGGTTTGTTGGAATAGATTTTTCTCTATGTCCGCATGTGGCAATGCCGATGAAGCCTGCAGTGTTGTTTCTTTTCCGATGCACTTTCCTATCGAAATTTGAAGGAATTTTATACTTCCTGCAAATGAGAACATAGTGCGAGTTATTTTCTACTGTGCGCATTACAGAGACTTGCACTGTCCACGAATTGATCGCAATCAGATCTCCGTGTGTGTATTGCAGGTACTCGTGAACTATGCGCGGTCGGCGAAAGAAGCTGAAGAAGTTGCACAACAGGTTCGTTATTCTCTTCAGTGGAAGAAGCGATTGCGATTGCTTTTCTTCTTCCGATCACGGATGTCTTCAGCACAGCATAAGTCTGTCAGCTGTGTGTTCACGTGCCTACGTTCTGACAGTCAAGAGTTCAATATGGTGGATCCTGGTTGTCATGCAGATTGAAGATCTTGGGGGATCTGCTCTGGTTTGCGGCGGAGACATGTCGAAGGAGGCTGATGTCGAGGCTCTGTTCAAAGCGGTGGGTGTCTTTCTCTCAATCCTTCCTTCCATAGATGTCTGCAGAATTTCTCACATCTGTTTGTCGGAATTTTTATGGACTAAACTTGCTCATGCTGTATGTTCTCTACAGGCACTTGACAAGTGGGGAACTGTTGACATCCTCGTCAATAATGCTGGTACTTATTCCTACAAGGTTTTTGCCCCCTTTCATCATCAGGATGCAAGAGCTGTAGCTGAAACCTTTCTCAGTTGAAAGACTGGCATTGGTGCTTTACTAGGGCCTGCTACCCTCATCTATTTTCCAGTAAGGCTTCACAAGAAGACAGGTATCCTATGTCTTCTCTGTGAAACTCCAGGTTCATGGACAAAATGCTGGTGTCCTTCTTTCCAGGAATCACAAAGGACACATTGCTGATGAGGATGAAGAAACAGCAATGGCAGGATGTTATTGATCTCAATCTCACTGGTGTTTTTCTCTGCACTCAAGTATGACCACTTTTTCCTTGTTCTAACTCACCATCAATGCGATTTTGCAATCTAAGCGTGTGCCATTCTTGTCTCCATATAACATTCTGTGATGGTGGCCCCATCCTTTTTTCCTCTTATTTGCACTCTCTTCATGTTTTTCTTCATCCAAATTGGGCCTGGGTGTGATGGTTTTAGGCTCTCAAAACACATTTCTTCACTATCTCCCTAGTGCTGATCTACTCTGCTATGATGAGATATATTTTCCTGCCCAGGTCTTGCATTGGCCAATACCAGTACCTTGGCTGCAATCCGCAATTCTCCAATCATATGTCTTTCACTGCTGACAATTCTTGCAGCTGCAGCTTGAAAATGAAAACTCTCACATTCCATGTATTGCTGGTTGTTGTGATCCAGGCAGCTACAAAGGTGATGATGAAGAAGAGGAAGGTAGGCCCACCATATCTGATCCTATGCCTTGAGGCTAATTTCTTTTGCTTTATCTTGTGGAGAATCATAATTTGCATGTCTTATGAATCTTGAGAGTAAGTTGCTGAAGAAAAGATTTTTGTGTCCATGAGTGTCTGAAGAGGTTATTGGTGGGTGGTGTCTTTTCAGGGAAGAATTGTGAACATCTCATCAGTTGTGGGTGTCACTGGAAACATTGGACAAGCCAATTATGCTGCTGCCAAAGCTGGAGTCATTGGATTGACCAAGTCAGTTGCTCGTGAATATGCAAGCCGGAATATTACTGTAAGCTTCAGGTCTTGCCACTGCTGCCCAGCAGTACTGTATTTTTTATGCTTTTGAAAGCATGCAGATAGATTGTGATCATGCTCTGAAGCCTGGCTAAATGCCCTCCCAGTCTGAGAGGTGTTCACCATTAGAACCCTAAATGTGCATTAGTACAAATATGGGGCAGGTCAATGCAATTGCGCCTGGATTCATTACATCTGACATGACTGCAAAGCTGAATGAAGAGACAGAGCAGGCCATTCTGAAGACCATTCCACTGGGTAAGTATTTCTCAATTTTCTTTATGTTGATTTTAGTAGACATCTTTTTTTCCTGTGGTTGCATTTGGTGGTTGCAAGCATCAAGAAGTTGGAGTACCATCTGATGTTACAACAGTGGGAAGTTTTGCATTTCCCTGTGTAACTTTCTTGGAAAATCCATCACATTACAATCTTGTATCTTTGACAGGACGATATGGTCTTCCCAAGGAGGTGGCTGGGTTGGTAAAGTTCCTGGCACTGGATCCTGCAGCTGCCTATATCACAGGCCAGGTTTGTGTGTCTGCCCTACTGAAAACATTCATATCAATTACACTGAACATGTGGCAGTGCAAGGGTGGCAAGTACTGAGTTCTGATTTGTAGCAATGGTGCTTACTCTACATTTCACAGAATGGAAACACTGAGAAGCAAAGGTTGGAGAAGTGCAAACTAGTCTGAATAATTAGCAAACCATCAACAGTTTGCAAGCAGATGCAATCAGTGAGGGACAATGTGAGTAGTCACATATGTCTCCACAAGATCCAGGCAAATGTATAAAGAAATCTTTGAAAACTATTGATCGAGTAAGCTAAGCTACCACTGCTTTAGCTTAGCCATGGGAACCAAGCTTAAAAGGTTGGATGATCAGTGCGGTAAAGGTTTACTAAGTATCTAATAGATAGAATCTGAGAACACCCCTCAAATACCTTGATAGTAAACCAAACCTGACTGGAGTATCTGAACAGCAAGCTATAATAAACACACAGGCAGCAGCCAAGAGGCTGAGTCCAGAGAGACATAGACAAATGGCTCAATTGCAGATGCAGAATAATGGTTTGAGACCAGTAACAAATGCATCACCCAGCCCCTGCTGCCATAAGAGCCTACAGAAAACTGTCTCTGAGGTGTATGACACCACCAGTATCAGTGGGCTTGATGACTTATCATGAGCCCAGAAGAAGAGATCTGAATTGACATGATGAAGCCATAACCTTGGTTCACAATTTCATGTTGTCATCTAACTATTGTATGTTGAACCCAGAATGGTTAGGAAACATGGTTGGTAGTTGTAAAATCCCCTTCCCCCCCCTCACCCTGCCTCCTAAAGTAGACTGCAACTCTTTAGAGAGAGGCTGATTGCCACAGGGCTAGAGAGAGAATACTAATGAGAACTGCTGTTTTCTGTAGCCTTGTGGCCCTAGCAGAGAGCACAAGTCCATTAGTAGGCAAATGAGGCAAATGTTGGAGTTTCCGATGCCTGTGAACATTGCTGATTATTTGTGTCCCTTGGTAATTTTGCAGACCTTCAACATAGATGGTGGGATGGTGATGTAAAGATTTTCACTTCTTTGCTGAACTGCTTAAACCTATGAAGTCTCTTGAGCCCAGTGATGTTTATTGAAGAACTTCACCAGTTTTGGAACATTCAGAGGAGGCTGCAACCATCATCATTGGTTTTGTCCTCAGATCATTGGTACCCCAATCCTCAAATTTTGTAATCTCAGGAGATGATAGAATAAGTGCTCAGACTTACTTAGTCATCTGTGTCTTCTATTATGTCTCACATGATAGTGAGTTACAATTGACCAGCAGTCTCATGAATAAATCACACTGTTTGGAGGCTGGAGCTGTTTGATAGATTTGTTTTCATTAACCAGTGCTGGGTTCATGTGTCTTAGTCAAGCTGCTGGATAAGGTCTCTGTTAGTTTTAACTGAACAGAATTATCTTATTCCTATTTTTGCACTAATGGGAACATGCCACTGTGCACTTGTTCTCCATGGTCTACAGGAGTGATATATTTTGCTAAACAGCTTTCCTGTTCATCTAAGAATTTCTGCAGCAGTGCTCATATGTGACCCTGCACATTAAAATTGGATGAAGAAGAGTCAAAATATGTTGGTTTCGCTCAGGAAAATGGTTTTGACCTAGCAATTTTGTTTGAGGCTTGTAAAGGGCACAGCAAAGGCGTGCACCTGCTAGAGAAGAGTATGATAGATATGATATGATCACTGCTGGTTGTTTCTGATTGGCCAATCACAATGATTGGTCCCAGTGGTTTGCTATTAGTAGTCTCTCACCTATTTGCAGTCCCAGATTTAGTTTTATGGGTGGGGTTGCGAAAAAGTATAGAACTAACTAGGATGTGAGAAATTGTTTTGCAGGGTCACATACTGAATGAGTACCCTTGGGGATGCTCTAAGCATCAGCAATGGTGTTGTTTCATAATCCAGTGATGGGTTTAACTTGCAGGATCTGCATCCAAGTCATCAACTGCCTACAATTCCACCAGGTTGCTTTCTATCAGATAGTCCATGTGAAATGAAGTTTCCTTTGCAAATGGCATTACTTGCAATAGCCCTCCATCATTCCATTATGCTTAGCTTTGGAACTTGATAGACTATCTTCGAACTTAGTTGTCCTAACTATGCAATATGAATATCAAATTTCACTCCTGTTTTTGGATGGTGGGATTTGGCTTTGAATTCTGCCATGTTTAGTCTCCAGGTTATTATTAGTCATATATCTGGAGCAAATTAATGAAAATGCTAATGGAAATTGTTGCTGTCTTTTGTGAGTAGATTGACAAGTGTTTCTTGGACCTAAATCTTGTTCAGTTTTGTCCTCAAAGGAATGAGAGTTCCCATCATCCATCATTTGATAGACCATAAATAGACTAGTTTGAGTATGGACTTTAGTGTGAATTAATATGAGAAGAGTGTGATATTGGAATTTTGTGTGTTGCATGTTTTCAAATCAACAATATGAGTTCGCTTTGTACATGTGCTTTTCAAGACCTTTCCAACAATTTAAAAGGAGTCCAATTTGGACAATTTTTTATTGCTTTAAACCTTGTTTCAAATGTTTTAAATACATCAAGACTTTTTATTTTCAAAATCAACATCCAATATAGGAATCAAGAATGTTTCCCTTCAAATCTTACACATTTTGAATTCATGTAAGAATGTGTTCTCACTCTTTGCACTCATTTGAGTTTCAACCCCTTGTTTGATTTGATTCCAACTTTAAAACCCTAAACCTTTTTTTCTTCACAAGGACATTTTTCTAGCATCCCAAAAGATAATCATGCACCCAAATTAAGGTTTCGACAATGTGTGTGTCCAAGGAAAGCATTTTTACAAAATTTATTCAAATTGTGTTGTTTTTAATGCATTGGAAAATATGTTGAATAATATTACAATAAAAAGATATTCACATTTCAAAACAAAAGTTTATAATAATAAATGTGGTCAAGAGCCAAAATTGTGTGATTCTTGTTCATTTAAATGATGTTTTAAAACATCAAATCAACTTTGATCATTGAACCATCTTTGGAAAATTCTCTTTTCAAAAGTTATATTTTTAAAGTTTTTCAATTGTATGTGAAATGAAAAAGTAATGAAACTTTCAAGTTGCAAAAATCATAACTTGTTAGTTTCAAGAATTGCTAACATAGTATGAAAAAAAAGGGGAAAATAAGTAAATAATTCTTTTGAATAGAAAATGGATTTTTCTTCTTTTTGCAAAAACATTGTTTCATGAACAAATTAAAAATTGTTATCAAAAACATTTGATACTACCTTCTTGGATATGAATTAATCATGTGGTGTAATGTCATATTATCAAGTCATTACAACATGTAATAATTGAAGGAAAAACATGATAATTGAAAGGGTTGTATAATAAGCCCTCCCATTGTAATAAAGCATTTCAAAAATTAAAACGCATTTTTCATTATACAAAAGGTGTTTCAATTAACATCCTAATTTTTTTGATAAACATACCCATATTATTGGTCCATTGGAAAAAAAATTAAATTATGAATCTATAATATTCTTCCCTTGCAAAGTTGGTGTTTTCAACATCAAATTTGGTTCAAAACTCTTTTGGGAATTGAACCCATCTCAAAAAATAACTCACCTACAAACCTACGAGAATGCAAGCCCAAAATCTTTTTTAAAAACATCCACATAAAACAATGTGCAAAATCCAATTTGCACAAATATAAAAAAGTTCCAAACAAACAACAAAGTGTGTTTTCGAATCTCTTGAAAAGATATACAAAGGGTAAATATCCCCAAACAAGAAATAGCTAAAACCATGTTCAACTTAAACTAGTTCCAAACTAAAACACGTTTGATCACACTAACTCAACTTAACACATTTAACATCATGGTTATTATACACATCATTAACCTTCTACAAAAATTAATAAAACATGTAGAATTGCACAATGTTCTTAATAAAACACCATATTATATATATCATTACAATGATTTGGAATGATTTTTTTTCCAAGTAGAGACCCAAAAAAAATAGCACCAAACCCCTTGTCGCTTTCAAATGTGTTATGCCTTATCCAAGGTTCTAATTGCTACAAGGTTAATCATTCTAAACTCATAACATTAAATTTTATTCACATGTGAAATTTCAAAAAGAACTTTATTAAATATCAATGGCAATATGACTTTGAAATTAGAGTTGTAAATTGATCACTGTTCTGGACAGCAGTAAATCCCCTTCCATTCCAAGCTACATTAGCTTTTCATCTTAGCTATAAAATTAATAAATTTCAATGAAGTGTTACGTCTCAAGTTACATCTAACTAAAATTTCAAATTTGGATCATGAAAGTTCATTTTAGTATATAGTTTTGAATGAGCAATTTTCAAAACCTAGTAATGTACACCTTTCATTCAATCTTTTTTTTTTCCTAGACATATATTATTCATATTATCCCTACTATTCTGGAAGGTTTTGATGGTTTTCCCTATAAGTCCAAAAAGGGTAAACAAACTACATCTTATTCTAAAGATAAAGATGACCAACACTTAAGATTGACAAATTAGCATACAAATTAAATTAAAGGATCCTTAAAAGTTTGAAATGATAAATTTGACTTTAATCTTGATAATTGACTTAAAATTTTTCCTTTACACATTCTTAAACATTATTTAAAAAATTATGTGCATGTTGTTGTTATTTGAAATTAGAAATTTTCACCCAAGATGATGTTGTAAGAATTATTATTATTTATATGAGTGATTGTTTTTTGCATAGGTCTGATAATTTTTACTGTCTTCATAGAAAACATAAGTATTCATGAGTGTGTAATTAACGACCCAATCTCAATTTAGTTAATGCACTTTGGTTCCACATTTTTTGTTTCATAACTTAAACACAAATCTTTGTTTAAAGAATTGTGAAAGAAGGAGTACCATTCTACAACTTTGTAAACATTTTCATAAGATTAAAGTATTGATAATTTATGTTAAATCATTAGAGTTTGTTCATTCCTAAATCATGGGAGGAGGTGGAGTTTTGAATTATACAACTCTAATGTGTGACCTTGGAGATTATAGGAAGGTGACAAAGCTAAGTAATCTAAACAATAAAATGGATGGAAAATTACTTTGACAAACATGGGCTTGAATTTTTTTATCTAATTGTATAATTTTTTTTACATTTCACTTGTTACACAAAACTAAAACTTGAAACAAATTTTTGTCATGTTTAAAAGCTTTGTATGAAGGTAGTGAAATGCATATGACTTACTAACAAACCAAGATAAAACACATTAAAGTGCATTTCCACTTTGCAAGAAACAAGGTCCTTGCAAGGGAAATTGACCTAATGTATGTTAATACAAAAAAATAGACAGTTAATATCTTTGCCCATACATTGATATAGAAAAATTATACAAATATAGAAAGATTTTTGGTATATAAAAGTTAAACTTGAGGTTGAAATAAAATGTTGATTACATTTCAATTAACCTTTGGATGAACTTGCTATAACTTTCTTTTGTTGAAAATACAGTTGTTATTCAATCATGTTGTTATGGTATTTTTAAAATATCAATTATTGTTGGATAGTGTTCATTGTGAACCAAACAAACTAATTTAATTTAATTGTGTTATGATCACATATGATTCATTACAAGTATCAAATGTTAGTATTGAAAGTTATTGTGTTGAGGTCAAACAAATACCTTAATAATGTTCTTCCATATTTGATTCCAATGTTATGAACTTTAATTTTTTTTTGTATGTGTTTTGTAGTAAATTACAAAGTATGTCATCCTAGTTGTTGTGTAGTTACAATTTTGTTATATGTGAATGCATTTTGTTCATGCCTTGTTTCTTTTCATGCGATAGGTGTTAGCACAATTTGCATTTTCCTCAAAACATTACGTGTTTGAAAAATAATTGTACTTACTTATCTTTGTTTCATTCATCTTTTGATCTAACATAAACCATATGGTAACAACCTGTGCAAGCTTGGAAGTTTGAAGGTTGACAACATATTGATATAATCATTCACATCTTGATTTGTGGCATTTTCATACTCTTTAAAGCACATACCCCCTTTGAATCATTACCCATTGTAGCAATGAAAATGGAATAACTTCACTCCTTGATTCATTTTGTGGCTTTAAAGGCAATATTGTGAAGGTGTTCTTGATGTGAAGAAGACTTCATCAATGTGTGGTTGCATTGAATCCACCACCTAGTTTCCTATTTGGTAGGGAGTGTGGTCCTTGAGTTTGTTCATGAGATAAATTTTCGGTTTCATTCATGTTCCTCATTTGCTCTTGCCGTTTTAAATCAAAGTATTTTGTTTTGTTCATGTCTAGTTCTTCCAATAAACGATCATTTTCAGCTTTGTACTCTTTGAGTTGTATCTGCATTCCAAACATCAATCAATTCAAGTCAATGTCTTTTGATATTAAAATGTTAAGATTTACATTTTTTTTGCAAAGGACATGTTTTGTAATGTTGTCCTAGTATTTTATCTAGCTATTACATCTAGATGAGATGATCCCAATAGTTGCAAGATTTGGAACATTTATCTCTCCATTGACATAACATTTGAGGTTGTATTATAACTTAATTAGGTTTTACTCTAAGACCATTTAGCCGTGTCATTTTCCTAATTACAATTGTAACCTTATCCAATTCAATGCATATATGGTATAAATTTTTTTTTGGAGTTCAACAAAACTAGTTTATAATTTGGATACTATATGAATTACAAACATATAAAATTAAACATAGGGTCTGGCACCAAGTACGGTGTTGTGTCCCATATGGTAAGGCCATCAAGTTGTCTTCGTGACTTCAAGGTTTCAAAATATGTGGTTCAAGCAAAAACAAACCATAGTTCTCTTTGAACCAAAACTCACAATCAAGTTTTGTTGAACTTGGTGGGTGCTTATAGTAGCCATTGGAGTCAATTTGTAATTTTAGTGGTGTTCCCATAATCTATTGAATCTTTTAAAATCCTCACTAATTTCATGATTCACCCTCTGAAATGACCACTCCTTGATTCAATTGCATTGAGAAAATCAATTGCAACCATTGAACACTTGTTTTATTGGTTTTTCCATGAATTGTAAGGCTTCAAGGAGTTCAAGTTTAGCTCACCTCATGATGATATTTTCGTAACTAAAATGATGAATGATGTCCAAAGGGACTTCATAATTATGTATGCAATTTACGCAGAAAATGAGTTTGTCTAACCATTATAACAAGCATTGCAACCATATCTAACCACACATTACACTTTAACTATCTCAAGTGTATATAAATATGAATACTAAAAGGATCAACTCAGAAAATACAAAATCCAAGATACAAAAGTAATAAGAGAATTGAAGATTTTTAACTGTCCCCACACCCTTGTCCATGTATAGTTTGATGGGCGTGTTTTGATGGTAACCAAGAAGGATAAGACTGACCCACAAAACTTGTTAATAAAAGGATATCCATTTTGCCCCTGGTTTTCAATTTTGACCCTAGTTATATACTCTCAAATCTAACAAATGTTTTAAGCATATATGGGGCCTTTGCTCTTGCCTGCCACCAAAGGTGCAGATTGTGCCACAACAAGCACCAAGAATGATTGTGAATTTTGCAAACCAACTCCACGTTGCTTTGGTTTGCTTCTCAATCCCAATGTTCAATTCCATGCCTTTTGACACACTAACTAACTAACTATACCCAAAAATATTCATGTGTTTTCAGGATTGGCAAGTCTAAGGTTTATAAACAAGACTCCACCTCTACTGCAAAATTTCTGTTGAAATTCATGGTCCACAAGTTTTCAATCCGCAAAAATCAGGAAGAATAACTGCCACAATGCTAGTATGCACCACAAAAGCATTGAAGCTAAGTTAATCAAGGTTTCACTAAGATTGTGCTACTGGATAGGATGGAAAAGTACAAGTATGAAAAAAATCTGGATGGCAGGTTGCAAAATGGTACAATAATTGGGGAGCGTTTCAAGGGGATATATATAATAAAATAAGTTATGAGTGCAGATTAGAAATATGACTTGGAACATGTTGAGTTCAGAGGCCATGGCTTTGAGTTGGCGAGTCTTCTCATTGAGAAGGCGAACATGGGTTGTGAGTTGCTCTGCCACCTCTGGGCCTGGTTGCCCTTTCAATATATTGCGTAACTCCACATACAACTTCTCCTTCTCTTGTATCATCATATCCTTTTCCATCACCTGCTCAAAATTGCACCCACACATGGTCCATTTCATGCATCATCTTAACTTGTTGAAATTCCAGCCTTTTGAATTCCAAACTTTGAAATGTTGCCAATATTTTGGTGCATTTCAACCTATTTTCCAAGTTATTTTCCAAAATAGGCTAAAACAATTAGGACAAAGTTAGAAAATAGTAGTATAATTAAAGGTATGACTCCTTTAGTTTGCTACAGTATGTATCAATCCATTGCTCACTTGCCAGAACCCAATGTCTAGTTCCTATTGTGACCACTACAGTCATTAAACAAAGAAAAATATGCAACATATTCCGTAAATTTAGTGAATTTGTAAATTTTTTACCAAAATGAGCTTGAATTTTGGGCAAAGTGCAGGTGAAAATGAAAAGGGTTTGGGACTGTGGCAAGGAGATAATTTACTTGCTCTGTTTTGAGTATAAGTCGCTTTTGAAGTATTTGGATTTTGAGGATCATGTCATATGCAACTGGATCAGATCCCTCAAGTTTGCGCCATCTGTGCACATTGAGTGGGTTTTCAAGCTCCTCTGAAAGTGCTCTGACCTGCATTTATCTCAACATCTTTCATTACGAATGCCATTGCAGTCTCCATCATTTCCATGATCCACTAATTCCTCAACCAATGATTGATCATTTTAGTGTCAATCTAACCACAAAATATCCAAACAACTGGATCATCAAATAACCCAACTGGCATCTTAAGCACCTAATTTTCAAATCAATTGTGTGAAGCTAGGGAATGGGTAGGTAGATCACTTCTTGAGCACACTTTCTCAACAGGGTACAAACAAAGCATGGATTCTGGATTGATAAGTAGCAATCTCTGTTATTTACCAACCACATTCAAAGTTGGAAACTACTACATTAACTTTCTAGTACCTACAGAGGATTATCTACAAACTTGCTTTTTGGGATTGGTCAGTTTTCTTGACAAGGTTTCTTACTTCAAGAAATTTGAATGTCAAGTGGCTGCACACTACTTACCTTTATTTGCATTGTTAGTTTCCACATAACACTTCCTCTTGTACTGAGGCCGACACTTTGGCCTAGCAAGTTCTAAAGGTATATAACCACAGCAAAATTATCAATCTGAGTAAGTGTTAGGTCAATGACCAACATTTACCCTAACCACAAGGTAAGGGCAAGGGTAAAAATTTACCATTTACCCAGAATTTATGAGACATGCATTAAATGGGTAAATGCAAGATAAGAGGTAGAGTTTAATTGAATATCTATACAAGTATACAAGTATCACATACTGGCAAAGTGCAGAAAAACAATTAGTTGTGGAACTACTGTAGCAACCATGAGCACACAACGTTAAAAACATCCTAAGGGAAAAATTAACAAAGATTGGAAGAAATGGTTTTGGCATTTTTTAGTAATACATTTGATGAATTCTTATGATAGCAAATAGTACCACAATCTAAGTTTTTCCTCTTGATGAAGGCAATTAATGCAAAGAAGAGAAATGAAATGAAATGAAAAAAGCAAAGCAAATTCACTGATCAATTACCATAATTCAACCGAAGCCATCATAACTAAGTGCATTACAAAATATGAAATGAATATAAAGTATCCAATTATTTTTGTGCGTACCCTTGTTTTACCCATTTCAACACAATCACCCATCCTGGAGTAAAGGTGAATCTAAAAAATATACCAATCAGCTAACAGAAAAATATTTATCAACTGGGTATGATTTTCAATGGGTGGAAGGAACCATTTACAATCTGGGTAACCCTATACATATACCATGGTATTTGGCCACAGGTATATGCTGCTAAAATACTTGCCCCAATGAACACAGGTCTAGAGTAAACCATGGGTATTAGACTCATGCAAACACAACAAATCATTATCAAATGAGCATGTCCATTTCTCTCACCAAATGATTCCCCAGTTAGCCAACAATATTTGCTGAAAGAATATTGGGAACAATGCTTATGACTCCATAGTCACCTCACATGACTTGCCAAACATGCACTGTAATGGCACCATCATTTCTGTCTCCATCGTAAACTCAACAAAATAATTATAAGTTAAATCAAACAAGCTGAGATCTTGTACCTTTGTTTTCTCCTGAATGAGTTCTTTGTTCAGACTGTGGATTTCACGTTTCAATACACTGATGTCTTTGGCATTGTATGAAAGAATAGCATGCTCGCGCTTGATATCAGCTATCTTGACCTTCAATATACGCACTTCATTTAATCTGTCTTTGTACTGTGCTTGCCCCTTCACAAGCGTGGAGGCTTGAATCCTCATTTTCTCATATAATAACTTTACCTCTTGGTTCCTTCGTACAACCTGCACATTTAACAGTATTCTCACAACTATCAATTGTCACAGTTCCATTTGTCAAACTCCAAAGTTTGCATCTGCAAATGAGTGCTGGAGACTTCATAGTGTGAATAGAAGAAATAGCTTTACTTGTATACCGAGTACATCCCGCTCACTCTTCGTGGTTTCAAGGTCTTTCTTGAGTTGCATCTTCTCAGCATCCGCCTCACCTATTATACGATTTAAATTCACTATATTTGTCAAGTGTTCTGCTACGGCCATATCTGTGTTTTTTATTTTCACCACCCCCTTGCTAACCTCCATCTTCAGTTGCTCCCTCTCTTTCTCCAACTGCACCCATCACCCACTCCATGCAACTTCACAAATACTGGAAAACATTTCCATGTTCATCCCAGCTTCCAACATGAAAACCTTGGTGCTTTCTCTGTTTTCACAAGATGTTCTGAATGCCTGAAAGTACCAAAGTTGCCAGCAGTTTTACAGAATTGGGAAACACAGGAAGAACCTTGAGGTAGTCAAAATGCTCTTTGATGAGGGCATTGTCTTTAGAGATAAGCTCCTCCTTCAACTGCTCCACTAAATGATTCATTACTTTGAACTTTCGCTTCATTTCATCAGTTTCATCTTGAGCTTCCACCAAATTTTTACTGTAGAGATTGCGTTCTGTGCGAACAGCCTCGTAGAGATTAAGGTGGTGTCTCATTTTGGCCTCACCTTCCTCAATCTTCCTTTGCTGTTCTGAGAGTTCAATTTCCCGGTTCCGGACCTCATCATAAGCCTGCCAGAAAAAAATTATAGGTCAGTCATCCCAGCAATTTCAATTGAGAATATCTTCAAGTTCTCATGCTCCTGCTTCATATGTTTCAGTTACTTATGCCATTGGCACATTCAACTCATGGAAACTACTCTGCAGGTTTAGGGACTGTCAAGACAATGTATGAAATGAGTAAAGGAAAATGATGTCAGAAAACGACCATATCAAAGCCGGAGCTTAGAGTTTAGTAGTTGGGCTTTCCAGAAAGTGAGTCCACCAACTGATTAAAAAAATTCACCAGTCCCAATTTGTGTGGTGCAATTACTATATTTGACAACTGAAAAGAGTTCCCCATTTTTGCACTGAAAATCTCAGTAATCTCAGAAAAGCACCAGCTATTAATCTGTCAAGCTGGTGAAGTTTCCTGGGGTTTTCAGTCACCTCTGTTGATCAGCTAAGTACATCATCATATATTTGTTGTCACACTTCTCAATTTAAAAGCAAATCAAGACACAGTTGCGCATAAGACTGAACTTACATGTGTGAGTTTTGTTGCATATGCTGCTGCCTCTGCTCCATATTTCTGACTTTGCTTCTCTATGGAAAGAAGGGCTTTATCCTGCTTTACTGCCGCCTCCTTGTATAGATTAAGTTCCACCTCCAGATTTTTTATCAACACAAGTCCAGTCTTCACAGATTCCATTTGCCGCTTTGTCTCTGCTTCCGCCTTATTCCAAGCAACACCCAACTTTCAGTGCATCAAGGTTGAAAAACATGTTTTGTAGTCAACAATAGCATTCTGGGAAAGGTGATGAAGATAACAGAGATTGAGGAAGAATTCAGTTATACCCTCATACCAGTCACAACATAGCAGATCATCACCTACATTTTGAATGGTCATGACTAGCTGCCACAACTACTCCTTAACTTCTCTAACATCTAGGATCAGCTCCTGATGGTGTCACATATATCTAACAATCCACTCAAACTTTCAGGCAAACAAATTGTATGAAAATCTTGATCCTGAGTTTGTCATAATTTTGGAAGTAACAGGACAACTCAGTGATGATGTTGACTAGCACTCAAGAGACATCGTTAGTGAAACAAGCATCTAAGCCTAAGGCATAGAGAGGCCCATATAGCTTAATGGTCGGGGCTCTTGCACCCTGAACATACCCTTTGAGCACACCACAGAAAAGAAATAGGATGATATCTGCATCGTTACTGAACTTTGGTGCACAGTTCATTGTCAGTCTAGCTCTGCCTGAAATTGCTTCACCTATATCTTATTCAATTGTGGATCCTTCCTATGATACAACAGAATCTTCCAGACCTCCTGTACTAAAGGTTCAAGATCTTTGCACATGAGATTCCTAATTCTCCTAGCTTGTCTTTATAGTTTTCACCTGCTCCAGGTGTATCCACTAGTCCCTGGCTTTAAAGCGCAGGAAATGGGCCAGCAATGTATCTTACCACAGTCTTGACTTTGTTCAACATGTCTTTTTCTCGAACTACCTCCTCCACTCGCCGTCTTTGTTGGTCCACCAATCTTTTCTGCTCTTCAAGTTCCCTTTCAACCTTCATGCATTGCTCTATCTTGAGGTCACGCTCTTTCTCAAGATCCTCCGCCAGAAAATTTGCTGCCTTCAGTTTATGCAGTGATGATTCTCGCAACTAGTAAACATCACAATCTTCAGTCAATAGTGTGGGAAAAGACCAAAATAAGACCAGTACAGCCAATCCAATACAACTTTGAAATCTGCACCTCAGAGGTTTAAGCTTCAATGAAAGACTGAAAAGAATTTAACACCAGGGCTGAATTCATGGGCACCATTGTCAGGCAGCTTGATTTAGGTGCTCATGGTTTTTGTGCCTGATTTCGCCCCCATCAGAGCATTGGGCCAATGCAATACAAAGAAGAAGAAGAAAGAGACTTATACTATAATATCTAGGAGTGTAGCACGTGCCGTTAGCTCAAGTGTGAACACATTGAGAACTCAACAGATTTTTTTTCCTTCCAAACCTAATTTTGCCAATTTGTTTAAATTTCCAGCAATAAAATCCACTCAAAAATCAGTATCTTTCACACCTTAGCTCTGAAAATTGTAAATTAAACTCTATTAAATCTGACTCGTACAAAGAAGAAGAAAGAGACTTAAGGTGCGTTTACACTTGGTGTTAGGGACTCTAGGGTAGAATTCCCTAACACCATGCTAGCTATTTACAACTTAAACCTAGTTGCCATGAAAATTTTATGTTAATCTAGCATTCACTTAACATTGAGCTATGGCCCATTTAATATTGGGTACCACCTAGGATGCCACCTAGATTTTCATTTAACACTGACTTAACATCAAGTGTGAATGCACCATTATCTATGATATGGGATTGTGGGGGATGTCTATGTCTCTTTTATAAGTACCAAGACTTTTTTACTTTAAAAAAAAACTGGCTCCACCATCTTATTGATGTTGGTACAATAATGTCTAGAAGGGCAATTGAATCTATTGAAAAAACTGCATGACATTTAACAAACCTTTGTTCATGAAGGACAATTGCTTATAACCTCTGCCAATGGAGTCTATTCCTCATGGAGAAGGGTGCATGGTTTCTGACCCTTCTCCACTAGCTTAATTGACCAACAGAGTAGAACTAGAAGTGAAAATAGAATAGTCCACATATTCTTCATAAATTTTGTACGTCAATGTCACTAAAAACCTTTATCACTTATTCTTCTGGCTTGAGAAATTTAAGTCAAGGAAAAGGACATTTAGGCCCTGAGTATGATGAAAATCTGAAAGATGTCATCCCTAGGTCTTTACAGAAGCCAATTCATGCATTTCTTACCTTGTTGATGCGCATGGTTTCCTGCTTTTGGACCTCTATCTCATCATCTTTCATTTTTAGCTCCACTTGCTTTTGGCTATTTTCTGCCAATAGCTGTGTATTGTTACTAATTTGCTCCTCCATATCCGCATTCAGCTTCTCCATCTGCATTTCTCTCCTCCATCAGTTTATCTGATAGAGAACCAAAGGCCATTACCAGGTTGTAACTCTAAAACTAGACCTTGTTCCCTCTCAGACCTTGTCCCCTTATTTTGACCCTATCAAAAGCAAGTCTAGATTGCTAGCTCAAAAAAGTGAGGACTCTCAGTCATCACTGCAACATTTAAGAGACAGTAATTTTGATACAAGCTCTGATTATTGAGACTTAGAAACAGACATACCTACACATTCCACTCTCCTCCAATTTGGATCTCTATGATATGCCATGTGATGGACTGACATATATACCAAAAAGAGAAATAGTTGTTACAAAGGACCATGGTACCTGGAAGTGTGTCAATTGAAGCTCCTTTGCAGCTTTTTCTGCTGCCAGTTTTGCCTCTTTCACAACCTCATTCAACTGGGAGATTTGAGCATGGGCTGTTCCAATCTGGACTTGGTGGTTCTGTATCTCAATATCCCGTGCCACTGACTCATTTTTCAGGGCTCTCAATTCCCGGTCCAGGCGATCTTTTCTCTTTGCCTCCCTGCCACAAATTCCATCATCGGATGAAGTAAGGAAAAGGCTTCATGTACTTCATGCATCCATATCAAAAGACTGCCCACTTCAAATTTCAACCTGACTATGACTTGTGATTAATCAAGTTCTGTGGAATGATCTAGTTTTAACATTCCAGACTCTCTAATTCTTCTGGGCCATAGTTTCCCATGATCTGAATGCATTCTGCAATCATCAAGAAGATGGTATCAAACGGACAAAATATGTACCGGTCGCATTCAGAGCGCTTTGAAGCAAGCTGGTCTTTTGTAGCACTGAGTTCTCTCTCCATGTCAAATTCCTTCTGCTCATATTGCCTCCATTTCTCTGCCCATTCCTCAAGCTCTTTCTTCAGGGTTTCAATTTGGGCCTTCTGTCCATCCAACAGATGCGCAGTCTTTTCCTTATCTTTCTCCAAGTTTTCCACCTGAAAGAACTCACTGCAAAATATTAGAAAGATTTCATATGCAAAGATGATGGATGAAGCTCTCAAACATAAACTGGAATAACATGGTTTGGATCATGCAGTTGATGCACTCTCAATGCAATTGAGCACATCCTTAAAGCTTCAAGCTGGAATTACAAGTTTGAAGCACACAAAAACTGTGTCCACACTTATCTTTTGCACATCAAGAGTAGGACTACGATTTTGACATTTCTGTTTCTTTGGTCTGTGAAGAAGTTTCTGTCACTACACAAAGAAGAGCATGGTGAATAAACTACCTGTGCATCTTGGACTGCTGTAATTGCAGCACTTTGGTCCACAACACCACCCAATTCTGCAATTTCTAGCTTCAGAGCCCTGCACCAACCCATCATATCATGAATTGGCTTAATTGCTTGTGTACACCATACATGAAGTTCCATGGATTTCCTGTAACAGAGAGCAAATCACAACTCACAAGACCAACTTCCAAAATGAATTAGGTGTCCACTGTCCTCAAAGTGGCACTTGAACTTTTTTGACACATATATAGTGAAGGGGTATGACAATAATGCAAATGTGAGTGGACATGAGTTAGCTTGCTTGTGAAGTAACTGACTGAATGTTGTCTTTGGCTTTGGCCTCTTTTTCTTGAGATGCATCCACCATCCGCCAGGCTTTGTCGAGTTCCAGTTTTAAAGCAGCAATGGTGTTTGCATCGTCTTGGTTCATTTTCATGGTACTTGTCACCTTCTTTACATTCTTTTGAATCTCTCCATTGAGTTCTCGACATTTTTTTATCAGCCTTTTCTCACTCTCTGCATACATCAGAGCCTGATCCTCAATTCATTCCACACTTTTGGTCCGCAGCAGCCAGAAGCTGAGTTTTCATTAAAATAAACATGCAATTTCATTTCTTCTGCTACCGATGGGTCTAGCATAAACAAAACAGAAGGTTTTTTCAGAGAGCATGGGAAAACCAGAGAAGCAGTTCAAAAGATGTTAACACAATGATTTCCAAATGTTTGTCCATGCAATTATTATGCCAGGAAAAAGCTTATAGACACCACGGATTTTGGGCAGAAGAGAAGATGAACTGTAATCCTGAAATGACAATAATTCTGAATCACAGAAGAAAAGTTGGGAATTCTTCTTCACCATGAGATTTTTTGAGTGCACGGTGCAGCTTCTCATACTCTTCACGGAACCGATTTAGGGTTATGTCTCCTTCGAGTTCCGACAACACCTGTAACCAATATGGCCCAGATCATTACTAGACAGAGCAATGACTAAAGAAAAACATACCAGAATCTGGAGGGGAAGACTATATTGTTATAGCACTTAGTGCTATCCCTCAATCCTCACCAAATGCTCAGTTTGTTCTGCAATGAGTATACAGGTGTACAAATGCACACTTTCAAGGTGCTGCAAGTGTAACACAGGAAAGCGGATCACTTTGTTCCTGCAATCCTTACAATTACAAAGGAGACATTGAGACCAACTGTTGAAACAGGCAACATCTCCAGTGACCCTAAGCCTAATCTCCATTACAAATCAATCTGTTTAGGTGAAATAAAGACTGTGCCCACTAGACTGGACAATTATCTCTGTATCATTCCTTTTCCATGAGACATTTCCTAGCTCCTTTGGAAAAACCTCAAAATGTTTGAACAGTTCTTGCCCGGGAATTTAGGTCAGACGTGCTTGAAGCATTCCTCTTCCTTTTGCTTATTCTTTTTCTTAAGTGAACGTCAAGCACTCTTTATCGTACTTCTTTCGTTCTTTCTCCGATTTCTAATTTCTATTTGTGCTAAAGAGATATTATAGACCTGTTGGAAGTCCCGTTCAAGCGCGTCGAACATCCGGGACTCCATAGTTGGTCTGACCGTCGGGTCAACAACATTCTTCTCAGGATCCTCCATCCTGTCTCAATTCTGCCACGAAAAACGCAACCTCCACAAGCGATTAGAGATCACAAAATGACGTAAAGATTGCAGAAGAAATTATGCCAGTGAATGCATCATCGTAATGTATTTGTCTCTTCGGTCGTAAAATCAGCTACTGCCTCCGCTTGTGGACACTTCTCAACACGGCTTCCTTAAATGTGGAAGGCGAAGACCAGCAGCGGCTCAAGCTTGAAGAGAAAATATGCGTAGCGATGGAGGGGAAAGAAAAAAGAAAGAAGAAAACAAAGAAAAACAGGCTACACCAGAGAACGTGCATGGAAAATTGAAGAATCCATCGGTTTCATTCAGATCTCATGTTGCAAGAATTGAAATGCTCCTGACCTTTCACTGCTCGGTGTGCGGACGCCAATTACGGTTGCTCATGAAAGATTGTCGTGCATATTCTCGCGGCCATCGATCGTCTCGCACTCCGTCGCCGCCTCTGCAGACGCACTCATCGTGCTCGCGTGAAGCGTGCTTACAACCCGGGAATGTGAGCGGGCGGCAAGCGGGTAGCTGCTGAAAACACTAGAGACAGAAATTATTTTTACGGTCTGAATTTATTTATTTTGGTCATCAGCCCGGGAAATAGATTTGCACTCTGTTGGGAAGGCCTGTAAGGGGGAGGGGACAGACTATGGAAGGATGTGGGTAGTTTTTTGGATGTAAACTTGAAGAAGAAATGAAAAAAAAAAAAAAAAGGAAAATGCCTAAGTTAGGTCCCAATTGAGTGGCTTAAAGTGTAATTTCCAAAAGCTGTATAGTGCTAATCACTCTTTGTTTTTAGGAATTTTTTTTTTTAATGTAGCCTAAGTGGTGATCATCCATTGGAAGATATAAAAAACATGCTTATCATGCCTAGGAAGATTTAGTCAATTCTGGCTATAACCTAGATATGAAATACATTTTGGATTTTGGATTTTGGACCCTAGGTCTATTTTTCTATGAGGATATTTGAAAGATGATAATTTTTTGGCTTGTGTTGAAACTTGAGATTAGTTATAGAGTTATGATATCTTGAAGGTTTTTGATTTCTTTTAGAGGATTTTTTTGAAGATTATATTTTTGTATGGGGAAATATTTGAATTTTCATAATTCTTCTTTTTGGCTTAAGATACTTTTTAATGTAAATGGCAAGGTCACAATGTGACACACCCCTTGTTATCAATTGTTATTATTTTCTTTTCTCATGTATGTGTGAAGAGAGACCTAATTTTTTTATAGACATGCAGCTGGTGTGAAGTGTGAACTACTTGATCATATTCAAGTTTGAATATTATTTTAGTATTTTTGAAGATTTTTCTTATGTGGTATGGTTAGTGGATTGGTGGTGATAGGCATGTTGCTTACCTATCATTCAGGAATGCTATCTTCCCTTTGTTTTGGAGAATGTCTCTGTTTGCATAAATGGGGTTATCCTTTGTGTCTTTGTAACATTATTTTACCTTCTGTGTGTTGAATGTAGTTGGTCCCTTTTGAGATGGATTCACATATCCTTGCACAATGTCATTAGTGTCCCTATGTTGTGTGTGTTACCTCCTTTTGCAGACTCTATGTATTGCATTATCACCTTTGCACCATAGGTATTTCCCTCCATTCAAAGGTGACAAAGGTTTATGCATCTTTGCACCTATCATCTTGGGAAATTAGTGGTTAAAACCATAGGCGTATGTAATTTAGTAATTTACACATTTTGCATGAGAGGTTGAAGAATTCAACCTATGACTAAGGAGTGAAGGCCTCTTAAGTGAGCAGATACACATAGATTCACCTTGAAATGAGGTAATAATGTTGGGCATCACTAAATTGCAGGTGTGTGTTAAAAATACACAACCATGTTCTGATTGGCAATTTCCCAAAAATGGGCGCTTTTAGAAATGCATTGTTCAGATGGAAAGCGCTGCCTGGATTTTTCCTTTGTATTTTCAGCTCCCTTACCTGTTTTCAGCATTATTTGCTTTATGAACAACAATGTCCCTTTTTGGGGGTCTATTAGAGTGATTCCTTACTTATGTAAGCATAGCATGGTTGAGCTATTGAGCGTTCAGAGGTTTCCAATTATTGATGTGCATCGTTTTAAGTTATCGAAAGTAAATCTAACTTATTTATTATGGTTGATGATGAGATCAAAAATAAGGTTTATCAAGTATAACTACCTCTGTAATTAAAAGGGCCTTTTCTCTTGAGTGAAATCCCAGATCTTCTACTGGAATGGAAGGTACCAGCCAGGCTGTACTGGGACCTTTTGCCCAGCAGAACGTACCAGCCAGCCTGCCAGTATTTCTGAAAAGTGAAAAAATCCCAGCTCTGCTTGACCTAAGAAAAGAACCTGAGTACAGGCCCTTCTGTGATTTTCGACCTCTTCCCTAGACCTGCCGGCCTCGGGCACAGATCTCAAATCACAGAAGGGCCTGTACTCAGATCCTTCTCCTCTACCTTTGACCCTATAACCTCACTTGCATTATTTACATATCAATCCATTGTCCCTCATTATAACCGAATTATGAATGTCATGGTATGCAGTTGAATACGTGACCTCACATGGCAATGCAACATACCAGTGAAATCTTATGCTACATAAATTATCCCAAGCAATGGGCCTACATACACCGGAACCCCGTGGCTGGGGAAAAAGGTCTGGATCTATGGAATGTACTCTAATTTGTAAATAATTCTTAAATTTTAATTTGAAGCTTCACTTTGAAAGTGTGAGAAAGAGGGAAGAATAATGGAGGTAAAGGAGATGGAGGTTTATCAATTTAATAACCACTTTTCCTTTTCATGTAGTGAGGTAGAGGAGAGGAGCCAGATAACTAAAGCTCCGAAGAGGTAGTTATTTTAGTAGATGGCACAGACTTACATACATGATGACATGAATTATGTGAACTTGCATCTGTAGACTTTGGATAAACCCAGAGTATGTACAACAATGCATAAGATTTAAATTTGAAACATGGGACAGAATTGTACAACATAGTTTCTAGTAACAGCCAGATTGCAATGGTCACATAATTGAAAAACCTCCCATCAATTGTGGGAAGGGGTTGGAAATAACTTACAAAACCAATGACAAGGTTACAGAGACAAATTCATGATCAAGAAGATAAATCATGAATGTGAAGACATAAGAATCTGCCAAATATGGAATTCAAGGAGAGTTTTCAAAGAGTGTCAGGTGGCACCACTACCCATGTTGTTAGTTCAATGCCAAACACTTTGCATTGTTCATTGATTTGTGTCATTGTGATACTACTACTCACTCATGTCTACTCCAAGAGACACAAAGATTGAGGCCTGAGAATAGTTTCCAATTGTGAAGCACAAGTTGCTGATTTTCAATGAAACATGATTTCTTTCAAACATGATGCAATGAAACAGACCCTTTAGCTCAGTCACAGCATAGGCACATGACCAACTTCCAAATTAACAATCATGTTACACTTTGCAAATGCTATTCATGAAGCAAATGCAGCAAATACCAGCATCTCGTTATGCATCATGATAGCCATGACAATATTTTGCCAGCCAAGCTATTTCCTCACTGAGCACAAACAGTTTGCTAATATGAAGCATGTGCTCAAATCCATAATGCACAAAACCCACATAAAAGCTGCCTTAATTAAATAAGTCTCATTGTAAGCAAAAGCTCAATACGTGGATCCACTGTTCCGTACTGTCTTCAAGACCGGAACATAACTTTGTTCTGTATAGGTGGGCAAGCAGTCATGGTTGTCTACAATCATTTAGAAAAGGGATTCCACCCTCATCCTAGAAACTGCCATCATGGCCAGCAAAGGAACACCATGCATGCACCATATATTTATGAAGTTGCAGAGAGGTCTCCACAACAACAATTCAAAGACAACACGACAATGGGTCATAACCTTATAAGAGTCACTTACAAAGTATCAAGTTGTTACCTTCATCACAAATAGCAGTGAGAAGCCATCGCCTAAACAGCTTCATCAGCTCTGGACAGTGGGGGTTAGATAAGTACATAATAACCATGAATCCAACATCCACACAGTTGAAGCGGATAATCACACCTCTTTAGCAAAACTGGATCATGAATGTACCTTTTCATGGTTGCACTGGTGTCAGGCACATTTCACAATTTCACTGGATTCACTCCTGGATTAGTTGACAGAGGATATTATTTCAAACACAGGGATCATGCCTTAATGAAGTGAGTGGCCTCATGGATCCTGGATGGAGCAATTGCAAGGCTTGTCTATTAAGGGAGCTGCAGGATTTTGAGGTTGTTGCAAAGATGAGTGGTAACTGGAGGTCCACACGTCAGGGGGAGTTGCAGCATGAGGAACATGACGTGGATGTTTTTCACGTTTGTCACCCCGTAATTGCTTCAAAGCATGTGGTAGAGCTGGCATTAATGCTGCAACACATTCGGCCACTGCATTGGGATTCCCTGGCATGTTTATAATCTGCATCACAATTACAGTGCATTATTTGATCAACTGCATATCCATTAACAATTGATAAGGAAAATTGAACTTAATTGCTTTAGGATGTGTGAGGTGCAGAGATGCATCAAGAGCATTCTGAAATTTCCTTACCAGAGTAGAACCTCGAATCCCAGCTGCAGCCCGCGAAAGCATAGCTGTAGGTGTAACCTGCATAATCAAACTGATCATATCAAGCTATGGCATGAATTGATTCTCAAATTCCTCACAATTCTGTCTAGATTATGGTAAGAACTGTGTCTATGCTTTTAAGGAGCTTATATTGGGCCCTGTGAAAAGGGACACCATGAATTGAAGGACAATCTCTAACCTTTAGGCTCTCTTGTAGCATGACTTGCACAAGACCTGGTGTTTCTCGCTGTATCAATGGTCTGGTTGCCTCAGGGGTGACATCTCTGGGAGTGAAGCCCGTCCCACCTGCCATCACGATGCAGATTAGTTATCAACTTCGAAAGCACCTACAGGAAAGTGAAAAAAAACCCACTACAGGAAAGCAAAACAAAATGGTCAATGCTCAATCAAAAAATCACAGAGGACAATTGTGAGAGTCTATGATGTTTTCCTCAGATATTAGAAGACAACATACCACTCATTCTCATGGGCACAGCCTTTTGAAACTTGACCTTGAGGCAAAATTAAGAGAGGAATTAGTGAGGGAGGAGGAGGAGGGAGAGGGAGCAAGACCAGTAGTGAGGATGAGATGCAAATGATCACTATCACTCCACTGAAGAAGCTTTTCCTGAATAGCAGGCACACTGTCGGGAACAACCGCGGTTGCCACTACTGTGGCCCCTCCTAGGCGATCAGACACACTGTTCACAACTTCCACTGCCCTGGGCCCACTGTCAACCACCAACAAACCCAACCTGGTTTCTGTTAATGTTCCAACTACATAGATGAGAATTCTTTGCCTGTTGAAGACTCTTCTTCTGTATTCAAAATTAAGCTAGCCTTTTGTAGTATACACCTCCTGGTTTACAACCTGAAACTTATCATTTGGAGTTTGAGCTTCTCAAAAACATGAATGATCACACCACTAGTTGCAAAAACAAATGAACCTAGGACCAGAGTAAAAACCATAAACACCCCATATATGTAGGTTAATGTCATATTCTTTAGTACCCAACAACCACAGGCACTCCAGATATACTACAGAATCAAGTGTTTGCAACCTCTTGGCATTTCACACTCTTTGGGGCACTTTGAAATTTCAGACTTAAGGTCAATAGCTCACCTGCGATCAGGGCCAGCACCTGACGATACCGTGTCACTGACAGTCAGAATTGCTACTTTGACCTCATCTTTTGTCAAACCTTCAGTACTTCCCTCTCTTACAGAAGGGTTATGTCCATGATGTCCATGATGCCCATGATGTCCATGATGTCCACTATGCTTATGGTGCTCTTTGTCTGCTTGCTTTTTTTCTCCTGACAAGGATTCATGGGAGGATATAGGCATATCATTGAAAGGCATGCCTGTAAGATCTGAGATGAGAAGTGCTGGTAACATTGTGCCACTCGGCAGGGTTCCGGTTCGTTGTGGAAACTCAAGCAACGCATTTGCAGATCTCATACTTAAGAGTCGACTACTGATTTGATGGCCAGTGCTCTCTGCCACAAACCTGACACACCATGACACAACTGTTCTATGATCAAGGTTTATCTGGACAAGCATTCATATCACACATGGTTGAAAGTTTTCAGAACAGATGGAAGCCAGGTATTGAATTTTGCGTCAAACTAGGCAATAGGAGAAACAATACCCAGGATTGCCTGATCCATCATTAACTGCCCACCAAACTGTAGCTCGATGGTACTCTGGTCTGTCTGGATCCAATCTTAATGGTTGCAAAATCCTGGCTTGAACTCTGCACATTGGAACAACAGCGCCATCAACATTCCGGTAACTGTAATAGCAAACATCTAACCTCATGCAACCCACAAGGCTGAGAAGGGTGAAAGAAACTAACTTCAGGCAAAACAGTTCAGCAACTTCCATAAGGTCAAATTGCAGTGCAGCACACTCAAGATTCATTTACACCAACCAATATGATGAAACTAACTGTGCTTGGTCAAGTGTGACAGACCTCCGAAGGTTTGGGTTGGGCCAGCCAGCAAGCTGGCGGATAGCGGGGACTGCAACAAGATTAAAGGTCACTGCACTGCTCACTGGGTTACCTGGCAGCCCAAAAACTAGCATTTGTCTTGTGTCTATTGAACCTCGCACACGAGCTTCAAGAGTTGCAAAGGTCAAGGGCTTGCCAGGCTTCATCAGCACCTGCTATTTGCATCTCTATCAGCCCAGCCCAATTTTGATTCACAAATATATAATGCCTCCTGCTCATAGAGATTCACAGTATAAACCTGATGTACCTAGCTATGTAATTTCAAATTTTGCTAACTACAACTAGCTGCTATGTGTATCTTATGATTCCTTACATCAGGATTTCTGGAATAAACTAAACCCTTTGTGAATATCATTGCATAGCATCTTGAATGAACAAGACTACCCACAAACCTTCAACAGAAGAGAGTCAGATATATTGATCAATCTCTTCCAAATTTTCTTATGAAATTACCTTACCAAAATAGACCTTGCCACGTTGTTCCAGTAATGGCTTTACAAAGTCTTTATCACCCATGGACACACCACCGGAAGTTATCAGAATGTCAGCATGTGAAGCCAGGGCAGCATCCAGCATTTGTGCAACATCAGCTTCCACATCACGGGTAATGCCCAGATCAACCACCTCACACTGCTGCTGTGCTGCTGCAGCTAGAAGCATAGCACGATTTGAGTCCCTGATCTGCAATCCATTACCAATGCTCTCTTCAGTTTACCAGTTGGAAGACTCAACTATGCAAGCACAGCATCTGAGCCCAGAGTAGATATGAGGATTGCTCTGTTCCTTCTCAAGAAGATCACATGGATACACTCTGCAGGTTAATGCAGCTTGGTAGACCTTATGAGAGCCTACCATGCCAAATAATGTCTGGGCAGAGAAAGCAATAGACCCCTCACCTGACCTCTCCCAAGGACTGAGCCTTCCACTGGATCTACAAGCTCATCACCTGTTGAAGCAATGGCCACTTTTGGTCTCCGGAAAACCTGTACCGTATCCAAATGAAGCAAAATGTCCCCTTTAGAAAGAATGTCTACAGATCTCATTTGTCGTGCATTCGGGTGAAGAAATATTTAGTAGCTTGAAGCTGAAGACATAAACCATCTCTCCACTGTGCAATGTGTCACCAAAGGACTTGTGCCCTGGCAGAGGAAATCTCAAGAGGGAAGAATTATGTGTTGAATGACCCATGCTTTCATCATGTGTTTGCAAACCAAGGTCAGCTTGATCTTGTCTACCTTCACATACACAACTCCAATGGAGGCAAGTAGCCCAATTTCTGGTGCACCCACCCTCTCTCCTGCCTTCAAGACTGTGGTGCCCTGTGCTATGTCAAATCCCTGCACACATCCACCCATTTTAAATACAAGTGATAAACAGGCCTTTTGCTGTTTGCCAGGGTTCAAAAAGCTATGCCATCATCATGTGGACTGTTCTCCACAGATGAAGAAATCAGAAACCATTGGTCCAACAGTAAATTAGTGAAATGGTGCTAAAGTTGCATTAGTGGAGAAGAATGCTATGGAGATGATATTGGAAATAATACCACAGGCCGAATGTCCTGCCCTTCCTTTGCTGCTTTCAGAATGCGAATCCTCTTCAAACCATCATCATTTCCCACCACCTCAGTGTTCTCCACTTGCACCACTGCATCCGCACCCTTGGGCACTGGCCCTGCTTGAAGAGGAAGTCAACCCTCAGCATATTCTTATACATGACATCTGCAGTGATGTGTATGTCTTTCCAATGAATCCAACTGACAGAGAGCAATTGGTAGAATTCCTTTCTGGTGCCATTCCTTTTGACATGGACAAGAATCCTAGTAGCCTAAGAGGAAAGAAGCAATCAATCCAGGCAATGACAACCTACAGAAAATAGAAGAATTTTTTCCTGAATTGAACAGGCTTTCCATGGCCCATAAGAAACCCTGATCACTCGGAACACTTGGAGCAGATGAAGAGCAAAGAGAAGGGACGGCTGTCACGCACCCCCAGTTGTGATATAAGCAACAGTGCCAGGTTGAAGGTGCAAAGCAGCAGCATCGTCTCCAGCTCTCGCCTCTGCCACCACTGGATACTCCCCTTCCCCATCTGCAGCAACAACGGCATACCCATCCTACAGAAACCACGAATTTCAGCTTCACCATCACCGGCCAATTTCTGACGCCCATATATGCATCATCATCAGGTAGAATTGAGCTGACGAGGGCGACTTGAGAGCTAGTTCTAAAAGCTCCACAAATCCACGTGACTAAGAAAAATTTCGAAGAGGAAAAAACAAAGTGAAGAGTGACCTTCATAGAAGCGACTAAGGCAGTGAAGAATCAAGCGAGACACACAAACCTTGATAGAAGCAGGGTAAGGAGGCAACGGGTCTGAAGCGCACAGATCCTCCGCTAGAATTGAACCTAAAGCTTGTTGTAAAGGAACCGTGATGGAAGACAAACGACCAGCAGTTGCGAGCACGATCTTCGTTGCATCTGCCACTGTGACCATCAAGGAAGACGAAGCTCCCTGGAGAGGAGGAGCTGCGAGAGCAGACATGGTTGGTTCCTTCGCTCGCTAGTGCGCCCTCGAAACCAAAGCTTAGCTTAGCTGAGCACAAGCTGGTGTTTTGGCCTTCACAAAAGCAAATACTTATGTCTTTGTGGGTAGGTCCCTGAAGACATGGGTATTTGGGAGTTCACAATATACGGTATTTGAAAGGCCTTGTTTTCAAGGGGGTACCTGTGAAAGTTCCCCGTAAAGCTAGGCGATTAGGGGGCGAGAACGGCCAGTTTCGGCATAATAAGGCATAAAATGCGTAACTGGGAATGAAATTTTAAAAAAGCAAAATAACTAGGACCCAAACTAGTTTTTTTCCATCAATTTTGGTGGTAAACTGAGTTTCATCCCCTCTTTCTTTTTTCCTGAGCGCCTCCACTGCTGCTACATATATTTTCACTGCTCCTACCTGTACAACTACTATAATTACTCTCAAACCCCGTGCATTAAATGCTGAGTTTCAACATTTCATACTGAGATATAATAAAATTTCCTTACTTTGCAGATACCACTGAAAGAGGGGATAAGGGGTGGAAGCGAAGGGGACAGGGGGTGAAAGAGAAGGTGACTTTAAGGGTAACTTTATCACGTAACGTTAGAGGATGAGTCACGATGTTGGGGTTTAGAAGGAAAAAAAGAAAGGCTTTTATTTAAGGCCCTTCATCTAAAGGGAGAGTCAGACTACGTTTCAATGTAGTTGTTTTCATTTGGTCTCCTCATAGGTCTTATGAGGAATGTTCACGACTCAGGCAGAAGGTGTTGTGTGTTGTTGCTTTGTGAACTACCTTCTACAATATTGAGATAAAATGACAATATCTTAAGGTAGGTCAGGAGGCCATGATGCAACCACAAACATTGTTTGTTTCTCAATTTGACCCATCATGTATAAAAGGCTTTGACTTCCTCCTTTGGTTCTCTAAGGTTGTTGAAATCAATCTGAAGATGATAAAGGATGTTGAACAATAGAGAATTGAATTGTTGATGCTTCAAATTATGAAGGAAATGTGAAGGCTTGTGTTTGCACTTGCATTAGGCTTTGGAAACAAAAACATCTAAGGGGAATGAAGGACCGTATCTTCTTCTTCCCCGATCACTAGAAGTCGAAATGTCCATTTAGTTTGCAAAAACACTTCTATCACTAGCATTACAATAATCAACATACTTCCTACAATAATAGTAGTAAAAATATTGAAGATGAAAAATTGAAGATGATCCCCCAACCTTGGTTTTGACAAAATGGAGATGTTGTTGCAATCAAAGGACTTACTCATTTCAAAAAATGAAGGTGATGAAACTTGTAGCAATCGTAAAGTCCTAGCCATGCAATTCTATAAAATTGGCAAGGCCTAACGGATGTAGGCACATTTTACAAGCCAAAAATACCATTTCAAGTTGCTAGAGAAATGCTTCAAGAGGAAAGAATTGATTGAATAGAGGTAATCAAAGATAATCTATCCTTGGTATGTGTAGGCAAGAGCAAGGCTAATAGATCTAATTACATTTAAGACTTAAGGAAGAAAGGTAAATAAGCTTCAATCATGAATTCTACATTTTGACGTTGATTTTCTTGATTGAAAATTCAATCATATTGGACACAAAACACTATTGGCTTTGGTCAAAATGGACCAATTCTTTCTGCTACATTACATCAAGACTTGGCATCCATGACAAGGACATTTGCAATTATGTTGGAACATTAAATCATGTGCATCATTTTATTATGCATAGTTAGGGACCCTTTAATCATCATTGGGACTACATGACCAAGATAATTGACAATTAATCAATATTGAGACCACATGATTCATGTGGGTTTTTTCAGGTTTTATCATATTGATTCGATTTAATTAAACTAAATAAAATAAAATAATGAAGTTGTAGATCTAAAAAATGTTTTCAATGAAAACTAGGGAGATCTACTTGGAAAAAAAGAAAAGAAAAACAAAGTGACCCCCAAAGTTTGACACCTTTCGACTCATATGAATTGTTGTAGAATATTATTCTAAGGTAATAATCCAAAAACTTATCCTAGTCACAAAGAACTTTGGCATGGAGCATAGCCATTACATTAATTTGTGATTTGGTTACACATACGTGGGACTTCAAGTATTCACAACTAAAAAAATCATCCAAATTCCTATTTCAATCAATTCTAATCCACAAAAGTCATTTACAGAATTCTCAAATAGGTTACGATCTTACCTAAAGTTGTTGAAAAGGTTCTTCATAACATAATTGCCATTGAATAGAAACTTCTCCACCTTTCATAATGAATGTTCTTCACATACAACATAAAAACTTGGGTACACTAGATCTATTCTCATTTGTCTCAAGCTTGCGAAGATTTGACAAGTGGGACAAGTGGGTACCTATTGTGATTCATATGAATTATTTCATGGGTGTGCTCACACTTTTTCTCTTTTTTTTTAAAGGGGCCATATTGATCGGCCTATCACCAATTGTTTTGGAACATTGGGAACTCCCCCAATAGAAGCACCTCTTTGGACCGGAAGTTGCAAAATAAAAACAAATGTGCTCCCTACAGCCCACCTTTTCGGTTTATATATACATGAGAGATGAACCTTGGGCAAAACCATATGGGATAAAAGTAAGAGCTATTGGGAACGTTTTGAGGAATAAACTTGGGAATTTGGGAATCCCATGGGAACCATAAGGAACATGATGGGAACAAGGGAAAAAAGAAAAAAAAACTTCTCCACCCCCCCCCCCCCCCCCCCCCTCCCCTCCTTTCCCCAAAAAAAAAACAATACACCATCGCCCACCCCGACTTCTACCTTCTTTAGTCCCTACGACACGTTTTTTATTACCATCGTTTGTGCTCCTCTT
>Ga0116227_10001975_pt1 | contig 46824 bp, 31 predicted proteins | sample S1TSphgellanicum_FD_89693 | JGI IMG/M metagenome (GOLD analysis project Ga0116227, IMG submission 89693) | Host-associated microbial communities from peat moss isolated from Minnesota, USA - S1T2_Fb - Sphagnum magellanicum MG | ecosystem: Host-associated > Plants > Peat moss > Unclassified... | reverse complement strand
CCGGGTTCCTCCCCTGATTTCCCCCATAGGGACCGACGACCCCTCGTTACGCCGGGTTCCTCCCCTGATTCCCCCCATAGGGACCGACGACCCCTCGTTACGCCGGGTTCCTCCCCTGATTCCCCCACAAGTACCGGCCCCTCGTTACGACCCCTGATTCCCCCACAGGGACCGACGACCCCTCGTTACGCCGGGTTTCTCCCCTGATTCCACCACAGTGACCGACAACCCCTCGTTACGCCGGGTTTCTCCACTGCCCGCGGACCCCTTCTACTGCCCGCCGCCTGCAGCACAGAAAAACAGCAACAGAAAAGACAGGAAGCTGAAGTCAAGCGCCCAACGGCTGCTGTTGTTGCAGAGCTTTTGTCTCTCTCTCCCTCAATACTTCGGTCTGCACCGTCTTCTTCTAAACTTACTTCTTCCTCTTGTCACATGTGTTTGTTTGCTTTGAAATGTGTAGTAGTAGCAGTAGTAGTAATGGATTGCTTTGGGAATTCTTTAGTGCAGGAATAATTGAGAATTGTTGTGGAAGTGGAGAGAGCTTCTTCTTCGTTTTCTTTCTTTCTCTCTCTCATTTCCCTTCTGAACACAGATAGATAGATAGATAGATAGATGCACAGCGTTTTCCAAACGCATAGCACTGCTGCTGCTGGTGATCTCCAATCCCATACGACTTGTTTTCTCCAGGTTTGTTGAGAAAGAAAGAGAGAGCTTAATGCGTAAGTCCAAATTCCGGAATTGGGTTTTCTTGGGGAGCTTTGGTTTTTTGGCGGAATGGGTTGTGTTGCGTTCTTATTCAGGAACTCTCATCAGAAATCACTAGTGGAGGTTCCTTGTGGAGCTGCGTCTTCTTGTGTGTGTCCAGTAAGCTGAGAGTTGCAGCTAACAGCAACAACGACATCGTTTGAAGCTCTGCTGCTGCGAGTTCAATGTGCTGTCAGTAGAAAGAGATCAGTCTTTTCCAACTGGAAGCAAGTTTGCTGGTAGCCCATCTCTCTCTCTGTCTCTGTGTCTCTCTCTGTGTGTCTCTCTGCGTTGCATTTTCTGGTGGAGCTTGGCTGCCATGACTGCTGATTGTAGACTCGAGGAGAAGTCTGGTAGTAGACCCAGAGGAGTTGTTCATTGTGCAAGGAAACAGGTACCACCACCACATGCCAAAGATAGTCCAAGGCCTGCAGCAGCTAAAGGGAAGCATGTGACATGGGGGGAAAAGAAGCCAAAAGTGGAGCTTGATGGTGAGGTGAGAAGAGGAGAAGAAGAAGAGGAGTTGAGTCCTGGAGATCCAGCTCCCACGGTAGGGAGAAAAGGGGTGGTGGTGAGGAAAATTGGTGTCAAAGGAAAGCTGCAATGGCTTTTTGAGCAGGACAGATTGTACTGGGAAGTGCCAGCAGCCAAGGAAAAGAAGGCAACAACATCAGAAGAGTCATCATCACCTCCTTCTGCCATATCCGAATCTGATTTTGCTGCTGCACTGGAGGAGGAGAAGGAGGAAGAGGAGAAAAAGGAGCTAATCAAGAACCCAAATGTGTTCATCAGTCCTGCCAAGGTACCATGGAGTCCGGTAGAGCACCTCTCTGACTCTGTAAACCTTGGAGAAGATGATGAACTGGAGGAGGAGGAGGAGCAGGATGGTGATGCGCAGTTAGGTTCCAGCAGGAGCAGCAGCAGCAGTGATGATGATGATACTGACAATGATGATCATGATCATGATTCCAGCAACTTTGATCTGGAGATGTTACACCTTGAAATGAATGCACCAGAAATTGAAGTCTTTGTCACCACCCCACAAGCCCCAGGTATCATAATCTCTGGAATGGGTGAATCAACAGAAAGTGTTTCAGAGTTTGCAATGTTGTCCTCATCCTCGATGGATGAGGGAGGATCATCATCATCATCATGCTTTGAGGAGACAAGAAATGCCAAGAAAGACCCACAGGAGTGGCGGAAGCAAGCAGTAGTCATGAAGGCCAAGTGTGCATTACTCAAGATGGAGAAAGCATTTGCACAGCAGAGATGGGAGGAAGGGTGTGAACAGATGACGCAAGCTGCAGAAATGGCACACAGTCTTCGTGCTGCTGTGGAGTTGATACTGGAGCCCATACGACAGACTGTAGTCACATCCTCCAAATCCTGCACACCATGGAGAGTTGCTGCTGAGGAAGAGAAAAAAGGGTTAGCTGAAGACAAAGGGCTGCTAGAGAGGCTCGAAAGACTTCAAATGGGCTCAGATGACCATTTAAGCCAGAAGAAGTTGGACTCGAAAGCTCAGCTTCACCTTGAGCACCAAGCATTGCACCAAACTTTGCGAGACAGGATTGACATACTGCAACGTAAATCTAAATTGCGCAACATGGATACTTCAAGCATGGTGAACACTGGAGGAAATTGTGAGAAACAAAGGTGCACAAGAAACCAGATGAAATCTGCCTCCATTTCTTCCATGTCCTTGGTATGTGTGAATTGCCGTTCTCTTCCTCTTCAAAATTGTGCTTTTTCCCTCCATGTTTGAATGCAATTTCTTCAAGGGGATAACATCTGCATCATCTTCTCACTACTGCCAGAAAGCAATGGAGGAAGAGAGTGAAGGAAAAGCTGTTGACCACTTGGTCAAGTTTGAACACCATATCCTTTGTGGACTTCTGAACCCGGCATCCTAGCAAGCTTCTGAAGTTTCTTTTCTTTTGATCCATGATGGTGGGTATTGCAACAGGAGGATGGATCCATTTTGGAGGAAGCTCAAGCCAAGGATGTAGAGACAAAGGAAACTGTTCGCAAGATTCTTGCACAAGTGAGTTTGCTTTCTGTTCTGGCACAACTAGTTTCTTGAAAGGCCATCTTGAAGAAACTCTAAATTATTTATCATATCCTCCTCTAGATTTAGATGTAGAGCTTGTTGCATATTGCTGCAAGCAAACTCTGAGTAGCATTTGAGGTTTTATGAGTTTGTTTTGAGCAGATACAGGTGGAAGCTGAGCAGTGGACACAAGTGCAGGATGTGCTAAAGCATGTGTGCATGGAGATGGCAACATTGCAGCAAGCCTGTCAAGGATGGGAGCAGCGTGCCCTCAATGCTGAATTTCAGGCTGCAGCTTGTCAGCTTGAGGTAATTTGTTGTGAATTGTTGCTGATGCTTGCTTCTTCAAGCTTTGAATTTGCAATTGGGTTGCTGGGTGCCATTTTCTCCTTCATTGCAGAGGACATATATCATTTCTAATAAGACATGAGAAAGAGAAAAAGAAAGAGATACAATGAACTGTATACACAAAAGAGTTTATCACAGTGATAAACACTGTAATAGGCGTACTGTCAAAAGTGTTCACCATCCAATAAGCTCCACAACTTGGGCTTACTTTCTTTGGTCTTGCTCGAATCCAGGGAGATGAATGGCGTGTGAAGGCCCAAACAGCACAGCAGAGGATCAAGGAGGTGGAGGTACAGATGCAGCAGCTACAAGAGACAGTTCAAGAGATAAAGCTTCGGCATGCTCAAGAACAAAATCGGTTGCTGGACATGAGCAGGAGCTTGGGCCCTGCAAACATCCTTGGGTATACATTGGCGTTACAGCCACTCTCAAACACAACAAACAGCTGTTGTGAAAGCTGTGGATGTAGCCTTTCAACTGAATTTGAAGATTGCAGGAGCTGTGGCAAGTTACGTCGTCGAGTAATGATTGTTGAGGAGAGACAATGTACTTCAGGTGGTGGGTCTAGACATGCCGGATGTGAACGACACTCATTCGGAGGTTCAGTGCATAGACTTCCAAGTCAATGCAGACAACGACACCCATCTGGAGCACATGGGAATCTGCCCAGATTTCCAAGTCCATGTATGCGACATGTGACCGCTGGGTCAGTGGCAAGAGCTCCAAGTCCATGCACATCTGCAAGTCAAGAGCAGTCTCGTTTTCAGAGCACCAGAGTGAGACAAAAATATCACAATCCAAGGCACCAGCAAATATTCACACACACAGCTGCTGAGAGTGTGAGAGCTGCTGCGATTGCAGAACCTTCTTCTGATCACAAACCAGCAATGAAAAGTGAAGTAGAGAGATTGTCATCTCAAGGAGAGTCGCAGCGGCAAACACCAACAAGACGACAGCAGCAGCTGAATCTTCCAGCACAATATGGTCATGTCACAAAATCCCAGAATCAGGAGAACACAAAAGGAAGTGGCAAAAGTTTTGCAGGGATGCAAAGAAAGGGAGGTGGTGCTGCTGTCCAGGGTCAGAGTCCTATGAGAAAAGTTGGCCAATCTCAAGCTGGTAGTAGCTTCCGGGGATCAGCTCATTCAGCATCCAGCTTCAATGCTGTTCAACGAGCACCTTTAAAAGAGGTTAGTGCTAATATCATTCCAGGCAAACACTGAAGAATTACAGCAACTTTTGTTGCTATACAATAAGCTTTTTTTGCCGCTCACTGTACAAGAGCAAACATAGAACATTTTGTTGGTTGGTTGAACATGCACTTTGTGTTCTCTGTGTGTTCTGAAGTTAAAGTGTAGCTGAGAGTCATTGCTTAAAAAGATGCTTTGTATTCTATGTTGATGTAGTCCGAGTAGGTATCTTCAGAGATTATTTGTGGAGATTTTCATACACTTTCACTGTGTCACAAGCAGGCCTAAAATTTTCCACAACTGTGGCCTGTTTGATGCAAATGCAAAGATTTTGCTTCATGCAGAAATTGTCAGTGAATTCTTTGTCTTAACATGCTTTGGTTGATATCTTTTTTTCCCCCCCTTTGTTTGTTTATTAGTACAAAACCCATTTCTCCAAATCTTACACGCTTCCTGGAGAAACGGGTTGTAAGGTTTGGAGCAATTCAAGAGTTCACCCAAGTTTTTTTTTTGGTCTGCTTTCTTTTGCAAAGTCTGATTCTTTGGAACTGCAATTTTAGAGCTTTACCCAAGGTTTTCTTTTTTGCAAGTTCCGATTCTATTGAACCTCTGGATTTGAACTTGTGATATTCTGTTTGTTTACAATTTCCCCACATTGGGTTGTAAAAGTACTGTCCAACATACCCATAAGTTGAATCTCAAACTGTCATGGGCCTGAACTTGGTTATGGCAGGTCAACATTTCTGAAATTCTGAACAAACCTAAAAATCTTGGCAACCTTGGAAGATCTGTAATTTGAAAGGACTCATGTTCGTCCTGTTGATAGTATTGTGAACAAATTTCATTATTTAAGTTTGATTGACTTGTGAAAGTTATGACTATCTCACTTGCTAGGCTTACACTTCTACTATCCCAAATGTAGAAAGATAGATGGTTGTAAAAGATAGGAATGTTGTAAAATCAAACTCCAAGTGGGTGGCAAATCTTCTATGTACTATTTGTTTGGATTAGCTTTCCTAGGATGGTGCTATTCATTTATTGATTATTAATGGGCATCTATGATGGTCCATAATATTATTGTGTTAATTGTAAACATTTCAGTTGCAATCTTGTAAATTCTCTTGAAAACAATGGTGTAGATTTGAATGACTTTAAAGAGACCTTGGGGCACCTTTCAAAGACAAAGAATGCGTCCCTTAATATCTCTCCCTTTCTTAAGTCATGAAAACTTCTTTGGGGACATATTATGCAATGCCCTAACTCTAAACTTTCAATTAAGGAAGATAACTATTAAAGAAACCCTTAAGTGACTCTATCTTTGAGTCCTCCTTTCTCACCTCTTACCCCTTATTTTAATTTCAAACCCAATTATCCATAAAGTGAAAGGGTTTTCTTGAATTGGATTGAAACTCAGTATCATAATATCTAATGAATGAGATTTGAAGCAATTATGACAATAATATGTATAACAACAATAAAAGCACTCAAGATAAAAGAGAAGAAAAACATGCTGAAACTCATATTAGCACAAAATTCAATTAAATTTGAGTTTCATCTTGTTTCCATTCTCCATTTGAATGTAACATATTTTGGTGTTTTCTAATCTCGCACTTTTTAATAACAAAATTTAGAATATTGATATTGTATTTTCTTCATTTTTAAGAATATTTCTATTATATCAATCTAATTTTTGCAAATTTTAAATGATTTTATCTCATGGGTGTATTTTTCCAATATCATATGACCTTTCCTATTCACCATTCACATCTAGGCTATGATTACCATCATCAAAACCTTGTAAAACTTTATTTATAAACACATCATTGATTTGAAAAATATGCAAAAAGGTGAAATTTTTTTAAGGTGTACCACACAAGATGAAAAAGGCATAGTTTTTTTTAATTGTATATTTTAATCTCAATAAAAAATAATGAATAAAAAATTATCAAAAATTTCAAAAAGACTATATGTTAAACTATTATAATTTTAAATTCCATCATAATCATTCATAAATGTGTCTTTACATGGTAAGAAAGGATTAAGTAAAAAAGATAAAAAATAGTGACGTTGTGACAAGATTTGGTACACTTAAAAAAAATTGCACCCAAAAATACTAGAATAAAAGGGAAAATTTAAAGGATGTCAACGTCAAGTTAGTACAAATTAGATGTTAAAATATCTCCATTTCAATAATCAATCGCTTAAAATAGGTTGGCCATGGCGATGGGTGTGTGTCCTAAAAGGATGGAATCGAAAGATAGTTAGGCTTACCATTACTACCTAATTTAAAATAGAGGTTGCTTGCATCCTTTGTATTGTAATTTAAAAAATTGATGAAGAAAAGGAACCAAGATAGAAAAAAAAAAGGCCTTTTGCCCTTTTAAAGCTCCAAATGGCATTGACACAATTGTGTAAGAATAGATTAGCTTATTTATGTGGACATCAAAATATTTCAATTCTTAAAGGAAGGAATAAATCAATGGGGTGTTGGTTGCAATAATTCTTTTGTTTGGTTTGAACTATAGAATCAAAGGCAACAAATTTTTGAGTTTGTGCAAAATTTGGGAAGTAAATTTGCATGCATTGAATCAATTGTAACAATGTTAACTAGGGTGTGAATTCCATCTTTGGTGGGCACAATGTTGATTTATTAACAAGAGAAATCAAATGTGCCCAAAAGAAACACATGTAGTTATTCTTGTCCCATGTGGAAGTTAGCATTTCACCCGATGGTGATAAAAGTGTTGTGAACTTCATCATGAGTTCTCATGCATGTAAGAGGTTGATCTTCATAAAGTTGATGAGATATGTGCACACACATCAAGGGAAGCCTACAATTAAAAGATGTGATAGTTCAAGTCATAACCGAAAGGTTATGAAAAAAATTGGAGAAATTTTTTGAAAAGCTAAAAACATTGGTTGAATTATAAGCTAATTACTCATCTTAACGTTGAAACATGATAAAATTTGAACATGATTGACTTTAGGTATCTCATTGGAGAGCATGTTGAAAAAGATATTATAGTGTAGATGTTCTGAAATGGAATTATGAAATCGAACCATTTGTTATTTGATGAGTTGTTCAAAGAAGGAAAACACACATGCTAGGTTTGATAGATCACATGTCATTATAAGGTGTTGTTAAAAGTGAAAAATGTTGTTGTTGTCGACTCACGCAAAGACTTCAAGAAAAAAGAAAAGTTACTTGACCGTAAACCTAGTATCTATAATTAACTTTAGGTATATTTTGACTTTGGTAGACAAATTGTTAATTCCAATTTTAGTTAGTAATTATAAAATTAGAATCAAATCTCATTTTTGAAATAGGAATTAAATTAAGAAAAAAAAAAAACCAAACCGAAAATTGGGTTCACTATTCTTCGACAAGGTTCTTCACAAAAGTTAAGAACTACTCAACACTAGTTATGAGGGATGACCTTTTTCTATCCACAGTCCACCTAAAGGTTTTATGTTTCAAAATTCAATTGCATTGGGTGAAATGGGATGAACCTTTATTGAATCTTTGGGGTTTGGAACTAAGTCATAATCAAGCAATAAGTTTCAAGCTTTAAAAAGTTGTTTCATTACTTAAAACAAGGTTGATCAAGAGTCATTGCCCTTTGTGAATGTAACAATCAAAAGGGTTGATTTTGCCAAGGTCATGTTACATGCAACCAACAAGATATCCAGGTTATAAAAACTTGTGGGAACTCATCACTGATCTTTTCAAAGCTCAAGATGAATGGTAGAAATATGCCACCTATTGAATGTTCTTCTTTGAATCCAAGGTGAAAAAAACTAGTTTCTTTTTCCCTTCTAAGTCACAATTATATAAATTTAAAATTTTTTTAGTCATATTAATCTTAGCTTAAGAAACAACATGAAAAAAATGTGTTTATTGTGTGTGACTAGATAAGAAGTGTTGTTATCCATTGAATTAAGGTATACACTTTGTGTAAAATGTGTTAGGGGAAACTTATTTTACATTTATTGTAAATTTAATTATATAAATTTCACTCCCATTCAAGAGTATGTGTAAACGCATAAGCTGAAACATGTAAAATTCATTTGATGTCATGTAAAATTGTGTAAAGAGGGGGGGAAAATTGCAACACATGTGACGATGATATACATAACAAAGATGTAAACATTTGTGATGATCATTAGAAAATTTTGAAAGCAGCATCAATGGTGAAATGTATTTGAAAATTTTCTATAACAGTTAAAAAAAGAAAAAAACACCAGCACCAAACTGAAGAGTTTATGAAAAAAATTAATACACTTTTTTATTATAAAAATTCCTAAAATTTTCAATATATTTATTATTATTATTATTATTATTTTCTATTTTTTCCTGGTGAAAATGTTGTCATTTACATTGACTTATACATGTCCAAAAAATATATTTACACTAGCTTCACTAAGTGTGGGTATATGAGAATAACTTATAGTTTTTTTTTGGGTTTAAATGTAAGTTAAAAACTAAATCATATGTAAGGGTAAGTGCAAGTGTATTGATTTGGGTAGTTTAAGTGGTTTAGGGTTTAGGGTTCATGGACTTCGTCTTAAACATCTATTTGCACTTCCATTGTGTGTGCAAAATTGGTTTAAACCAATGTTGGGTGATTCTTTTACATTTATGAAGAACTTTTGGTTTTGCTTTCAAAAAATTAATTAAAATGGTTGTGGTTTCACACATAGTGCAAGTGAAATTGGCAATAATATTGTTTTGGGTCTCGTTTCAAGTCTCTTGCACATTAATAATGGCGCATTCACACTTGATATTAAGTCAGTGTTAAATGAAAATCTAGGTGGCATCCTAGGTGGCACACAATGTTAAATGGGCCATAGCTTAACCTTAAGTGAATATTATCTTAATATAAAATTTTCATGGTAACTAGGTTTTAAGTCCTAAATGGGTAGCATGGTGTTAGGGGACTCAACCTTAGAGTCCCTAACACCAAGTGTGAATGCACCTTTAGTACAAGCAGGTCATCAAGATTGATTCTCACAATAGTCGGTTATCGTGTAGTACCTTGCCAGCTTCAACACATGTCTGTCAAATAAATAATTAATTAATTAATTTTGAAATTTTCATTTTTTTCAAATAGAATAATTTTGCATCTTCATATTTTCCTTCCAATAAAAAAAATTTTGAAAAATTTTTTTTTTTGAAAATTTCAACATTTCTGAAAATAATATAATTAGTGTCAAAGCTGCCAAAGGTAGGCTAGTGGGGGTGTGCCTGCTACCTGGCTCATGAGCCCACTCTTAAGGACTCCCAGTTAACTGCAGTTAAACAAATTAGCAATCACAATCGCAAACCCTAAAGGATAGGACTCATATTTAGGACCACTTGTTTTAAGTACTATGGAACAGGTCCTTAATCCAGTGTTGGTTTTTTTTTTTTTTTTTTTTTTTTTTTTTTTAAAAATTTTTGCTAAATTTGCCACATAAATAGAAAAATTTGTCAAAATTAAATTAAAAAAAAAAAAAACAAAATTAGTCGAAATTACACGAGAAAAACACATTTTTCAAAAATTTCCCCAAATTTTAGTGTCGAAATAAAGCAAAAAAAATTGCTCCAGAAAAGAAAAAAACACTGGATCCTACTCTTTTGAAACGTGGAGAGCCCAGTAGGGGCTCCCTCGGTAGCAACTGGAACTGGTACTACCAGGACATGTACCGGAGTGTGACCAGTGATCCCCACCGTTGGTTCACATCACAAGAGTGTTCCTAACTGTTCTTAATCCACATTTCAAGTGGAACTGGGAAAACCCACCAAAGTGGAACCTGTAGATGACTCCCTGTTTGTTCCACCAGTGTTTTTGGCTTTTTCCAATTTGGTGATGCAATAGCCCAGGTGGCAATCAGCCATAACCTGATTTAGCCAAATTTGGCTATTTACAAAATATGAAAGGAAATTTTTCTATTAAAAAAAATCCCTTATATACTTATTTATTTGTGGGCTGCCTACTTGAACCAGGTATAGAAATCTGGCAATTTTTTGATTTTACTGGAGATTTCTTTTTCAAAAAAAAATCATATAATCCACAACCAAAAATTTCAAAAATTTGGCTACCGAGCAAAAATTTTGCACCCAAAAAAAAGAAAAAAAGAAAAAAAAAGACGTGTCCCACGGTGGGAAAATCCCCCCAAAAAAAAGTGACAATTGGACACCAAAATCAGTTATCGAATAATATTTTGTGAAGCAACAAGCAACCAAAATTAAATTTTTGGGGTTTTTTTTTGTGCTTGCCTTTACCATGATGATACTAGTAGTGCAGGTGCTCGTGCACCCAAGTGCATAAACTATGGCCATGCCACATGGTCAAGCTCGGAAGGTGACATTATGGTAGTCGTAAAATGATATGCATGTTCCCAGGTATAATAAGTTAACAGTTGTTGCTCCGAGCTCCCCATGAGTAAAATCTTTACACAGCAGCCTCCATGATTTGTTTTTTAATTTTTTAAAAAATAAAATTTAAAAATAAAAATAAAAAAAAATCTCTTCAAGAGTACCTTGGCAGCTTTGGAAACTAATTAATTATATTATTTGTATTTTTTTTGAAATTTTCAGAGAATTTTTTTTCTTTTGGGGAGAATATAATTTTTGTGGAGAAATTAAACTAGAGAATGTTTTGGAATATACAGGATTATTTTATTTTAAAAAGTGGAATCCTTAAATCTAAAACCTATTTGTAGATGTAAATGATCTTTACATATTGAGAAAAAAATAAATTATATATATATATATAATATTAAAAAAATAATTTCCTTTTCTTCTTTGTCTGAAATTATTTCCTTTCTATTTGATCTACTACCGTATATGGAAAATTTGGAAAAAAATTCAAAACTAATATTAGTATGGCTAAAGAATTCAGAAATATTATTATTAAATCTTGAAAAATGAAAACAGAAAATAGCAGTGGGATAAAAAGAAGGCACACAAAAATTTGCCCGTGGGGAAAAATTTGCAGCTACTCTGCCCCCAAGAAAAAAAAACTCATGTGAGCACACTTGCAATGTGCATACTTGAACTTCAATGTGTTTATTATTGGCCTTGCCTACTACCAAGGCCCTTAAGGATATTGTGTTTAGATTCATTATAGAGTATAGTAGTAGCTTAAGGGATTTTGGCCTCTAGGTAATAATAATAATAGGTCTATTTTTATATGAGAATTTTTGAAATATTATTTATATTTTGGCTTATGTCAAAACTTGAGATTAGTTATAGAGTTATAATATCTTGAAGGATTTTTTGGCTTCTTTTAGATGGAGGGTTTTTTTTTTTAATATTATATTTTTGCATGGTGAAATGTTTGAATTTCTATAATTTTTCTTTTGCCTTAATATACTTTTAAAAAATGTAAATGGCAAGGCCACAATGTGACACAACCCTTGTTTCCTTTTTTCAAAATTTTGATTTTGCAAAAGAAAATTTTTTTTGCTAAAAAACACAATATCTATGAAGCAAGGTAGTTTATTGATTATTGACCCATTTTCTCAATGAAAAATAAATCAAATCAAATCAAGTCTGAAAAAAATATTAGAATCTGAGTGTGTTTGTTCTTGGTGTTGTTGGAAAGCCCTTGGTGAGTCAGATTTAATAATAATTTATTCCATAATTTTCAGAGCTTTTAAAGGTGAGGGAGATATTGGTTTTTGAGTGTATTTTTGTTGCTGAAAATTCAAATAAATTGCCAAAAAAATCAGTTGAGCCCGTGATATTATGTTCACACTTGGACCAACGGCACAGGCTACACTAGTTTGACAATGAAAAAAACACGTTTTTTTTTCCACCAATTTCCATTCTATTTTCGAGAAAAATAAGAAAATTCCAATTATCTTCTGTTTTTGAGAAAATGAAAAAAAATAAAATAAAATTTGGAAAACTCAGTAAGGAAGTAGGTAGGTAAACAGGTCGGTAGTTACAGAAGGAAGTAGCAGAGGGTTAAAGGCAGGTGGCAACAAAGGGCCAGGATCTACCTACCTACCTACCACCCAATGAGGAAGGTACAAACTACAGACTACCTACACACCACATGGGATATTTGGAGAAAAGGCTGAATGGAAGCTTCTGATTGGCGTATGACAATAATTTTTGGGACACTGCTCCTGTGTCAGAGCTCAGGAGGAGGGGGGAGGGGGAGTAGGTACCAATCATGGGTGGTGGGGGGGAGGTAGGTAGCAAGTAGGTAGGTAGAAACCGAGACCAGGCTGCGAGGCGAGACGCGAGAGGCCCAGACTGAAGAAGCAGAGCAGCTAGGCGGCAGCCCACGAACGGCCCACCCTTCCGTTGCGGTGGCAACAGCCGCGATCCCCGCCAGATCCCAGCCTCTCACGTGTCCGGGCAAACCCCCGCCACCTTTCACTGCGGCTGCGCGACCGCCCTCGTCTTCCTCCGCGCACGTCTTATACCTCTCCTCCCGCTCCTCAAGATCCTCATAAACTCGCTGCAATTGCACTTGCTGGTCGATTCGGCCGGCGTCTTCTTCTTGTTGTTTGTTGCATTTCCAGTTGGGTACGTGGTTGCTTGTTGTTGTTGTCGTTGTTTGGTTTTGTGGAGTTTTTTTTTATTTTTTTGTTGGGTATAAGAACTTCTGCTGCTGCTGTTGCACGAGGCCCCGCTTAGCAGGAGCACGGGAAGTCTGGACCATTGTTGTGCATTTGGGAGTTTTTTTTTTTGTTTTTTGGGTGAAAGTGCAGCTCAATATTTTGGGGCATGGGTGGTGGATTTGATGATGTGAAAGAAGGTATCATGACTTTCTCCTGGTTGCATCATCATGTGAATGGGGAGGTGATCAACAACCTTGATCACATGGGAAGTGAAGTGGAGCTGGTGAAGAGAGTAAGTGGAGCGCAGTTGTTTTTGGTAGATGTAGAGGAGAGTGTGTTGATGCAGTGCGGGGAGTTCTCGCTTCGCTTATTGAAGCAGACACACTCGCCGCTTGCAGCCGTGGTAGCTTCGGTGGGCGAAGTGCAATGGCCGGTAGGGAAGGATGCACCCATCTTGAAAGTGTGGAACCGGCGATACACTTTTGCTCTGCCGGGTTTGGTGTATGGGTTGTCGTTCCCAGACAGCACTCCACTGGCTGTACTGCAGCAGCTGGAAAGCGTCATGGATCAATACTGCACATTCGAAATTCATCAAGTCGCAGGTACACTAACAGCAGGAGGTTGGGATGACCCGGTTCTCGCTTACGTAGAAAATCAGCTAGACATGCAGCAGCACGACAACTATATAATCTCCTGCAAGATCTTGTACTGGATGCAGCAACACTACTAGTGTATGCTTCTTGAATTTTAGGATCAATGAACAACTTCTGCTTAAGCTGAAGAGAAAAAAAGAAAGAAACACTTGTGCAACCGATCCGGCACAAGCTGAGATCATCACTAGAATGTTGGTGGGTCGTCGACGACGGAGAAACTGACAAATTACTCATGTGGGACTTTTGTTTTGGGTCGGGAACATACAGCGCATGAGCAGCAGAATATGAATATTGCGACAAACGTGAAGATCGGGCCAAGAGCTGTTGGAGATGCAGCAAGTATTGGCACGTATTGGACGGCGGTGGCACCGGATGTTCAAACCACGAGCGCAAGGATCGCAAGACAGATCTGCAGCACATCCAGCATTGTTGCTGACAGTATACTGATGGGAGGTGACTGGGTGAGCTTGAGCATTCAGCAGGCGGGTGGTGCAGCAGCTTATGTGATGAAGAGTAAGGTAGTTGGAGATCAGATGCAGAATCCCCGCATTCTGAAACGCATACAGCAGGCACGCCGGATGTCTGCAGTTGCCAAGCTCATGTCCAAAACTCTTCTCAAAGGTGCTATCAGGGTCTCGGCTCATGTCGCAACTGGTCTTGGATTAGATCATCATCAAACAAATGCCAATACAAGTACAATCCGCACTAGCACTAGTGCAGGATCAGCTGCAGCTGCAGCAGCAGCTGGCGGGGGTGGAACCAGAAAACATCCTAGTGTGGCAGTAGCAAGCGTTGATGCATTTGCTAAAGTGGTGGAAGCTGTGGAAACGGCGGGTAAGTCCGTCTACGCAGCGACGAAAGCCGTGGGCACGGATCTTGTGCAACAGACGTTTGGCGCGGATGCAGGAGAATTGGTGCAAGACGGTTTTGGTGTGTTTGGGAATGCAATTGATACCGCTTGGACGTTGAACAAACTGGGATTGAAGATGCTCTTCCAAGTCACTGCTGCATCCACCATGCTCAGCTCTACTTCCACAACAACAAAATCCTCCACCACCAAATCTTCTGCAGCAAGGTCCAGATCAACATGTACAACAACAACAACAACAATTGATCATCACAATGTGCAGCAGCAACGTCCTCCTGCTGCTGCATCCATGGATCATGATTTGCAATGTCCTTATACTAATTCCACAGCTATTTCAGATCAGCAGACAACACTGGGAATATCACAACAGCAAACTACTTTGCAGAACTCCCAGACCCATGATCAGCTGCAAGACCAAGAAATGGTAGAAGCTCAATGTTTTAACTTATTTCCTTCAGAATATCTTCATCATCAGCGCAGCAGCCAGCATGCAACAGCACCTGCTTCCACTCAGAAGATGTCACAGACCCAAATCTTCTTAGGTCCAGCTGCTGCAACAATCCAGCAGCAGTCTGCAAGTGTTGGAATCAATTCCTTTGCACCATCTCCAGCTGCTGCAGTTGAATCTTACTATACCAGCTCCAGTGCACAATCACCTAATTCACTGCAATCCAATAGTGCATTTGAGCAGTATAAACCCTTGTTCCAAAAATAAGACAAATGTTCACTTTTCCAAACCCCCAGCTAGTGAGGCAGATCCTCCTCTCCATTCAACTTGCCTAAACCCTAAACCCCGTGGATCTAGGATAATTGAGATTAATTATCTCAAGATTAATCTCTTTCAATTGCAATCCAAAGGGTATGTGGGTGGTAGTCAAATCAGCAGTAATCAACGTCGTGAAGGGAAGAGACCCAGAAAAAGGAAGCAATGCAGCATTGAAGTGTGTGAGCTTCATTGTTGACCAGTCTATATTGAAGGGATTTTGTGAAAAACTGTTGCAGAACTTTTTTTGTGGCAGAATTTTGAAGTTGTGTGTTAGGCTTTTTATGATCTGTAATTCAACCTGCCTACAATGGAGTATAGTAGGATTGAGTGAAACTATGCAGGATTGGTTGCTTGGAAACATTGAGTTTCGGGTTTATGGGGTTTATTTAGGGTTCTCACAATTTGTTATCAGCAACCTAATATTTCCAGCTCTGGAAAAGCAGTAGAGATTATATATAATACATATAATATAAGAGAGTGAATTTGTGTTTCAGCATTGAGAGTCCCATATTAGTAGATGATGTTTGAATTTGTGTTTCTGCAACAGACCATTCATAGTACATGAACATGTTTGCTGTTGCTGCCTGATCAACAGGACTAGAAATTTCAATTTGAAGTGTGGATTTAAATGTGGTGAACAGAATTTCAACTTCAGAATTGCTTGGAAATGTTCATGAATGTATGATCACAATTTGTTTGGCAGCAAACATAATATACTTCCAGCACTGGAAAAATAGTAGAGAAGTGTAGGAGGGTGAATTTGGTTGGTGTTTTAGCATTGAAGACATAGTACACAATGTCTGTTGTTTTGCCTGATCAATGGGAGTAGAATTAATTCTGGATTTTTGTGCTTCAGAATTCAAGTCAACAATAATATTGTCATCGCCTAATGCTTGTGAATAGATTATTCTGCTCTTATGTCATAAATTATGAAGATAAGCACACCCACTTTATGAATACAACTGGTTAATATGTCTTGAGAATTTAGTTGTAGACAAGGAAAACTGCTGAAACAAGTTTGTGAACAAATGGGTGTTCTTGTGGCATGATTTAGACTAAAGTTCTGGAAAATTAGAGTGCCTTTGCACAGCTCTGCTGTTGTTTGAGGCTTATAATCTCGAGATTTGAGAACTTGCTTCAATGTAAAAGGAAAATATAATTTAGAACTGTGGCGCATATTTTACCTTATACAAAGTTCAAGCAACCACAATTTGGATGGAGTTCTCAGAAAGAACCGACAGAAGTATGCATTTGAAAGTTAGTCTATATCAGAAACACCCAGGACATTGTGTTTCATGAACATGAACAAATGCAAAGATTTTGAAAGTGCAATTACTGATGGGGAAAAACATCAAAATGTCATCTCCAGTTCTGATTAGTAGTTGAAAATTGGCTTTGAAAAAGAAGGAAGTAGAGAGAAAAATTTCCTAGATTATGTCATATCAACTTCTCCCATGTGCACTGGTGATAAAACTAGCCCTAAATCCAGCATGTCAGAATAAAAATCTCCTGAGAGAGAAAAACTTCTGAGTTCCTGGTGACAATGATACACTTGTCCTACAAAATTGCGCTCACAGAAAGCTCAACAAGAATCTGCTTAGATGGTATGATGAGACTTTCAACAAAACAAGGTTTTGTCCAAGTGCCTCTCTTCCTCCTGATGCTATCAATTTACACATATAAACAATTCTAATACCTGCGAGCTCAGCTTCAGGAACACAACTTGCAGTTGTTGAAGCCAGAGCCAGTAGTGTAATTACAGACCGAGTCTAACTCACTTGTTTATTACATATCAAGTCTAATTACACACTGAGTCTAATTCACTTGTTTATTACATACGCCGCCTAATCCATCTGATGGGTAGTGAGAGATGTTGGTGCCCAGCACTAACCCCACCACAAGCTCTAAGAATCTGCTGCACATTTTATTTTTTTCGTATACCCCCAGTACCACCAAAACCCAATAGTAAGTAGATAACAAGCCAATTGTCAATTTGCAAACTGAAAACCAAAAGGACTCAACCCAGAAACTATTGTCTTTTGGGAAACTTTCAAATAGAAAGCTTGAATGTTAGACATATGTTGGTTGCTTGTGCTTCAACTTTCAGCTGGAATTTGCATCTGCTACTTGAGCAATCCTCATGAATTCTTGAAAGGATAGTATGCCCAACCCGGTGAATATTTGTCAGCCAGTGATTTTTTTTTGGGCCACAAAATATTATGAGTATTTTTTGAGGTTTCTCATGCACTAAATGGGTGAAATCACAATCAAAAGAAGCGATTATGCAGGTTACTGATTAAGGATTATGCAAGTTTTTTTTTTTTTTGTGATTTTAAGTTTTTTTCTCATAGAAAGGAAATTTTGAATGAGTTTTTGTTACTTGATATTAAATGTGCTTAGAGTTACACTAATATATAACATGTTATGTTTTGATCATTGTTTGAATATATATGCTTTTTTAAAAAATATTTCAATTTGTGTTTCATCTTGAAAAATGATTGTAATTTTAAATCATATCAAAATATACTAATTATTTTAAAGTTTAGTTTTTTGTATTATAATCTATATTTTATTTTATATGTGTTAGGTCCAAATTAGTTTAACCCAATTTTGATTAGAAAGGATAGATTGGCTAATGAAACTTTTGGGTTAACTTTAGGTCTGAGGGCAGCATATGGCATATGTCTTTCTCCCAATAGGACTTGAGAGGAGAGTAGCTTGGTTAGGATATGGGGAAGTATGTTGGCTGGATTAATATAAGACTGAGTTACCTTATCCGCATCTAGCTAAACCTATTGAATAAGAAGGTTCGGACATGGGAGATGCTTCTTAGAAGCTTCTGGTAACTAGGGTTAAGGCAAGACAGTAATAGTGGCATCTCCATGGAACTAGGAGAAAGAGGAATAATTGTTGATTTCTCTTTCATCTCCCATTGTGATGAATAGAATGTGATGGAGTGAGAAGAAATGAAGATTGATGAGGAGACTGTGAAATTTGGGTTGTTCGGGGTTAAACATATCATGAGGAAGCCACGTAGTTTAGGAGGGGGCTGGTACATCATGAGAAGATGAGTTTCTAAGGGGCCCTCCACCACGTAGCTTGGAAGAGGTGAAGGTGGAAGCATTGTTGGGTGATGATGATAGCTACATAAGAGGAATTTAGGCGTTGTTCCATTCAAGGGCATACAAGGATGAAGGTACTAAGAACTAGCGCTTAGTCCAGGAGGATAGAGGTAGAAAAGGGGGATGACTCGAGGAGAAAAGGGGTCTGACCTAAGGAGGAGTAGAAGGTTTGTCCTCTCAAGTGAGAACAAGAGAAGTAGGAAAGAAAAGAATTGGTCTCAAGAAGCTTGAACAAGTAGTGATTTCTAGTAGAGCTAGGAGGGGACAGTGAGGGAAATAGAAGGAGAAGGAGAAGAGCTAGGGCTATTTCTAGGTAGGAGTGTGTAATGCCTGGTATGAATAGGAGCTTGGCTAGAGTAAGAGAATACCAGCTAAAGATTAAAGACTCCAATGTAAACTTTTTTTTCTTTGCTGTGTGAGGCTATGATTTGAGAAAGTCCGGTGTCCATTGATGCATGTTGTTTGTGCGTGTTCTTAGTGTAACTGCCTAGTTTAGGGTTTTAATTAACTATAGTATGAGTAAAGGAATAGGGTTGTGAACTAGGTAAAAGTTGCTATCTAGTTCAGACAGGAGCATGATAGGCAACATACCTATAAAGAGATAGATAGTTATTACCTATCCTTGAGAGGTGAAACTCTTGATTTGAGAAGGTCTGATTCCAGTTGATGTATGTCATGTGTGTATGTGTTCCTAGTATATTTCACTGGTTTAGGGTTTCAATTAGTTAAGGCATGAGCACGAAGACAAGGTTGTGAATTGGGAGAGAGTTATTTTAGGGTTTCAATTAGTTAAGGCATGAGAATGAAGACAAGGTTGTGAATTGGGAGAGAGTTGTTGTTTGGTTCAAACAAAAGTAAGAGTAAGCGAGATACTTACAGAAAGATAGATAGTTATTATCCATCTGTGACACCCCTTCGATGTCCTCCGAGGGACAAGGGGAGTGGCTCACAGCAAGTTGTTATGGTGAGTTAATTTTGTGCTCAAAAATATGTCAATTTACATTACATCTCATTACACATGATAAAAGACTCTTGAAATTTTAAGATTTTGAAACATATTTCAAATTTCTGAAAAATTCAAACTTGTCATTTTTTTAAAATTGTGAGAGTTTTTTGAATGTGAGTAATAAATTATTATCAGCTCAATTTTTTCATTATCAAAATTTCCTTAGTAAGATAGTTTTTAGTTAGTCCTATGTAAAACTATCCTTACCTATGTAGGTGTTGTTCAAATTAAAAAGTCCTTTACTAAAATCAAAACTTGAAATTAATTTTTTTAATTTTTAAGATTTCAATTTCTTAAGACTCATATTAGTCATTTAACATAATTCCTCATGGTTAATAAATATTAAAGAGGCACCACATAAATATATGTAACAAAGTTTGCATTTTTTATAATCATTCTACATGGTTTTTGGTTTGTTTCATTATGATTGCACTCAATATTTTTTTTTAAAAAAATCAAATTGTCAAATTCTGAACCAAGTTTCAAAGGTAACCAACAATATAAAATCACAATCTTTTTTTTCTCATATATTTTTAAACCAAATTTGGCTAAATTGTATTGTCAGTGATAGCAACTCATACCTTACAAGATTGGGGGCAAAAACACTAGACTAACCCTTTAGGCAAGGTTTGATCCTTTGTAGCCACATTTTTTTGGCAACCCATTGATAGTACCCTACTTGAGCCTAAGGTTTGAATTTAAGTAGCCCCATGTTATTTGATGACTAGTTGACACAATGATCCTACCATAGTTGGGTTGCTTCCAATATATTAGGTAACATCTAGCATAATCATCAAATGAAATTTAAAAACAATTTCCAAGTGTGAGCTTTGATGATCAACATGTGAAGAATAAAATAAGAATGATCCATGCAATGTTTAGATAATCAAAGATCTAAAAAGAAATTCATTGTAATTGAATATTAGTCAAGAAACTCATCAATCTCACTTTTTTGGTTAATTTTTGGTTAAAATCCCAATCACCTCATTCCATTCATAATTTGATTTTGGCATAGCTAACTTGTTTGTGTTGTGATTTGCCATTCTAGTAAAGCACGTTCCCTCGACACATTGAGCTTCACCTGAGGGAGAGATGATGAATCTTGAATTGGAACATCCTAATAATGATGGGTTTGGAATGTATTTCTTCAAACCGAGATGATGCACACAATTGCATGCCCAAAATGACAGCTGAAAACATGTTGGAAACACTAGTGACCTTGGCCAAGGGGAAGGAACTCTACATGTACTTCAAAATATAACCCTCTATTTTAGGGAGGCTCTCTCTATTCACTTCAAAATAGGACCCTCTATTTTAGGGAGCCTCCATAGTTTCGTTTTTTTTCAGTAAGGGACCAATCAAATTGGCTTGGTGGAAAAAAATTAAAAAATTGAACTTGGGACGCACCTCATCAAATGAATAGAACAGAAATAACACATCACCTAACAAACAAATTATTTATTTTCTCTTGGGTACTTTAGGGTATTGAGTAAAAATTGAGAGGAGAATTATGCACCCAAAACTGCCACTAATGGAAATTAGAAAGTATTTTGTGACTCCAAGGGATCCAAGGGAGATCACAAAAGACAATGTGAGCACTTACTACCCAAACTTTGTGTCATTCTTTTTGAGGGAATCTGATTCACTAGTGTGATTGAATTTTGGTTGTTAGTTGTTACTTAGGTGGTTTATGAAAATGTTTGGGTTAGTAGAGATGATGGATTGGTTGGTGTTCAGTAATTTCTTGGACCATGATGTTTATGATTAAATTGTTTGAAGCTTTTATATCACAAACCTACTACACTACAACACAATGCTCATCCTATTTATATAAATAGGAACAATCCTAATAGGGATGATGAAAAGCAAGCACTTAGTTCAAATGCTAATTAATTAACTATGAATTGGAGGCTCTGGTCACATTTTCTGCCATTACAATGACACCACAATTGCCTGATCTTCCTGAATATCAGTTGCAAAGTATATTTCTCATGGTTTTTGGTGATCCACCGATCAGCTAACCTAATTGCCCCTAATATAATATAAGGGAGTTTGTAATAGTTAGGTGAGATTTTGCTAGTCCTAGTGGTGAGTTGAACCCACAATCACTTCCTTCACACTTAATTCCAACAATTCGGGCTGGCAGTTTTCGTGTTATATTTTACAACAATAGTCATGACAATTAGATGTTAGAGTGCATAGTAACCTAGTGACCAAGAAAAAAGCTACATTAATCAAGGTTATAACTTATATAGCATCAATTTGAAAACTCTATAATTAAATAGTAAAGTGTTTAAGGAGAAACAATTTATCTATAGGTGAAGACATTATCATTTTTTATGTACAAATAAATAGGAAATGTGAATTAATATTTAATCATTTTTCAGAAAACATCCAAAATCATTTGAAGGAAAAATTAAGTTAATTTTTAAACTTTCAAATAAACCAAGATCTCTTTCTGTTTTGCATTCAGATTGGTACTGTATCCAGCTTGATGGTCTTCAAGTTACAACAACGCACATTTATATGCTCAAGATACTCATGACCAAAGCCTCATTGATCTGTAGCTGCTCTCTGGAATTCAGGTGGAGCTTCACATTTCAATGATTTGGGAGTCAAAGCATGGGAGGGTGCTCAGCCTAAGGGACAGGGCATTCCCAAAATAAGAGCACATTCCCTGAGGGAATAGCTGATGGCAGGCCAGAATTTTGGGAGTGCCCTGTTCCTAGGGGCCTTACAGGGCCATAAAGCCAAACAGATGGATGGCAATGACTCAGTGATAACAGGGTGGGTTCTTATGCACTTACCGAGGGAAATTATAAAACGTAATTTTTGTAATTTTCCTCCATACGCACGTAAGAACCCACCGTGCAATAGCCTGTATGCATATCTGTGAATTAAGGCGCACACGTCATTTACACTGGCAAATTTCCACAAGCACTTCATGAAGCAGCAACTGTACTCAATGCTTCAGGTTTGATCTCCCAAATGAGCATCACCAAAGAAGACCAGACGATCACAACCTAAACCTAAATTGTACAGTACCTTAACCTTCGCCTATCCTCACCTAAACCTGACCTAACAACCTTGGTCTCACCCACAGCCTGAAAAGCAAGGTTTCATCACTTGTGTGTGATCAGATTCAACATTAAGACTCCACACATATTTCTTTGCTGATTCGCTTGTTTAATTAGTTGTACCCACATGAGGCAGCTGAAAGTAGGAAGTGAATCTGTTTGTTGTGAACTCCGCTGCAGACACTTTCATGTGCTCATTTTGTGTATCCATAAGATGCCACAAGATGATCTGTTTGATGCTCTATCATTTTTGCACAGAATCTAGAACCAAATCCCGTCTGGGTTTTTGGAGAGTCTACACTACCACTGTTGTTTGCAGTTCAGAGGGTTTGGAATTTGAAAGTACCTTTATTTTCGTCTGGGGGCAAAACAAGTAGTGTCTTTGAATAATTGTGTCCAGGGACCAAAACCATTCCACAGAGGTGCCATTCACTTGTTGTGCCTTGAAGAGAACTGTGGTGATAAACACAAGTGTTGGCCAAAACCATGATTTGCTCACCAAATCACCACCATTAAGTTTTCCTCCACAGGTGGGATGGAAGAATCTAACTACGCATGTCTCCATATTTTAGGGCCCAACACTTTTGTTGGGAATTCTTCCCACTCTTCATAATTCTCTCTGTGAAAAGAACCAAAGCTTTTGTCAGTGCACTTCAGTGAACCACACTTCCTGACAACTTCATTTGCTGCCACATCTCTGTCCTATTGGAAAATATCAAGGCAACTCTTCAAATTACAGGCAGCATTCCTGGACATGTTTTCTGCTGTTTATTCTGATTTCAGGACAATGGTTGTGATGGTATATGGAATTCCAAATGCTTATATGCTCTAAGCATGCAAATCAGCAAATAAGTGTGCAATCAGGAATGCAAGATGCCTTCTTCCTTCCAGCTTTGGGATTCATGGCTTAAATGTTAGTATGGTGATGATAGGCATACTTGAAAAGAAGACAAAGCAGACCCCTCAATGCAGAAGGACTTGCTCCCAACCTAGAATTGGCAACTGTCCCCTATGCTCCCTGCATGTGAAGACACAGATGTGACATCAACTGAGGATTAACTCTTTAGTTCAGAAAAGCTGGACAAAGAAAATAATAATAAAACCAAGACACTCGAAACAGAACGGTTTTCTCCCAATCTAGTGTAAGCGTTTCTGTCCCCTTTGCTGCCTGTCAAAAAACACCCATCTGTCGGTAACTCAGGATTCAGTCCAGAATACCTAGACAAAGCAAAGAACTTATCCCTGAGCAGTTCATGCATGAAGCAAAAGCACTAACAAAAAATATCTAACCCTCAGACCCACAGATAGCAGCTTCCAAAGTTTCATATTTGCATTTGTAAAAATTTGCCCCAAAACTTGCTCGTGTCCAGACTCAGTTGCAAAGTCTCAATCATGGCTGAATCTGTTCACTAAACCTCATACACAGAAGAAGGTATAAACTTGCTTTGGCCCCAATTGGGTTCACAGGCAATGGAACTGAATGAGAAGAGATGAGATGAAGAACTCACCAACAGCAAAGTACATTGCGATTTTCTCGTCTGTTCACGGTTTTCACAAAATCCAGGATGATGTGTTTGGGAGCATCAACAAAAGAGCGTGAAGGAAGTCTGGCTATGGTGGCCATGCTCGCAACTCCGTGTGCACGTGTGTAATCTGCGCGCTTGTAGAAGCGCCGCCATGCGCCTCTCTTCACCAAGGGCTTCCACCCCAGCCTTGTCATGACTACCTCCAGTTCGTTGTGCGTATATACTTGGTGCATTGTCTGAAAGTTCAGTATACATCGGTGCGTCTCCTCTGTTTCATCCGGCGGCTGATGAGAGAGGAACTCATAGTTTTAGTTCCTGACTCTATTCTCAGTTTTCCTCACGCTCTTGCGCTTTCAAGACTCGCAATGTTAGCCAAAAACTTACCAGAGGAAGAAGGCATGATAACAGAGAACATGAGACTCCTATAGATTACTCTTTGCGTTACAGGAAATTTCTCTGACTACCCGAACAAGTCCGTTCAAGGCAAAGAGTAGACTTCTGCGATTGCCATTATCAAAAGATTTGTTGTGAATCGAAGGGGATCGTTTCCATCATGGCAAAGCAGGTCCTTCTGCAATTATCAGAATTGCTCACTGAAGCTAAAGAAACACCTGTTTCGAAGCTCTACAAAACATTTGGATCCTCTCTGCTGCTGTAGGATCTTCTTCGCTGTCGAACATATCATTCAGTGAAATGCAATAATAAAAGCCATGCGAAACTCGATATCTTCAGAAGAAAAAGATCTGATTCTAAGATCTTGCGTACAAGACGCGGGCATACGGAAACAGCAACACTTGCCATAGAACTTTGGTACAAAGCTCTGCAATAGTGGCAAGGCAAAGAAACATCTATTTCGAAGGTCTACAAAACGTCTGGATCCTTTCTGCTACAAGATCTTCTTCGCTGACGGACAAATCGTTCGGTGAAATGCAGTAATAAAAACGATTCAACGCTCAATACCTTCAGAAGAAAAGATCTGATTCTTCTAAGATCTAGTTGCGCACAAGATCACGCGAGCATACAGAAACAGCAATACTTGCCATAGAACTTTGCTACAAGCAGGCTCTGCAATACCAATTCGTGCAATTGAAGACAGGAAAAACAAATGAATAGGACTCCCTGTTTGTACCTCTTTCCAGAAGACTCTGCTCACAGCTCCCTTGATACCGCAAGTAGCATCGAATCTCTCCATGATCAGGCTAGTTTCCTGCTGAAATCCTTTATAAATAGACGACTTTCCTCAACCAGAGAAGCAGAGGAGGAAATCGTATCTGTACGCAAGCACCTTACTACCGCTCTCTCCACACAAAGAAACCACAAACAATTCCAAAGCAATCTTCTTCCACTTTTTCCCTCCCGTCAACCAAGTCTTCACTTCTTCCTCTTCTTCTTCTCCCTTTGCCGTCTGTCTCCCTATCTGCTCTATACAAAAATTCAAAATACTTCACGCTACTACGAGCCGCCTCTTTCTATTGTCATCACTTCAAACCCCGGAAACAGGAAAGGAAAAAACAATAATCGAGAAGTCTTTTCTTCTTCAATGCAGCTGCAAATTCGCTTCCAAAAAAGCACAGATCGTTCATGTTGTAAACTTATTCTTCAATGTAGATTCCAAACTTGTCTGAGCGCTGCGTATTCAAAGATATTTTGTTCGATAATGAACATGGCCGACAGAGACACGGTTACCAAGACATATGAGACTTAAGACTTACATTCGAAAAAATCGAAGAGGGAGGCTGATGAGAAGAACACGGAGAAAACACAAAAATATTATGCGAGCGACACCTGATTATGTTATGTTCTCACGCCAACTTTCCAAATGAAATCCTTCTACATCTGTTGTTGCTGTAATTAGGTGAATTTTGATGCTTCTCGAGAGGTTCATTCATACTTACATTCATAGATCGAAATCTTCTTCTCCTTCTCCTTCTCCTTCTTCTTCTTCTTATTCGATTCTTCTTCTCTGTGCTTGTCCGTTGTTGCTCTTGCTCTCCTTCTGCAACGCTCCGTTTGTTTGTTTGCACCGCAGCAGCGAGGGAGCCGTTGAGGTAGGTCTGAAACAGTGTTTTAGGCGGTTCTTTGAATTCTTTAAAGAACCGTCGTTTCGGGTATTTGGGAACCCTCAAGGGACCGCCGGTTCCGGTTCGTTAAACGTATTCCGGAATCAAAGAACCGCCAGTTCCATTTTATTTTTATTTATTAAAAAAACTCAGAATCAAAGAATGGTCGTCAGCTCCGGTTATTTCAAAAACATTAAAGGACTGCCGGTTAAATCATGAAATGGGCCTTTGATGGCCGATTCCGTCATGTAATTGGTCACGAGGTGAGCCTATCCGCCGTAATGAGCCTGGCAGAATCCACCACCAGGGGAGCCGGCCTGTCCTCTCTGGCGTTAAAACGTCAGTAGGGGAACTCCTTGAACGCCAGGGTTCCAAATGCTGAATCAGCACTAAAGATTCCACGTGCGGAATCACGCCACAAGGACCAGCCGAATCTGCTTCCCAGCTTTTTTTTTAAGAAAATTATTTTGAAATTTCATAAAAGAAAATTCCCAATAATAATAATAATAAATAGGACATATTTTTAATATCATTTTCCAATATAAAAAGACAGATTCCTTCTCAATTTTTGGGTTTTTGCTAAAACTATTATGACTTTGAATTGGATTTTTTTTGTCCAAAACCTACCTCCCATTTTTTTTTTTTAATTTTTAATTATATTTACATTTTATTTATTAAAAAATAATTTCTTTTCAGATTCTGGGAATCTTCAGATTCTGGGAATCTGAAAAGATTTGACTTAGTCTCCTGGGAAGCATGAAACGCGGTAGATTCAGGCCCAAGGGTTTCTTTCCTTGTGTTTCTATCATGTAGGTAAAGTGCACCAACAGAGCCATTTGTCCCCTTTGGACTAAAGGAGAGAAAGCTTAGATCACGCAAAACCTAAGTAGGGAGCAGCAGAAGGAAAGAGACTTTTGTTTTCTATAAGTGTTGAATGATTGTTTGTTTGTTTGGGTAATTGTTGCAAGAATAGGTAACCCAATTGCCTGAGGTTGTTGTGGATTTCAGGTGTTTCTGGCATACCCAACAGAAGAAGTAAGTGCTTGATTTTCAACTGTTTTTTTTTTGCATACCCAACAGAAGTAAGTGCTTGATTTTCAAGTGTTGTTCTTGCATACCCAACAGAAGTCAAGTGCTGGATTTTCAAAGTGTGGTGTTGTTTTTGCATACCCAACAGAAAGTAGGTGCTTGGTTTTCAAGTGTTCTTTTGCATACCCCAATAGAAGTAAGTGCTTTGCTTGATCTTCAAGTGTTTTTTTTTTTTTTGTTTACATACCAAACAAAAGTAGGTGCTTGATTTCAATGTCTTGTTTGCAATTCCAACAGAAGTAGGTGCTTGGTTCCAAAGTGTCTCCTTGCATATTCCACCAGAAGTAGGTGGCTTGGTTTTCAACTGTTTTTTGTAGACCCAACAGATTTGGTATACTTGATTTCGAGTGGCTTTTCACAACAGAGCTCTGGGTGCTTGATTTTCAAGGAGTTTTTTTCTTTTGCAGACCTAACAAAACTAGGGTGTTTTGATTCCTGAAATTTTTGGAAGGTTTTATTTTGGTTGCAGTTACATCAAGAACTGAAAAAAGAACGTCATACTTCATTTTTTGCATATCCAGCAGAACTAGGTGCTTAATTCCATGTGTTTTTTGCAGACGTAACAGAACTGGGGTACTTGATTTCAAGTGGATTTTGTTGCAACAGGACTTGGGGTGCTTGATTTTCAAAGAGTTTTTTTTCTTTTTTGCCTTTGCAGACACAACAAAACTAGGGTGTTCTGATTCCTGAAACTTTTGGAGGTTTTTCTTGGGTTGCAGTTAACACAAAGAACCTGACAAAAATGTCATACTTTGTTCCACCATGTAACTACGGAATGGTGGAATACGATCTTAGCCGCTCGGGACAGTGTCATCAGCTGAATTTTCCATTCCTGGAGCGCTTAAATCTGAAGACTGTTATTTATCTCTCATACGACCAGCCATCTCATGCTTTGTATGTGTCTACACTTTGTGTAACTTGTGGTGTTCTCCTCTTCTTCCTCTTCTTCCTCTTCTTCAGATCTGTGATTTTGGTAAGTCAGACTTTGTCTCAATTTTGTATTTGAGGGAAAAAACCAAACAATATACCACCATCTCATCCAACTCTTTATAGAATTTCAGTTTTTCCAAAAAATTTGGTGATGATATGACATGTTCACTGGGTTAGGGTTTTTGGGTTTCCCCTTTTTCCCTCCCCACCTTCCACACCTTCTTCTGTTGGTTGGATTGCTTAAGCTCAGTTGTTGCTCTTGGTGATGTGGGACAGTTTGAGCTTTCTAGACGATCAAGGGATCGAGTTGAGAAGGCCATCAGGAGGTGATGAGGAGACTGATAACCTATCAAGCTTGATGTCAGAGGCAGAAGTTCTCTCAGCTCTGCAGGTGTTTACAAACTGTCATATCTGTTACTCAACTTTGCTCCATGTGCATCAGTAGCAAAAGCTTCACATTTTCTCATTGTGACTCTTTTCTTTGACATCAAAGACCTAGTAGGGCTCTTGGGTAAGATGCTTAAAAAGACACATTTGAAGCTTTGTTATTGAATCCAGCAGTGGTCTCTGTTGTGCAGGTGATTTTGTCTCCACAAAACTACCCACTGCATGTCATGTGCAAATTTGGACATCACCGCACTGGTACAATTTTGTTCATCACCTTCAAGCCTTCCTTTAGTACATACCTGTTGTCCTCAGAGTTTTGCATTCTTTTTGAGAGAGGGACATGCATGCCCCTTGGAACCTTTTAGTTGCATGGGATTTTGAGTGCAGATTTGTGTAGTTTAGATGTTTTGTCTCCTCATTGACTGAACACAGTAACAGAAAAAAAAATATGGTGTTTCCATGTTAATTCAAGAATAATTCAGCAAAAACAAAGACAATTTTGTCCTGATTGCAGTGGATGTATGACTTTACGCAAGACCCACTGTTCTGGAGGACTTTGATCTGGCTCCCAACTTCATGGTTAGACAGTGGGATTTTGGATGATCAGATTGGGGTTGAGTAAAAAGAGAGAACAACTTATGGCAATTAGATGCAGAAGTGAAGGCCATGCAATTGGTTGAAATGATAGGCTCATTGATGCAAATTGAGGTCTCCTTGGAGAAAATCAAAGACGGTTATGAACATCCAAATAAACTAGCTGAGAGCTAATCAACTGTTAGCAGAGAGAATAGCTCTGCTTTTGATCTGTGTGTGTTATGGGTGTCTTGATTGACTGGAATAGCATCAGAGCTGCAGTATTTCAATCATGTTTGGTGGTTGATTTTATTAAACATGGGGATTTGTTTCCAGGTACTGTTATTGGATGTTTGAGGAAGCTGCAAGGGTGGAACCTGACAGCAATCTTTGAGGAATACAGACGCTATGCAGGCAGCAAAGTTCGTTTTTTGAATGAACAGGTGCAACTTTCTTTGATGAATTCTACCAGCTTGTTTCTGCTGAGGGGCAATGCTGCATGTTTGCTGAGTATAATGTGCTATTGACAGTGTATTAGAGAGCTCGAAGCTCTTGCTGATAGCAATCTACTTTTCTCTGTTTGGAAACAGCTGCAGTCGGTGCTCACATAGGTACCTTCTTGTTTTGTTTGTTGATGCAGTTTATTGAACTGTTTGACACGGATCTTGTTCGGATCCCTGTTGACCACCCAGCATGGTTGTGAAATCCAGACATACAAAGCTGTTTTTTTCCTTCATGTAGATGAAATGTGACTTCTTCCCTTTATGGAGCAAATTTTTTTTAATTGCTTCTTCAACAGTGATCATGGAGATGGCTCAATTGTCCTGGTGAGGCTACTACACTGCCTTATGTACCATCATCCATTGCAATTTTGGGTTTGGGTATAAACTTTATCAAAGGATGAGCTGCAATCAGCTGGAGCTTGCAGTTCTTTGTACTCAAGCAAAGAGGACTCACTGTGCTCACTGCCATGGTGTGATGACATTGTGTGCAGGTTTAGGAAAAAACAAAACTTTGCCTAAGCCAAAGTCTCCACAGTTGAGAACCAAATAGGCATATTTCCTTGATAAATGGGTTTTGGAAGTCTGCAGATCCTTCTTCTTTTTCTTCTTCTTCTTCTTCCAGAATCTAAGATCAATATCTGCAAATTGTTGCTATACTAGGAACAAACAACAGTACCTGAAAACCAAGACAAGAGCTAAAAAACTGCAAGTACTTTCATGGATTCCAAAGACATTTGCCAAAGATGTGAAGAACTTTCTGTTTTATCTTCCAAAGATCACCTCGTTTGTCTTCACAGCAACTGCATTGAATCATGTTGTGCCTGCAGTCATGCCTTGTCTTCTTGTTCCAGTGACAAAGATCGCTTGTCTTCTTGTCCTCCTGTTCCACACACATCCATTCAGGAGGTACCAAATGGAATTGAGAGGATTTGACGACTCAACACCTTCCTCTTCCATTTGTTTGTATGGATAATTGTTGCAATCGATCATGTGTTTGTTGCAATAGATCAAGCACCTTTTTATATACCCTTGCTCATGTCTACACATTCCAATCATATTGGGCTTCAAGAGGGAGCAAGGTATATTGCATGAGCAAAATCTTGGTTGAACAATCCACTGCTGTCATTGCTGCTAAAGCAGCTGAAACATTCGTGGATTGTATGGTCTCTGATTGCCATGCAAACTTGTCTTCACTTTCCTGTCTTCACTTTCCTTTGCAAAGATTGCCAACCTTGGTCTTCACCTTCCTCTGCAGGGATTATTGCCACCCTTGTTCTTGCCAACTTTGTTTTTCACCTTCTTCTGGAAAGATTGCCTTCAACCTCTGTCTTCACCTCACTCTGCAGAGATTGCCAACCTCTACTCTTTACCTTCTGCAGAGATTTAGTTTCGAGGAAGAAGTTTTGGTGTCTTCACTCACCTTCCTCTGCAGAGATCTTGCATTTAAGGAAGCAGATTTGGTTGTTTTGTGATAGTTTGCAAATATGATCAATGATAAGGTAGGAGAATTCATGGCAGTAATGCACAAGATTGAATGCTTGTGGCAAAACTGCAAACAGATTTCATTATCGAACTGTGATGCTTCAGTGTGTGCAACAGTGAAACCACTTCATCATGAGGTTGAAGCATCCTTCTTCATCTGATCAGAGCATCATCCTTCTTTTAAGTACATTCCAAGGTCATGCAGTCCCAAGGATTCCCCTGATCCTCAGGCAAGTGATTAGTTTGTTGCATTTTTGTAAGCTTGACATCCGATGATAAAAGAGATCTGCATCGTGACTTAAAAATGAACTTTGCAACCTGAAGGGCTAAGAGAAAACTGGGGCTTCCAAATGAAAGTCCACAACTAGTACATAGTTGGTAGCACCGATGGCAGCCCGGGTGGGACCCATTGACGCCTTAAGGACATTGTCACAGTTTCAGAATACCCACTTTTGTCTATAGAGAGAGAGAGAGAGAGAGAGAGAGAACATTGTTTTTGAGCTTTATACGAGCTAGGTAGGGTTTGTTGCTATGAGAGTTGGGCACAGCTGGAGCACTGGCACAGTGTACTTGCTGCTTGTTTCTTTAATCCTAAGCACTATTCAATTGATGATACAGAAAGAAGGGAAACTTATAGTGGATCGGGCTTGATAGATTGCTCATATAGTGAAGAAGAATTTGATAAGGCCAAGAGATGAGAGCTCCTTGACTTTGTCAGGACTTTGGAAAGAGAATGTGACCAGAAATTCAATGTTGAATGCTTAGATACTTTGCTCCATTTCAAATGCGGTTTTTTTCAATTGTTTACATTAATCAATCTTTTGGCAAAAGGTGATTCTCAGTCTAGTCAACATGACTATTTGTGAAGTGTGGATTTCCGAAGTAAAATTGGGTGAAAAGTGATCATAGAAGCAAGTTAAAGCTCTTAAAACATCGCATGCATAATTGCACATGTGCAAAAGAAGCAAATGCCATGCAAAGATATATCAAAACATCTTCAATAAATTTGAAGTGGCATGAAGAATCATGAAATTGTGCCTTTAAATATAGATTCAAATTGATTTTATTGTCTATTTATTGTAGTTTTGTAGATTTTTCAGTTTCAATAGATAGTACTTTTGTTCTAATGGGTACATTGTTAAATAAATGGACTTCTTATCAGAAACATTTGCCACACGTGCACAAGAAAAAATAAAGAACTACACAATTCACAGCCCATCAATGCAAAGGGTAAAGTGTATTCAGCCCTTTGCCGCAAAGATCCAATGCAACACTTGCTGAGCACCATGGCAGATCTTCCAGCCCACAACTCACGTTTGTACAGACAGATGCCAGCAACAAATGGGATTGGCTGTGGCAAGCTAGTTCAATGTCATGTGGATTCTGTATAACATTGGAAGCAGAGAGTAATACAGATCTTGAGCTTTTGTATCCTTCAGGAAACAAGGAAATGGTCAGATCCATCGCAAATCAAACTGGATTTCACACAACATGTAGAGAATGATTGAGAAGCATAAATAGCATCTGATTTGGTGCAAGTGAAAGTGCAAAACATTGCATTAAGGTTCAAAAGATTTGCAGCAAGCATATCAATCAATTTTATTCTTCTAAGATTGAATTGTTGTCAGATTTTTGTTACAAAAAGAATCTGGTCCACTTTAGAAATTGCTGTGTACATATACATTTTATACAGTCAGCAATCTGAACCATCTCATATCTGCAACTATGAGTGGTGTCACTTGCTGTCTCCATTTCCTGGGCAAGTGAACTCTAACCTCCTGCAAGCTTGCAGTCAACTTGATCCCATTACAGAGACTCCATGGCTTCACGGTTGGGTTCACAACATTGACATCAGAGGATCCCAGCAATACTGAGCATTATCAGTGCTAGAGCTGACTCAACAGAGATCGGACACCAAGAACATGATGTGTGCTGCAGATCCTTGTCATGGGCACTACCTGACAGTGTCTGCCGTGTTCTGTGGGACACATGAGTACCAATGAAGTTGAAGAACAGGTGCTCAATATGCAGAACAGAACTCATCTTTCTTTGTGGAGTGGATTTCCCAACAACTTCAAATTTCAGTGTCTGTGATATCCAATGCAAAGGCTTGAAACTGTTGTTAACATTCATTGGAGACGAAACAGCTGGCAATCCAGGTACTTTTGTGCACACATTGTTGTACAGCAATCCAAGCATGTCCAGCAATTCATCATTCCCTGTGCTTGTACGTCCATTTCCTGCCTGGAGCAGCAGTTTTGTCTCCCAAATAGCTACTCAGCTGAAGCCAGGAGGTAAGGAAGGTGTGAAACTGTACGACCACCATAAACCCCGCAACATTGTGTTGCAGTAGAATCTGTTCAATCAAGTGAGTGAGCAGTTCACGGCCATGTTTTGGAGGAGGGCCTTCTTGCATTGGTACACAGGAGAAGGCATGGATGAGATGGAATCCACAGAGGCAGAGAGCAACAGGAATGACCTTGTATCAGCAATAGCAGGATGCTTGGTGCTGACAATGATGATGGTGAGTATGACAAGGAAGAAGAATACTTTTCAGCTATACTCTTGGGTGCATACACACTTGCAACTGCACAGGTCTCTGATTTAGCCAGGCCGATAAGTAACACTTCTCCAACATGAAGAAGAAACCTGCAACATCATCCAGCAGAGTCACGATTGCAAGTATCAGAGATGTCTTGATCCTCTTTTGTCTACACAGGAGGACATAGGTTTTTGCAGAGTGACGTAGCATATCAGTCCACATGCAGGCCTGCCAAAAAGAAGCATCAAAGTAAGAGGGAAGGTTCTGACATGGAGCAGGAATGTGAAAGCTGATGGCCACAGATCTAATAGCCTGGTTTTCTCTCAAATTTCCTATCTCTATAGGCACTTAGGGTTATGTATAGGTAAAAGATCGCAGAGAAAATTCCAGAACAACACTGTGAAGATAAACCATTCTGTAGGATCCAGAAAAAAGCTAAACCAACCATGACAAGAAGAAGAATGAGTGCAGTTCTGACCTTGTGACTGTCAGAATGTTTTGCTGCAGAAGAACTGCATAAGAGAAGAGCCCAAACCAAGCTCTGCAGGACATCCATGCTTCCGATAGCTCTAGGATGGATCTCCTAGGCCCTTGCACACAAGGCTTGAGTTGCTGCAGAAATGCAGTAACAATCAGTTGGTCTGGGAAGGGGGGCAGGAAGAGCTGGCAGGGACTTGAAAGAAGATGGCAGGGTAGAAGCTGCTCCTTGTAAAATGCACTTGTATCAACAGTGTCATCGAAAGATATGCACTGTGGGGATTTCAATGCCTGCTTCTTTGAGAAATGGAATGGCCTCAAGTCTTCGGTTGACAAGATCATCATAGAAGATGTATTCGGCTTCATAATCATGCAAGGGAAGCTCTTTCTTCTGTGAGGTATGGTAGTGATGCTTTGTTCCATTGAACTTCCCAAAACCAAACAGGTTCACCTCATCACAGATCCCAAGCGCAAGCATGACAGCTTGCAAGCCAGAAGAGTAATGGAATGTGGAGCCCTCATGCGCATCACTCCACTCACTCAGAGGTCTCCCTGTCTTCTCCACGAAATCCTTGGCTGAGTACCATTTCACAATTCTTGCTGTCAAACAATCGAATTGGGGATCGGTGACAATGAGAGGAGAGGTTTGCGTGGAACTGCAGACAGCAACATCCATCAAATGTATCAACTGGCAGACATACATGACAATGGGGACATTGGTACCATAGGGATGGCAAAAGCATTGCAATCTTCTGGAGCATTGATGAAGAATGTTGCTGTTGATGAAGGCGATTGTGGTTTTCTTCCCAACAAATCTCTCAAACCCCATAGTCCTGGCATTATTGAGCCGCATCACCATCTCATGCTCATCGATGATTGCACCGTAGCTCCTGTTCAAGAGAATGCCACTGTTGCCCACCACGGCACAGGTGTGGTATCTTCTTCCTCTGCTCTTTGCTGCGTCGCCGTTGTCGATCGGATCCTTGACTGTGGAGAGCAATCTTTGCATCACCTTCGGCTCGAAGCGCTGCTTGGTCGTCACCCACGTATTCACCAACAGACGGAACTTGGGCCAGAAGGGTATGTACTTGGGAGTAGCTCGCAGTGCACGCCATTCTGGGTTTCCTCTCCATCTGCTGCTGCTCAGCTTTCGCCGCTCCTCCAGATCTTGATGTTGGTAATAGTAATGATCTTTGTTGCTGCTGCGGAAGTGGTTTCCTTTAGATAAAAAGCGAACGGAGGAGGTGTCGTAAGAGGAGCGTCGGTAGCCGGCGCTGTCTTCTTCCAAGCTTCCATCCAGTAGCTGCTTGGCTTGTTCCCACTCTTGCTCCTGCACCGGATCGATTGCGGAAAATGCAAGAAGCGTCCGATTGTCGCTGGTGGTGGCAAACAACAACTTCTTCTTCTTCTTCAAACCAAGCGACTCTTCTTCATGTTCTCGCACAAGAACTTGATCGTGATGAGCCGTGGCCTTCACCTCTTTGGAGCTCTTGAGAACCGCCACTGCTGTCGTCGTCGTCATCGTCGTCGTCAGGGTCGGTTGCCAAAGCAGCTGTACAGATCTCAACACCGTCACAGCGATGACGAGGAGCACCAAACTGCTGAAACAAAAAGCTCTGGAACGCCAAGGCTTGGAGCAAACCCGAGCCACGACCGCCGTCATCATCAACCCCATTGTCGTCGTCCACAAATCTTCTTTCTTCTTCCCTCCAAGGACCACCATCACCAACATCCACATACTCATCGAAACAAAAGAGAAGCGGACAACAACAAAAACAACCCAAACCGGGACTCACTCACTCGCCAAAGACACATGGTGAAGACGGACAAAACCTGACAACAAGACACGAGACACCAAATGCTGATCACCACCAACAGCAACTCCAGAAAACAGACAAATATGGCAAAAATCCTTGACACAAAATGCACTCTCACACAACAACAACACCCACAACACACCAAGATTCATACTGTTGTTGTTCCTCTTGTTGCTGCTGTTAGCTATGTTCCTCTTGTTGCTGCTGTTAGTTATGTTCCTCTTGTTGCTGCCACTGCTACTACTGCTTCTTGCTCCATCAAATGGTGGTGGAGCTACCAAAACATGTCCCCAAGATCCAAACTTTGATGAAGCAACTGCTTTTCTTTTGCAGTTATGGTGGTGATGGTGGTGGTGGTAGTGGTGGTCCCGTCTCCTCCCGACCCCTGCACTCCCCCTTCCCTGCTTGCGCATCTCCGCTTCATTCCGACAAGAAACGACCTGTTTGTGTGTGCAATCCCTGCCACAAACAAACAAACAAACAGCCAAAAAGACAAAGAAAGTAGAAAAAGGAGCAAAAAGGGTTGGTTGGTTGACTGGCTGGCTTACTGACTGACTGCCTGGCTGCTCTTCTTTCTACTTAGTGGGGATTCTTTGCTTGTTTGTTGTTGGCCTTGCCTCCCAAGGCAAGGATAGTGTGTGTTGATCCATTATAGAGTATAGTAGCTTAAGGGGATTTTGGCCCTTCGGTGACCAAATAGGTTTATTTTTATGTGAGGATTTTTGAAAGATGATATTTTGGCTTGTGTTGAAGCTTCAGATTAGTTATAAAGTTATAAATATCTGGAAGGATTCTAGTTTCTTTTAGACGATTTTTTGAAGATTATATTTTTTCATGATGAAATATTTGAGTTTCCATAATTCTTCTTTTGCCTTAAGATACTTCTTTATGTAAATGGCAAGGCTGCACTGTGCCACACCCCTTGTTGGCCTTGCCTACCAAGGCAAGGCAACGATATTGTGTTGAGATTCATTATAGAGTACAGTAGGTTCAATGGATTTTGGCTCCTAGGTAACAGCCTATTTTCATCTGAGGATTTTTGAAAGATGATATTTTGGCTTGTGTTGAAACTTGAGATTAGATATAGAGTTATAATATCTTGAAGGATTGTGGTTTCTTTTAGAGGATTTTTTGAAGATTATATTTTTGCATGGTGAAACATTTGAGTTTTCATAAATCTTCTTATGCATTAAGATACTTTTTAATGTAAAATGGCAAGGCCACAGTGTGACACACCCCCTAGGGTGTTTGTTGGCTTGCTTGGGTTGTTCTCAGTTTTAGTTAGTTTTTTTCATTATGGAATTTTGACACTCTCAATTATTAATTAGTGTAGGTATTATTATTTTTTCAGTTTTAGTCAGTTGTTTCTTTTGTATTATGGGAATTTTACACTCTCAATTATTAGCTAGTGTAGGTATTCTTATTATTTTTCCTCAGTTTTTTTCATTTTCTTTTATTGTGGGAATTTTACCTCTCTCAATTAGGTTGTGTATAGGTAGGTATTATTTTGTTCCCAGTTTTGGTCAGTTTTTTTATTATGGGAATTTTACACTCTCAATTAGTGTAGAAATTATTTATTCAATCAATCAAAGGCCCCACCACCACACCACTTCACTTCAGCACCAATCCATACAGGTACGTAAGTAGTTGAGATTTGTGTATGGATTGATTCTCTCTTGGATCATGTTCCAAGGTCATGTTCCCACCTCCCAGTGTGCCCACCCCGGGGCCTCCACCACCTTCCCCTTTTCGGTGAACCAGTAACCCACACTGGTTACTGGTACCTCTATAAAAACTTAAAACCCAAAAATTCATCTACATTGCTTCTAAATAACATACATGCTTTAGTGCCTTAGAGTAAGGACCACTTTAGATGAGGGTCCAATGAAATAGAGCAATCCTATTGGCTGAGAGCTGTAAATTGGACCCCTAGCCTTTTAGATGAGAGGGTCCAAGATCAAAAAGTGGCAAATTGAGTCTAAACCTACATGGGTATCATTTCAAAGGGAAAATCAATTGGTTCCAACACCCCACCTCCCCCCGCCCCCCCCCCCAAAAAAAGAAGGATCTCAAAGGAGAGCTCATGATTTGTTGGAGAACCAAGATGCAAGGTTTGGTCCAACTCAAGGATTCAATTTTGCTGCAAATAATCCAAATTGGTTCTTAGGAATTTGGACCCTGGAACCCCATCTAAAGTGAGCCTCAATATGAGTGTTTTTTTTTTTAATGAAGAAAAGTCTAAACATTACCAGTTTGGTTTGGCTCAGCAAAATGGTTTTGGCTTACCATTTCTGCACAAGGAGACGAGGCTGGTAAAAAAGCCACAGCAAAGCTTAACACCTGTTGTTCCAGTTTACGTTTTTATGAGTGAGGTTGGGAAATAGTAGATAACTAAGCTTGGATGTGAGAAATACTATTGCAGGGCCAATGGGTGGTACCCAAGCTCAAGAAGGTGAAGGTACCAACCAGTCTGGCTGCTGGTTCACCTTGGGCCCCCCACTCTCCAACCCCTTCCCCAAAACCGCTTGTTTTTCCCTTCATATAAAACCACCAAGGTGAACCAGAAAAAATTCTAGTGTGCCTGCAGGTCACACGACACAGAGCATAAAATTTTTACAAAGCATTTTGGAAAATGAAACTCGTTGTGGGCATTCTGTTTCTTGAAATGTTCACGTGTCATTTTTAATTTCTGTGATAGGGTTTAGGGTTTTAGGATAAACATTTTTTTTAATTTCTGTTATAGGGTTTAGGGTTTTAGGATAAACTTTCTTTTTTTTTTCTGTTATAGGGTTTAGGGTTTTCGGATAAACATTTTTTTAATTTCTGTGATAGGGTTTAGGGTTTTAGGAAAAACCATTTTTTTAATTTCTGTTATAGGGTTTAGGGTTTTAGGATAAACATTTTTTTTAATTTCTGTTATAGGGTTTAGGGATTTAGGAAAAACCATTTTTTTAATTTCTGTTATAGGGTTTAGGGTTTTAGGATAGACATTTTTTTTATTAATGTGATACCCAAAAGATATCATGGGGAAAAAAATTAAATAAATAATTCTCGGCTTCAGCACTTTGTGTTGGATAACCCTCCTTGGAGTAGGGCATTCCTGAAATAAGAGCCACTTGGCTTTGCCTCATTGAGCGCCTATTTCAGGAGCATCCCACTCCTCACTTTTGTGTTACCCTACACTTTTGTCCCTCTTTTGCAAATCCATTTTGGAGTTGGTTTCTAAGGGTTTCTTGTTTCTTCTATGGTTTTTATTGGATTATGTACCTCTTTATCAATTAGATATTTTGCAATCCAAATTGGAGTTGATTTTTAGGGTTTTTTTTTTGTAAAAGAAATTTAGGGTTTGAGTCACTTGAACAGACCAAAAAAAACATTCATTTTTCACATGTTATAGTGTAACAAGGGGTGTGTCACACGGAGGCTTTGCCATTTAGATTTTAAAGTATCTCAAGGCAAAAGAAGAATTATGGAAACTCAAATATTTCACCATGCAAAAATGTAATCTTCCAAAAATCCTCTAAAAGAAACCAAAATCCTTCAAGAGATTACAACTCTATATCTAATCTCAAGTTTCAACACAAGCCAAAATATCATCTTTCAAAAATCCTCAGATAAAAATAGATTGTTACCTAGGAGCCAAAATCCATTTTAAGTTACTCGTACTCTATAATGACTCTCAACACAATATCCTTGCCTTGGCAGGCAAGGCCAGCAAAAAAGAAAGTAAACATGAAAAAGTTATGGCATGGAAATTGTCAAGTATGGCTCCCGTGTAATCATCAATAATTTGAGTTTTGCAATCTGCTTTGGAGTTGGTTACTATGTAAATTATTAACTAGACTTTTGCAATCTGTTTCGGTGTTGGTTTTTACATAAATAGCTTACTTGATTGGACTTTTGAAATGGTCTGGAGCAACATTTTCTTTGGCAAATTTTTGCAAAAGTATTTTCTTTTTTTTTAAGTGCTGTAAATTTGAATAATTCTGTTGAGTTTTTGGGGAAAAAAATGACCAAATTTTCAAAACCACAAAATTGATGATGATAAAAATATATATCTTGGAAATAAATTTTTAAAAAACTAGATTGGAGTTGGTTTCTATGTAAAAATCATCAATTACACTTTTACAATTCATTTTGGAGTTGGTTTCTCTGCAATATCAGTTTCTTATTTGCAATTCCCTTTTGGTGGAGTAGGTTTCAATGTAATCAACTTTTGCATCAATTTTTTTCAATCCATTTTGGAGCACATTTCTATGAAACAAATTGCTTGGGTTTAGGGTTTTACACACCTTCTCTTGTCCTATCCATCAGCTTCCTTTTTTTTGTACTTTTGGACTCTTTCTTTGCAATGGGTTTCTTTCATCCATACATTATTCAAAAGAAAACTAAAAATCACATGGGCCTTCTTCAAGTGAACACAAAGAACTTGTGTATTTTCTTTATCTTTTGGGGAGTGGGTAGGGGAGGAATAAGTTTTGTTCTACATTTTTTTTTCTTTTCGAAAGAGTTTGAAACATGGTCCCTTGTTTGATTTTCTTCTCCTTTTGAAATACAAGTAGAATCCCACTAGAGTGGATTAAGGCCATGAAAAACAACAAGCATCCAAGCAATTTTCCCATTGTCACCAAGTTTTATCCATTACCTTCATTGTTGATAGAAAGGTATTTGAACCCAGCTGATCCTTTTTTTTGTCATCTTGTCTTTCTCTTCAAAAGATTTTAGACAATTAGAAACTCCTTAGTAACTACTAGTTTAGGGTTAGGTTTCAAAACAAGTTGATGGATGCAAACTTAAGGGAAAAATAAGACTTTATTCCATGATTGTGAAAGGGCCTACAAAGCGCAACATTTTATTATACAAAGCCAAAATACAAGAACAAAATGCTTACAAATTCAAAGGGCATACATAGAAGGATTAAGAATGCATGCAAATAGGCCCCCCCCCTATGAATGAATGATGCCCTTTGTATGCCATTTGCCATTTCAATACCCCTATTCATGCCTTTGTATGCCCTATGCACTTTGAAACCCAATATGCAAAAAAAAACCCTTATCAAAATGAAAAAAAAGTGAAGAAAGAAGGCATGAAAGGAGAGTGATGAAGAAGAAAGTAGAAACTTGCATAGATAGTTTTTTTAAATAATGTAGAATATCAAGTTAAAAATCAAAATTCACATGGACCATAATGTTAACCATTTTTAGCTCCATTATAATATGTTATCTCGGCAAACTCTTTTAGCACTTTACATTACACTTCACAATCAATTCTCACACAAATCATTTGTAAATTTCCATGGGACGGCCTTTGGATCTATTTTGAGAGCTCTTTGACATTTCCATGGTCATTGTCCCTCACCATAGTGTAAAAGGGGCCTTAGGATTTTGAAAAAAAGCCTATTGGATATACATTGGAAATCTCCTCTACAAAAATAATTCACATTCATGTACCTATGTTTTTAAATTCCTTCACAACAAATTTCATGGGCCTAATCTTACTAACTAATTAACATTCCATGATTAGGTATTTCCTAAATTAATTTAGGTTAGTTATGCCAAACAATGTTTTTGTTCTCAATTCTTTTTATGTAGCCAAAATGATGATGATGATCCATAGGAAGATTTAATCAAATTTGGCTAGAATTTAAATATGAAATATTTGAAGATCTTTGTTGTTTTATAATTTTTTGCTACATACTTGAATCATGTATCAAAATTCAACATTTATTTGTTTTAATAGTGGATTTCTAGCTAATAAAATTTCAAAAGCACTTGATTTGAGCAGTTTTAATTTTTAATATAAATTTCTAGCTATAATAGCTAGCAACAAAAAAAAAGGAAAATGCCAAAAAATAATCAACTTATCTCATCCAATGTCCTATTTTCATCCAGGTGTCCAAACTCCTATCTCTTTTGTGTGTTTTTTCCTTTTAAAAAAAAATGTCTTTCACAAGAACTTGCAACACTTTGCAAAGTAAGTTATTTATTTACCAATAAAAACCTTCAATGTTCTTCCAAATAGTTATTTTTTTCATCAATGAGGAAACTTGGTTAAGGTAATAAATAGAATATCAAATATTTGACATTAAGATTTCCAAACAAATGGCAACTAGTCCTTTGCAAGCTTGTTAACTCATTATATATCTTCACAAAATTTCAATACGCTGTCAAATGATTCCAAGAAAGACCTAACATTGGTTTGAATTTTTCACTCATGATTATGCAACAACTTTTGTTTTTCCAATTCCAAGTCTAATCCCACAAGCATCTGTCACATGTGCCTTCAAGAATATCATTTCATGCACCTCAAAACTATATTTGTTATAATTTGAGTTCAAGTTTATCTAATACATGTATCTCAAAACATGTCCTAAATCAACAAATGTTCTTTCAAACTAGTGTTAAGTACATTTGTGTGGTTCACAAACATTTCAACAAACTTACCCAATTTCTTGCAAAAATCTCATAGATGGTGAAAGATAAAATATGGGGTAGATTCTTCATGTTTTACCTTAGTAACTCGTTGTTGGTTGTCACCATAAAAAATTTAGTGCTTTTAACAACAATTCATATTTGTTCAAACTTTCATTTTTATAATAGTAAATATCTTAAAGCTTTACATTAAACTAGTTAAAACATTTTCAACTAATGGTTGTCATAGCTTTAACTTAGGTGCGTAGTTGATTCCTAAGATGAGAAAGGAACAAATGACCTTCTCAAGATGCAAGGAGGAATTTGTCAAGGCTTCCTTTTTGTCTTCCAAACACAAGTATGGAGTGTTATGCAAGTTGCATGAAGTGCAACAAACTTTCACATGAATATAAGCTTTCCATTTAACATGTTTTCCCAATTGTAAAGTTATTCGTTCTCAAAATTGCAACCATAGCAACCCATCATTGCTCCTATCAATCTAACATTCTCCTTAGAACAATGTCATCAAAAATTCTCCATTCATGTCAATCTTCAAATTTTCAAAAGAATAGTGCATACATGATGAGGCAAATTTTAACCTCGCCCAACACACATCTACATACACCAATCGTGCACGATATCCATTCAGATAATCCAATTTAATAGCAAGTTTGGTGAATAGTACGTTCCCCTCATAGAGAGGGAAGTGTGTGCAACAAGCAATATGCCATTATCTTTGCAACTTGGTCCATTATTGATGATAGGAGATTTGCATTGGTGGATTGTATCTATGAATATCGACAACCTTGGCAACGTAATGTGATCGCTACTCCTTTGGAGTACCTACTTGTGTGTTGTAATCCCCTAGTGTTGAAAGAGAGTTGTGAACAAGCTCGTATCAATTTGGAGATTCTTCAAGACATGGACTCTGAGACTTACATGTCATGTTTATGCACAACTATATAGAACTTGCAATGCTACTAAGTATTAACCGACGTTTGATTACAAGTTTTGGCATGAGTGGATTTTGAGTCGAAAGAAGGCAAAAGGAGAAAGAATCTTTCAAGAATTAGTCTAATGTGAAGAGTTTACACTCAAACAGACCCAAAAAAACAACAAACAAACAAACAAACAAATTGATGTCCAGGCATGTCTACCTACCGAGCAACAATCACAGACATGCAACACTTCAGCATCTGGGTCAGCTCTAAATGCAGTGCTTCGTTGCATGTGCAGTTGTCACAAAATAGGTCACCACAATTCTTGCAATGGTGCTGCAAACATACACACACAAATAAACTTTCAGAAAATGACTATCTTGTCACTAATGTGCTGATCATTTTTGCACCAAATATGGTCCAACAAATCACTAGATTTGTGTGAACAATTCATTTCAGAAACAATGCCAACCTGTGGACTGTACCTACAACTGATGTTTGGCACAAGATAATTCACGAAAGGTATTAGCTGAAAAAGACAATTGCCAAAATTGTTGAGAATCTCTTATCTCCCCACTATTGGGTTCCTATTACAAATGCAGAACTCAAGGTACTTTACATATCATGGGTTGCACAGACATCAACATCATTCAGCAAAGGTTACAATTGTAAGAGTTATCAGTCCAATGTAACAACATTGTCACAGACATGTAAATGGAAAATAACCTCCAAGAAGAAACATACACATGTCCACAAGGTCGATCCAAGAACACAGCCGAAGACCTAATCTTGAAGATAATGACTTACCTGGTGCTACTTCTCCTCCTACATAATGGGTCAAGGTCAAATGGAGACCCAATCCCATTGTTGGAGCTGTGCTGCACTGAGGCATCAACAAAAAGCTTCAAGAGTCAAATGGTTCCATGATGGTTCTGTTCAAAACATTCCAGGTTAGCATCGTCATTTTGACAGATTCTGAGTCAAAATTGTCTTCTGGATGATGTGATCTCTATTGGGAGTTAAGCTGTCTCCCCTACCCAAGGAACAGCAACTGCATGTTCCCTACTCAAACTCTCTTATTAATTTCAGAAGATGTAAGAGGGAGAAGCAATGGTGACCTGTAGCCTTCTTGTCCAGACAACTATGTTGTACTATCCAATCTACCTTGAAACACGCCATAATGAACTTGGCTACTTTTTTGCATGAAAAAGTCTAATAGAAGATGGAGAAGTTTCATCATGTTTCATAGATCTCTGTGTCTACATCTGTGATATTCCAGGTGAATAAATTGCAAGAATTGGGTCTATGGTGAGGAAGTTAGCAACAGAGCTGAATAGATGAGGTCACAAGTTTAATCACAAGGGATGATAATTGGAGAATCGATCATAGGACGTTTGATTGATTTAAGTAAAGAGATGGCTAAGTAGGAGAACTACAATTTGCAAAATGAGATCCTTTTGCCAAACATTTCTCCATTCCACACTATGAAGTTTGTAATGTAGAGATTCTTGCCTGAGGTGCATGGCCTTGGATTGGAATCTCTGTTTTTTTTTTCTTTGCTATATTTGCAGACTTGATTTGTGGCAAACCAAGCTCTCTTCCAGCATGCAGTTGGTAATAATTTCCTTGCCGGCAAATTTCTCAGATGCTGCTGTGAAAACACAGCGAGGTATCTCTGTTGCTTCTGCTGCCATCACTCCCTTGAAACCCCTACCCATATTATACACAAAACACATTGTAGATACTGTAATGCACATAAATTTGGCAATCTAGCTTCAAGAATGTGTCCATCAACATGAGGAACAAAACTCTGTTCAAAGTGCATGTGTGCACCAGAGTACCAGTTGTCCTTGTTTCATTTACACAGATATTTAAAAAAAAGAAAAGGATACTGAATCATGTGCAAGCTGTAGTAGCTTGACATGTGGCGTTTCTGGCCTAAACCCTTGAGATTGGATACTCAGACTTTAAGAAATCGATTCATTACCCAGATTGCTGCCAAGAAATCCTGTGCTGCAAGTGCACTCTACTACCAATGAAAGTTTTCACATTACCTGATACAACAATCCAGGGTTTAGAGTGCATGAGATTGTTCGATAACTTATGTCTTAGCCTAAAACCTTGAGATTGGATACTCGGACTTGAATTTGATTTGGTACCCAAATTGCTGCCTTGGCATCCTATGCTGTAAGTGCAAGCTACTACCAATGAAAGTTTTCACATTATCTGACACAACAATCCAGGGTTTCGGGTGTGTGAGATTGTTCAAAAACTTGCATCTCAGAGAGTCCTTCATTTCATGAAGAAAAGCATTGAATTTGTTGCCTGACTTGATCAACTTCTGTCATCAATGCCTGTTCAGAAATCAACAAGAGAAACATTTCCTGAGCAATTACCATACCTGTTTGGGTACCCTATTTTGGTGAGACACAAAGTTGGTTAAGCTTGCTTCCACCACAGGAAACAACAGCCACCTGAATGGCAATTAGAGATGTGTTTGCACATCTGAGGATTTGCCAAATTTCCCATTCTGTCCCCCCCTGATGTTCATCACTTGGATTAAACCTCTTGCATTCATTCACAAGAGCTTGTTGGAATCCCATCAACGAGGTTCACGAAGCTATCAAATTCATAACAGATTATAAAACTGGTTTCAGCTGCTCTCTTTGAAAAGCTTGGCAGAAAAAAATATTCTCAGAAAACGGCAGCAGGTTGTGGAGGAGCCCTGGGTGACTTGTCTGTCTGTTGAATTCCCACTTCAAAGCCTCTTCCCCCCACAACTGAACCAGAAAGAAAACTCTCTCTCTCTCTCTCTCTCTCCCTCTCTCTCTCTCATTATGATGTCATATGTATATATATATGACATCATGAATGACTTCGTACTTTGTCATCTGCAATGGAAATGGAAATGTAATTTGCAATGGAAAGAAATGGCAACAAGTGCCAATAACCCACGACCACCCACATGGCATTTGCATCAGCTGACCATGTTGACAACGAAGTCAATCGAGCACAGAAGTCATCGAGAACAGGAGTAGCCGTCATACATCTCAGTAGGTCTGTTGACCCACATTTGCATTGTTTTCGTTTTCCTCCACGGGGTGTAAAGCAAAGTGCAAGCAAAGGAAAAAGCAGGTGTGCCACTGCAAAGCTCAAAGCACACCCAGCTCAAGAGCTCCACAAACAGAGCAGAATGGCGGTGGTGGGAGCCGAGAAAGGCAAGAAAGCTCGAATTTCAGCTGCGTCGGCGCGCGCCCACACTCGAAACAGTCCATCCGAAAGCCGATCTTCCTCCTTCTCTACTGCAGGTTCTTTTCTGTGCTTTTCACTCCCCATCCACCGACCCATCTTTGCCACCATCTTATTAGGGTTTTCTCTACCGCCCAGTGTTCTGTTCTCTGCATGGAATTCCAAGAATAGAAGTTGTTCTGGGTGGACATCAGATTCGAAGCTTGGAGGAGAACGGAATGCCATCCATGGGGGTAATTTTTTTTTGGGGGTGGCAGGGATTTTGGTCTGGTCAGTGCTTCTGCTACTTCTGGCAGTTGCAGCAAGCTTGGTGTTCAAGACCATCACTCCACCTCCACCCAAGCTGCTGAATAGCAGCAGCCCTGATGGACTGACAGTTACTGCTCCTCGGGTGCGGATGCGAGATGGTCGGTTTCTGGCATACAAGGAAAGAGGAGTGCCTCGAGAAACGGCACAGT
>Ga0116227_10001974_pt1 | contig 46839 bp, 27 predicted proteins | sample S1TSphgellanicum_FD_89693 | JGI IMG/M metagenome (GOLD analysis project Ga0116227, IMG submission 89693) | Host-associated microbial communities from peat moss isolated from Minnesota, USA - S1T2_Fb - Sphagnum magellanicum MG | ecosystem: Host-associated > Plants > Peat moss > Unclassified... | reverse complement strand
TTGGAATTTTTGGGTTTTCTTGTTTTTTTCTCGATTTTTTTTTTTTTTATTTTTTTTTCAGATGTGGTGGTTTTTTTTGTTTTTTTGGTTTTTTTTTTTTTTTTGATCGAAAAGGAAAGGAAACCAAGCTGTTTGGCATCGAGAATTATATGTCTCGACTTTCATAGCAATTAGGGTTTGCAACTTGGATGCCGACTTCCTCCTCCTCCGTCTCAAGGACTCAGAAGGTCCTAGATTTGCACAAATTGAAGGATCTGCTCATCAATCTACTCTCAGATGTAATGGACAACCAGTAGCATTGGCAGTAGAGAGCTTTCTTTCAAACTACACACCACTTGCAAGGTGGCCATGAGCTCTACCTGCAATCAGGTTGTTTGTTATTGGCTTTGCTTGATTCTGCATGCAGTTGGATTCTGGGTGGTTTAGTTAGGGTAAAGCCATAGGATGTGTTACCCATCAGAGAGCACAAGGTGAACATTATCATGAACCTAAACATATGTAGATCACGAGGTATAGGACGGGGAGGATTCTTACACCTACTCTTCAAGAGTGGGAGGGATATTACACCTATAAATAGGCATAATATCCCTCCCACTCTCAATAAGAGTAAGATATAAGGTGCCCTCCAAGTACACCAGGAAATTTTCTGACACTTTACAGGTATTGGAGTTTGATAGAGATTGTTCTTAGTCTTTCCCTGTTTTGTCCTTTCCTTTAGTTTTTATTTTCCCTTTCTGTCATTCTTTGTTTCTTTGTCTTGTCATTGTTGTTGTAGTCTGTTGCTAGCCAGTAGTATGGCTGAGTCTTCCCATTGCTTCCGGAATTGCAGCAGAAACTCAGTTCGTAGGTTAGTGCTTGTCACCGGCCTTTACCCACTGTAGGGAGCTGATGAATTCAGTGGGGAAGTTGTGGTAGTTAAGTCACTATCATACATACTACTGTTGATGGTCCCTGAACAGGTGCGAGACTGGCACTTTTGTTCATACCGGTGTGTGTCTTTTGTTTTTTGTTTGTTCTAGCCAACATCACGTCTGAGTCTTCCCATTGCTTCTGGAAAGGCAACAGAAACTCAGGACGCAGATTGTCTACAATGGTTTGCCCAAGTTTTTGGGAAGATTATTATACGCTTATCTACACCCACTGTTGGGAGCTGATGAACTCAGTGGGTAGTCATGGCAGCTCGTCACTGCCATTCGTGATGAAGGTAATGGTCTGTCACTTTGTGAGCGACTCTCATGAGGTTATGACTGCACTCATTGTCGTGTTACCTTTAATTGTTGTTGTGGAGATTTCTCTGCAACTTCATGGATCTATCTGTTTTTTGTTTGTTCTGTCTTCCCTTGTTTGGTTCTTTCTGTGGCTTCCTGAGGAAGTGTTAACCTTGCTGTTTCTTCTTCATCTCGAGAACGGAGATTTCTCTATTCTTATGAAAGATATTTGATAGAGATTGAATTGCTGTTGTTGTTAAACAAGAAATTTGGGGAAACTTAGGTTAAGGATGATCTGATCTTCTGAGTTCTTCCAACCTCAAAATGGTATACCCAAGCAATAGTGATGTTTTCTGCCATCTCTGTGTCAGGGCAATACTTCCTAAAGCAGTGGAAGTGAAAAATTGAACATGCTATCCAGAAGGATTTGTTTCAGTTACACTCTGGATGCAGATAGACTTTCTTTCTATTTTCTGTGAATCATGCAGAGTGAGCTTTAACAGAAACTTGTTGCAAAGTATTCAGCTCAGAAAAGTTGTACTACCTCTCCCTTATTGCAACTGATTCTGTACACACAGTCTGCACTCACTGTCGTGATTGATGCTCGTTACTGACTCACGTTTTATGCTGGCGATCTGACTGTGTGATTGTTTATGCATGTGGTTCAGAACAACAAGTGAGGGACTAAGAACAGCAAAAGCAATGCAAGTGGGAAAGAAAATGGCTGGCACAGCAGCCAGACCATTGAGACCACAGCTTCTGCAAGGTTATTCCTGGGTAGCACCTTGTTGGAGGATGGCAAGTGGTAGATGGCTGTTTGGGTGGGATGGGCCATATCTTTGTGGATCTCATTGGAGCACTCCAAGAGAGTCTAGTGAGGCAAGCTGCTCTACTTCCCACAATGAGCCTGCACCAAAAGGAAACCTGAATCTCTGTTTTGATACCAGGTCAGAGACTTTCCGGTTTGTAGCAATTCATTGTGTTAGTACATTTCTAGATCCTTTCACAATATTCTTCTGACACTTTGTTGTAGTCTTAAGTTCTTTGGGATGAAGCTGCAGATTGGTTATCAAGGAAATTTCCACATATGTCTTGAGTCTTGTTAGCCATCAGAGTTCAGGGCCTCAAGGAAAGGACAAATTTGGCATCACAACCTGGCAAGTGAGGGACGAGCATTTCAAACAGCATCACAAAGTGATCATGCAGTAGAAACTCAGAAGCTTGCATTCAAATTCTTTGATCCCAAGGTAATCCAATCTTGTGTTATGTGAGTTATACAATGGGATCAGTAGGAGATACCTAGATTTATGAATCTGTGCAGACACTTACCTTGGCCTAACAAGATGCAGTACCCTACCAGACCTGCAGAAACCTGCACCTAGATTGATCATCTTTCCTCATGTGATGTTGGGGTTCTTTAAGTGTCTGGGTTCAAGGGTGATGGATCCTATGCTTTAAGGTGGAATCTATGATACATAAAAGAGTTCTGGAAAGTTGGATTGCATAGTTCTTTGAGGTTTACTATCTTGATGAATTTCTGGTTGCAGAATGGGTTGATTCCCAGCTATGTGAAGGTAGTGGAAGTGGGACCCCGGGATGGGTTACAGAATGAATCAATGACAGTCCCCACATCTGTGAAAGTTGAGCTCATTCACCAACTTGTTGCTGCTGGGTTACCAGTGGTGGAAGCTACAAGCTTTGTCTCACCCAAATGGGTACCTCAGGTATGGTAACATCTCAGGTACTCTTTTCCTCTTAAGTTTCTGAACATGTATGGGAGCCAGGATGTGCTAGAATGATATATGTTCAGGGTGCAGGAGGTCCCTGACCACTACCCTTTACTTAAAGGACTATACTCTTGGGGTTAGATTCCCCTTGGGGTTAGATTCTTGCTTTTACAGGGACAAGCTAAAATGAAATGAAGCTTACTGTCACAAGCTTAACTGAGGATACTAATGATTTTTTATGAGCAATGTCTCTGGAGTGCAAGCCAGCATCTGGAGTCTTCAGGTTGCTTCCAGAATTGCAATAGAAACTGAGGATCTTAATCTTAGTATTATGGTTTGCCTAAAATTTGGGTGGACTATTGTATTCTTGTCTATGCCCACTGTCAGAAGCTGATGAAGTCAGTGGGGAGTCATGGCAGTTCATCACTGCTATTCATGATGAAGGTGACAGTCTCGCATGTTGTGAGTGATGCTCATGAGGTTATGACTGGAATCGCTCTCATCATGTTTCTTTTGTGTTGTTTTGTTTAATCTGCAACTCATAGATATGTCAATATGTGTCATGGAACTACTCTCACTAGAGGGGAGATTCTATGCAGTTACTCCTCTCTGAAGACTGTGCTTTATACAATAATCTGAAGACTGAGAGTGTTGCACCATGGTAGCTTGCAGATGCACACGATGTATTGGCAGCTATTGGAAATTTGGGCAGCACCCAATTTCCAGTCTTAACACCCAATCTCAAGGTGAGGGCAAGGCTTGCACATCAATCTGTAGCACACATATTCCAGATACAGCAATTATAGCCAGGGGTAAAAACATTTCAAATGGGCAACTGGTGCTTTGGTGCATTTGAACTTGCTGATGGCATCAAAAACAGTTAACTGCATGGTGATCAGTATATCCTTTATGACTGGAGTATCATGTTAGTAGCAGTCAAATATGAACACTGCACATGGCAGGGTTTTGAGGCAGCAATGGCAGCAGGAGCAAAGGAGATAGCAGTTTTCACAGCAGCATCAGAGTCATTTGCCAAAGCAAATATCAACTGCACGATTGAAGAGAGCTTGGCTCGGTACCGTCAAGTCTGTGATGCAGCCAAGGAGCAGAACATCCCAATCCGAGGGTGCGTCTTAAGCACAACCCTCTATCACAGTTATTTGGTCTACAGTAATTTACACTCTGCAGGGAGAAATGTACAGAAAAGGAGAAGGAACTTTTGGTGCATTTTCAGTTCTCCTTTTGCCTGAAACTGAATTGGCTTGTCATACACAGCTGGTATGCTGTTGCTTAAATTCTGACTTCCTAGGAGTGTCCTTGTAACTTGCACTGAATATCACAAATTCAGAGGACATTTTTAAAGATTCCCCAGCTTCTCTTGCATGTAGGTGTGAATACTAACCGGTCTTGTATGTTGTTGTATATGTTCAGGTATGTATCATGTGTGGTGGGTTGTCCAATTGAAGGCCCTATATTGGCAGACGCAGTTGCAAATGTAGCACAGGATTTAGTTGAAATGGGTTGCTATGAGGTCTCTCTTGGAGACACAATTGGGGTTGGCACCCCTGGTAAAGAACCTTAACTGGCTTGACACTTGCTGAACTTTGATATGCTAAGATGCTAACAGATTTTATTTTGATGGCTTCGCTTCCTTTCCTCTTCTTACAAGTGGAAATGAAAGTTTGAGTTCAGGTTCATGGTTAACAATGCTTTTTGCTTAGAAAGGTTGGGTTTGGGTTATGTCAGGGACAGTGGCACCAATGCTGAAAGTGGTGATGGATGTGGTGCCCGTGGAGCGTTTGGCAGTGCATTTTCATGACACCTATGGGCAAGCCCTTGTCAATATCCTTGTTGCTCTTCAGGTAGGCATGCAAGTTTCTGATGGTTTTGTTGCTCTCAGAAAAAGTATACAAGAGCTTCATTCCTGAAAACTGGAAGATAGGCCTGTGATCAGTTGAAGGATGAGTTAGCCAGTACCATGTTCTGATCTGAATCTTTAACCTCCAAATTGATGACCCAAAGCTTGATGCCAAACCTTAGTCTTTCAGATTCAATGACTGAATTGACAAAATAATCTACTTCTCTGTTGAGGACTTTTCTAGTCAGTTGACTACAGCCTTTGGGGTGCTGTAGATGGGCATAAGTGTGGTGGACTCATCAGTAGCAGGCTTGGGAGGTTGTCCATATGCGAAAGGTGCTTCTGGAAATGTTGCAACAGAAGATGTGGTTTATCTGCTCAATGGTCTTGGCATCAAGTCAAATGTAGATCTCAGCAAGCTCTTGGCAGCAGGTACTTTTATCTGTGGGTATTTGGGCCGCACATCAGGGTCAAAAGCAGCTCTTGCACTAAGTAAGCTCATTGATCGCACATCAAAAATACTATAGTAAGGTATATGCACTATCTGTCTTTTGCCCCTTTCTTTCTGGTTGCAATGTAATTGAAGGTTTGTCAATGCCTTCATTTTCTTAATCAAACATTATATTGTTACAGTGAGAAAAATGACAGTGCATTTGCAGTTGTAGAGTTGAAGCATTTGAGTTGGCAACATGTGGACTTAGGGTTTAGGGATTTGAGAGATATCCATGAGAACCACCTGGATATCCATGTTGTACCACTTGTTGTACAACATAGGAAGCAGTTCTCAAGAATTAGACCTAGCTCACTGCTCTAACCATACAGCTATATTAGGGGTTGAATTAGCTATCAAGAAGAGACTTCTTGATACTGAAAGAGTTCAGTACTTATAAAAAGGAATCATACTTTCTGGGAAGCAGCAACTCTTATGGAAAGCAACTGCTCTCAAGAAGAGACTTGATTGGTTGGTTTTGATGAGCTCAGATTTAGAGTTGCTGTCAGCTTTTGTTTTCTCCTCTGATATTTTTTAGTTTTTCATTTTTTCAGTTTTTTTCTATTAACATGTGTGTGAATATGAGTAATGCCTCTTGGATGGAGGAAAGAAGAAAGAAGTTGTGTCGATGTGTTAGCTGTGTGAAGGGTTGGATCTTGGGTACCCCAGTTTGTTTTGCTTCAGCAGTTGTTGTTTGTCATCATCATTGTGCCACTCTTCAGTGCTTTGCAGTTCTGGCAACCAACAGTGTCCACCAAGTGGTCCAAAGACATTGAGGTGGCTCAAGTTCCTGTCAACAGGAACCATGTCAAGTCCGCCAGCAGTTGTTCACTCCTTGCATTTTCCACAATTGAAGTGAAGCAATTACCAGATGGAAATTTAGATGTTGGCTGGGGCTCTTGCAACATCTAGTTATATCATAACTACACAGAATTGTATAGCTTTACTGACATAGACCCTGAATGGGTGATGAGTGAAGAGGTCAACAGATGTGCAAAGAAGGCATGTTAATGGCTTGGCACGGACTATAACTGAGCTTCTGGAAGAGGAAAGATCTGCAAAGTCCGTGCCTCATAAATGGCTGTCGGGTTCCAACCCTGCAGCTTCCTTAAGCACCTTAAATGTGCCTGGGCATGATTCATTTCTCTTGAGATTCAGGTGTGTCCAATTTATTAAAGCCAGCTGAGAGGAAGGATCAGGAGATGCTCATCAGGGGGGCATTAATATTATATTCAACAATGTTGGTATAAACTATAATCAATGTTTATACCAATCTTTGATTTTATCCAATTACACCTTGACTTGCTTGTTAAAGGGTGCATGAACTTCACATTTGCATAATTGCAAGCAAGGCTCTCTTAAATTATCCCAATATTGCACAAGAATTGTGATATCTTTTGTTCTTCTTAAACATCTCCCTCTAATGGCAAGCGTGTCATTTATTGCTAGATCAACACAATTATCGTTTACTCACAAAGTTGCGCATGAAAACATGCATAGAAATTTCAAAACATTAAAGATGAGACTTCAAAGCCACTTCATAGGGATAAACCTTTGAACACCAAAAAAAACCTTTGGAATCCTTTTCACATTGATTCGGAGTCCAACAACAAATAATAATGAAAAAATAATATTCTACCAAAATAAACACATGGCAAGCTTGATTGACTATCAATCTACTAATCACCTCTAGGTGCCCTTTTGAATTCTCCCCTTGATCATCCAAAGAAGCTCAAAGTGTACCACATCAACAAGCATGACCTTCAATTAGCATTCCAATAAAAGTCATAACCTTGTTAGCATAACCTCACCAAATCTTCACATAATTTGATCAATTGGTACAAACAAGAATTGAACAAAGTATAAGAGGATTGGGCTTATGATTCTACACACATAGTAGCAAAAACCAGAAAGTTAGGGAATCAAACAAACCATCAAGTATTATATCTTCATCAACCTAACAAACCTAAACCTAATTTTGATCTAATGTAAGAGGAAATTTGAATCCATGACAAATTACATAGGAAACCCAATCCCCAACCATAGAAAAATTGTCAAATAGAACCAACATAGGAACCCAATTGCATGAAAAGAAAGCAAACAACAACAAAAGATTGCAGGTGGTGGACATGGATCCAAACCCAAGCTTCAATTGTCATGCCTAATGATAATCCTACAACACAAGCACCAGTGGAGATAAAGTCCAAAGGTCCTACACTTGTGTTATTTCTTATTTCTAACAATCTTTCACTCACCCTCCTCATAGTAAATCTAATACAATAATTAGATTTGGAATATAGTCATGATCAACTTGCAAAGATCTTGCCAACTTACTTCCATGATGATCTCCTCAAATGCTAAATTTTGCATCAAAACATGTTTGGGAAAAAAATTGTGTTGTTGATGGCTTTTTGTGTGAATCTTCTCATCGAGCAATGAAGAAAATTAATTTTGTCATCAAAGTGAAATGCATGTATTGAATATACATATGATTTTATTGACATTTGTTGGGTCTTAGGAATGATTCATGAAACAAAATCCACAATATGATTCAACATTAGACTTTGGTCTTCATTTGGAGCCAAATCTAAATAGTTATTGTTCTTGTGCAATTCTTCAATATAATCTTCATTGACAAATTTTAATATTGTTTCACATCATTTTCATTGGGGTCTTTGAATGAATGTATCAATGGTTGTAAGTTTTAATGGTCAAAAACAAGTGTGTTCATGAACAACTCATCAAAATAGATTACAAGTTTAGCGTGCCTTAGTTATTTTGTAACCTTGATTGATTTGTGATATGCCAATTGCATTAGCATAGAAAATATGTAGAGAATGTTCAATATAGATGAGGATTACTAAAAATTCTTTTGATTTTAGGGCATGTGTGAAATGTTTATGTCATGAATTTGTGAACCCAAAATTGTTGATTTTCATGTGGTTATGAATGTGCCAATGCTACAAAATTGTGAAAAATGTAATTGTTTACAATTTATGGAGTAGTCCATGCTAAACCCTAAACTTTAAATCCTTTGAACCATTTATTAATCATTTATAATGACCATTTATTGATTTCAGATATATTTTAACCATTTATAATATTATTAATAATGTTTGCAAAACCATATGGATTGTGTTAAACTTTTTAAAAGAATTGCAAGGTACAAATGGATGTCATGAGGTTGCCAATCAAAAGGTTGATATTTTGGAGATGTTGGGTCCTATCAATTTCCATAGGGATATAAAAGCACTAAATATTAACATGGTGTTATTTGGATAGGACAAGTGTTTGGAACTTGGTGTGGGTACTTTGGGAACGAACAAATGCATCTATCATTTATAGTGTTTCGTAAATGTAATCACATTTGTGGTATAATATATCTTGATTGTTTTGGTTTAATTACAAATGTTATATCTGTTGCATATGTTATTGTGAAAAGACCACATGATGAATTATCTATTTGTTGCATGAAACTTGCATACTTGTATAACAAATTTTCAACAATTGTTAATTTTTTGAGTAATTCTATGGTGTCATTGGGTAATGTTGTTATGATTGTTTGTTTTGAATCATATATTGTGCAATATGAACAAGGTGTGGATGTGTGTATTTCAAGCAATATCCAATGATTATTGTTTTCAACTATTGTTCAACTATAAACAAAGTAAAAAATTACACATAGAGTTGCAATTTATTTTTTGCAACTAGGAAATATTTTTTACAACTACTAACCAATAATGTCAAAAAATACAAGTCAAGAGTGAATTTACAATCAAAAGTGTATGCCACATGTCAACACCACAGTAATAACCACTACATGCCACTACTTACCAATTTAGTTGAAAATTGCTCTACTAATAAAATCGAGGGATGTTGTCAACTACATTTGACTAATGGATGAACTTCATCCACTAACTAAGCATGACATCAACCAAAAAATATAATTACAATTTCAACTGGGTTGCAACTATGTAAGTTGAACATTTCGACTGTTGCAACTATGTAAATCGAACATTTGGCTAGTGGTTTGGTGACATGTGACACACTCACAATGTTGACACGTGACACATTCATAAAATGTGGGGTTAATGAATAGTTAAATGACACGTGGCATGCTCACAAATTTTGGGATCAACAAATAATTAAATGACACATGGCACATCCACATCAATAGTTGAAGCCACATGGTGCCTGAACATAGGTTAGGTCTAGACCTAGGCACTTAGGTTAAACCTAAACATAGGTCATTTAATTTAAAATTAAGTTAAAATTAAATCTAGGCACCTATGTTAGGCCTAAACTTAAACCACGTGGCAAACAATAAATGAAATATTATTTTATTTGGTTTAACCTTTAAGGTTGAACCTTTTTTATTGGCTCATCCCAAATGACTATTAGATTTTCATGTTTATTGTGTTTTCTAACAATCCTAGTGCACTCCTTTATATAGTTTGGATTCATGGAATGGAAACCAAACAATATGGGATAAAAATATTAGTTGTGACCTAGGGTAAACATACCTATCACCGAACATTTAATGATATTAGCTCATTATACTCTCTTGTCCATGGTTTGTTCCTTTTGAAACTCCAAACAATTTTTTAGTCCTCCGTCTAGCATATCCAAATTTGTAAAAAATATTACAATTTAATGGAAAATGAACAAGATATGCCCTTTTAGAGTGAAGGGGTTGTGCTTTGGATTTTTTCATAAATGTTCAATGTGATTTTTAAGCTTAAGCTCTTCAATTATTTTTATTATTTTTCATTTTAAATTTGTTTTATAGATTTTGAGATAGCACATTTTTAGCCTTTGAAATCATTCAAAATGAAGGAGAAATGAACGAGATATAATTGCTGGAAGTAAAGGGGGTCTATAGACAAAATTTGAAACAAAATATCATTCTTTCTCTTCTTGCATTCTCTACTTTGTTCCTTTGCTTTTGAAGTTCAAAGAACATTTGTAGCTCTCTATTTTACACTTCCAATGACATAAAAAAACATTCAATTTGGTGTTGAAATGGGGGAAAACTTGAAAGTGTTTAGTGATAAATTGCCATTTGTTGTCTACCCTAGTTACAACTTAATTGCAATTCAAATAGTTATAAACTAGTACAAACTAGTCTAAGCTTAGTTAGGCCTAGACCTAAACTAATAATCTACCTAGCCTAGGTCTAACTACTTACCTTAATTATTTATAGTAAATAATCATCAACTATTTTAAACTATATAGTTGTATAATTAAACAATTAAACATATTATCATCATTTATTAAATAATATGGCGATTATTTATTAATCAATAATTAAATGTATTTATCTATTAAATAATTAATTATCACTGTTTTTTTAATTCGAAATTCATTATAAATTCTTGTTAACATTTTATAATACAAAGAATTAACTCAAATATAAATATTCAATAATAAAATTTAGATGATATTTTAATTAAAATAATTATTATAATGTTGTGATAATTAATAATTGACTACAATTACAACAACAACATTAACAATAATATTGTAGCTAGTAATTAGGTCAAGCTAGTTATTTAACTATTTTTATTCGTTTTTCTATCTAACTTGTTGGAACTATTAAATGACCTAGTATAATAAATATTAAACAAGATTTTTTTTAATAGTATAATAGTGTTAAATTACAATAATTTCTGAAATTATATGTAATTGATTCATTATCTTTCCTAATTATTCTAAATTTTATTATAATTTAATCATAAATAAATAAATAAGAATTATAATAAATGAAAAATTATTGGAATGAATACAAAAAATAAGAATGAAAATTAAAATTCTAAAAAATATTAATTATGTATCATTACATGATATGTTGTATACTAATATTGAATCTACACGAAAATGATAAATTACATGTGTATTGAACATATTCCAAAAAAATATTACGTAAATATCTTTACTTGATATGTTATAAACTAAAATTGAATTACATAGAAATTATAAATTATGCATGTATTGAACATACCCATTATTAAGTTGATTTATATTTCAAATTTTCCTTAAATTTTATTTTCAAATTAAAGTGTAATATTTATATGCACCAAAAAATTCATCATACACGTTACCATTCATGTATAGAAAAAACATTTACATATACTTTAATAATTAATGAATTTTTATTGTAATTTAAAAATATATATTAAGACATAATATGTATAAAAATAAACATTAAACTTCCACAAAATTATGTAGCATTATTTGATTTGTTGTAAATTAACATTTGATTTACAAAAAAATAATAAATTACATATATTGAAGTTACATCATTACAAACTCATATTTCAAAATTTCTTTAAATTTTATTTTGAAATTAAATTTGAATGTTTAAATGCAAAAAATATATTTGCATCATACATAAACATTCATTTTCACAAATAAACTTTACATGGAGTTTAATGTTTAATGAATTTTTATTGGATTTTAAACCAAATATTGAGATATCATGTCTATAAATATTAATAAACATTAGAGTTCCACAAAAAATATTAATTAGGTGTCATTATTTGATGAGTTGTAAACTAAAATCCAATTTACATATAAATAATAATTAGATGTATTGAACATGCACATTATTACAATTAAATATTTCATAATTTCTTTAAATTTATTTCAATCAAATTTTATTATTTTTGTGCACAAAAAATATTTGCATCATACATAACCATTCATTTTATACAAAGATAACTTACACATAATTTAATCTATTAATGAAGGTAGATAGTTGTTTTGTTTTATTCTATCATGTTGAAATTTCCCAAACCAAATTACTTCAAATAATGCTATTGATATCTTTGAAAACCTAACAATGAAGAGGGGTGCATTGACTTGGGTTGAATTTTTTTGGAGCTACAATGCAAAGGTTATTGATTATTGAATCATTTTCTTAATAAACATCAATAAAATCATAAATAGAAATTTCACTCGAATTCAAAGGTGTACTTGGTGTTATTGGAAAGTAATCGTTGAGTTAGATTTAATGAAATTTATTTCATAATTTTCATACTTGAGGTGTGGAAGATATTTAATTTTGAATGAATTTTGTTGTTAAAACTTCAAACAAATTACAACAAATTGGGTTTAGAAGGGAAAATGAATTGAATGTGTTCACACTTGGGGCCAACAACACATGTCATCTTATTTACCCAGGAAGGAAGGTAGTTTGTTTTGTTTTATCATAATGATATCTCCTAAACCACAGTGTTTAGGTTATGCTATGGAATTTATCATCAAAAAAATTTCAATGAATAGGGGTGCAATGACTTGGTTTAAAATGCTTGGAGCTACATTGTGGAATTTATTGATATTGAACCATTTTTTCGTTGAATTTTTTGAAAAACCAAGATTGAAAACTATATTAGAATTTGGGGGCATTCTTGGTGTTGTTGGAAAGCCTTCACCAAGTTTGATTTAATAAGGTTGATTTTGTAATTTTGAGACCTAAAATGTGAACAATATTATTGAATTTTTGGTGGGTACGTATTGTTGTTGGAAATTCAAACAAATTGCAAAAAGGGATTTGGAAAGAAAATTCAATTGAATGCATTCAAACTTGGGCCAATGACATAAGGTACTTAATGTTTAATGAATTTTTATCATAATTTTAAACAAATATTAAATTATAATGTGTATAAAATTGAATAAACATTATAGTTGCACAATATTATTAATTATGTATCAATACTTGATATGTTGTAATGGTCTACATAGAAATAATAAATTAAATGTGTATTGAACATAAACATTAGTACTAACATAGTTTTAAAAAATTCTTAAATTTGATTTTGAGATTAAAATTTAATATGTATATGCACAAAAAAAACCATTCATTTATACAAATAAAATTTACATGTAATTTAATGTTATCATAATTTTGAATAAATGTTACAATATTGTATGTATAAAATTAAAGTTACCTATTAGTTGTTTAATTTAATTGAAAAAGATAGTTGCAATCAAGATTGTATTTCATCCATTCTCTAATACATTTGTCATCCATACATTTTATCCTCCATTTTTTAATACATTTAATCATCCAAAATAGTTGAACACTAGTCAATGTCTTGACTGTGTGCCAACTAAAGAATATTAGATGCTAAGAATATTTCAAAAATGACCCCTTAATTGAAACGTGTTTCACGTTGTTTACCAACATAATTGGAAATTGAACTTGGAGACATTGTCAATGCTAGGAATATTCGGCAAATGACCATGTAGTTGAAAAATGTTTTTAATTATGTACCAATATAGTAAACGAATCAACTTAATTGATAATTGCCATAATTTTATTTAAAAATTTAAAAAATCAATTTGAGACATAGTTGCAAATGTCATGTAATTGAAAACTTTTGGTTAAAAAAGAAGGGTTTTCTACTAATGATTATCATGACCTTACTATAAACTAGGTTGTAAATGTGATAAGCCATGGTCGTCCATCCTTAAACACACTTTACATGATCGAACATCATCCACGCATTTTGTAGATTGTCATTTGATTGCATTTACCAGACCATATCAAATATAGATGTAACTCGATCGATTGACATCTTGAACAAATAAATCTTTTACCCAACTTGTTGACCAAGAAAATAATTATTTTGAATATAGTTGTAATCAGACAATGCCTTTAACTTTAAGATAAAGTCAAAGGAACTTGGGTTTTTGGGACAATGCTTTAGTGACACAATTAGTGACGCACTCCCAACCCCTTGAAGGACTCAAATGTGAGTCCAAGTAAAAGACAACGAAAGAAGGAGTAGTCAGGGCACGCTCCCTAGCTCACAACACTTTGAAGGGTAGAAGGGCGTGTTGGAGTTACAAGATGGGACTAGGAAGAGTCAACAAGCTTCACTCACTCTCACGGGCCTGCACACAACCCACACAAAATGGTTAGTGCATAATTAGAACCCACACAAAATGGTTAGTGCATAATTAGAACCCACACAAAATGGTTAGTGCATAATTAGAACACCTTTGGTGCTAGGACGAGCCACGGGTAACATGGACACACTAGACTCACCACGGCCCGGACTTGGGGGGAAACCACCACCTTCCCCCTTATATTATACTTTGTGGCTGGCCACGGAACCCACATCCAAATGGTTTTTCTCTCCCGGGACTCCCAAATGGGAGTCTCAAAATCGCGCTAATTGGGTATCCCGCGACTTTGGAGCCCCATAACTTTGCGAGCAGACCTCGGATCGAGATGCGGTTTGAAACAAAGTTGTAGCTCTCGTCGAGAGCTTTCCAATTGCATGTTGCACGCCCTTTGCAACCAAGTAAATCAGGTCGATTCCTGACTTTTTTTAGTCGAGAATCAAACTGGCAATTTGACTCCCGGCCCTTCTTTGGCCATAACTTGTGTTTTAGATGTCCAAATGAGCAATGCAAGCCCATTTTAGACATCTACGTTTTAAGAGCTTTCCAATGATATAAAGAATGTCACAAGCCATTGCGTTTTGACCCCTGAAATTTTTCTCTGAAGTTTTGAAAGTCCATCGGGAGTCCATCTCCCAAAGTGGGAGTTGCCTTGGGAGTGTGAGGGTTCACTCCCTCATACTCCCTCACACTTTCTTACACTCCCGGGAGTATGTGATGTGACTCCCGGGCTTCTTCTTGGCCCGCACCCTTGCGACCTCTTTGCTTTGACTCCAGGCTTCCTTTTACTCCGCAACCTTGTAACCCCTTTGCTTTAGTTGCAAGCCCAAAGCTAGGGTTGCGATAATTAGATTGTGTATGCTAGGAAAGCACAAAGGAGCAAAATTTAACAATGTTTGATTTAGTTTTTCACCTTTGAAAAACTCCACCGGACCTTTTCCATCCTCATTGAATAAATGGCAAAAAATAAAACTCTTACTTGTAAACAAAACAATAATCGAAAATGTAACAATTGGTGTGCAACAAACCTCATTTGCAACCATGTTCTTCATCTCTTGGAAGGATTTTCTACACATCCTTTTTGAAACTGGTTGTGAATGGGTGCCCAAATGGATTGTGGCTCTTGAAAGATTTGGAAATTTGTGAATAACAAAATACATTCTGCAACTACAAATTTGTAGACAAATGGGTGAAGAGTCGCAAAACTTATAACTAAAGGTATAGATTGGGGATTTCACGAAACATTGCCCATCTACTGGTAACTTGGAAGAAACGACACCCCAATTAACTTCATTACGTGCAAAAGAACATTGAAACAAAGGACAATAATCATTCTAATAACACAAATGTCCAAGGCATTTCATCATTTTGAAGCCCAATCCAAACACATTCTTGATGTTATTGGTTTTTAACTTGCACTAACATGACCATCGTACTTTTTGTCCATGCCTTGCAATTGTTCGGAATGTCCCAATGGATAACACACAAGAGGAAACTCAAATAAAATATCACCATTGAATTTTGTGGGAAGACAATACACAAATTCAATTGTGATGGCACTGTAGTCAAGGGACTTCAATTTAGAAGAAGCATGCGGGGTCAAAAACTTTGCATTCAATGAATCGATAACACTAGTGAATGGAGTCGTTTGCAACACATCCAAGTGAAGAGGCTACTCTTTGGTAGGTTGGGAATTCATGCAAAAAGGGACAACCACATCAAGAAGGGATGGGTTGTCTTCATCAAAAAATTCACAAAGGTCGATCAATGATGATTTTGCCATCAAGACAAAAAACTTCAAGTCATGGGAAATTATATTGGGCTCTTCCTTCATCATAACGCCTTCTGCAACAATGTTTGTCATTGATGCAAATGTGTTCGCTATCAGAACATTATCTTGAGAATTATTGAATGCATGTTCATCAATAATCTAATACCTACCATTGGTGATCGTCCAAAACATCCCTTCAGAATTCACATTAGGAACTTGATAAATAGAACTTAACACATTGTTGTCTTCGATGTAAGAAACATTTTTAAAACATGCAGAAATCCCAATTAGAATGCAAACATTGCACAAAGGAGATTCTCGCTCACTTGGACAACTCCAACATCAAAAACCAAGATGGTAAGATCTAGTTTTCTTACAACATAGAAAGTAGCCATTGAAATTAAAAGATAATGCAAACATTAAGATAAATCTCACAATAATATCACAATAAGAAGACAAAAAATGCCATTGCCTCAAGAATTCAAATTGAGAAAGAGATGAGGAATTGGAGCTAGAGAATTCAACACGAGATATAGAAGGACAGAAACATATTATTAGTAAAATGAATCGACAAGAAACAATAGTGCACAAAAGGTTATCCCACGTCACAGGGAATAATGCAAAAGGATTATAGATAATTAAATTAGATAATGGATATAATTTTCCTCTCACATAAAATCTCATTGATATAATTGATAATGTAACAACAAGAATGATATTGGCGGTAAAAAGAAAATTAAACATTACCCTACATAATGCATTAAAAAATATTGACAATAATCCCAACATTAAACACAATACAACATTGAAAAGGCACAAAAATGTGCAAGGGAAACATTGAACCTAACAACAATAATTGAACTAGAATATTGGGGGTGATGTTCATTCAAAGAAGGACCTAATTCTTGGAATGCAGAGTGAATATGGCGTAGGGTTGCTTTAGCAAACCCCAAACAATAACATCAAAATACATCATCGCGTTTCAATCCGTCTTGGGATATTCCAAATGACTAATTCTTAATTGGAGATATGTGGTGAAAAGTATGATTGGAACAATAATAGGAGCGATCTAGAAAAAAGAAAACTATGACGTTCTTACTTGGAAGAGCTTAATAAAGTGGGGCCAAATGACTAATTCCCAAATGGAGATAATTTGCAAAAAGTATGATTAAAACAATAATAGGAACAATCTACATAAAAGAAAATTATGACATCCCTACTTAAAAGAGCTCAATAAAATGGGGCCAATTAAATAGCCAAAGAGATGGTGTTGGGCGTTCATTAACACAAACCAAATGATGGCCACAATAAACCATTCTCCCAGGAACACCTTTTCATTTGATTGTGCAATCCCATTGGTGAAAGCATTGAAATGGTCCCAAGGGGAAAAAAATTCCCAAGGGGACTATAGGGAACAAAAAAGAAGCGCATAGAAGGCAATATCACAAGGCTTGAATTAAAAATATATAATTTAACACTTATTACAAAAAACTAAGCCACAAAATAAATCGTGTGGTTTTAAACACATTAAGAGTATCCCAATCCAAACAATATGATAACGTACATGAACACCTTGTTAGGCCAAAGATAATTGAATGCTCATGACCAAATTTTTATCTATCCAATTTTACCACAAACTAAATAAATATGCTCAAATTGATAAAATGCAAAAAGAAAAATGGAACTTATGATAAATCCTATGATACAAATCATGTCAAGTGACATCCTTAATTCTCCCACCATTTGTAAACAATGATCCCATTTAGGATGTCTTAACTTTTAGTACCCAATGTAAATAAATTTGAACCTAAGAAAATATTGACAAAACCCTCAAAAAAGTTATGTGTCATAATCTATTTATTTTCTATACAAACTTGTCAACATGATTGGGATTTTTTTTGGGATCAAATCATTAATGGAATAAAAAGAAATGATAAACTAGTTTCTCATAAAGTAATGACTACATGGACATGTGTGTAGAAAAATAAAAATTGATATCGCCACACAAATCATAAACCACCCAAACACAAAATCTTAAATATTATAAAGGTTCAATTATATAGCCTAATTTTTTTTAAGTTATGAACATGTTTACCAAATTTTATAAACATTACCACACTATCAAGCTAGCTGATTGCCATTATTTTATAAATGTCAGGCCATGAAATACTTAACATGGTGAAAAATATCGATAGGAGCACTAGTAGAGTTGGTAATTGATTTCATGCCAAAAGACCAAAAGACCAATTACCATCAATTTACATTCCAACAACCACTTAAATTTTTTTAATTAAAAATAGTTAACTATATTTTGTTAAACTTCAAAAAATAATAGAATTAGTTACAAATTGGTTAACATGAATAGAAAGGTTGTGACACACCCCCAAGCTCCTTGATGGACATAATTGCGAGTCTAAGGGTGAAAACAACAAGAGGAGAAAGAGTTGAAGTGCGCTCCCTTGCTTGCAACACTTTAGGGGTAGAGAGGCGTGCTAGAGCTTTAGGATGGGACTAGGACAAGCGAAAAGATGTTTAATTATTCACATGAACCTGTATAAACCAAACAGCAAGTTGGTTAATGCAGAATTAGAGCACTTTTGGTGCACAGACGAACCACGAGCAAACACGAATTCACAAGACTCACCACAACCCGGACTTGGGGGAAGCCACCACCTTCCCCCTTATAATATACTTTGTGCCTGGCCACGGGACCAGCACCCAAATGTCATTTTGTCCTGGGGCTCCCAAGTGGGAGTTCCGAAATTCCCAAAATTGGGACTCCTGCAACTTTGGAAGCCCATAAGGTGAGGTCTAAAGCAAAGTTATAGCCCTCATTGAAAGCTTTTCAACAGTATGTAGCACAACACCTGCACACAAGGAAATCAGGGCAATTCCTGACTTTTAATGGTTCGGAGTCACATTAACAATTGGACTTCCGACCTTTCTTTTGGCCATAACTTGTGTTTTAAAATACCCAAATGGGTCATGCGAGCCATTTTGGACATCTAAGTTCCAAGAGCTTTCCGATGATATAAGGAAATCTTCAATCCAATGGGTTTTGACCCTTACAATTGTTCTTTGAAGATTTAGGAGTCCATTGGGATTCTAACTCCCAAACTGGGAGCTCACTTGGAAGTGTGGAGGTTCATTCCCTCACACACTCCCACATTCCCAGGAGCATAAAATGTGACTCTCGGGCTTCCTTCTTGGCCCGCACCTTCGCAAGTTTTGGTCGCGAGCCTAAAGCTAAGGTTGTGACAAATTGGAACCGCATAACAAACTATCATGTTTTCTTGGAAAACTCCAACCGTTTATAGTGCATAATAACAACAGGTTGTCAAATTTGAGTGGTAACAGGTGGCATTATAAATACAAGTTGTTGAAATAAAATTAGATCTAAGTCATACAACAATTTACAAATGTCGAAAAAAGAACATACAATAACAAGGTCGATACCTAAAAGAAGGAGAGGACATCTTTTATGTGGACGAGTTCAAAACAGTGTTCGAAAAAAAAAAGATGGTAGAATCAAGGAAGAGAAACCTTTAGCTATAATTCCATGAAGTGATAAAGGAAGAGGTAAGTTTAATGTACCCATTTTTCATGAGGAATGAATGTTTTCCAAGTTTTTTAAACTTGCAAGTTAGTCTTTCAAGGTTGAATAAATTCACAAATTTACTTATTTCAAATTTACAGGCAAAACCATCTCCAATTCAGACCAATATAGCCCAAGAGGCATTACTCTCCCATTTTCAATTTTAGTTTCAATGTTAAAAAGAACAAACTATTTTCTAGACTTTGGAAGAGTTTTTAGATGAATGCTCGCGCAATGGCCACTATACAACATCACATGAACTTCAAAGGTGGTCAAGTAAGATTATTGTTCAAAGATCTTGAGCACTTATAAAAGCTTTTTAGTGCTTCATAGAGCACCAAAGAACGCAATGAAATTATTCAAAATAGTATTAATAAATTTCTTTTGTTAAGAAATCAAGTTTGTATTTGTATTTTTTTCGAATGATCTTTCAAAGGAATTAAAAATTAAAACAACCTCTAGATTTTCAAGAGATTTCATGGACCAAAAAAACTTTCAATGCATTCAATTAGCACCAATTGAAAGCTTCCAGGATGAATTAAGGAATTTGAATTCACAAAGAAAATAAGGTCATTCGAGTTGCTAGGTTGTACATAGTGCACCTCAAAGCTCAAGGGATCTCCTTGTAACAAGGGAAGACGTTTTAAACAAACGCACAAATGTCAACTGGTCAATCTCTAAGTGTTTAGTTGACACCAACTGTGAAGTTCGAATTTAACACAGATTGAACTCCCAGAAATCCATGGAGCTTTTAAGAATTATTGATATTAAAATCTAGGTGGACTTTTCTTGGATGATTTAGGGTTAAAGTTACAAAATTTTGAAATTAGGGTTACTATGAGGATGAAAGGTTTAAAATTAACAAATTTAGGTTTATAATGTTAGCACGATTTAAGGTTAAGAATAACAAGAATTAATGAGGGATTAAAGATTTTGGATTACTGGAATTTCGATTTGAAGGTTCAACAATTTCGTGTCAAGTATTCCAAGTTTTAGGGTTTTAAGGTTTTGGAATTTAGGGTTTCGAGCACTTTCATGTAGGGATTATGGCTCAATTATTTAAGGTTTAGGATTCAAGGATTTATTATTTTAGGGATCTAAGATTTAGGGATCCATTTTTAATAGTTAGGGTTTTAAGGTTCCGTGATTAAGGGTTTTGAATTCCAAGATTTTTAGTTTTAGGAATCCAGAATTTAGGGTTCAAAGCACTTGGCTATAAGGATTTAGGTTCCACAATTCAAGTTTTAGGATTGGTTTTAGGCTTAGGGTTTAGGGATCCATTATTTAGAGTTTTAGCACCATGATTTAGGGTTTAAGGGTTCCACGATTTAGGGTTTTGGATTCCAACATTTAGGGTTTAAGGCTTCCGGAATTTAGTGTTCAATTCAATTTCCCGTAAGGATGTAAGGTTCCACGATTTAGGGTGTAGGATTCCAAGATTTAGAATTTTCGGGTTTTAGCATGTAGGGTTTTCGATTCTAGGAATTTTGGTTTTAAGATTCCATGATTTAAGGTCTTGGATTTGCAGATATAGGGTTTTCGGGTTCTTGAATTTAAGGTACAATGCAATTTGATGTAGGGATTTAAGATCCATTATTTAGGGTTTAAAATTCCAGGATTTAAGAATTGAAGGTTCGAAAATTTTGGGGTTATGGCAATTGGACAAAAGGATTTAAGGTTCCACAATTTAAGGCTTAGGATTCCAAGATTTAGGGTTTAAAGTTCCAACATGTAGGATTTTGGATTCATGGAATTTCGATTTTAGGGATGTAGGGTTTAAGATTCCATGATTCAGGTATTTAAGGTTGTAGAATATATGGTTTAGGGTAGTTGGATTTAGGGTTTAAGATTCCATGATTTCAAGTTTTCAGGTTCCAGCATTTAGGGTTATGGATTTCTCTTGACACCTTTTGACGGCTTGCATATAAAGTGGTGTATAAGGTTTGGAGATGTTGGATGCAAACTTCATGCTAAAAAAGGTAAACATTTCAAGCTTGGTTCATCGTTATGTGAAGACATGATTTAGTCAAATTGATTTTGATAGCAAGTTGTCTTTGCGAAAACTAGTGTATTCCTTTTGCTAGAAATAACATTTTATTTTTTGCACAAGGAATGATCTTGTATAATTATTGATTTGTTCGTTGTATAACCAATGATTTGTTTCTTCTAGAACATGCATATGTTTCTTGTATAACCAACAAGCTTTTCCACTTACAACTTAAGCTATAGATCTTGAAATTTCCATTTTCACTATGACACGGAAAATTAAATCACCATCTTTGGCAATCTTATGAATAGGAAGTAAACAAGAAGAAGGATTTGGATTCAATAGCTTGAATTTTGGACTATGGAGAAGTAAGTCTCTACAAGGCATGATACTTCTTAAACTTTTGTTTTCACTTCTTTGTTTCAAAAGTCTATGTTTATTTTAGGGTTGTCTAAAAATAATTTGTGTTATATGTAATGTTTCCTTTTTCCAAGTCGATTTGTACTAGCTATCTAATATGGATACACCATTATGGCAAGGGTTTCATCATTTGCATCTCATTAAGAAGTGGGTCGTAAACCTTTAACCCATATTTTATTTCCTCATTGTGCACACAAATGTTTTTCAGTATGATGATTTGACCTTGGTCGGTGTTGACTAAGGGAAATCTCTTGATGTTGGTTCGGCATTAAGGAAAATTGAGCTATGGTTAGAATGTGCTTGAAGCGTTAGTCAATGTCGATTGACACTACTATCGTTAGAAAACTTGCTTTTGGTGTCAATTTTGATGTCAAATGAGTGCCCTTGTTATCTACAACGGAGGTATGGTAGAAAGGTCTCATGAAAAGTTAGTCGGTAATGATTGACAACTAAAACAAGAAATGATAGTTTTGAAATATTGAAATTCAGTTTTTTGTTTTCGTTGTTGATGTTTAATTTAAGGTTGTCTGAAAATATTACGTGTTGTTTGTAATGTTTCCATCTCCAAGTTGATTTGTAGCAATATTCTGTTATGGATACATCAATTATACTTGGGCTTTCTACATTAGTGTCTCAACAAAAGGTGGGTCTTACACCTTCAACTCAAATTGTTTTTCCTGATTTTTCTTGCAAATGAGTTTTCGTATGACAATTCAACCTTAATAAATGTCGACTGAGGATAATTTCTCTATAATGGGACATAGTTGAATTTGATCTTTAATCTTCTTTAGGAAGTTTTATTAAAATGCACATGAAGCATTACTCCGCATCGACTCACACTTCCATTGCTACAAAGGTCACTTCTTGTGACATTTTATAACCAAATGAGAGTCATCATTGTCTATCATGGAGGTGTGATAAAACCATCTCACAAGTAATCAATCGGTGACAACTAAAGACTAAAACATTATCATTTTTCATGAATTAGTTCCTATTGCCGATTTGCATCAAACTAGGATTCATTTTTGTTGATGTGCTTCTTGTTTACAAGGTGCCTAGATAAGGTCTCAATAATAATTAATTAATGTCGATTGACATCACAAACACACCCATCTTTAGGTGGCTAATTTCCTTTATAGAAGTGCATTATAAATGGTTTATTTTTTTATGTATTGCATATGCCATCAATCAGCTAGTGAATAATATATCCTTATCTAGTTTTCAATAAAAGAATTACAAGACATGAGCATTCATTAAAGATTTGACTATTTCATTTCATGAATTTTTTGTGCAATTGGTTCCAACATCATGTGAGAATGCAATCCAAGGGATCCAGAAGAAGAACAAGTTCAACACCAACAAGGTTTTGGAGAAATTCAAGATCTATCTTAAGTGAAAATCCCATATGAACATTCCAAGCTCATTGCCATGCCCATTGTTAGGCTTGCTCTTTAAATTGATGTGCTAAAAATGGAACATGCCTTTCAAATCAATTACAAGTATGGAGGAGAAGGTGTTATTTGTTTCCCCCACAAATTGGTAGGGTGAATAGATTATTGTATCTTCTAAAATCATCGTGGGGGCTTTTTTAGAAGGAAAAGAATAACAAGTTTGAAGAATTCTTGTAAGGAGACCTAGATTTCACGCCATTGTCTGGGAAAACGTTCCACGTATGGGACGAAAACCACAAACTTCAAGCTTGGTTCCTATATATGGAGAAAGTGCATCCACTTAATGTAGATTGGCACATCTGCGTGGACAATTTTGTGCTTGATAGCAAAAGTGGCCTCATAGAACTCCTCATAGTATTGATAGAACTTAACAAATAAACTTGTTTTGTTCTTACATTTCCATGTATTCTTCAAGTTGAAGATTTAAAGATAACACTGACTTTTGATGTCATTGTTACAATAGGTCCATTGAACTAGACCATGTGAAGCCATCTCTGGTCCACGAGTTTTTTAGGATCCAAAGTATAGGAATGATCCCCTTGCACTAATTTAAAGAGGTCATTCCAAAAGAACAATTCCAAAAGTGTGAGGTTAAAACACAAAAGACTTGGTACAACCTCACACATGAGGTTTTTTTTTATTATATGTATAAGGTGAGTTAATTTCCTTCTAATATTCCAGATGTAATACCATATTTGAAAAAAATAATTTAATTTTCTACCACTAATCTTATCTCAACTTTGTAAAGGGAGCTCGTTGTGGCAAATGATACTACCCATCAACTATATTATGCATATGTCATGGACCCAACTATAAGGCTATCATTAGAAGAAAGACACCTATTTTCAACTAGTTTCTATAACTAAATTGTAGTTACAAGCAACATTTGCAACTAACATCCCCTTAGTTGTCTTGGACAAGTCGCATGTGATATTAGTTGCAAACAACAAAAGGTATTGGATGAATGAAAAAATCAACAAATACAAGTTCATCCTTTAACTCCATTATATACGTATTGTCACATGCGACTAAGATGTAACTATTTTGTTCATTATTGAGAGCAAATGATGCGTTGCCATGTGTTCCAATATTTAATTTTTAAAAATAATAATTGTTATTATTTTTAAATAATCTGCAACATTCAATTCACATGCTTGGATGATTTATATTATGACACATGACCCAATGTAAATATGCCATGTGACATTTAAAAATGAATTTAATACAAAATATTATTATTAAGTTGATAAGTACCTGGGTAGGTACATAAGGAAATGCTTACAAACTTAGGCTAAATACCTACCTACCTACTTAGGTAAAAGGTAGGTAGGTAGATCTTACCTTCCTAAGTTAAATACCTAGGTAGGTACTTAGGTAGGTAAATACATAGGTCAACCTAGGTGGTTGGGTCAAACTGGACACCTACTTAGCTAGGTAGATAAGTAGGTTGGGGAAATAGGTAGTTTAAAATTGTGCATAATATTTCTTTTTGTTTTGGGTTAAGCCTTTTGAATGGTTCATCCCATGTGCACACATTTTTTAATGTGAAATTGGATGACAACATCCCTTGTTTATATAATATTCAAATTAGGAATGGGTAACAAACAATATGGGATAAGTTTTAAAGTTACAATTTCCTCATAAACTAAGTTAAACTTAGTTTTTAAATTTATAAACAATTCAAGTACATGCTTAATTAAATAATTAGATAATCATTTAATTAATAATGATTAAATTGAACATATATTTAAAATATAAACTATACACTACAAACATTGAATATTCAATGTAAAATATTTAAATAACCAATAACTTCTTAATATTTAACAAACTAGTTATCTAGTTACTCACAACTTGTCGATACATAACTCATTGATAAATAAATAACTCAAATATTTACAAATATTTCCTTCCTTTCAAAAATATGGTCAAATTATAATATATATATATATATAAGTAAATATTTTAAATATTTATTTTAAAATTAAAAAAAATGAACTAGTAATTGTTACCAAAAAATAAATTCCTACACAAATTATTTATTTTAAAAATAACATTAAATTAATTAATATGATTACTATATAATTACAATATCATTTTCAAAATTGTTATCGATCAAATAAATGTTTTTTTCCATTGGGAATTAATAATTACAAATACAATAGTATGTTAAACATATATTAATATTTTATAATTAGTTTAATATTACTATAAAAATATTTATCATAGATAAGTAATTACAGAATTTTTTTATTAAAAATATTTTTTAATTCCTGCAATTATAATAATTACAATAATTATTTTAAACTACATTATAAATTTTCCAAAAGTTTAATTCAGATTTCAAGTTATAAATTACAGATTGTGAATAAATATGTTCAATTAGAAAATAACTATGAAACTATTATAATTAATTATTATCTGAAATAATTACAATGATTTAAAAGTAATGCAACATTAATTAGAGTAACTAATTTATTTTTCTGTAATAATATAAATTATATAGTATAAATGTATTATTTAGTGTAAGTTATAGTTAATAAATATATTCAGTTATAGTTATTTATAAAAATGATATATTATAAACAAGTAGTTACAATAAATAATTATTATTAACATAAAAATTTATGTTTTATATTAACAATTTACTGCAAATAAGTAAATAATGAGTAATAAATACAATTAATTTAGTGCATATATATTTTTAAATACAGTAATTATAACAACTTTGTTTCTTTATTTTAAGATTATTATAAAATTTTGAAACAAAAATCTTAACTATAGGACATAATTTCCCAATTAAAATAAAAATTTTAATTTATTATTAAAACATAAATGGTGTAAATACAATATTTATTTTTTATGATCGGGAACTATCATTTTAATTTAAGTGAAAATGTATGTTGTAATATTATTCATTCTCCATAAGTAGTGATTAATAATAAGTAAATTAATTTATTAAAAATATTTTATATTTGTAGTGAATGTATTTTAAAATTTTATGACGTGATAACAATTATATATTGTAAGTACATAATAAAATATTCTAGTATACTAAAATGCAATTCTTACAATTATAAAAATTAAATAAATTCATTTAATTATAGTGACAATATTTTAACTTTTAAAATATTAAAAATTAAAATTATGAATAATTAAGCTGAATTATAAATTATGTGTATATTATAATCAATGTATTAATAAAGTAGTCATTATGATTTTATAATTATTCTTTATTAATTATAGTGATTTTATTATTATTAGAAATATAAAATGGTTAATATAATAATATATGTTGGAATATATTTAATTTATTTGAAATTATAAGTAATTAAATTAATATAATTACGATAATCATATCAATGATTTTAATTACAATAAAATATTTATGAATATTAAATTTAATCATAAATCAAATAATTATTATAATTGATGTATATAAACATACGTTGATTGTGACTAAACACCATTTTGCTTGCGATTAATGGGACTTTAAATGGTTATTCTTGGATGATAAATTCAACCCATATATAGATGTAAACCAATTTAGTCATAGATTAGTCACAAGCTAGTTGTAGGTGACTCGATTGATGTAGCATGATGTCACACTAGTTGTAGAAGGCAAAAATGTAGTTGTAAAACCAAATAATCGCAAGTAATTGTAAATGCGTTAATCACATATGGCCTTTTTCTTTTAGTGTATGGACATCATTCGTAAGGAGCACATGACTGCATTCCACAAGTTGTTGCTTATATGTGATCCATCATTGGGCCCACAGTTCTTATGATGCACCCCCAAATTCCTTGAAAAACTCAAATGTGAATTTGAAAACGAAAACATTGAAAGAAGGAGTTGGGGTACATTCCTTAATTTGTAGCATTTCAGGGGTAAGAGGGGTGTGTTGGAACTCCGAGATGGGGACTAAAACGAATGACAAATGGGTCAATTATTCATATGGGCCTGCATAAACCAAACAACAAAGTTGGTTAGTGCATAGTTAGAGCACTTTCGGTGCATGGACAAGCCATAAACATACACAAATTCAAATATGTAGAGACTAATTTGCAGGGTCAAAATTCATTGAATCAAAAAGTTCTTTAACCATTGGAAAGTTGTTGAAACTTAGATGTTTAAAAAGGGCTCACACGATCTATTTGAATCCTTACAACACAAGTTATGCTCAAAAAAAAGGCTTAGAATCAAAGTGTCAATTTGACTCTCGACCAATAAAAGTCAAAAATCGCCCTGAATTATGTGCATGCATGTAGTGTGCCACATATCGTTGAAGGGCTTTTGATGAGGGTTACAACTTTTATTTAGACCTCGTTTCAATCAGAGGTCTGCAAAAGAAGTTATGAGCTTCCAAAGTAGTAGGAGACCTAATTTCAAGAATTTCGGGACTCTCAAGTTGGGAGTCCCGAGAAAAATGACATTTGGGTGTAGCCCCCATGGCTAGTCACAAAGAGTACTATAAGAAGGAAGGTGATGGCTTCCCCCAAGTTCAGGCTGTGGTGAGTCATTCCCTTGCACTCCTAAGAGTGTGAATGTGATTTCGAGTTGCATTTTCGACCCACACTTTTCCATGCCCTTGCCTTGGTTGCGAGTTCAAGGCTAGGATCATGACATCTTGCACGAAGTTCATATTCATTACAATATGAATCTAGAGCTGAAAATGCTTACGAAAAAACTTCAAATGATTGTTTCAGCTTGTGCTATTACAAACCATAAACTTTTTGGCTCAGGTAGTGGAATCAAATTAAAATTATGAGGGAAGCTCACAAATTCCCAAAGTAGGGATTTTCAAATGCCATGTTTGATAAAAGGTTTCACAAGGCCACATTTTAGCATCATGTTTGATTCTCAACTAACTTCTTTATTTTATTTTCCATCAACAAATCTCGACATCATTTCTAGAATGCCGATCATGTTTAACTTTATGGACATCTTCTTGGAATTTTGTAGCTAGAGGTGGAGGCAATCAAGTTGTTTGACTCCACAACAAGGGACCTCAATGTCACCATTGATCAATATGTGAAGGTCCTATTTCTATTAGAGTATATTCAAAAGTGGAGATTCAAGTTATGGGAATCGGCATTTTATCGAAAGTTCAAAGTGAAGGGTGGGATCACATGAGGGAAAACATGGGAGCTTCAAACTAGAGCAAAGGAGGCTTTGAAGCGTGTGTTTTACAGGTGAAAAATCCTTTGCATTCATGAATAATTTCCATTGAATCCTTCAATTTCTGAGGCTTAGTAATTAGTTGGTGTCAACTGAGGTCTTGGGAAGGACCCAACAAGTTCTACCAGGACTGAGTCAATGCTTACTAAAATGAAATGGATTTTCAACAAGGGTTTAGTCAATGCCAACTAAGGTTTCAAAAAGGACCCAACAAGTTCTACCAGGATTCAATCGGTGCCAACTAAGATGAAATGGGTTCTTGACAGGGGCTCGATCAATGTCAACTAGGATCCATCGGTGCCCTCTATGGGTGTTGCTATGTTGGAACTCAGTTGGCACCAACTAAGCATTTCAAAGGTTGCTTTTGTTGGTTGATGTTAAGGTTCCTTCTATGCCTAATTCTCGATTGACTTTTAACAAATTGAATTTCATAGATACTTTCTACATGTGCTTCTTTAATTGAATACCATTGAGGAAATGCTTGGACTTTTAATATATGGTGTAATCCAAAGTTTGACAACACCATGTTTTGAAATGAACTTGTTAGAGATTGGGGTTCATCTCATCTACCTTATTGTGGTTGGTACCTTGATTGCCTTTTGGACTCCGTTTTTGTTTTAAAAAGGTCAGAGCGAAAGAAATTCGATTCGGAATCCTTGGAGAAGCTTATTTCCTCTCAAGGAAATAAAGAGGATATTAATAAAAGGAGGAAGAAGAAGAAGGATGTTTAATTTTTTAGCATTCCAAGGGCCATTCAAACTCTTGTTGACATTAAGAAGTTTGTAGATAATGTAAATCCTAAATTGTCAAAATTTTAGGATTCTTCTAACTGTGCTGCTCATGACAAAGACTCTCTTGGAGCTTTTAGGAGTAGGAAGGGTTTTGTTGCTGAGCCATTATTTGTCGCAACCCTAGCCTTGGGCTCGCGACCAAGGCAAAGGGAATTGCAAGGGTGCGGGCCAAGAGGAAGCCCGGGAGTCAAGGCAAAAGGAAGCCCAGGAGTCACATCACATACTCCCGAGAGTGTAAAAAAGTGTGAGGGAGTGTGAAGGAGTGAACACTCACACTCCCAAGGCAACTCCCACTTTGGGAGATGGAAGATGGAGTCCCGGTGGACTCCCGAAACTTCAGAGAGCGATTGCAAGGGTCAAAACTCAATGTCTTATGGCGTTCTTTATATCATTGGAAATCTCTTGAAGCGTAGATGTCTAAAATGGGCTCGCATTGCTCAATCAGACATCTAAAACACAAGTTATGGCCAAAAGAAGGGTCGGGAGTCGAACTGCCAGTTTGACTCCCGACCACAAAAAGTCGGGAATTGACCCGATTTACTTAGCTGCAAGGGGCTTGCCACATATCGTTGGAAAGCTCTCGATGAGAGCTACAACTTTGCTGTAGACCGCATTGCGATCTGAGGTCTGCTCGCAAAGTTATGGGGCTCCAAAGTCGCGGGAATCCCATTTGGCGCGATTTCGAGATTCCCACTCGGGAGTCCCGGGAAAAATAGCCATTTGGATGTAGCCTCCGTGGAGAGTTGTAGAGTATACTATAAGGGGGAAGGTGGTGGCTTCCCCCAAGTCCGGGCCGTGGTGAGTCTTGTATGTCCGTGTTGCCCGTGACTCATCCTAGCACCAAGGGTGCTCCAACTTTGCACTAATCACTTTGTGTGGGTTGTGTGCAGGCCCGTGTGAGTGAGTGAAGCTTGTCAACTCATCCTAGTCCCATCTCGGAGCTCCAACACGCCCCTCTACCCCTCAAAGTGTTGTGAGCTAGGGAGCGTGCTCCGACTCCTCCATTTTCGTTGGTTTCTACTTGGGCTCACATTTGAGCCCTTTGAGGAGTTGGGAGTGCGTCATTGTTGGACACATGATGGAGGAAACAACTTGTGCAAAAGTCGCCCGAAACTTCAAATTGGAAATCTCATATTTAACCACCTCGAAACTTAGTACTCACACAAGACCCGGGGGTTGGTTACAAAGGCTTTTAACATCGATTAGCCTTCGTTGGTGAAGACAAAAGTTTCAACTCATAAGTAAACCCCTTAGCTTTCAAGATGTAAAGGATTTTTAGACAAAAGTAATATTGATTCGAAACCTTATTCTTCATCGAATCACCTATTTTTCTCAAATTCATTAACTAAGGTCATCTTGAATTTTCATGGGATTCCTCGAAGGACAGAATAAACTTCATGTTTGCTAAAGTCCTAGGAAATTTGCCTATCCCGCATTTGTTGGACACTATCTCCAGTATTCCAAAATGGAATGCAAGAGTTGACAACTATGTTGCATCCATTTTCATATTTGTGAACAAGTGTCTCTTGAGGGATGGTTGCGTCCTCTTTTTTAACGATGATGACTTCCAGGTTTTGAGAGACATCAAGTCCTATCTAGAATACTATAATTTCAAAATTCACTCAAAGTTTATAGTCATCAACATTATGCATCACACAAATCCCAAATTCTTGACAAAAAAGGTAAACATTCTTTGAATTCCACCAAGGCTTGTTGTATCCACGTGTGCTCAATACTAACATATTTTTCTATATGTCATAGACTCTCATGAACAAAGCACTTCTAGTTGTGCACAAGAATGGAAGTTTTGTTTTTCCAAGGGATATGTAGCAAAGACACATTTAGGATGATGATGTGTTCTTCAATTGAACCACTCAAAATACTATGATAATGTTGAGGAGTGGCTTGCCTTTTTGAGTTGGACATGATACCCACATTTTTAAACTATTGGGGCCTTGTCATCTCCTGGGAGTCTGGTGGTGGACATCAATGTTTCAACAAGTCTCTTTCAATTTCATTTGTGTTCAACTTTGTCCAATTTCATCTCTTTCTCTGCTCAACTTCATATCTTTCATCTTATATTACAAATCTCATTAAAAGGTTCTCCCTGAAGCAAGTAATTACTTGAAAGAATGCAAAAACCTTGGAAGACATGTTTTTCTCCTTGAGCTTGATCTATGTTTTCAGCTTTTGCAACCATGATTGGATGTTCTTGAGGAGCAAACCAATCCCGTAGAGGAGGAAAACAACGACCCAAATATTCCTATGCAAAAGACTCGATCTTGATTGTGAATAAGTTTAACCTTCCCAATTTCAAGTATTTAATGTGGGTTTTTGGTCAAGTTTTGAAAATTAACATTCCATTGCTTGACACAGATATTGATCACCTCCAAGGTAGAAGACAATTCATTTTTTTGCTCGTGAGGAATTCTTCCCCAACCTACCATTGAGTCTTTCATTGTTAGAGTATTAAGAAGCAATGGCTTTATTTTTCCACCATTCCATCTCCACTTGTACAAAAAAAAATGTCGTGGATATAATAACTTTGTTTTGCGTTACATTGAGGATGAAGTTGTAGAATAGGTTCCTCTAAACTCTAGCTTTTTGTTCAAGCCTTCATTATTTGTTCCAATTTTGATCAACGTGATATTCTCACATCTAATTTCAAACCAATTGAATGATTATTATTTTTTAGTTACTAATCCTAACAAATACAAATTAACCTTGCACATACCATAAATCAAAATGAAATTTAATCCAACAGAAGGAATTTACTACCTGGGCTTTAAAGAAATTGAATTTGAGTATTTTTATTATTGAAACTTTAATATATATATTTAAATATATATTTAAGGAAATTAAATAAATTACCCCAATGGGGTGAAATTCCTTTAAACATTGATGTGAAACACATGAGTTAATACTTGTGTTACCAGGTAAATATTTGTGTTATTGGGTTAATACTTGTGTTATTGTGTTGCTATAGTTGTGTTACTAACTTTCCCATGGAAAAAATCACCCAAAATGTCTTGAATTCAAAATAAACATGTTCCCAATTTGCCAAACCTATATGATAAGTTCAAATTGGTATTCAATAATAGAAAAGGATTCAATTTATTTTTCATTTTTTTGTCCACCTTATCTTTATTTGTCTATTTTGAAATGTTATAAAGGAAAATTATTTTTTTGAGTACTAGATTATTAGAAAATATTGAAGATCAAGATTGTTATTTTGCAAACTATTATGTTCAAAATTGAATAAATAAATAAATAATGATGAATTACAATCAATGTTTTCTTAGTTCTTTTGTTGTAAGTGTGTTTTTTTAGGATAGCAATGTAAAAATATCTATAAAATTTGAAAACTACTTTTGATTCTTCAAGACATCTAACTTTAGCATGTGCATAAAATCCCTTTATACTTCAATTGTAGACACTTGATGTGTAGCGTATAAACGTTATTAAATTATGTAACCATCTTTCATTTATCATCATTATATTTGCAAGAGTTAACGCTTGGCATGTATGCATCTATTGTATATATTTATCACATTATTTTCCATGATGGAGTTCACAACCTTCTTATATATCTAAAACTAGAGTAAAGTTCAAAATTGTTATGTTAAAATTAGATCATAAATATTTTATATGAGGCATTGCACACGAATTCAATATTGTTATGTTGAAAGTAACTTTCACATATAATTTATATGTTTTTGCAATTGAGTTCAAAATTGCTATGCTGGCAGCAAATCACAAATTCCATATTGAATTTATATTTTTATCATTAATGGCTTCAAGTTGTTCTTTATTTTCATATTCAATTCTTGGTTTATCTATAATGTCTTCAGCTTCTTAACTATCTTGTTGCAAGTCCCAAATTTAACATAGATATGACATTGCAAATGAGTTCAATATTGTTTTGATGGACACAAATCACAAATTTCATTTATATGACAATCAAAATGAGTTGAGTATTTTGCTTCCATTTCCTCCTTATTCTAATAAAGTTGAATATGGACACATTCAATACATCATTCATTTACCTTTAAACTTTTGGATGTCCTTTTCTGTGACAACTAGCATCTTGTCCTCATTTTCTTCATTTAAAGATGTTGCATCTTCTACTTCTTCGTCGCTTAAATCAATTAAAAGTAAACCATTTTTCAAGATCTCTTCCTTTTGCGATGCTTTACTTTTTCGACCTTTTTTTTCTTTGGATGCGAGAAGTTTGAAATTGTTTGCAAGCTATTCATTAATTCATCAATTGCGCTCAAATGCTTGCATCCTGACAAAGTTGTTTTGTTATTTTCACTATTTCTAGCATGTCTATTCACATCACTTTTTTAAAGGCTTTTTGGTGGAGTAAAAAAAATTTCAGTGTTGGTTTCTTTTGACATATTTCCCGACTTCATTTTTTCACTATGTTCCTTGCTGATTATATCCATTGCGCATAGTGAGTCAATACTACAAAACAAGATCTATCAATTTTAACTTCCTCTTGTTGACAATGGCATGTGTTTTTGGCAAAACATTCAAAATTCTTGCGAAAAATGGGGTACTTACAGTTTTTCTAACAATCCTCACTTGGATGTGTGCTTATAGTAACAGACATATAATGGTGACCTGCATTCTTGTTGATGCCACGATTCAATATTGACATGGTAATTTGACCCACAACATTCTTTATTTGTGTTTTTTGTGTTTTATTTGTTTTCTCCTTCTTTTGATGTTAGTTGTAATGGTGTTTTAGGCTCCTTTTCCTCCTCCACTAGGTTTTTTTTTTCCTCCTCCATTAGGGCTCCTTTTATTTGTTCAACTAGTGCTTCTTGGTTTGCATCATATTTTAAAATTGGCAATTCATATTTGTTGTCATCTGGATCATTTTCATTTTCTGGCTACTTTTTGCATGCGATTTCTACCAATGAATATTGGTCCACTCTATTCATCCCCAACATATATTCTACTTGGTGTAATAAACAAGTCTTGTGGTTTTGGTTTGTTAGTTCAAATGGCCACATATTGTCCTTTCGAACTAGTTTCAAATTATTCACAAAATCTAGGTCAAACATCCGTATCACGATGGTAGATATTTTGTATTCATGCACGTTATTTCTTGATGCCTAATATCCCACTCTAACATTGTATTCTACATCTATTGTTTTCATTTGTTTATGATCCACTGCTATATACAAATCTATGTGTGAAGGAGTTTTAGCAAGCATTTTCACAATTCCAAACCTATATTTGCAATGGATAATTGTTATTTCCACCATGCCTCTTTTTCATTATATACAATCGTTCAAAACATTTGTGTTTGTTGTGTAATTATTAATTTTTAACGTCCCTCTTAGTGTGCGAGATGGTAACATTTATGGTGGTTAGTTACTGTTGTTATATTATTTGATTAGTGATTGTTTATCTTAGCAATCATAGTAGATATTTTTTGTTGATCAGTAATTTAATGCACAATGTTTTAGATTGTGCCACTTAATGCCATTGTTCATCTTGAGATTCGACACCATTTTTTTGATCACAAGATGCTCTTATTAGATTTTGCTAGATCTTTTACTTTGAACACATTGAATTTATCTTATATGTGAAAAATACCAATTGCATATGCATATGTCAAAATTTTCATTCATTATTGCCTTCTTTTTGCTTCTCAATTACAATACACATTTAGGGTTTTATTTTCTTTTGCTTTTATCATCACAAATGTCCCTAAATTCTTTTCATAGAATTGCTACTAACAAAATCAAATTTTATCCATAATTGCAATTGAATCCATTTTATTCCAATCAATTTTCATTTGATTACATTTGATTTCTACATATAGACATTGCAGATATTATTTGTACCACACACTACAATTGAATAAACATTATTTTATCATCAGGGGTTTGGGCATCATCTTTTATAACAATCCCACACTTCTTTTAGTTTTGGTGGTGGTTCAATCATTCGTCAATTCACATGCGCTCAAAGGACTTTGTTTTTATTGTGTTAAGGGACCTAGGTTTGCATCCCTAGAGTTGCATATAGTTTTTTTTTGGGTTTTCCAACTTCTGTTGCTAATAATTCACATAGGGTGACCAAATTTTTGTTTGATAAATCTTTGAAAAGGCTAGTGAGTAATGTTTTGGAAGTGGTTTTTTAAGGCTTGTGCACTATTTCAAGAATTCCATCATGATTGTCTTTAATATCTTATGCTATTGATTAAGGGTTTCACCTTGGCCTATTCATGGCAATAAATGGACCTTGTTCTTTTGTCTTTTGGTTTGCCCATCACCAGACAACCCACTCATATGTGTTATCCACTTTGTCTTTTGTAGGATGCCCCATTTCCTCATTTCTAATAGACCCTATAAAGGGTCGAATCTACGGTCGTCTTGAGGAACTCGCCATGGTTGTTATATTTATTTGAAAATTGTGTCCAAAATTGAATGCAACAATGCATTTTCAATCATGCATTGAATTATTAACAATAGCTTACTAATAATTAGCGATCTATTTATCAATTTTGGAAGAAATCCAATTGAGATTCTAATATTGGGTAAAGCAATTAAGTATGTGAATTAATAATATTGGGTGGGAGGATACAAATATTTTGTCGAAGTAAGAGGATTGCAATATTATATTAAAGGTATATTCAATGCAAGTGGATAATGATGATACCAAAAATGCAAACAAATAGTAAAAAATGAAAAAATGTAATTAAAAAATTATTGGAAATGTAATGATAATGCAATCACGGTATGAGTCATTTATAGGCTTCCAGTTGAGTTGCAGGGATTGATTGGGTATTATATATGCATCCTTTGAAGTTCTAGGGATTGAATGGGTATTATAGATGCGTTTTTTGGATTTCTAGGGATTGAATGGGTATTGTAGATGTGTCCTTTGGAGTTCTAAAAATCAAGGATTTTTTTCAAGATTTTTCAAGATTTTTCAACAATCAACTCCTATGTTCAACTTCAACCCTAATTCATATCAAAAAGTCTATTGAACCACAAATTACTGCCAAGAATGGTATTTTGGTTTCTCTTTTAATTGTTGGGACTTCTTTTTTTTCAACTATCATAAACATTTCATGGTTTTAAGGTCGAGTTTATCATTCAACGATTCACATGTTATTTTATCACTTTGTTCTTTAAATCTTGTGGCACCCATGCTCACCTACTTAAAGTTGCATGGAGTCATCTACTAGATTCCATAAATTTTGTTGAAAGGAGGTTCCCAAGGGTTGCCAAATCCTCTATTGACAAATCCTTCAATAAGCTTGTAAAAAAATGTTTTGGGATCGACTTTTCCAAACTCGCATGTTCTTGGAAGAAACCCATGGCATGTGTAAACATTGCCTAGTGGTAGTTCTCCATATCTTCCTTCAAAATGTTTATAATTTGTTTGAGCAATGTAAGATTTTCTTTGTCAATTTTCGCATTCGCCCATCGCCATGCCGCCCATTCATTTGTTTTGTTAATTTGTTTTTTCCATTCTGATCCCCATGTTCTAATTTTTGCAACTATTTGAGGGGGTTTAATAAGGTGGGATCTTTTCAATATTCTAATGGTGTTTTTATCATTTTGCATATTCTATTTAGTACGTTTGAAATTAAAGTGTATTCAATCATAGTTTCCAAGGTGTTTGGTGTGACCATTGCTGTGAATTTATCTCTTGCCATTGTAAAATAGATGTTTAGAAATTGCAAATGGGTTGTAGTCGTAAAAAAGTTATAGCTAGGTAGTTTTGATGGAGAGGGGGAAAGACTGCAATTTGATTATTCAAGTAACAAAAATGCTCCTAAACATAAGAGGTTTGAAAGATTAAATTCAAATAAAAAATAGGTTGAAATGGTATAAAGAATGTGTGATCTCATACTGTTTCAATTTCTTATAGGAACATATCTCTTGGAGATGAACAAGTGGTATTTCAATTGACACATTCCTCTTGATTGTGAAGAGGTAAAGTTTGGATTAACACATAACTATTGGTTGTGAACAGGATTTGTTCATCCTTTTTTTTCATTTGTTTTTATTTTTCATCTATTTTATCCTTCAAGTAGCAAGAATGTTCCTAGACATAAAAGGTTTGAAAGATTGAATTCAAATAATAAATAGGTTGAAATAATATAAAGAATGTGTGGTTTCATACTATCTCAATTCCTAATGGGAACATACTTCTTGGAAATGAACATGTGGTGTTTTGGTTGACACATACCTCTCAATTGTGAAAGGTAGTGTTTGGATTGACACATAATTCTTGGTTGTGAACAAGTTTTTTTCATCCTTTTTTTCATTTAAATTTTTTTATATTCATTTTAGCCTTTCATTTGTTTTAGTTTTTCATCCATTTTATTTTTCATCTTTGGACACATGGAAAAATATTCTTCCACGTCACGCAATATTCTATGCCATGTGTCAATGGAATATTCTTAAATTTTTTTGATCCTGCTCACCTACTCACGCTCACCAAATAACAATCCCCGTTATTAAACAATGGTTACAAGTTTTTAAAAATCTTTATATGTATTTTTCATTCATTAAATTGATTCCAAATTTTGATGATGTGTACATAATGTATTCACAATAAAATTTTATAAAAAGTTATTCAATTTATTATTATTATTATTTTCAAAATCCAAAGTTCAAAAAATTAAACAATGGTTACAAGTGCTAATGGTACATGTTAATATGACTACACCCATTAATTGTTTGTTCATGTTTTTTCTTAGGACAATAGGATCTTCTTCAATCTTTTCTAGTGAGTTGGGTGCAAACAAGATTAAATGAACCAATAACATTACTTTAGAAAAGGACTACATGTCTTTTTGCCCAAAAATCATTTTTACATACAAATGAATTTTTGAACATTGTTTTTGCAAATTTTTATAATAAATGCTTGTAATTGTCCAAGTACATGACATGTTTTTTTGTTTACAATTTTGGAATAAATGTGAATTTTTGAAAGTGTGCTAATTCCTTATAAATTCAATGTTTCATCTTTAAAAATGATAATAATTTCAAATCATAACCAAATTTTGATTTTGATTTTGATTTTTTGGTATAATAAGCTACAAATTTTCTTAAAACATCATGTACATTATACTCCATTTATATGTGGTAAATGACTTGTAAAGTTTTAGAATTTTAAATTAATTTTGGATTTTTTTTGAATTTGTAAAGTTTTAAATTTCCACATATTTTAGGGTATGAGTGTTTTTTGAATGTGGCTAATAGGTCTTTATCTTCTGAATTGATTTCCCATGAATTTTGTTTTATTATATGAGTCCTTTTGATAGTCATTTGCAAAATTGATTCCTTTTGACGCAATAAATGTTCACTTTCAAATTAAGGTTTTAAATCGAAACTTAAACTTAAAATTTTATCAAATGGATTTTTGGTTTGAATTTTTGGACATTCATATCAATGAAAAAGGAACAACTTGCCATGATTGCAATGGTTTTAAATGATAAAGTTCACAAATATTTCTCCAATTTTGATTTTTTTCTTTGTCATCCAACATCTTTTTTGGTTCATTTTATTGTGATTATACCTAGCTAATCATTGCCATGGCTATCAAATGCTTTGATACCGGTCGAAAACTCATTTTTGTGAGTAATGCCTAAGTTCAACACATTGACTGTTGCAATTGCACTAAATGGGATTAATCTTTTAATTAAGGGGGCCTTACAATTTTTCATAATAGTGTGGAGGTGATGTGTGAGTGTAAATTGCAAAATTCCACTCATTTACTCTCCTTGTTGTTTAATATGGGTTACAAGGTCTACTCTCACAAAACAAAACCTAAAAATAAATTTGTTCAAAATGTGAAATTTTTAATTGTCCTCACACACATGCAAGGTCTTCATGAATTTGGCCTATGAAACATGTAGTCACATCAACAAGTGTGCACCACATAAACCAAGTTGAAATTAAAAAACAAATACCAACAATTTCCAAAGGGGACTCTATCCAAAAGAACATGCAAACCAACAACAACACATATTGAACTAGCAGTTGCGCCCACATAAGCTTCAAGTATTCTACAAACAACTTCTTTGATTTCATGATTTTCTTTAATTCTTCCAAAAAAACTAAGATGCTTGTGTCTTCATGCGATTTCAAGAGCTCCACCGCAACATCCACTTGGGAATTGGTCATAAGTGTTGTTTGAATGTCCATCATGTTGAAAACCCTTTGGACTCTTGCCCAATACATGGTTTCATCCATGTTTTTTTCTTGTTTTAGTGTGGCTAGGAAATCTGTATCATGCTACCATTCTTGCTAACCTAAATCTAGTAGGATTTTAAATCTATTACTCCAAGCCCGCCCTTCCTAAGGTGGCAACATGTCATGGAGATTGGTGTCCATTAACATCAATATACAAATATGTAGACATTATTATTCATGTAATTAAATTCATGTGCATCAACATCTATGGGTACCCCTGTAAAGATTGATAAAGTATTATACCATCTACCCCAAAATTTCTTTATAAGCAAAAAAAACTCTTCACAACCAAGATTTGCACATGTGAATGGAAGTTAATAGAAAAAAAAATCTGAAGGGTTTCACATCAAGCTCATTAAGAAAAAACCAACAAGTTCCAATCTTCATATAAATTACAATTAAACAAGCAAGCTCATATAGAGACAAATAATACTGTCTTCTTACACATTTAAAGGCAAGAACAACATCAAAATATAGATTAAAAATGTACCCATCAAATCAAATTGTTCACAAATCCAATTCACAACTAGAAGCCAATTGAATAATAATTCTTTTGCGCATCCATGGCAAAGAAACTCTATGTTAGGAAAATGTAGATAGAAAGTAAGAGAAATTTCTAGCAAGTAAATTTGATTCAACATCAAAACACAAAATTAGAGAGGAAAATTTATTTTAAAAATTTAGAATCGTAAAAAAAATAAAAATCCTTGACCAAAAACTAGAAGCAATAGATAATGTGAAATTGAAAATCAAAATAAAAAAACAAACTCTTGAAACATACAAAAGGAAAACAAAAGAGGAATAGGAACCATGCAACACAAAAAAGAAGAGGGAAAAAATGGAAAAAAAACGAATGTTTGTAGAAGATAGAGGAAGAAACTCAATGGGAAAAAAATAGAGACAAATCACAAAAGTAGGCAACAAACCTACATATAATGTATTTGCTTGAAGACATTTTTTCCTACTTGCTTGCTTCATTAGTTACAACTCCCAACTTGAGCTCACATTGGGTGCCCGGGTTATTACACCCTATCAACAACACCCTCTTTGCCATCTCTCTATGTTTGTCTTTGTGTTTCTCGCTCACATTCTTAAATCCCTCTTTTGAAACAATAAGTTGACTTCACAATTATTGTTTTAGTAGTCTTCTAAAAGTATCTTCTTGCAATAGTTTTCCATCTCTTCTTCCCCATAGGGGACTTTTGACAATGATTCACCATTCAAATTAATCCCGATTTCAACTTGGAATGTGCTAGAACACATTTTGTGTTTGAATATGCAAAAACAAGAAATTTTGGGTTTTAATATGATAAGATGAAACATTATGCATCTATATCTATCCTACCTAAACTAGTTTCAATGAAAAATCATTGTCACTAGAATTAGTTATAAAAGTAGTCATAATTTGGTTACTTCTTTGTGGTGTATGTATACTTTTGATATACACTATGATGTTTTGGAATATATTAGAATATATTTATAAACTATGTTGTATTTAACATGTTAAATGTATAATTTGCATATATTGTGAACGAGCTAGGTAGGTTAGGAAAGTATGTAAATAGGTAATTAAGTTAGGTTAATTATTTGATAAGCAAATTAGGGTACATAAAAAAGTTATTAATTATATATTATACTTAACATGGAATAATAATAAAAATAAAAATAATTAATATTAATATTTAACATTTTAAATATATTATTTAGTTAAATAATCATTAACAAATCATTATTTAGTAATTTTATTATTTATTATTTCATAATATAAATACATTTTAAATATTGAAAATTTTAAATTTAACCAAGGTTTGAACTTAATTTTCATTTATTCAATGTTGAGTTAAGGTTTAATCAAGATTTTGTTTAACAAGGTTTAACAAATGTTTAACCAAATTTTAGCCAAATTTTGGTTTAGTTAATTTTTACCCAATGGGTTAGCCAAATTTTAATTTAACCAAATTTTACCAAATTTTTACCCAAATTTTTGTTTAGTCAATATTTAACCAAGGTTTATCCAATGGTTAACCAAGGTCTAACAAAAATTTATTTAGCCAAGGTTCAGCCAAATTTTAACCAAATTTTAATTTAAACAATGTTTAACCAAGGTTTATTCAACTTTTAACCAATTTTCTATTTAACCAATGTTTTGCCAAATTTTACCTAATATTTTGTTTAACCAATGTTTAGTTAATGTTTAATTAAAGTTTAGCCCCAATTTAGGCATAAATGTTATGTGGACCTAATTTAGGTGCAACATAAACTTCTTTAATTAATAGGCTAGGTTAATTAGTAGGTATAAAGTTAGGTTAATAGGTAGCATGTTAGGCTAGTAGTAATTGGTAAATAGTAAGGTGGGTTAATAAATAGTAGGTTAAACTAAGGATTAGTTAGTAGGTAGTAATTAAAATGAATTAAGTTATATATTATGATAATAATTATATATAGACTTGTGTTAATTAAGTTGGTAGGTTAGGAAGGTAAGTTAATAGGTTTGGTGGGTATGTACGTATCTAAGTAAATAGGTAGGTAGTTTGGATGTTTAGGAAAATTATATTTTAACTTGGGATTTTTTTATAAAAATGCACATCTACTTATATAATTTGCAACATTGGAAAAAAGAAAAAAGATATGGGATAAGTTTTTGTAGTCATAGATTGATTTATGACTAGGTTATGATTATAAAAGTTATCCCATATTTTATGTCTTCCTTTCAATCTTGTGAACCATATAAAAAAGTGCATTTGAAATATTGAAAACATAAAAACAACAATAAAAGAACATGCCATTTGGAATGAACCAATAAAAATACTTGACCCCAAAGGTTAACCATAAAATAAAATAAAATAATCTACTTACTCACCTACTCCTTATTGACTGACATATTTTCCTATTTACGTATCTCATCCCTTCTCACCAAAGTGCTTACCTACCTATTTCTTAATTTAGTTATCTATTTACCTACCTACCCACCTACATGCCCACCTACTTACATGAATTTATTTTTTTAATTTTAAAATAAATGTCACATGGCATATTTTGATTATGCCAAGTGGCAAATTTAGATTATACCAAGTGTTAATATGTGAATAGGTTATACTTTAATTGCAAAAATGGCGATTAATTATAAATTGCATATAAATGGTCAATGGATGAAACTATATATGTTGATCACATTTATCATCCATGTGGAATGTGTTGACATCATGGTGAATCATCATTTGTAACTAGATGTTGGATGTATATTCACTTAAGCAATTAATGGATTTTAATCATAGATGTTAATTGTAACTTATTTATAATTGCAAATTAGGATTGCAATTTGACATTTTTCTTTTAATGAAATAAATTGAATTAAATTCAAATTTGATTGAATAACCCAACTAAATTCAATACAAATTTAGTTGGATTTGTATTCAATTGAAGAGAAATGGGATACAAACTAATATAGAAGTTTCTAGATTGATCTTTACTTGGGAATTGATTAAATGCATTCCAATTTAGAATTGTTCAAAGGATGACTTATGGAAACTAAAGTTATTTTGCTTAAGTCAGTTCATCGTTGTTATAATTTTTGTAAGGTAAAACCCTAGTGCAAGGGAATTCCCAAAACAAAGGGCTTATAATGAAGTTTAGGCTAAATGTGGCCTCAAATTTTGGGAATGTCCCCTACCCATGGGTTTTCCCAATTGTAAAATATGGCATGAACATTATCATAAACATTAACATAAATAGATCCTAAAGCTTGACAAAGATGGTTTTTATTTTGTACACCTATTTTATAAGGATGGGAATGAGATCTTACACCTATCCTTGTAGGTGTAAGATCCTTCCACTCTTGAGAAGTAGGTATAATAACCCTCTTCTTTTTTACTTGAAGGATATTCATCCATATAATGTACCTTTCAAATACACTATAAAATTTCACCAAATGCTTCACAACACCCAACAAAATGTCACTTGTTTTTTAGTTTTTAATTCTTGAGTCCAACAAATATACAAAAGTTATGAAAATTTAAATTTTGATGTATGTAGATGATAATTTAACACACATTCAGACACCACCCAAGTAATCACCCCATTTTTTGATATAAGTTAAAAACCCTTTTGTGTCTTACAATATTAATGCCCAACATTATTAATACCCAAAAAAATCAAATTTAACATGCACACAAATTAAAATCAAACTCATCCATAACATTGCAATTCAAAATTCTAAACTTGAAAATCACACATGCAAATGTGAAAACCAAAACAATGGCATCAACTAGACTTTGTTTCCTTAAATGTGTTTTGGAATCTCATAATGTAAGAGTGAAGCTTTAAAGCTTGCCCCTAACAAGAGCCCAAGCCCAAAAAACTTGAAACATTACTCATAAAAAAATTTAAACACGAAAAAAAAAATTCCTACAATAATTTTTGATATGTCAAATTTGGGATCAATAACACCTAAATGGTACATATTGTTAATTGTAATATTTAGGCCACAACAACACCCAATGGTTTTTTTTTGGCCAAGGAGAACCAAATTCAAAACCATTGGGTGTTGTTTCCTAGTTATCACAATTTTTTGAAACATTTAGTACAATAAATCATGACTTTTTAGAAGGTCCAACTTGACCAAAACATATTTTTTGATTAGAAGTGATGTCCATTTGACTAGAAGGTTGGGCATGAAAAACATGTGTTAGTTTTTGCTTTAACTAAAATGATCTTTTTGACTAGGTGTTAATAAGACATCTAATCAAAATGGACAAACAAAAGAAAAAGTTATGTCAAGATGACCATGGTTTAGTCAAATTGAACATATTGATTTGACTTTAACTAAGCAAGCTTTGGCCAAGGGCAAGGCTACCTATGTACCTAGCATACTTAACTAGTTTATTAAATAGGCCTAGGTTACTTAATTAACATAATTAATAGTCTATTAATAAAACTTAGGTACCTATTACCTACCTAGCCTATTAACTTATAGGCCTATGCTACCTATAACCTATTATTACTAATAGGTCAACTTACTTACCTACCCTAAACCTATTTTACTATCTTTCTTACCTTACTTTACCTACCTACCTATCACATATGAATAGTTAATAATTATTACCTATTTAGCACCTACTCTACCTACCTATACTTACCAACTACCTATACCTACTTACTTACCTACATTGTAGTGTTCAATCCCACAATGAAATATAGTTGGAATTGGAGAAATTATAAATTCACTAATGTTAATTTGTTAATGATTCGTGTTTTTTTAAATCATTTTTTCAAACCTCATTTGAACATTTACAAAATATATGAATTTCATTGAAATAAATCTTTGAGTAAACCTCAACATTATGTATTTATTTGTTTTATTTGAAAAAGATCAGAGATTAAAAAAGGTGTGTTAATTTAAGATTTATTGACGATTTCATGATTGAAAAAAAAAAAAAGCCTTGCAAACTTTATATTAATAAAAAGTTGTGTACCTTGGGAGCAAAGACATTAGGGTGCCTCCATGAAATCTTAGGTTCAAACTTGACAAATCACATATATAAAATTTATATATGGTGAAGCATATGGTGTATGTGTACAATATAGATTCTAAACATATTGTCATAGGTAGGATGTAGGCAATTACATAAAAGCCCACATTTTTATGTACAATGCCACATCACCTTCCAAGATGTAACATAATGATGACACATGGTCTAAATACAACCATAGATAATGATGGTTTAATTTACTAATGGTCAAATTGACAATTGGTCATTATGACTAGTCAAAACATCCTAGGACCCTTGGTAAAGAAAAATTAATCAAAACATATAGATCCAAATCAACTTGTCAAAAATGGCACTTTGGTCACGTTGGATGGGGGCAAGGGGCGGGGGGGGGGGGGCCGCAAAATGGGTCTTTTAGATTAATTTTCTTGATTGAAAAAGTCATGATTTTTTATAGTGATTAGGCACCCTCCCAACATATATAAATGGTCATTACGACTAGTCAAAACATCCTAAGACCCTTGGTAAAAAAAAAAATAGTCAAATTAGATAGGTCCAAATCAACTTGTCCAAAATTGCATTTTGGTCAAGTTGGATGGGGGGTGCAAATTGGGTTTTTTTGACCAATTTTCTTGATTGAAAAGGTCATGGTTTCTAAATAGCGATTGAACATTTTCCCAACATATATAAAAATTGAGGGCGTTTACTTTTGGCACACCTTTCGGGTTATGAAAGCTCAACTTGGGCAAAAACTATGAAATAAATTATGGTATTACTAGGAACAAATTGGAAAACACATTGGGAATTTGGCAAATATTTGGGGAATGTCATTGAAAACTTGTTGGAACATGGTGGGAACAACACAATCCAAAAATAAATAAACACTCTCCCCCCTAGGAAACATGATGGGTGCATATCAACTTGTTTTCGTTGGTTGCATGAAAACATTATTTCTAAAACTATTTGTTAACATTTTCAACCTAACTAATGCCTTTTAATAACGTGGGTACTATTTGGGACATATAATTGGGGTACCTATTTGTGATTTTGAAAAGAATGGATAAAGGATGAACCTTGAAAGAACATGGGTTTATTTCTATTAAAAAACTTCCAAAAGTTATATTTATCCAATTGAGGTTTGTCATAGGGTTTTCCATCATCACTTTCCAAGTATATATATGAAGAAAGAAATTCAAAACCACATTTAAATATTTGGTTTTTAGTTTGGTTCTAGTTTTGTTTATTCAAAACTTCCAATTTACATATAAAATTTTGAACCAAAACCCAAACCAAGCCAATTCCAATTTATTTTTTAGAATTGAAAGCAAAGGTTTTTCACAAGAAAAAAAATTGGCCAACATCAATCATGAGTCAAACATAAAAACATTCCCACCAAAGGACTAAAAGTAACACCTACACCTTAAGAGTGACAAAAGGCTTGGCGGCATCTCATGTTCATCAAATAGTTTGCACGTAAATTTATTTTTCATCATGAATTACACATCACAAAGCTTGTGATGTGCAAGCTCATGTGCATGCAAGTCTTTTACACTCTCCAAGCTTTTATAACCCCCTTGCAAATATGGAATAAACCCTTCTATGATGTTAATACAAGGTATGTTTTGTTGAAGGACTTTTTTTTTTTTTTTTTTCTTATTTTTTGTGTGGTTCCCAAGTCATTTTTTTTTTTTTTTTTTCAATTATGTTTTTAAATTTCCAATTTTTTTCATTTAT
>Ga0116227_10001973_pt1 | contig 46841 bp, 31 predicted proteins | sample S1TSphgellanicum_FD_89693 | JGI IMG/M metagenome (GOLD analysis project Ga0116227, IMG submission 89693) | Host-associated microbial communities from peat moss isolated from Minnesota, USA - S1T2_Fb - Sphagnum magellanicum MG | ecosystem: Host-associated > Plants > Peat moss > Unclassified... | reverse complement strand
CTTGGCACTGTCCTTTACCCACTGTAGGGAGCTGATGAAGTCAGTGGGGAAGGTGTGATAGTTAAGTCACTATCATACATGCTACTGTTGATGGTCCCTGAACAGGTGTGAGACTGGCACTTTTGTTCATACCGCTGTGTGTTTTTCATGTTTTGTTTTGTATCTCCCCTTGGCTGGTTTTTTCTGTGACTTCCTGAAGAGGTGTTAACCTTGCTGTTTTCTTCTTCATCGTGAGAATGGAGATTTCTCTATTCTTATGAAAGATATTGGTTAATCTATGACATTTGACCTCCACCCCCCACCATTGACTGTCACCGTTGTTCTAGCTTCTCCTCACTTTTGTTAGGATGTTATTGGGCTTGTCAAAGACTTGTAAGTTTCTAAGACTGATCAAGTAGAAGCCTTTATCATGTCAAAGCTTCTCCTCACTTTTGTTTTGTTTTGCTCTTTTTCCTGATGTTATTGGGTACTTTCACAGGAATTGAGCTTGTCAAAGACTTGTAGTTCTCTAAGAGTGATCAAATAGAAGCCTTTATCATGTAAAGTTTTAGTGAAGGAGTTGCTCTATCCCTGTCAATGAGCTGTCTCCCTTGAGAAGTCTGGCCCTAATCTTGTGAAACTTTTTTTATCAAGTGTTGAGCATGTTTTTTTCACCTTTTCAAATGCTTTTCCTAGGGTCATTAGGTTTTTTGTGCAGTTAAACATTTTCAGATCTGTGTTTTTCTTGAAACTTTTCACATTGAAGCATGTATGCAGTCCACAGTGGCCGAGGTTAACCGATCTGTCGTAGTTCTTCATAATGATGTGTTTTCCTTTACTATTCTGTGATGCAGCCCTTTCAACCAACAGCAGCACCCTCTGCAAGTACATTAGCTGGCTGGATGGCAAACCCTAACCCATCAGCCCCACATTCTTCTGTTGCATCTGGACCTGCAGCTCTTTCCACACCACCAAACTCAGGTTTGTTCTCTTTCTTTGAACCTCTGATGGGCTACATGACGTGACCAGGGGAACTGAGGTGCACACTTTTGTCATGCCATAGAGCTTCTGTATCTATCACTTTAACTTGCCATGATCCACTCCTTGCGCTTGTGAGACCCGTTTGAACCAAACTTCCTTTGGCTTTCTTATCTTTTCTTAATTCTTGTTCCAACCATGAACTGCATTATTTTATTTGGGTCCCTAAGAGGCTTGTGGGGCATGGAATCAGCTGCGCTATTGAAGCGGCCCCGCACACCACCTGGCAGCACCCCGACTGTGGACTACCAAACAGCAGATTCTGAGCATCTTATGAAGCGTGCCAAGGGAGGAGTTCAACCCGATGAGGTCAAGACAGTAAGCATCAGTTTTGTACTAACAGTCCATTTCCATGCCTTTGCCAAGAAAGCTGTTTAAACGCCATAGATAGGATGCTTTGCAGCAAAGCATCAGCCCATGAATTCTGAATTCTGTTTACTTTTTTAGTTTTCAGAAGGTGTTTGATCAATTTGGGCTGGACTGGATAGCCAGCCTTGATTAAGACTTCCCTGTTGCCTAAGCTTGTGTACTTGTGGTGAGAGAATTTTTTAATGTTGGTGAGTATGTCAGTGACTTTGCTTTCATCTACAGTTTCCCAGCATGATGTTCTTGGCTTCATAATTTGCTTCTTTTGAAAGTAACATGTGGAGCTAACCTTGGCAGGTAAATTATGCGGGTCCAAGCCATCCTCAGACTGCAAGTTCATCTGATGATTTGCCTAAGGCAGTGGCACGCTCTCTGAATCAGGGCTCATGTGTAATGAGCATGGATTTTCACCCTGTACATCAGAGTGTTTTACTTGGTATGCATGAATGCATCTCTTTCAAGTTCTGAGTTTGCATGACTTTAAAATCAGGTCTATTTTGCTGTGTTAATATTGGGTGCACAGATATATCCATGTTGCTGGATTGCCACTATTATGTGTGCCAATGTGGGAAATGGAGGGTGTCATATGTACAGTTGATTTATGACCTTCAATTGGATAATCAACATTGTATGTGTGACCAAGTAGTCAATTGCATTGATGTGTAGATCTGTGTATGGTGGTTTTTTATGGTGAACAAATTGCAATGCTTCCTGCTCTTGCATATAATGATGCACCTTGGAATGCATGCTCCCTGTTGTAGAAGGATGCCATTCTACATCTTGACCTTTTACATGGGACTCCATTGCTTTGTGGGTTGCTACTGGAGAGTGCAGGCCATGTTGATGAATTGTTGAGAAGGTTTTGGTGAGAAGGTTCTGAGTGGCTATTGATGAAGTGAACTGTATTTGTTTGTGCAGTGGGCACCAATGTGGGGGACATTGGTATTTGGGAAGTGGGTTTGTGTGATAGGCTGGCAAACCGCACCTTTAAAGTCTGGGACATCTCTGCAGCATCAATGCCAATGCAGGTTTGAGCAAATCTTGGTTTGATGGATTGTAGTCTACTTTAGACATCTGCATGAGGACATATTTTCAAGTGATGTTTGTGTACTTCTGTTGTTAGATGAAATTATGCCATGAAAGACAGGGACTTTGTTGCAAAGAAACTGGAAGTCAGATTAAAACATGACACACATCTTTTGGATCTGGAAACAGGCTGCTTTGATGAAAGATCCAGCTGTCTCTGTCAACAGGAGTGTGTGGAGCCCTGATGGAAATCTATTGGGTGAGTCTAAGGCAATTAAGTGTTATCATCTGTCATTCTCCTCTGCTTGCTCAAAGTATTCAATGTCAACACATGTTGTTCCAATTGATTGATTTGTGCCCTTAGAACATGCTAGAGCATATCTTGTTCAGTGGCTATTTCTTTGCTGGCCATGCTTGCAGGATGTTCCAGAGTGATAGCCACCAGCATGAGTAATAGTTGTCTCTTAAATTGCTGATGAAGTTGGGTTGAAGAATGCATCATTTCCATGTGGCAAGCAGATGTAGGCTGTAGGTTATTTTGGAGGTTCTATCCCTGCATGTGGGTTTTGACATTAACATGGATTTGGCTGCTGACTGAGACATCATTTATCTGATGTGAACAGGTGTGGCATTTTCTAAGCATATTGTGCACATTTATACTTACAATGGTGGCAGTGATTTGCGGCAGCATTTGGAGGTCTAGTCTATTATTCTACATCCTTAATTGACCACTATTACCACAGGGTTATCTTTTGACCAATGTCTAGTGATGGCTAATAAATTCAGTTCTCTCCTGAGACAGAGCTGGTGGGTGTCTGGATCATTAAGAGGGTTGTAACACATCTTTTCTGGTGATGGTGGTTATCCCTAGCAGATTGATGCACATGTAGGTGGTGTGAATGATCTGGCTTTCTCCCACCCAAATAAGCAATTATGTGTGATCACATGTGGAGATGACAAAACAATTAAGGTGGGCTTCAACATCCTCTATATTTTTTTTCATTTAATAGATCTGCATGCTGTGATCCTGCTGAATAGCCTCATCTTTCAGCTTCCAAATGCCATTTAAAGGTTTTCCTTCTTGCAGGGACATTACAGGCCTTAGTCAAGTTTTTTCTTGTCTACTACTACCATTGGTTTTTGAAGGAGATGTCCAACATCTGAGTGGAGATGCTGCATGGGTCACATCTTTGTTGAGTCTAGGCTTTATGATAGGAAAATGAAAATAAGGTTCTTGAATCATGTATCTTATCTGTATGTGAAGGTTGGCAGCTAATGGTGTTTTAGCTGTGGTCTGAAGTTGTGAAAATACACAGTGATGTGGTTGAGTTGCAGGTGAAATGATCAAGGTCATTGGAATTGTGCAGGTATGGGATGCGGCAACAGGGCGGAAACAGTACACGTTTGAAGGCCATGAGGCTCCTGTTTATTCAGTTTGCCCGCATCACAAGGAAAGCATACAGGTGAACTGCACTGCTTTGACAGTCTTTCTTCTTTTGTATGTGTGCAGAGAGTTGCTGTGATAATTGGTTGACATCTATTTGTATTAGATCTATAGCCATTTCTGTAGTAGTTTTGGACCAGAAATTCTGATGTACAGGGCCCTAGGTATTATAGATCTGCTGGCCAAGAACTCACTAAGTGTATAGAGGACAAGTCAGCTGTACTTAATGTCAGTGTCCGATACTGAAATTGCAGTTCATATTCTCTACGGCAATTGATGGCAAAATAAAGGCTTGGCTTTATGACCTGCTTGGTTCCAGAGTGGACTATGATGCACCAGGCCACTGGTGCACCACAATGGCATACAGTGCTGATGGCACCAGGTAACTGCCCTGATATTTCTTGAAATTCTAACTCCTAATCGTGAATTAGTGTTGCATATTGGTTGGAAGATAGACAGTTTGGAGCGTCTGTGAGGTATGAAGGACCCAGTGTTCAGAATGATGTATATAATTTGGATCAATGGCTCTTTCTGAATCTAAAGAACAACCCATCAATGTGTTATTATCCAAACACTATTTTGCTATTATAAACTATTAATCTGACACTTTGTCATGTAATGCATGTGTCACGTTTGGATATTCCACAGGCTGTTTTCATGTGGTACAAGCAAAGAGGGAGAGTCATACCTGGTGGAATGGAATGAGAGTGAGGGGGCTATCAAGCGTACGTATTCAGGCTTCCGCAAGCGATCAACAGGAGTTGTGCAGTTTGACACAACTCGAAACCGTTTCTTAGCTGCTGGAGATGAGTTTCTGATCAAGTTCTGGGATATGGACAACACCAACCTGCTGACCACCATTGATGCAGAGGGTTCTTTGCTGGTGGGTTTTTGTATGAGTGCATATTGTGGACACCACTTGAGAATTGTTATTGTAATGTCAATGCACCTAACTACATAGATAAACAGACCTCTTCTTGGTGCATGTACTAATTTCACGTTTCCTGAGTATGTGTACGAGGCCTGGGATTGTGTGTGATTGGAGGTAGAAATCCATGAACTGGGTATCTTATTGTCTTTGCCTCATCATGACCTCTTTGATTGTATTCAAATATGTGAATTCTTGTGTCAATTGTGTTGTCTCACCCACAATTGGTCTCACACTTTGTGAGTGATTATGGCTGCACTCTCATAGATGTGTTTTCCAGCCAACACATTCAAGGTCCAGGAGGCCCCAACCACTACCCTCTATGTGGGCCTCTATGCCCTGGCCATAGATAGTGGCTTGTACAGGTTCAAGCTAGAGTGAAATGAAGGCTTATCCTCAATAGCTTGTTCAGCTGAATGAAGATTCTATTGGCTGTTTTTTTATTAGCTATGTCTCTTGAGTTCAAGCCAACATCATGACTGAGTCTTCCCATTGCTTCCAGGAATGCAACAGAAACTCAGGACACAATTGTTTGTATAACGGTTTGCCCAAAGTTTTTGGGTTTATTATTGTACTTATCTACACATTAGTCAGGAGCTCATGAAGTCAGTTCAGAGTCATGGCAGCTCGTCACTGCTATTCATGATGAAGGTGATGGTCTAACACTATGTGAGTGACTCTCATCAGATTATGATTGTGCTCATGGTTGTGTTAGCTTCAATGTGGTGTGATCTCCACAATCTCATAAGTATAATTTTTATCATTAATCACCATACTTAAGTGATGGAATGTGATCAGTGGTGATAGAGTGGCATCCAGGATCATTGTGTACATGAGTTACATTAGCATCTGTAATTGTATGTGCCAGGCAAGTCCTCGACTCAGATTCAACAAGGAAGGGTCATTGCTGGCTGTGACAGCGTCAGACAATGGGATTAAGATTCTGGCCAATCGGGATGGGCTACAGCTGCTACGTGCACTTGAAACAACTCGTCCCTTTGACACCAATCGAGTGGCACCAGAGCCTGTTGCATCTAAGGTGAGGTTTCAGTTATCCACAAGGTTTCAATGCTCCTGCAGCAGCATGTAAATATTTTTGTGTTGCAGCTACATCCATCAGTCTTTCAGTACCCTAGCCTAATGTCAATGGACATTCATGGACATACCTGATGTCTGTTTTGGTAGAAGCCAAAAAGCTGCTTTCCATATCTAGTCCATTCTCTTAAATTGCTACAGGGAAGCACATTATGCTATATATGCTTTGTTTCTCTTGTTCTACTGTGGCTTTGTGATTCACCCTCAACCTACACTGACATAACCTTGACACAAGCTTTTGAGGGTATATCAAACTTCAGCCTACATTGAGGCCACCTGACTCAAATGCACAAACTGATGTATTTGGATCACATGGCTGCTGTAATCTGAATTTGTGGAGATGATTTGCTGCAGCCGCCTGTTGGGAATGCACTGGGGGTTGTGAGCACACAAGGTGGTGGTGGTAGTGGTGGTGGGGAGCGCCCATCTGCAGGATCTATGGCTGGGTCAGGGATGGATGCACCCAACTTGAATATGGGTCGGGGACGACCACGTGACAGGGTTGGCAATGACCACGTAAGCCATGGATGGACAATAGTAGAAACTCAAAGTGGCTTACCTGATACTCACAAAGAATTGAATTGCTGGTGTGTTGGCTGTATTCATCTGTGTTTGGACAGTGTGAGGTCTCTGCTAGCCATATTTGAAGGATCTCTGAACAATATGTAAGCTTAATCAGAGGCAGATGCATATTAATTGCTAATTATGATGGTTGCAGTCAGGAGTTGAAGGCAATCGTGCTGTTGACACCAAACCAAGAATACCTGACGAGATAGCTGAAAGAACAAAGAGCTGGAAGTTAACTGAAATTACAGATCCCAGTCAATGTCGGTCTATGAGGCTACCTGACACACTTCCACCCAACAAGGTCTTTCCCCTTTTCTTCCCCCTTCAAAGGTTGTGCAGTTGCTTGATATCTTGAGTTGTTCGATAAGGCAAAATATTGTTGGTCACAATCTTTGTTTTCAGTTGCATCCCTTTCATTGTTTTTGTTGGTTCAGAGGTCAGCGCTCTTAACATCAAATCTCTTTGGTTGAAGGATAAGGACAAGTTAAGGTTTATGAATTTCCTCAACAGTTTCCAACTCACAAAAGCTAGTTCTTGACTAGAGTTTCTGATAGATATCCTTGTTCCTCATGTTTTGTCAGTGAAGCTCTAAGCAGACAATCGGTCTACGAAAAGCTACTAATTGTGCCACCTTTTAAGCTATAACTTCTTCCTCTTCGCATACGAGTTCAATCTTTTGGATGAGATTATCAAGGCTCTAATTGTTTTCCAGAGTTTTTCCTAAGTTATCCCTAGAAAGAAGGTTTCTAGAGATTCTGTTAGTTCCTGATATTCCTGATTTCTCCAACTTCACATATCTAGACAAAGATTCTATGGGTGGTGGATAATCATTTTGCGAGCTTTTATAGTACTTATAAATGGCTTCTCTTGCAATTTCTTGGATTCAGCAATATTCCAATATTCAAAAGGCTTTAAAACTTGATGTCTTTGATGAGTGTTCTCAACCAGAATATGGAGGTGTTCACAACAAGAGTTGTGTGCCTTATTTGGATTCCAATATTTCACATTGTGCCAAGTTTGGGGTAGTCAATAGTCAGTTTTGTAGGTTCTCAAGGTTTGTCACTCAAAAGAGTCAGTTGTAGCTCAAATGGTGAGCTTCATTAGTCTTCTGAAGAGAAAGACACACTTAAAAGGTTTCTATTAAATTAAACCAGTGGTTCTTTTTGGTGTTTGCACCTGTAGTACAGTCCAAGTGGTTGTCCCAAGGGCTTCTTAATCATGAGTATGGAGCTTTTCAAAGCTCACTTTCTCATCAAAAGACCAGGCATCTGCAAGTTGCTTTCTTGTTTCTCTCTTTTGTCTTCCCCTTTTCTTGCCCAGGATTTTTTTGTCTTTCCCCTTTTACACTCTCTTTTTGTGTTCCAGTTCCTTCTTGGGTTCTTTTGACTTCTCATTCCTTTAAAGGTTTTTTTTGAGCTAGCCAGCATCATGGGTGAGTGGATTTCTATTGTTGCCACTCTTGTGACAGAAATTCATTTCTATGGTTAATTCCTGGCATTGTCCTCAGATGGCAATTGACCTCAAACCATTGCAGGGAGCTGATGAAGTCAGTTGATGCTATGGTAACTGGTGGCTGAGAATGCATGTAACTGTTGGTGTTGTGTTTTAAGCCACTCCTCACCTTGTTTTCTCTGTTCTTTAGTTTTCTTTTCCTGTTTGCCAATCTATTGTGCCATATCTATATCTCTGTTATTGGTTCAACTCTCAATTCTGTTCAGGTTGACTTAGATCAGTAAGTATGGAGAAGTTCTCAGTACTTACAAACATGTTTCTCATAACCAATAGTTTGTCAGGTTTACAGCCCTCTTTTTGTATCCTTTTTTGAAGGAGCATTCTGACTGGAGTTGGGAGATTTTTCTTGATGAATGCTGTCTAGATTCTGGTAATTATGGGTTGTCCTCTAACATTTAGGGTTGCATCAATCAGCAGGGGCTGATTTAGGTCATTGTGCTTTGTTGGACAACTTCAACCAGCTTATAGCACACCAATATGGTGCTGCAAAATCTTGAGAATTTTCTAAACCCTTCAATGTTGGAGCCCTGCATGCATTTCAGGGGCTAGACAGTTGCATAGCCCCATGCTCTACAGGGTGTACCTGGTGGCAAAGTCCCATGGGTTCACATTGCATGTTAACCCATATTAAGTTTGAGTGGATTTGTTGTGGACTCCTTTGTTGCCATGTCAAGAACTTTCACCTCAAACAGGCCCTTTCTTGCAGTAGCGCTCCATCATAATTAATGACAACAGATTGCTGATGATAAATTTGGGTCATGGGTAGCTTGTAAGATTATTAGTCTCTGGAGAGCTATCAGCAAGCTGGTCATGTCATCCTTTTGTTCTAATGTGGACATGTAGCCTATTGAGTGCTCACAAAAGCTTGATAATGAGTGCAGGTGTCCAGATTGATATATACAAATGCAGGTGTTGCATTGCTGGCACTTGCAACAAATGCTGTTCATAAGCTCTGGAAATGGCAACGCAGTGATCGCAATCCCACTGGCAAGGTGGGTTTGGATACAAAGGACTTTGTTCGTGTAAATTTCTGAAGGGCTGATTTTTGTTCTCTTTTGAGTTTTATTGTCAAACCCAGCATATGATTTACAAGGGGCCAGTGAGTGAAGTTTAGAATGACATATGTGTAAATGAATGGTTCTCATTGGCTACCATGGGCTCCAGAGATATACATGATACATGGGTGTCCACCTGTATGACATAGGGATACAAGGAGAACTTCCCCTCATGCATGGCAAAGTTAGCACAGAGCATCGACCAAATGGTTGTTTCTTATGGTGTTCTGATTGTGACAGGCTAGTGCAAGCTTTCCACCTCAGTTGTGGCAGCCACCCAGTGGTATTCTGATGACCAATGACATTAGTGAGACTAATGTTCAGGAAGCAGTGCCTTGCATTGCTCTTTCAAAGAATGACTCATATGTGATGTCAGCATCTGGTGGAAAAGTGTCCCTTTTCAACATGATGACATTTAAGGTAACTCTATCTTTGCTATCATGAGGTCATTTTCACAATGGATTGCACTCAGGAGTGTGATTCTAATGATTCCAATATCTTCTACTATGCAATCTGCTCTCCTTGGACATGGCCTTTCTGATGTTCTTTGCTTTTGTGTTGCCCATGCAAAAGAAAATTGTTTTTTTTTGTCTGAACACATCTCAACAATTTGTTAAAGTGGACTGTAAGTGTGTTCTAAGGTCAGAAAACTTGGCATGTCCTTCAGGGGAGGCTTGACTGATGGGTTATTGTCCATTTCATCCTGAAGTTAACCTACATCAGTTTAGTATGTGACCATGCATCAAGTCAGTTTGATGCATTGGACTAGCTTTCGATACAGTGATGCTCATTGCAGTCCTTGTCTTACACAGGTCATGACCACATTCATGCCACCCCCACCTGCAGCAACGTTTCTTGCCTTTCATCCACAGGACAACAACATTATAGCCATCGGCATGGAAGATTCGACAATTCAGATCTACAATGTCCGGGTGGATGAGGTCAAGTAACACTAGTTTTCTTTCAATCACTTGTTGGTCATCATCATGTCACTTATGCAAAAGAGGCTTGCGTATGCCACCCATAACAGTTGAAAGCTTCAAATCATAGCAGATGAGTTTTTTTTTGGTTAAGGTGTAGAAACAGCTCAAACTTCCTCCTTGTTCTGTTTCCAATTTCTGGAGGCAATGTGAGTAGGATGTTTCACTGGATGATGCTGGCTGTAATGTGTCTCTCAAACCTGCGCCTGTGTCAATTTGGCAGGTTAAGAGCAAGTTGAAGGGACACCAGAAAAGAATCACCGGGTTGGCATTTTCCAATGCCCTGAATGTATTAGTGTCATCAGGGGCTGATGCCCAGGTACTGATACCTCCCAGTTTATTTATGACTTTCCATCCTTGAAACTCAATCCTGAAAAGATAACATTATCTTCCATGGCATTTTGGTTATATGTATCTCTGGTTCCACCTGGTAGTATGTGCATGTATAAATTTGTTACTCTTGCTGCATTTTTGTCCCAGATGCTTGTGTTGGGAGGAATCCCTTGGGGACATGATTAGCCAAAAACCCAATTTAGACTCTGAAATCCTCTTGGGTTGGCAGCTGTTTGTATGGGGCACTGATGGATGGGAAAAACGCAAATCCAAATTTGTGCAAATGCAACCCGGAAGAACAGCATCAACCATGAGTGACACACGTGTTCAGTTCCACAATGACCAGCTTCGCTTGTTGGTAGTGCATGAATCTCAGTTGGCAATCTATGATGCTGCCAAGTTGGAGCGCCTGCATCATGTAAGTAACAGTTCATGAGCCTTTATAGTGGCAGGACCTCATGATGGATGAATAGAAGATTTTCCCAAGCTGAGCAGAAAAAGCCCTAGTGAGGGCAGAAGAGAAATCTGAATTGCTGGAAGTGGCCTTAAACTCTTTTGATGATTTCTTACGGAGTTTTTAATTTAAAATTTGCATAAGCTTCATGTGAAAAATGATGCTGATGTATTTGGCATCTATGTAGTTTGAGGATGTCTATGGCAACTGTGTATTCAAGAAGCTGAGACAACCAACTGCATGTGTGTTAGCCTTCAGAAATGATCACCAATTGTGATTTGGTGATCTGGATGCTGGATAGAAGTGTCTTCAAAACTATGTCCACCTCACTGCTTTTAGATGCATGATGTTTGAGATATTTACAGAGTCCATTCTTGCATTTGCAGTGGGTTCCTCGTGATTCCTTCTCTGCCTCAATCTCAAATGCCACATATTCATGTGACAGCCAGCTTGTGTATGCTGGTTTCATCGATGGTTCAGTGGGTGTTTTTGATGCTGAGAGCTTGCGGCCACGCTGTAGGTTGTCACCATCTGTACACATACCTCAAGGTGTCAGCAAGTAAGTGTTTTGGGGCTCTACACATATTTTATTCCATTCCACTTCATGTATGTATGCTTGATTCCTAAAAGGGACTTTGGGATTTGAATGTTTGCTCATTTTTGTTTCACAGTTTGTAGTTTCATTTATGGACTTTGTTCTCTGCAAGCCTCTGATCCTTGCTTATGTAAGGTGTCCTGTTCTGACATAGTCTGTACAAATCCTACTGAAGGAAGGGCTTTCAGATGGTAATGTGAGGAGAAGAGCAGAGGTATCATCACTAACTTTGGTTGTTTCTCTGCTCGCCAGCTCCACTGTGTATCCATTGGTCATTGCAGCTCATCCTGTGGAGCCTAATCAGTTTGCGTTGGGCCTGAGTGATGGTGGTGTGCAAGTGCTAGAACCATTGGAGTCTGAAGGAAAATGGGGAGTAGGGCCACCATCTGATAATGGTGCTCCCACTGGTGTACCATCTGGTCCAACATCTGGCAATCAAGGGTCAGATCAAACTCCAAGATGAGGGCAGGCACTTGGGTCTTGGGTAAGGGATTGGCTTGGAGTAGGGGTAATCATAGTTTGGGACCCCTTTCTCTACCATATATTACATGCAGAACCTTCTGCATTTTCTGGTGCTGAGATGTTGTTAGGGAGCTTCAGGAGTGCTGGAGACAGCCAGATGGTCTGGAGGGATTCTGGTTCATTTTTGTGAGCTCAATTTGTGTAGAGAGATCAGTTCTAGATCTACTATGGTTTTTGGGTGACATTACTGGAGCATCGGTGAGAGAGTTGGGCAATAATAAGCTAGGGGGAGGAGGTAATGGAGTGTCGGTCTGTACAGAAGCTTTATTTAAATCAATGAGATTTGGTTTACATAAAACGCCTGAATGTTGGGTTAGACACCTGAATGTGGGGTTAGACACCAGTGGACATTTGGCTTTAGGGCTCAATTCATAAAATCTCTGCCCAGCAGACTTTTGCCCAAGGAGAGACCTATGGAATAGAATCATCTATGCAGTTTTCGGTTTCTTATTTACAAAGTGTTGTCCACCTGGATGGTTCTGGTTATAGACATGTAGTCTGGTTCACCAACTCCAAGAGGGAGCAGGGGACAGCAAATAACTTTGGCCAAAGTAAAGATAGGTTCCAGGTCTATTTATGTGGTAAAGCCCCAGGGTGGGTGCATCCTCAAAATAAGGGGGCTTCAGACAAGGCAATAGCTGAGTCCAGAGTCCACACTCGCATTTTGACAATGTTCCCCACCCATGGGCTAAACCCATTGTAAAGCATGAGGCAAAATTATCATGAGCCTAAACATATGCAGATCACAAGGTGTTGGAGGGGGAGGTTTCTTACCCCGACTCCTTAAGAGAGGTGTAACTGCTTATAGGTGTAAGATTGCTAGGTGTAAATTGCCTCCCTTTCTCAAGGAGTAGGTATAATATCCCTCTCCTTTTCTCCTTCCATATACACTAGGAATTATCTGAGAGTGCTTTACATGTTGGAACATGAAATATGAAAGAATAGGATGAAAGGGCAAACACTTAATCTTTACTGAAAGCTGAACCATGGGATCATGCATGTCAGTAGCAATGTGTGATAGTCTCTAAGCTTCACTTACTTCTTAAAAGATTTTCAAGAGTTGCCAAGCCCATGGCAAATGCAAAAATGAACATATCATGTCAAGACTATCACCATGTAGTAAGAAATGTCTGAAAATTCTCTAGCTCTAAACTCAAATCTTTTTAGCTCCAAACTTAAAGAATATCTCTGGATATCTTGAATGTGAAAGTAGCTTTGTAAGATGTTGACACTTAAGAGCATTCCCTCCACACCCCCTTATTTGGGCATCTTATACCAACAATAATCATATCTAGTAGTGCTCCGAAGTGAAAATATGCAAAAATATTTCTCATGTCCACGTTTAGTTTTTTCTTTTTTTTTTCCCAACCCCGCCCATAAAACTAAAACTAGGACTGCAAATAGGTGGGAGACTACTAATAATAAACCACCTGGATGATCATTATGATTGGCCAATCAGAATTTGGAGCATATTTATTACACTCTTCTCTGGCAAGTGTTAGGTTTTGCTATGCCTTTTACCAGCCTCAGCAAACTGTGCAAGAATACTGGGCCAAATCGACATGTTTTGACTTTGCAACGTCACATACTGAGTACCAGTTGAGTTGCTCTTACATCTACACTTATCAGCAGCCACTGGAAGTATTTCGTGCTTATCAGTTCAGTCCTTTGAAACTTGTGTTGTCTCTATTGGAATATGCTAACAGAATACAGAATGAAGTCTTCCACAATCTTCTCGTGCACTAAAGGATGATGGACTGAAATACATCTTGTGCCAGCATGAAAAACTATATGTATTCTTTGAAAGAGTAATTCAACCTTGATTGTTAATATGTACAACAATGGGTTTAATTAATGGATGACCAATTGTATTTTCAAATAGTGATGAAAATTCATTTCCCTGAACTTGTGTCTTGAAGAACTACCGTATATCCAGCTTTTACAGATGATGAAACATTCATGACATATTCAACTAGGTAACTTCTTCATTTCCCAGTACTAGAAAATATAAGCTAATGTAGATAGATGGTGAGTCATCAACACTGTCAACTCTCAGTGTCATAGTAAAGACAATTTTTTTCTTTTTACAAATTATGTTAAGTTACCATTAGAATGATAATATTGATCACTTGAATATGGACACCTCTCAAAGCAAAGCTTGGTTTATAATGTTGCCATTGAAACAATTGTTTTACTAAACACCTTTTCAAAAGGTTTGGCCCATAATGTTCATATTCAAACGATGGCTTTCATAACCTATTGGGGCACACTTGGCTCATAATGTTCTCATGTGGTTTTGCTAAACACCCCTTCTAAATAACACATCTAACTTAGAATGTCATTGTCATAACTGTGGCTGTGGTGAATATCATTACATGATGCACTTAACCAATGGTCTAATAAACCCTTTAGATGATGGGAAATATGTTTCGTTACAACTTAATGTGATCACAAACCCTATTCATTAATAGTTTCAAAGTTTATATAAATTTATAAAACTTTGAAACATTAATTGTCATGTTGTATTATGAAGTTGATGCTACAAAAAAGTACAAATGGCATGAGGCAAGCCACGTTGTACACATGTAAATCAAAATTGAATTTTTCATCTAGAAATGGGAGTAGCTTTGTGCTTTAAAGTGGAATGAAGGTTGGCATGCACAAGTTTTGAAACATGTCCAAAATAAGTTGGTTGATACTACTAGCCCATGAAAAGAGATCTTTATTTGAATATCGTAGTATTGGACATTGTGCATTAAAAGCTTACCAATAAGTGAATGTTTCAAGTAACTTGGGTTGAATGACATGATTTATTAGGAACTCATTTAACAAACATTTGAAAATTCCTTTACATATAGAGATTCTTTTTAAAAGGTTGTAGATTGAAATCTTTTGATGGAATTTGGATCAAGGATATTCCAATAAAAGCTTGTAATTTTGGATATCTAAGTAATTTGTCGAATAATGTTGAAAATTTGGATATGTTTGAATTAGTTTGAGGTGAAACACAAGGTGTTAAAAATGGTGATGTAAATTACAAATGCGTTAATATCACAAACTTCTTAAGTCACGATTTGGTAATTGTAGTCATGTAAATTTTGTTTTTTCATAGGTTTGTATTCTATAAACAAAGATATTGAACATTTAAAACAAATATGAAGCACGTATAAGTAAGAAACAAGATTTTATTATGAATTAAATTGTTTCATCTTATTTATACATGTTTTGTATGTGTTTTAGACACGCAACATTCAACTATAAGTAGTACAAATGTTTAAACAATATGAACTTTTTTTTTAAATTGTCATATGATTACCATTGCCAAATCATGGCATGAGAGGTTTGAGATGCAAACTTGGGGACATTTGGGTTAATTGCAATGTTGTTTCATTGTTCTTTTTTAAAGGAACCTTTAATCCAAGTTTTGACACTTTGAAAAAAAATTGGTCATTTCTCAAAGTGCATGTTTGCACTAAATTCTTCAAATTTCTAAACTTCCAATATCAATTTTGACAATTTTTTTCCAAATTTAAAAGCCTTCAAGCCCAATTTGAAAACATGGATTGGTTCCAACTACATATTAAACACTCCTAGAATATAAATTTTATAAATATGATAATAATATTTTGCACAAGTTTAAATTGAAATTTCTGAAGGTATTGAGTTTTACAAGTAGGTAAAACTAAAACTTGTGAATGTACTAAATATTACAAGAAATTAAAACAAATTGCCTACTTAAAATGTTTAACTTACTTGTTACATTTCAAAAAACTTCAATTTGCCTAGCTTAAGAACCTAAAGTTGTTTTCAATAGTTTATTTTCAAGGTTCTAGTTCCAATTATAATAAAAATTACTACCATAAATGTTTGTGTTAGTTCTACCAAAAAGATGCTTGGTCGAATATAGGTCAAAAGGACATGAAACCTAGGTTTAGCACTCCAAATCAACGAACCTACCAACATTGGTTAATGGGTTCAAAACAAAAGTTTAAAATTTAAAGGTTGAAATGCACAATGATTTAAAAAATGGTTAGTGTGAAAATATCTACTACATATATATTTAGTGGGTGGGGGAACTTTAAAGCTTTCAATTTGTGACCTAGTATAGCCAAAATTTATCCCTTCTAGCTAAAAAGGTTTAAATGTACTACAATGTAATTGATTCAACACATCAAATGATAACTTTGCCCTTCATGGCATGTTCAAACAAAATCATGAAAAATGGTGAACCAAGGAACAATTAGATGATTTGAATGCCAAAATGAACTTGATTTTTTTGAATAGCCTAGTTCAATTATATATATGATTATAGTTATCATCCTCATATTGGTTTCTAGTTCAGTTCAAAATTTTATTAAAAATATAATAATAATATAAAAAAAACCTTTTGAATATAACCAACAATATATACATAGAACATAAATTTGATTACACATGAAAATTTTAGTAAGAATGTTTTTAGTTTATTTGGAGAGGTCATGTTATAGAAAGCAAATTTACATCTACCAAAAGGTACATGTTTCAAAAAACAAAATGCTTGTTCTTACAAACATTTCACTTTTTGAAACACTTGGCTTTTTTTTCTTTCTTTCTTTTTTCTTTTCATGATATCCACCAAGTATCACAAGAAAAAAACTTAAAATATTTTTTTCTTATTGGTCTTTGAATTACACAACACACTCAAAGTTGAGTGTACGTACAATTATCACCTTTTAACAGTTGGGCAATGCCCTTGGAACAAGGTGTTCTTGAAATAAATACACCTCAACTCCATTTCAAGCAAGCATTTACTTTGGGAACAATTGTTCAATGCACCATAACGGTGTCAAATATTTGTTCCAAAACATTAATTTATTATAGTTTGTTATTTGTGATTGGAACCCATTTAAGTATGAAAGGGGTTCTATTTTGTTATGTTCACGAAAGGGGTTTATCCCCATGGTGTGTGGCTCTAAATTTTCGTCTTTGGTTTTTTGATATTCTAAAGCACATGTGATTGTTTTACATGTTTTGAACTTGGATTCATATTGTTTATAGGTGAGCTTTATTGAACAAAAAATCATCTAGTTTAATGGTGTTATTTGCGCCCCTTTTTTTTCATTTTTGAACTAAAGAAAATTTTAAAATAAAAATTGTCGTAACTAAAGGTAGGAGTTGCAACTAGATGCCAATCTTGGTTTAAAGAAACTTTGCATGCAATTTTGATGTTTTTGGGGTTGATTTTCAATGGTCACCCCTTTGGGAGTTGAACTTAATATGACCTTGAACCCAAGGGTGTTCACATGGTGTTCTAAACACAATTTAAAGATAAAAATATGTGTTGCAATGAAACAAAATATATATAATTAAAGATAATCAATAAAAAGGTTGTTTTTCACAAGTATTGTCGAAATTTTTGGCATCAAAGGTTTCTTTTGACATCACCACCCACATTTGCAAAGAACACAATATTTTTTAACAAAAGTTTCATGCCATAGCCATTGTTGCAGCAAGCTTGAATTTGCATGAATTTAACATCAATTGCCACTATGTTCATATTCATTAATTTTCACCCATTAACAACAATATCTACCATTGTGGCTTGTCATCGTCAACAAGAATAATGGGAGGAATTTATTTTTCAAGTGAAATTCATGTATAGATTGTATGAAATATTGACATTGTGGAATACTCTAAAAAATTCAACTTGACTAGAAATTATGTAAGATGTACATGAACTATAAAATATGATGCATAATCTAGACATTTATATGCATGTAATATTTCTAAATTTTTGAGCTTACATATGTATTTATAAAGTTTGGTTTATTTGCATTATTTACATAACTTTTATTTACAAACTTTGGTTTTCCATTTAACGCCCAATTTAATTTAAATATACCCTTGTACAAGGCTATAATTACATTTCTAAAAACCACAAATGTTATCATGGCCATATGGAAATTTATTTGAAATTCCAAGGGTGATATTGTTGTTGAACTTCAACATGTAGGCAGATAACAATGATAAGTTGAACTTGTTCATCTACAAAATCAAGTCATAATTCTTTTACATGATTTCTTTTATACAAAAAAACCAAACTCAACTTGGTAAATCAAATATGTTGCCACTAGTACTTTTAAACATGGAAAGGCATCATAATGAAAAGCATCACCTAAATCCAATAGTTTAATGTGTCAAATTAAACTTGTTCATTTATAAAATATCCCTTATACTAAATAACAAAAAAATTGCAATTATTTCATCTAAACTTTAATCTTCATCTACGGTAACCATATAATGAGCCTCAAGTCCATTTTGAATAATGCCCATGACATCAATTGTCAACTCATAAATTACATTTGAACCTCGCACATTATGGGCAATAGGTGGCACGTTAAATTTGGAAGCAATTATCAAATGGGAAAAGACAAATGTAGGTGGGAAGTCTTCACACAGAATGTATGACCTATTGCCATGTCTTAATCTTTCATATTAAACTCCCTAAATAACCCAATTACTTGGAAACAACTCTTCGCCCCACTCGTTTGTGAAACCTTCTTCAACCATATGCAAATTTTGTCACATAAGAAAATCCAATAATTTCCATCAATATTAGTTTGGCATTTGACTATAACATTATCCCCTTATGAACATCCTCTACTATTTATTTTCCCCCAAACATATTTTATGTCATCAACAAATTGATCATGAAATGCCCCTCACACATGAGTTGAATTTGTGGCTCTCGACCTTATTAATTACCAAGGCTTGACATGGCTGGCCTACATTCAACAATCTTGAAAAATGTTAAAAAATTGGCATTAGATAACAAACCACGTCAATTGGTCATTTCAAATATATTTCGTCGATATAAAGCCTAATCTTGAATCAACTAAAGCTTGTGATCTAATTGACAATAGTTCATGAATGTTTATTGCAAACACTATGTTGTTTAGTTGTGATATTCAAACACAATTAATGAATTTGAACTTATGTGTTCGAAAATCCAACCATAAAATTTATTTAGATTGGAACAACAAATTATGCAAATTTGATTGGATATTCAAACTATGCAAATTTTATTAGAAAATATATTCAAACTTTATGTTATTCTAATAGGATTTTGTTTGTGATATGCAACCACACCTACTAATTTAAACTTATGACATCAATATGAAGACCTTATCCAAACAATTTCTTTAGCATAGTTAAAGTTCAATTGAAATGAAATAAAAACTAGCAAGATTGATTAAACATGTACATATTCACATGGAAAGTCAATTGCTAAATATGTGCATCTCGTATAGAAGCAAGAGAAGTATCTATACTCTGACATTATGAGATCTTGACCTAATACTGAACAAACTTGATGGGCTTTTCTACTCCTTACTATGGTAACACAATTAAAATCCTTGCTTCTATCAACATCATTGACTTCAACTTCCTGAAAAGTTTTGTCAACTATCCTTCTAGAATTAATTTGAGCTACATGAAACTTATTTGTTTATGCTTGTAATAAATTGATTCCTTATACATTTTGAATTTTCAATAGGTGAGGTTTCAATTGCTCATTTCGTAATTCTATTTTTAGTAAGGCAAAAGCTCCATCTACAAGTCCCCTTTGCCATGCTTAATGGCAAAGTAATTCCAAACCATCTAGCAACTTGATGGCAACTACTCACACACTATGTGGTTGTGATACCTTCCCAAAAAGTACCAAGCTCAAACACTTTTGAACTACCTAGAGCAATTGTTAGACACACAACATGCATTCTAGGTTGGTAGCCTTTAGACTCGAAGAATTCCCAATGTAGTTTAAAAGCATGTTGCACAAATAAGGTGTCATGATCCTTTCATCGAATACATAATAATGAACTTCCTTAAGGATCTTGGAATTTTTTATTCTTAGATCATAGTCAGGATTATGAAGTTAGGTTGTGTGAACTAAAATAGTGATCTGAAATGAAAACCAATGCATATCTTGAATTTCATTATGAACTTTCACTGCATAATTTTCAAAAAATCTATGCATGAAACTACAATGTCCTTAGGTATGTGTTTCATATAGTGTTTAAACTTTTTCTCTTGCCAACAGGATAGGAAGTTGTGTACCACAAATTCTGAAAGACGAGGCTTGAAATACTTTGTCAACTCAAAGGGGTTATGTCATTATATAACACCCTAGTAACTTTTTTATTTCAACCTTCAGAAGTTTTACCCACCACTTCATGACCTATGGACCACCATTGTGTCTTCTTACTACTACAAAGTTTTTTTGGACATACTTTTAACAACTCATTCCCACAATTATGGCAATGACCCATGATACAACTCCTTCTATGGAACTCAATAGTAACCTCTTTGGAGCACAATATTGAGCTCCACATTGAAGTCAATGTATTGTATGTTTGAAAATGGGTGTTACAAGGGGGTTCATGACTTGACATATTATATAATTCAGGTTTGCAGACATTTTGACAAGGACAAACACGATCATTGTGGATGCCCTCTTCTAATACTCACATAACATTCAAACCAAATTGAAATTCATTCAATTTAATATGATATCAACATGTACAAATGTTCCATTCCTTCAACCTTTTCACAAACTAGGGCTTTAGATCCTGAAACTTTGTCAACATAACAAGAACACCTAGATGCCTCAATTTGAATTTTGTGAAGAATTATAGGTGCAAAAAACAAACACATGTGTGAATACACGTGGACAATATATACTACATTACATAGATTATCCCTCATTGAACTCGAAAGTAGCTACTGGACATTTCCAAAAAACTCATTTAAGACACAAAAAATAATCATTAATCAACCTTTTGAAAGCTCATAGATACATTATAAGGTTTGACAATCAAAAAATAATAAATTCAATTAGACCTTGTGAATGCAAGATCTATGGTTTAAATATGAATTAATTTCACAATCACAAGAATCAAGTTTCAAATTTCAATGCACTTTCTACCACTCATTGTAGAATACATGAAACATATATGAATATATCAAAACTTTATTCAAGCTTGCTAGAAAACTTCATGAACCTTAATTCCAAGCACTATAATGTTTAGAATTTGATATTAAGCAACTAGATCAAGCTAAAATTGAAGCTTATGCTAGTATACTATAACATGTTCACTTGGAAGAGTATGATATATGAAACTATAACCTATGTACCTCCATGAATAATATAATTGGAAAACTACTGTGTTTCCAAATACAACATGAACCTCAAAACAAACTATATTAAATTAATCAAAATTATTTCAAGTAAACCATATCAACATAAAATTCTAACTTTTACTTCCTTGAATGAATAATACTTCCAAGTACAATTTAAACCTAAAAACAAACCATATATTAATTTAGACAATTTCAAGCAAACCATGTCAATGCAAAATTCCTTTTACTATATATTAACAATTTTGGAAATATTACACATAATTCACATGAATTTCACCTTTGAACTTTCAATGCAAGCTCATTCATTTAGGGTATTTTAAACAACCATGGATCTAAATTTAACTCAATCAGTCCAAGGATTGATCTTGTTGCAACCCTATTTTGAGAGAGTGTGAGGATGAAATTCACACTCCCAAAGTTGGGAAGTGACCCGACCCCGGTGCGTGCAGGTGGGGTGCGATACACCGTTGGAAAGATCTCAAGGAGAGCTACAAGTTTGCTTCAGACTTCATCCCAATCGGAGGTTTGAGCAAATAGTTACGACTTCGCAAAGTCCCAAAAGTCTAAACCGGGACAATTTTGGGACTTCTCCTTGGGAATCCTGGGACAAAAAACCATTAGGATGTGGGTGCCGCAAAGAGGCACATAGTATATTATATGAGGGAAGGTGGTGGCTTCCCCCGAGTCCGGGCCGTGGTGAGTCATGTGAGTCCATAGTTGCCCGTGTTTTGTCTTAGCACCAAGGGTGCTCCAGAAAGTGAACTAACCAACTTGTTAGTTGGGTTGATGCAGGTTCGAGTAAGTACGTAAAGCTTGTCACTCTTCTTAGTCCCATCCCGAAGCTTCAACACGCCCCTCTACCCTTTCTAATGCTAAGAGTTGGGAGCGTGCCCCGAGTTCTTCACAATTCCGCTGTTGAATAATTTAGACCCAACTTGGGTTTAACTAAGAACTTGGGAGCACGTCAAATCTACTACTTTAGCTTTGATATCAAGTAATTACTTCAAGGAATGATTAAAATTTATGGTGGTTGTATTTGAAATCCTTGTTCCAAGTACAACCTGAGCCTCAAAGTGCAAAGGAAGGTCACATCAATTAATCATTTCAAGCATTTAACCTTGTCAATGCAGAATTCAATTCAAGCTTCCCAAGTACACTCACATCATTCATGGCAAAATTTCAATGCATTATTTGCCACTTAAGGTTAATAGATATAGCCACATCAAGATTCAACTCAAGGTTATGAAACAAGTTCATGTTTTCCTACAAGCACATTATGTATTATAAGCACAAGTTGTGTTTTTTTCAATTTTTTATAAGCTAATCACTAATGACTATAAGATTATTAAAATAATCTCCAAACCTTATCCAAGAACTTCCTCTTATTATATTTCCAATAAGCAACCACATTAATTAACCTAAGTTTTGTTAAGTACTTTCTTAAACTTATTAAATCACATGGTGTTATTCAAGCACTAACAAGCACATGCATCAATTAGTTTAACCTTTTCCAAGCAGTCTCTTAACCTTACCAAAACACTCCATGCTCCATGTTATTTTGGCATTACAAGCACCCACATCAATCAAATTAACCTTTTCCAAGTGGTATCTTAACCTTACCAAAACACTCAATGTTATTTTGGCATTAAAAAAATCCACATCAATTAGGGTTTAGAAAATAATGAACTATATGCACCTCAAATTGCTTCATTAAAGTTCTCAACCTAATGACATCCTTCCAGTTGGGAGAGATTGTAGTTTTAGTGGTCCGCCACTTTATCACCACTTCTTGGAAATGTGCTACCAAAAAGTTTGATCTTTTCACCACATTATGGTAAATCCAAAAAGCTTGGCCTGATATGTTTAGTAACAATCTTCTTTCATAACCCTTTTTAATATTTCTCATGTCAACACCCAAAACCTTTATTACACCCATGATGTTCCCCACTTTGAGATGATGTAAAGGTGCACACAATGTGTTTGACCATTGCCAACTTATTGGACCATGGGCCTATCACATGATTCGATAATTTAGACTTGAGGTTTTCAATTGATTGTTGGGTATGTTTTAATAACTTGGTATCATGCAAATAAGGAGGCACCATACTAATGAGAATTTCATGGGACACAACTTTTTGAATGATGTTAGTATGTGTTACAACATCATAGCCTTTCAAGAAGTTTGCAATGAACATAACAAAAGACCTTACAAGACCTGCAATGTATCTAGGGTCTTGTCTTGGGGTACATGCACAATTGAATGTTTCATTATTGTGACGAAAATATTTTTTTTTCTTAGGTACCCTTTATTCAAATGCATATGGTGATTAATATATCCTTCGATTTATTAATTGGGACTTGGATTTCAATATGAAGATATTTTTGTGATTATTTATTGATAAAAAAACTCATTGTTAATAGTAATGAAGTTTTGAAGTTGAAAAATATGAACTAGTCATTTGATTAGACCATCACAAAATGGAAAAAACTATATGGAATCACATTCCAAATTTGTTATTGGGATTCAATATATGATGTAATACAATATGATAAATTCATACGAGGATTGCTTTATTTGAAAACCTTAACCGTTTGATAATTAGGGACTTTTGATTAGTTAAAATTTGACCATATTTTCATAAGTCCATATGAGTTGCAATTTTTGTTCGTTTTTCAATTTTTTTGTTCTAAAAACATATTTTAAAAAAGTTTTCGATGGGGCAATAATCCTAAAAAGTTTGTGGGTTTTCCGTTTAAGACTTCCAAATTCAAAAATGACATCAACTACATTAAATATAAGTTATCGCATAGATTTGGGAAGATTTGTAGGTGATTGAACATGTGTTATTCAAATATTAGAATAATAACATTTTAAAAAGCTAAAACCAAATCCATTTGAATCATTTGAAGGAATCTTCTATGGACTTATAGGAAGTGCAATTTCTACCAATATTGAGACATTCAATTGTTCATTCACCCCTTGCAACATGACTAATAGATGTAACATCAATGCATTGTAAAGATGTTTGTTCTTATTTTCTTTATCGTGATTCTTCTTTGACATGTGCTTGGAATTATCGAAGTTTATGCTCATGTTGCTAGACTTGAGCATATTCCCTTTTACGAACTAATATATTCCATCTTCGTCATCTTTAACCTTACACCCATTAACTTCTCTTGCACCTTCACCTCCCAACAAACTTGGTCTGTCTTCAGGCCCAATTGGGTGAAGCTGACCATTTGGAACATACTTTCATTTGTTTTTAAAGTACCTATCATGACCCTAACCTTGGGTTTGTGACCAAGGCAAGGGCATAAAAAAGTGCGGGTTGGGAATGCAACCTGGGAGTCACATTCACACTCCTAGGAGTGCAGGAAGTGTGAGGGAGTGGACCAACACATTCCCAAGTGGACTCCCATTTTGTGAATTAGAGTTTTGATGAACTCCTGAATCTTCATAGAGTAGTTTGAGGGGTCAAAACTCATTGAATCGAGTATTTCCTTATACCATTGGAATGCTTTTAAGACGTAGATGTTTATAACGGGCTTGCATTTGAATATTTACGACACAAATTATGGCCAAAAGAAGGGTTGGGAATCAAAGTGTCAAATTAATTCCCAACCATTAAAAGTCGAGAATCATCTTGAATCACATGTGTGAAGGAAACATGCCACATGTCTTTGGAAATCTCTTGACGAGGGTTATAACTTTGCTCAAACCCTTATTTTAGTTTAAAGTTTGTTCAAGAAGTTATGGGCGTCCAAAATGGTGGGAGTCCCAATTTCAAAAATTATGGGATTATTAATTTAAAAATCCCAAGAAAAATGCCATTTGGGTGTAGCCCCTGTGGCACGCCACATATAATACTATAAAGGGGAAAATGGTGGTTTCCCCCAAGTTTGGGTCATGTGAGTCTTGTGAATCCATGCATTAAAAAAATGCCTCAACTATGAAATAACAAATTTGTTGTTTGGTTTGTGCAAATAAATATGAATAATTAACACACTTGTCACTTGTCCTAGTCCCCATTTCGAAACTCCAACACACCCCTCTTACCCCATAAGTGTTGCAAGCTAGGGAGCATGCCTCAACTCCTTTTCCTTCCATTGTTTTCACTTTGGGTTTCGCATTTGAATATTCAAGGAATTTGGGGGTGTGTCATTACCCATTTTTCTTCACAACATTGGGGAAAGTAATTTGAACCAAGTTGAAATGACAAACCTACATTTGTGCATCAAATAATATAACTCGCTAGTTTTCATGTTTTAGTTAACCTACATTCATGCAATTCAGAATAAGTTAATGCTTGAGTTTCAATTTCATCATTGGTTAAACATATAAAACCAAGAACAAAAGAACAACTCCACAATCCTTCGATAAAATAATTTTTTTTGAATTTACAAAAAAACATATTTTACCATTATCATGCGTTGACATTTTTTATTTACAAGAACATAAAATCATTGCAACATGTTCTAGATCGACTATCTAAAACCTCAACCTTTAAAGTTCACAAGATCTTTGATTTCAAATGATAGATTCATAACCCAATGCAACCTTCAAAATCTTGACAACACAGGTCTCTTAAAGGTTGCATTGGGTAGTGAACCTATTGTAATTACTCCTTGGTGCTTGCTTCAATTGTGAACAACAAAAAACTTGACGATGGTGGAGGATGAAAATTCATGGTGGGTGAACTTTTGCCAATTTGAAAATTAACGACCATTAAATGCAATGGGTTAAAACAAACTTGTGTAGTAACCTAATGGTCATTGCACAACCTTGAGAGTTGTGATTCCGTTTCAAGTTCCAAGCTTTCCATTGCACAAGCTTCTTCAAGTGACAAATCTCACCCATGGCTAAAGATGAAACAACAAATTATTAATGAAAATTTACATATTCGGGCTCTTCAAAGAATTTTGTTCATTCTACATTAAATGATTTGATTTTCATCGATACATTATATAACATAAAATTTTGTTGAAATTAATTTAATATTTATATGTTAAAATTTCATTTTAAATGTTTTGTACCTAATACACAAGTGTGGATGATTAAATGGTTTTCATACACATGTCTACAATATTCAAATTAATAAATCATGTTTACATGATAGCTTTTAGAATGAATTAAAAATTTCAATCATATTGATTCACTTGGTCTTAATATTTGTTGACATTTTTTAAACAAAAAATGAAAATCCTCTTTATAATGTACAAACATGAAGTTTATTAAACATAATTTTTTGTTTCCTCCTAAATATAGGAGACCATATGGGTATCACATGTATATATTCCAATTGATTTCAACTCCATACCATCATAATCATCAAACTATGCCCATCCACAGAATTTTAGAAAGAATGGATTAACTTTACATATAATTAAGGATGTTCAAAATTTTGGCCCTAATCGACACTACAATGTTCATTATTTAATATTCACCAAATGACCATTTAAACATTTAGAAATTACCCCCAAAAAATAAAATGAAAAGTTCATAAATATATAAAAATTATGCATTTAATTTCATTAAATTCTAATGCTTACAACTCATGTAACAAATTTTCAAAGGTTAAGGTGGTGTAGGATTTTATTGCATTCAACATAGTCCTTGGTTCTTTTGTGTGTGTTTTCACCATGTGGATCAAAATATTGTGAAAAAAGGACTACAATAAAAACCTTTTCGTCCTAGGTGGTACACCTTAAAAGATTTTCACCCTAACAAAAAATGGTCGTATACTTGTAAATGTCCTTTCAACCATGATTATGTTTGGGTTTGCATCCTTAAATATTGCAAAAAATTATAGCTACAAAAAGACACAACATATTATTCCATTAAACCACACAACTAATCCATCAATTTTCATAAAAACACTTAATTGAATCCACTAAATTTTAGAACAACACCTAACACTCCATATTTGTCATAAGAACTTGTCCAACAATTTAGCAATTTTCATAACATCACATAAAAATGCATCAATTTGCATGACAAAACGCCTATCAATCCATCCATTTCCACTAAAAAAACCCAACAATCCAACACATTCCCCTACATTGGTTGGAAGTTCATAAAGACCATGCAAGAGTGGGCTTGCACCACCAATAGTTCATTATTGTGCATCCATTCTAATATAAAACTACCCATAATAACACCAATGTCTTTAAGTGCACACTAAACTTAATCAAGATCCCTTGTAGTGCATGGAAACTCCCAATTACAAACAACAAATGTTTTTATTTACTAAAGGTTTACTTAGGAGTACATAATGAATTCATGCTACTTATTGTAGTACAATTGCAATACATGAAAATGCATTAAAAAAATCCAATTGCCCAATTAGTTAGTAAAATTGCATATTTTTCCATGGAGTTCTACAATGCAATTCAAATCCCTTTTTTATAACATAAATCCTACATTCCAAAGCATAATACAAATATGAAAAATAAAAAATCAATACCACACAACAAGTGATTTGATCATTCAATCACACATGCGTACAAATATAATCTAAAATCTTATGATCATGTGCAACAAAAACAATGAACATGCACCATGAAAACTAATGCAAGAATGAAAATAGAAATATAGTAGTGTAATGGGAAAATGTTATTTCACTAAGAGAAAAATGCCTTCTTTCAACTTGTATTTGTGATTTTTAATCATAGTCAACATTTACAACTAAAATCCTTTTAGTTGCCTTGGACAAGTTGCATAAGACAATCATTGCAAATGACATGGATTGTAGATGTAAAAAAAAAATCAAAAAAGGAAATTTCATCCTTTGATTTATTGTATATGTATTGTCATTTGTGACTTACCATGCGACTAATTTAATAACCCAAACAACAAATGATGTGTTGCCATGTGGCAATATTTAAAATATAAAAATCTTGAAAGTATCCACATCATTCATTTTGGATGGTCTTAATATATGACATGTGGAAAAATAACATATTTCCACATGTCATATTTAATTGTGTCCATTTATTTTTAAGGCTAATTATTTGGTGCCATGTGCCATAATAATTATATCCATTTTTTTTTTGAAATCCATTTTTTTGATTGCACATGGCACATCAGAACATTATTTAATATACAGTATTTTAGTTAATTAATTAAATTCAGATTATTTAATTTAAAATCAATAGGTAGGCTTAAGCTAATCAAGTAGGTTTACTTGACAATCCTATTTTATCTAGGGTTTTAACCTTTAGGGTCAATCCTCTTTTATTAGTTCATCCTTTGAATGACATTTCCACTTTCAAGCCTTCTAGTGCACCTATTCATACTACATATGAAAACAATGAAAGACAAAGCATGCGGGTTAAACATTTTAGTTGCAAGTGTCACCAAACTCATCATAACTTATTTGCAACTATTTCTTAGTACCAAATGTGCCATTAGAACTTACTTTACCTATTAACTATATCCGTTATTATAAGTAATAGAAGTTAATAGATAATAATAGGTACATATTATTATTGTTGTTGTCTCACTAGTTATAGCCATTATTTATTATAATAATCAATGAATAATAACACTATTTACTAATAAAAAAACAGAAATAATAATTTCAGTACCCATAGTAGTCCTTTAATAACAATTAATGTCATATATATTTAATAATATTAATAAGACTATTTATTAAATTATTATTGAATATAGTAGCTAGTTAATTTACCATTAATTAATTTTCTTACTATTTCATTTGTTATAGCTTTTATTATGAATTTTCCGAGTTCAAATATCAAATTTCATAATCAAATAATGTTTTTCAAAATTCAGAATTCAAATATAAAACTTAGAATATAAATATTTTTGGTTCAAATAATAAATTTCAAATTTTAATTATCCACTTTTAGATTAAAATAATATTTTCACATAACATTTACATATCCATTTTTACTCAATTAATAATTTTAAAATTTAAAATATTCATTTTTAGATTCAAATAACTTTTGTCAGATTTGAATATCAATACAGAGATTCAAATAAAAACTTCCAATCTCAGATAATATTTATTATAGTTGAAATATCAATTTTCAACTTTGAATAATATTTATTACAATTGAAATATCAATCTTTAGACTCAAATAAATTTTTTGAGAACCCAAATATGAATTTTCAAAATTGAAATTTTGATTTTTATATTCAAACTACAATTTTTCGAACTGAAAGTAAAAATTTCAAATTGAAATATATTTTTTAGAATTGAAGTAACAATTTTCATATTCAAATTAAAAAATTCAAAATTGAAATATCGATTTTCAAATGCAATAAAAATTTTCAAAATGAAATAATGTTTGTTATAATTCAAATAGAAAATTCTTAGAATCATAATTAACAGAATTGAAATATTTATTTTCAAATTCAAATACAAGTGTTAGAACTCAAACATCAATGTCGTATTATAATATATATATTTTAGAATTGAAATAACAATTTTCATATTCTAGTAAAATTTTCAAAATTGAAATATCAATTTTGAGACTCAAATATCAATATTGAAATTCAAATATGTCTTTAGAATTGAAATATAACAAAAAAATTTGGAATTCAAAAAATCATTTTAATAACTGATTTTTAAAAAAAAATTCAAGTATATATTTTTAGAGTTCAAATATCAACTTTCGAATTCAAATAAGAATTTTCGAATTTGCATATCAAGTTTCAAATAACAAATTTTGAATTCACATAACAAGTTCTTGAATTGAAACAACATTTTTCAAAATTGAAATATTAATGTTCAGATTCAAAATATCAATTTCTAGATTGAATATATGAACATTGTACATATATATGCATAATTAACATAGAAAAAATACATATTTATCATATGTGCAATATATCCTAAATATATTTTTAATACATACATAAAAATATACGCCAAAATCATTGTAAAATATCTCTAGTTCGATGTGATAACTTGGTGATTATTGTGACTAATGAACATATAAGCCTATTCATGAATGAAAATAGACATAAAAACCATCCAACCCATAGGATGAAGTTATCAATAATTGTAACAAAATCGCAACAATGATTAATATAGTTGAAATTTGATCTTGTAGTTCCAAAAACTCTCAACATTAATTGCAAATGACTATAAACCCCATGTAGTTACAAATGTAGTGTTTACATTTTGGCTAATTTCTACCAATGCTTGTGTTTCCAACAAGTAATGAACGGGCTTTTCATCATAGATTCCTATATCTATGCACCATTTTGTAACATCCCTCTTATTAAGATTAACACTAGTTTTTTATGCCCACCAATATGGCTACATTTTTAGTTTCTTGTGTGCAACCATTGTCTTTTTTCTTTTTGAAGGCAAATATGAAATTGTTCACAAATATTGTTGGAAATTGATTGTGTTAGCCTTCGTTCTCATCTTGTTTGTCCATGATGATCTCATATTGAAAATTGCACATTCTATCTCCATTTTGTGTAAATCAGTAAGTTGTTTCTTACTCCATTAGTGTTTGACCCCCTTTCATGCAAGTTTTTTATCCTCTCCTCCTTTGCCAACCTTTGCTTTTTAAAGGGTCACCCTACCCCAGCTCGTTTTTCCTTCAATCTTTTGTCACCCATCACCTTACATGCAATGTACCATTACTAGTAATGATAAGATAATTTTGGGCATTAAGTTGAACAAAGATGGTCCATATGTAAAAATGACTTATCTAAAAGTTATTGTAGGGGACAATACTGAAAAAACCTTAAACCATGTACATTTTCTGCCATCTTCAAAATCATATCATGAAAAATAAAGGTAGCAATCGCAAAAAAATTAAAAAAACAACTTCAACATGGAAGTGCCTTCGATTGGTAGAAAGGAAATAGACAAACAATGGCATTTCGCTTTGATTTGGAGAATCATAACTAACAAGTCCTTCTTTTATTGCCTAGGCATGTAGTCTACATAATCTTCTTGAAATCCCTTTGAAATAAAATTTGTTATAAATAATTCAATATGTGAACTATAACAAACATGCAACTTGCCCAAAAAACACATTCAAATCTGCATCACAAAGCCACATGTGCATAAACTCGATGACTATTTATACATGAAAACCATAACGATTGAAAAACTCAAGATTTGTAAGAGAACAAAAAAGAATGAAATCACTTAGCAATTATATTATTTGCCTTTGATAATATTGCTCATCACATTCCCAAGAAAAAAACTAGAAAATGGAATGTAAGGCTTGATTTTTCTACATTCAAATAAAAAACATTAGCAAGAAACAAAATTGCATTAATAAATTAAACTCCAAATGATTGATGGGCTTTAGCTATTGAGAAAATAGGTGTTGTCAAGCATCAACATCTTTGTCGCTATGTCTTTGTCATATTGACATGAATGATAACATAAACGAACAGGAAGTGGGGATTGTTTGTTGAACCTTAATTTTCACAAGTCACAACCCAAAAATGAAAATATTCATGTCCTTGTTTGCCCAAAAATGAAAAGATGGTAGGTGACATCATTCAACATCATTTAGTTTGTGCCTTCCACTTGTCTATCAAGTTTAAAGTTTTCAAAATTAACCTGACAAAGATTCTGTTGTGTTTATATTTAGTGTCCATGAATGTAAAAATTTTTAAAATTCATTCTCATGTTAAAATGGACTTTAGAAATATGGTAGATTTTGGTGTCTTCAAAAGTCCATCACAATACCCTTTATACCATGAAATGGCATGCAAATTTGTTTTGGGTTCATCAATATACGATTAAATTTTTACTATAAAATTAATGTCGTTCATATGGGCTTATTGATTGAGTCCATATGTCTAACTTTCATGTACAGTTTCATTAACAATTTTACAAACAAAACAATCCCCCATAGGTCATATTTAATCATTTTGATTTTTAAAAAAATTTCATTCAATTTTTTATTTTTTTTCAATGTGTAGACATTGAATTCCTTTTTAAGAAATGTGTGTTCATTTTTATCAACAAGGCATTTGACCTTGAGGGGGTGCAAAACAAATTACTTATGTACACGATTTTTTAAACACCCTAGTTTGCAAAGACCCATGACATTCACTTTCATGTGGATATTATACATGTGATGTATATATGGTCTGCTTGTACATTTATATCCATTCCTATTCCTATGTGCAACAAATTTTTTATGACATGTGTTCGTATTTTGAGGCCAAATCATTTGACAACATGTAATATTTAAAAACCATATTGTCATTTAATATTTTAATTAATTAATTGAATCTAGATTGTCCAATTTAAGTTTTATAGGATGTTAACACATGGCACCTCAATAGTAGTTGGATGAATAAATATGCGTAAGGTATATGGGTAGGTGGGCTTAGGTAAATAGGCCTATGTAATTAGCTAGCCAAGTACTAGGTAGGTAAATAGGTAGGCCTAGGTAGGTATGTATGCCTAATGTATATATGTAGGTTTTAAATTATTTTTATTTTTATGTTTCAATTTTGAACTTCTTTCATTGGTTCATCTCAATTGCCACTTGTTTATTGAACAAATGCACTTAAAATTAAATAATTTAAAAACTTCAAAGTTATGACAAATAATATGTGATAAACATTGTAGTTATAGTTGTAACATAGGATGCAATGAGGGTAGAAAGGCATATAAAGATTCATAAACCAAGTTGTAGATTGATTTGTCATCTTTTGAGTTCAAAAACATTTTGTACTTTTCCACCTAGCATTCGTAGCCTTTTAAATCATTCAAAATGAACAAGAAATGAGGAAGATATAAAGTTTGAAAGCAAGGGGTTATATATATATATTTTCCTTTAATTAGTTTGTCTTCTTCCTTTATATATATATATATATATATAAATTCTTTGGACTTCAAAGAAATATTACAAAACGGCCATTAGCACACCCATGGTCATGAAAATATTTTTAAAAGAGCAAAACACTAGTGAGATGTAATGATAGCTATTCAATGGTAAAATAACATTTAATGATGGTATGTTTACCTTGGTTATATTTGACTATTACATGCTTACTACTAATTACTAGTTTAATTACTATTTAACGTTACTAATAAGCACATTAAATAGATGATTTATTGTGAAAAATAATATCTAATAAGTCATGACATTATTATAATATATTATTATAATTATGAATTCCTAATAAAAATAAAAATAACAAATAGATAATATTATTAAAAATCCTACTTAGACCTAGACCTAAACCCTATTAAACTAACTCAATATTTATTAATTAATTTGCCTAATTTCGTAATCAATGTGGCACATAGGTTAAGCCAAATAACACCTAGGCCTACATGGCACCAAGGCTAGGTCACATAATACCTAGACTTACACTTACTTTAATTATGTAAAATTTAGATATATTGGAATTATTATTTCCAAAAGATTAATTTTTTTTCTTATACAAATTTCACAAATAAATAAAACATTGATGATTAGCAAACAAAAAACATGTTAGTAATTATTTTTTGCACACCTTTATAGCCCATAGTCTATTTTATACAAGGGTATAAGGTCTCAAGATCATATAAGTTGGATTGTTATCATTGCTCATGGGAATACTCATATGTATGATATTATATTTGCACAAAACCAAGTGTAAAAACCATCCATTTTGAAAGATGAAGGAACAACTAGTTGCACCATAATTATAAAGGTGACCTAAAATCATCCAAATTTCAAATATAGTTGCACATGCAACATTTTGTAATTGCATGTGACTACTAATTGCATCCAATTGCAAATGGGTCAATTATAAACAACATAATTTTTCTTAGTGTTTGGGGGTTTTACCTCAAGATATTAAATTGTTGGGGGCACAAGATTTGGATGATGTTAGCTTAGTGGATATGGTGATAACTTTAAAACCTTATAGTTCTAAAGCATTCTTTAATAAGTATAATTCGTGTTGTGTTTGTATTACATTAATATGTGTTTAAGTTCATTTCTAATATTTCATTAGATTTCAAGGGAACTTGAACAAATTTATTGTAACAAAAGTGGCCAACCCCCTAGCAAACAAAACCAATTGTTACAAATAATTGCATTTCCTAATAATTAATCAAATTCATTAATAATTAATTGAATTCATTAGTAGTGAATCAAATTCACTAATAGTTTTAATTCATTGTACTAACCTCCTAGTTTATAGTGAGGCTAAGCTAAGTGAGGAACCTAGGCTAGGTTAGGGTACATAAAAACCTAGGTCAACAAATTTAAGGTGTAAAGTGTGAAGGTTTAAACCTTTCACCTCCCTTTGCCTCAATATTTAAAGAACAAATTTTAAAACCATTGGACCACTATTTAAATAAATGAATTGAATTGTCATTGTACATTATTATGTAAATTTTCTCTTTAATTCATGTGTAGGTTACAATAGGTTAGGGTTTTAGGTTAATCCTAAACTATTTTAGGCTATTATATTTTTAAATATTTTTGGTTATTCCAAATTATTCACCATAGGCTATTTTTAATTATTCAATTTTTGGTTATTTTGACTAATCCACCTTTGGCTATTATAAATTATTGTACCTTAAGCCATTTTAGGTTATTATACCTTAGGTTATTTTAAGATATTTTACAATGGGATATTTTTTATTGATCCACTATATAATATTTTAAGTTACTCCACCTAGGCCATTTTTAACTATTTTAAATTATTCCACCCTAGGCTATTTTTAGTATTTTAGTTTAACCCACTTCAAAATATTTTTGACTATTCTAAGTTATTCCACCTTAGGTTATTTAATTTATTATACATGAAAATATTATTGATAGTTATAAGTTAATTCATCCAAGCTATTTAAAATCGTTGTACTTTAGGCTATTGTAAGTTATTATACCTTAGATTATTATTCGTTATTATATGTTATTCCCCCTTAAATTATTTTAAGTGGTCTTATTTTATGTTATTATTGATTATTTTCTATTTCGATTAGTTTGTGTTATGTCATTTTAATGTATTTTAAATTATTATATACCTTAGGTTATTTTTGTTTATTTTAATCCATTCCATATTATGGCATTTTAAATGATTATACCTTAGGCTGTATCACCTTAAGATATTTTACATTAGGCCATTTTCAACTATTATAGGTTATTTCCAATTTAAAGTATTATAGGTTATTATACATTAAACTATTATGGGTCATTCAAACCTAGGTTATTTTTGGTGATTCTACTTTATGTTATTATATGTTATTTTTACATTAGGTTATTTTACTTTAAGTTATCTTACTTTATGTTACAGAAGAAGAAATCTTGTCTTTTTTCACTACCCAAATTCATTAAGTTTATAGTGAAAAAGGACAAAATTAATTACTATGTAACTTGTATGGTTTTGATAATAAAAAAACTAGTTGATTAAGAAATTTATAGTGAAAATGTTTTTAGTTGTTTTGGATAATCACATGTTGCACCAGGTAATTTATAATTTTAAAATTATGACTTGGATATATGATGTCCTAAATTAATATGGCATCGAATAATGCGCCCCATCATCATACAATTCCTAGATCATGGAATTATGGATTGCATTTTTGTCACATCATGTTGTCAAAAAAAAATTTAATTTTCTTTTGTTTGATTTTGTCAACAACAAGGTTATGATGCCTCACCATGATGAACATATTTGTAATTGCATCTGTACGAGATACGTTAATGCACACATCCATTAAAGATTGAACTCAAGCCCTTATGGAAGCACACCAAAGTCTAAACCACCAAAGCACTTCAAGACTTTATTAAAAATGAAGATTTTTATTTATTTTATTGTGTTTGGTTTGAAATTGTTTAAGAACTTCAAATTTTAAGAGATGTTTTCTTTTTGAAAATTTATTCGAATGCTACAAATGAAAACATGATCTTGAAGCTTATTCAATAATGTATTAAAATATATAATTCAAAAAAATAAATTTAAAGGGTAAAAAAAAACTTGAAATTACATGTCTTGATTAAATCTACAAATATCTTTTTGTTTAAATTGACCTAGAATTTTTGTAAATTTCATGTCAATTAAAAAATGCATTTGTTAAATCTTTTACAAATTTATTTTCATTCTATAAAATGTATCCAACTTTTTTAGCATTGAATTTTTTTATTTTCCCCCATATGATTAGGTACAATTTATTTATTTTATTTTTTGATGTTGCTAAAATGGTAATTATCCATATGAAGTTTGCCACATTTGGTTATAAACAAAATATGTAGTTGGAGATTTGTTTAAATCTTTCAATTTTATGGTTACTTATGATATTTTATTGTAGAATAAATAAATAAATAAATAAATAAATAAATAATATATATATATATATATGATTTAACCCCAAAAATTAATTCTTTCAAAAAAAGTCTTTCTGAACATTCTTGCAACCTTAAATTGGCAGAAATTGGCCACAAAAATAAAATAAAATAAAGAAATTAATAACCATTTCATTATTAAAACCATATTTGTTTACCAAGATGAATCATAAACTAATATAAATGATCAATAGCATAAATTTGAAAAAAAAATCCCAACTAAATATTATTATTATTTAATGATGTAAAAAATAATATATATATAAAACCTAATTTGGTTTAATTTTTGGTTTCAATAGTTGGATTACCCCCTAACTTGTTCTTAGCTTCTCAATTTTTGTTGGGAAAGAAAAAGGAAAATTATTGCAAATTCAAAAAAAATGTACAAAAAAGTTGGCAAATTTTTGAAATCATAAATTTGAAAGAAAAAAAAGTGACTACTAATGAATGAAAGTTTTTTAATAATTATAATAATTCCAACATTAAACACATTAATAAATCAAACATAAAATTTATTTGAAAACTTTTAAGTTTAATCTTTGAGATTGTTATAAACCTTATGCAGTTTTTAAATTTTTAAATAAATATTAATGATGTAATTGAATTTTTTTTCTAGTGAATTTTATTCATTTTGCAAACATAAGAAAGGCCATCAACATTAATAGAAGATTTCCTTTAAAAAAAGAAAAAAATGTTAAAACAATATGTTTCTAGTTATTATATCAGAAAATAAAATTATTTTCATAAATTTATAGTTCCATATATGGCAAAACATGGTTAAATGTTTTTGTGGATGATTATGAAAAGAATATTTTTTGTCATTAATATTATCACCATTTATAAATCATTAATTAATTTCTTTAAATGAAAATATTAAATTAATCCCAAAATATTTAAATATAAACATGTAATAAAGCAAGCTTAAAGAAATTGATAAACCATGCTTAGAATAATAATAATAAGTATAAAAAATTGATAAAGTTTTATAATAATAATAATAATTCATTAAATTTTTTAAAATTGAGTATTTATTTTTAACATGGATTTTTTTCATACATCAGGGCAAAAAAATAGAAAAAAAATAACAAATTTTTTGGTGTGACATTATGAACATCCATAATAATAAACTTGTCCATGATGCTTAAAGTAAATCATGGGAAAAACATACATTGTATTTTACATAAATGTACATGCATTTAATATATGAAAAATTTATAATTTAAAAGTTTATATGCATCTTAAACCTTGTATGCATGAACGTTTTGACCTAATCATTAACCCATTCAAACATAAATGTGAAACTTCCCAACTTTTTATATGTCCATTTCAAAAAATTGTGGTGAGTGCAAAATGTAGCTCATGAATAATGGATTTAACAATGTTCAAAATGAATATTCAAATCATGTGCAAATATTAATAATTCAAAATATGCAAAAAAATTCATTAACCCATTCAAGTATAAATGTGGGGCATTAAGTTGTTATGTGTGTTTCAATATATATTAGTAAATGTAATATGCAACATTTGAATAGTGGTTTTAATAAGTTCAATTTGGATGATTCAATTCATGTAAAGATGTTGATAATTTAATTAATGTGAAAATTTCAATAAACCATTCGAGTATAATTATAAAACATTAAGTTGCATTTGTTTTAGTATATTTTAATAAATGTCAAATGAAAATTATGAATAATGATTTTAATATATTGAAAGTGAATCTGTAGTGCGAAATTAGGTCGTCGCGCAAAGCTAAACGCTGGCTGATCTTCAGGTTTAGATTGCTTGATCAACCATCATTTTATTGCGGCGCCCCATTAACTACTGCATGGAGTTGCATGGCTTGCTTGGTATTTGCTGGTGTGTGCTGAGTGGTATAGGAAAATTGGAAGCTGGAAATTATGAGGAGGGATGGAGCCGAATCGATGGAAAGGAGCAAGCAATGGCGATAGATGGTGAGAGCCGGATAGAACGGAGTGGCAGGAGATTCGGGAGGCTTCAGGAGGAAGTTAACGGAAATCTGGTGAGCTTCTGGGTAGCTCTAAAAACGAGGAGGAAGAGGATAATTGAAAAGATGATCTGTTGATTTTTGGAAGATTTTTGGGAGGCAGAAGAGGCGATCCTTGTGAACATAGCAATGAGAAGCTCTGTTAGCTAGGATAGCTTGGTTGAATGCTAGAACTTTCCGCTGCGTCTGGTAATCGGTCAAGCTACTACAGAGGAATTAGAGAGAGAGACTAGACAGCACTGGGAATCTGGTGTTTTTGTGAACATTTGATGGAAAAGCAAGTTTGTGCTTTCGGGGAATGTACATAGTCTGTAATGTAATGAGAGAGTTTCCCTTGCTAGCATCTGTGTGAATGGGCGAAACAGGAGATGGATATTGTAAAACTTGCTCTGTTGTTGTGTGGAAGCAAAACACTTATACGTCTTTGATCTTGTAATGTTCGTCTGAAAGAGTCAGTAGGCAGTTAGTGTGCTATGTGAGTTCGAAGGTCTGAATTGTGTCGAGTAGATTAGGAGAACATGGACGCCTGGGTTCGTTGAAGGCAGACATTGTGCTATGTGTTTTCGGACCCTCTCTTTTTCGGTTACAAATGGTTCAACATTGATAATTGAAGAGATGTGAAAAAATCAATAATTCATTCAAATATAAACGTGGGGTTTTAAATTATTACATGTGTTTTAATAAATTATGGTAAATGTAAAATGTAATTCATAAATAATGGTTTTAACATGTTAAAAGTTAATGGTTCAACTCATGTACCATGTTGATAGTTGAAGAAATGTCAAAAAAATCATTAACCCATTATAATGGATTGTGTAAATAAAATAAAAGGTTACCTCAATTTCCATGTCAATAATTTGAAATTATTAAAAAAATAATTAGGCTCCAAATTATACTCATAAATGAATAACATAATGAACATAACAACTATAAACAATATGGATTATTAATTAGTGCAACAAGCCACTTGTAAACTTAAAATGGCTAAATGTAATTAAAATGTATTCAAATCAGACAATATTCATAATGTGTGAAGGTAGAAAAGGACAAGATTTCTTCTTGCAGGAGTTTCATTAATCATTTAGGTGAAATCACCACCAATTTGTTAGATCATAAGTCTTGAGAATTCATCACATCTCTTAATGATCAACAACAGATTGGTATGAACAAATGAAGACACTATAAATTAATCAAATCATAAATTACCACATGTGGCATTAATTTTTTAAATGGAATGAAATTATTTTTTGAATTATTAATATTATGTTTAATATTAATTCAAACTTGTAATTTTATAGTATTATTAAAAATATAATTTTATGTACAGATGGCCAACATACAATGTTCGTTTTATAATTAACATACATTATTGATTATAAATTTTAATAAGGTTTCAACGTGAAACTCCAAGGTGATAACCCATTGTATTACCTTCCAACCACCTCATTTGATATGAAACAAGTGGGAGGATGATTGAATTTATTATGTTGTTTATTCTCAATGTTTTACAAAAGTAACTATTTAATTTTATTCTATGTCCAAATGAAAAGAAAATTAAACTTCATTTTATAGTTTTAAAAAAAGGATGTACACGTCAAGTTAATGTTTTAAGAAAAAAAATTAATTTGACTTTAAATGCATTTCATTATTTCAATTTAATACAATTGTATAAAGATGTATTGAAAATGTTGAAAGGATTTCAAATGCACATGGAATAAGGTTTCATGTCAGGGTGTTCACATATCAACCTTGTAGCAATTATAGGTTGTAGTTTCAACCTTGGGCATTAAAGTTGAGTTGCCATTGAAGCCCAAGGCCCCCATAACTATAGACACGTGGGAATTAGAACCTAGTCTTTCAATGATAAGAAGTGAACCACACAAAATGTGATAAATGTTACAAAACTATGTTCAATGTTTTGTTTTAACTTCAAAGAGTTAGGCAAATTTAAAGGGTAGAATGTACACATCATCTTGCATGTGATACCCTTATTTTCCAATGACCATAGAGGTTGAATGACATGGAATGAGCTTTTGTGAAAGTTCGAACATAAGAACTGTTGGAGGTCATGGGGTTAATGAAGCTTTAAAAGGGAGAATATGCATCAACAATAATTATGCTTGTCAAAAAGGACATTTTTGGCAATTGGAATAAACATTGAACTTGTTAAGATAATAAATCTAATAAATGAACACAATTTGACAAATATGCCATGCCATTGCCATAGGACATTTTTTATTTTATTAGTTGAGCCAAAATGTTTATCATTTTGGATTTACAATTTGGACATCACTTCTTGCTTCCCCATAAAGGTGACAAAGTGAAGATTTCATTTTGGGGGACTAACCAAAATGGGAATGATTATTTGTATCATTTGAAATTCCCACCTTTTGGGTTGAAAATGCACTTACAAAATTGCAAAGTGATGGATCATGCACTTGCATGTTTTGGATTTTACCAAATTTTTACATTTATGACATTAGAAAAAATATAAATTATAACTTTTTCAATTGCAAATGACATTTTTAGTTACAAAAATTTGTTACAAATGATAATTTTTCTTTTAGTGTGCATTGTTATGTTTATTTCCACCATGGAGGAACATGGTCATCATCAGCAAAATATGTATGAACACTTGGGGGCACATCCGTTAAAACTAAACCTAGCAAAATGTAAGTTTCTCCAATCCCAATGGAGTATTTGGGGCGACATGATTTGCTTTGGTGGTTTGGGAATCTAAAAGGCCAAAGTGGATGCAATATCTAAGGTTCCTATACCAATTAATGTTAGTCAATTAAGTGCATTTTTTGGCTTGGTAAATTATCATAAGTGGTTTGGTAAAAAGTTAATTAATCAAATTGCTAAACCTTTGGTTCAATTAATTAAGGGTGATGAAAAATTCATTTTGGGAGATGCACAAGAGCAAGTTTTTAAATAGTTGAAAGCTATTAAGGTTTATTTCTACACTCATTTTGAAGCAACCTATTAGAAGCCATCCTTTCCAATTATATACAAATTGGAATGTTTTGGGACTTGGAAGTCCTCATGCAACTTGCTAAGGAAAACCAATAGTTTGTGGTGGCTTATGCAAATCAATCCAATGAACAAGTAAATTCTAAATACAATTCATATGAAAGGGAATGTTTGCATTTTTTTTCGGTTGTGGCCACATTTTGATGTTAGTTGTATGGTAGCCCATTCACCTTGATTTTTCATCACCAACCATCGAAGCCAATCATCATGCTAGAATAATCAACAAGGATGTAAATGGGTTGAGTAGAAACCCAAGCTTTAGTGAGTTGGATATACTAGAGCATGTTGGCATTGGGAAACAAATTTGGAAATAATGCCTTGTTGGCATGTTGTTTCATTCTTCTGCATTTTGGTAAATGGTTGTGAAAAGCTAGTATGGCAAGTTCAAATAGATTTTTAAAATATTTATAGGAATTTAGAAGTAGAATTTAATGACATTAAACCTATGGACATTTTTGGGACACCCAAGTGTTGACCTACCTACAAATAGTGGAATTGGATGTGGGATTGAATTTTTAGGGAAAAAATTGGGTTTTCAAAGGGCCAAAATGTATTGTTGGGAAGGGCAACACCTTTCAGGATATGGCTAGACATGTGTGAATGGGTGTTACCATTTCCAAAATTGCAAAAAAACATCACGAAGCATGCCCATGAGGAGTTGGGACATTTTGGGGTATTTCAAATTTATTGTTTGTTTCAAGGCCAATATTGGTGGAAAGACATGCAATTGGAAATTCAATTTTTTTTTTTAGGATGCATGGTGTGTGATTGGGTTCGTTCATCATTTAATACACCCACCATTCTTTTATAACCTTTATTAATCATGGGGCTTGGGTATTGATGGATCTTGGATTTGTTAGGCCATTGAACCATTCATTATAACCAATATGTATTGTTATGATCAAACATTTTTCCACATGGATTGAGTTGGTTCCATTTTGGGACAAAAATAATGAAAGGGCTATTTATACATTTTTGGATTGGGTCTTAAGTAAATTTGGTGTTTCAACAAAAAGTGCTCATGGATTAAGGTACACAAATTTGAGGAGAATTTTAGTAATTATGTGAACAAACTTTGATTGAATACTTCTTGTAGTCATAGGATTACTTCTTGTGATCATCTTGAAGTTGATGGCTTGGTTGAAAGAATGATACATGATGAAGAAAGGTTTACAAAAATATGGATTATAGAAAGGCATACATGTGATTGGGACATATAGTTGCCATGGTTGGCCAGTGGGATACTAATTCAATAAGTATACGTCCCTTACATCAATTTCCTTTTACTTTTTGTTTTTTGGGTATGAACCCCAAATATAAATATCCATTCATAAGGACGTGGTTAAGGTGGTTAATCTTAATCATCCCAATGTGTGGGTTCAAGTTTGTGAACAATGTGTAGCCTTGTTCAAAAGAGTCATGCCCATGGTAATGGAGAATTTAATTATCACACAATATCGATATATATTATGGTATGTGACCTTCTATGGATATGGGCAATGTTGAAATGTTTGAACTTGGACATTATATTTGTTTGTAATAGACAACATTTATCACATTGTATGAGATAGTTGGTTGTGTCATTTTATGCATGAAAAGGTTTTACTTTTTGGCATTTTGTTATTGGAAGGTTAAGATTGTCAAATATGGAAAGATTATGTGTAGAATTGTGCACCATATCACTTGTCACATGTGGACGGCCAAGTGGATCCAACATTGGCCATAGTTCTAATATGTTTGTGATGCATGTTATGTGGGGAATCATGAGGTGCAACAACTATGTTGGTTTGTGACCATTGTTACAAAATATAACACATGGGTTGTCTTACATCACCATTTGTGAAGGCTTTGACAAAAAAATGGGCATATCCATGATGCACCAAATATATTTGTTTTGTTATTTTGTGTTAGGCCTCAACACTAGGACATTAACATGTTTTTGATTGGGATAATGAATGATTTAAGTAAAGTTGTAATTTGGGATTGTAACTAAATGTTTAATGATTAGGCTCACATTGCACCCAACTTATTAATTTCATCATATTAGGAATCAAATTCTTCTAATGGATTACCTTATTGTTGGAGGGGACGAACACTGAGGTGGAATAAACCTGCTAATATACCTAAAATACCGGCTGTAATATGGTGAGAAGCTATCCCTCCCGAAACAAAGGGATCGAAACCCTCATCTCCCCAAGCTGGAGCTACGGGTTGTACTTTTCCGATCAATCCATAGGGATCTAATACCCATATACCGGGACCAAATAGATCAAATTATGTCTTATTTGATTACAAATTTGGCTATTTGGTGTAGGAAAAGTTGAACCCCAACTAGGGAGGTGATTTCTGTGCATGTTAGTTTTGATAGTGTTGGGTGGCAATTTTGTAACACACGATAGTTGTTAAGTAGTTGTTGTATGACATTAATTGTTTGTCGTTTGTTATTTGTGTTTGGAACCCAATTCATGCGAATGGGGTTCTAGCACTTTTGTGTTTGGTGGGATGGTTTATCCCATAGTGTGGCTTTGGAGGCTCATTTTTTGTGTTTTGAGATTATATATGTTTTATGTTTTGAAATTGAATTTCTGCAATTTGAAGGTGAATTTTCTTCATTTTCATGCATGTTTTCATGTGTATGACTTTGTTAATTTTGAAAATCTTGAATAACAATCTTGTAATGCATGACAATGGCCATGAAGTTGCATGAAAAATGAACTTAAAACTTATCATAAAATTTGATCAAAGGAAGTTGACCAGTGTTGAAAAGTTGTGGGAATCTAAACAATAAATTCACCATGTTGCCAATCATAACATTTATCTCTCTTTTCAAGGGAGAGCTTATTGGGAGTGTGTTTAACATCTTCCTCTTTGCAATGGGGGAGAAGAATGGAACCCCATCTTGAACATGCAACTAAAGATTTGGGAATTGGGTGAAGAGACTTCCCTAGAATAGTTATGATGACACAATGAATTTTGCGAGGTTGTGGCCTTTGCTTGGGCTTCCTAACTAGGCATGGAGCTGGATACCTAGGCATGAAAGATTGGAATTTGGGCAGTGAAAAAGAGCCTCACCAAAATAATACATACATTTATGGGCAAGTGCACAACACAACCTGTAGCTGTGAGGAAGGGCTCCAAGCGTCCAGCAAACCCTCCCCCAAGTGTGAGGAAAGTTGGCACTGCATGATGAATCTTGGGGACTCTTTAGAATCTTGAACCTTGAAAGTACAAAATTTTGAAAAAGCAAATCAGGGCTAAGTGACCTGAAATGTGCTTTTGGATCATCATGAGATAAAATGGTACTTTAGTCAACAACAAGGGGATGCACACCTCCAATTGAGAAGCTAAGGCAAGAAGAAACAACAACAACACATGACCAGGGTTCAAAGAGTCTGTAACCCTAACCCTAAACAGTTGGTTCTTTGAAATTGTTTTCAGAACTGAAAACCGGGAATCAATCAGAGGTTCTTTTTATTCCGAAAACATTAAGGAACTGAAAACCAAAGGTTCTGAGATTCTGAAATTTTCCCATAATACACCAAAACCAGAGGTTGAATGGTGGTTACTTAAATTTTTTTAAAACCCAGAACCAAAGGTTCTGAGATTCTGACAATTTTTTCAAAAACCTGAACAGGAGTTTTCTTTGGTTTCTAATGTTTTTTCAAAAAGCCTGGATCTGGAGGTTCTTAACAAAATCAAAGAACCGCTGAAGACGGGTTTACAGACCCTTTTTGCTTGAAGACCAGTATGGCGCGGTCCAGCCTTTTATTTACCAGCCATTTTTTTCACAAAATATATGAAGTGTTTTAGGAGGTTTTCAATCGCCAGAAGTAAGGAAAAAATACCAAAAATCACCAGGTATCTATATTTGGTTTTAATTGTGTAGCCATAAATCTGCAAGGTTGATTAAAGCTTTACACTTCATATTTGGTTTCTAGCCAGATTTGGATAAATCTTCCTGCACATAATTGCCATTTTTCTGCATCTTCTTATGGGTGATCACCACTTTGTAGGCTCAGTGTATTTTTTCCTGATGTAAATTGTCATTTATTAAAGGGGAATTTTCTGTTTACCTAGAGTAAATTTGTCAATTTTCGCCAATGTTTAGGAATTTTTGCCAAATTTCAATGCCACTAAATTAGAAAAATAACCCCTGTTAGGCTCAGCATTTTTTCTTCACTCTTTTTTCCCCCCCTCAAAATGGCTAAAAGTACATGTTTTTTGGGTTTTATAGTCACCAGATTTTGACTATTGTTTTTGGAAAAAAAAAACTAGTGTGAGATCTGCTCTTTAGCCAAATGTGGCTCAATCTTGTTATTTATGATCGCCATTTTTGAAAATTATTTTTCCCATCAATGTTGCCCAGGTTTTTTTAATAAAACAAATCTACTGCGTAGACTACCTACCTACGTAAAGAAAATTCTTGAAAAAACAAAAAACAAAAAACAAAAAACAAAAAGGGCAGGCACCTACAAGTGCCACTAGTCAGTCAGGTGGACGATTACAGTTCGGAACGGGGCAGGGTGGTGCCCATTCCAGGTACCGTAAAGAGCCGACTAGATTTCGTAACGTACAGAGGACGGCTCCTTAGTGGTGCGAAATAGGGCCGGCGTCGGCAGCGAGCGAGAATGGCACCACTGTCTCTCCCTCTCTCCCTCCCTCCCTCCCTCCGTCGCTCGCTCGCTCGCTCGCTCGTTCGCTCCCTCCGAACTCCAAACCCTCCGCACAGTGCACACCCCTCCTTCCTTCCCTCCGAGGGCAGGCGGCTAGTGGAGTGGTCGTTGACAGGCGTTTAGGGCGTCCGTAATGTGATGGATCATCAGCTGGACGCTGATCGGACGAGCCTTGTCTAGGGCAGCAGGACTTGAGACCCTCGCGAGAGAGAATGGCTGCTGGATCTTCTTCTTCTTCTTTGCCTCAACCCTTGTCTTCTGCTGCTGCGCCGCGCCTCCTGCTCTTTCACTGAACTTCTTCTTCTTCTTCATCCAACTGCTGCTTCCCTTCATTACCTTTCTTCTACTCACCACTCTTGTGAACCATAAAATCTGCTTGCTGCTCGGTGCGGGGTCTTATTTTCATAAGGTGCTTGTTTTGGGGTGTTTTTTTTTGCAACGCTTTCTTTTTGGGCTTCTTCGAACATCGGGCGTTTTTTCTTCTTCTTCGATTCCTCCTTTTTGGCGGGTATTTTTTGACATGTGACGCGCTTCTACCAAAGACAGACAGTCCTTGGATAGTTTTGATCCCCCTGCGGCGCTCGATGCTGTCGCGTTGTCTTCCTTGAGAGAAGGGGAAGGGGGAATAGAGGTGATCACCCATCATGGATTTGGGGACTTTGGCAACTGTGCTGCAATCGAGTATTAGCACCAACCCTGATGAACGGAAGGCAGGCGAGGAGCGTCTGAATGAGGTTGGGTTTGTTGTTGTTGTTTGTTTTT